>ERZ779892.431-NODE-431-length-47060-cov-5.054292_pt1 | contig 47060 bp, 39 predicted proteins | sample MGYA00511552_ERZ779892 | MGnify/ENA primary metagenome ERZ779892 (study PRJEB29588, sample SAMEA2154561) | human gut metagenome | biome: human gut; feature: human-associated habitat; material: faeces | place: Denmark | collected 2008/2010 ... | reverse complement strand
CCGCCGGAGCGTCCGCGCCAAATGTTGCCGCCGCCGACAACAACACCGAGCAGACAGCCTGCATCATGAAGCGCTTTAATTTGCAGTGCGGTTTCCGTGGCCTTTTCAAAATCAATCGGCGTTTTGCCCGAAAGTGCTTCGCCGCTGACTTTTAACAGTACTCTTTTATATTTCATTGTGGTTTTACCTCCGATTTAAATTCATGTTGATTTGACCGCCGGCCCGTTTTATTTCGTACCCTTTTCGGGCTTAACGGGTGTGTGAACAACATTGATTTCATTAACGCGCCTTCCGTCCGCCGCCTTTATCGTGATTTCAAGGCCGTGCGCGTTGAATTTATCGCCGACATCGGGAATCCTTCCCAGGTGTTCCATAACCCAGCCGTTAAGAGTCGATGAATCGGTTTCATCCGTGATATCAAACATATCGAAAAATTCATCGAGATCCATTGCGCAGTTGATGTCATAATTGTTTTCGCCGAGTTTTCGCACGTTTTCAACGATTTCATCGTGTTCGTCCCAAATCTCGCCGACAAGCTCCTCAAGGATATCTTCCATTGCAACAATCCCGGAAGTCTGTCCATACTCATCCACAACGATCACGATATGACTCTTTTTCATCTGCATCTCTTTGAATAATGCATCAAGATTTTTTGTCTCCGGAATAAAATCCACTTCAAAGATCAGATTTGGGATGTCCTTGATCGGCATGTTCTGAACCGATGAATCCTTTGCATACATCAATACTTCCCTGATATGTATTGCACCGATAATATTATCAATGTCTTCTTCATAAACCGGAAACCTCGAATGTGTCTCTTCTATGATAAAATCCATTGCCTTACTAAATGGTGTATTCCCATCAATGGCAACGATATTCTTCCGATGTGTCATAATGTCCTTTGCTTCTTTTTCATCTAACGCTAAGACATTGTGTATCATCATGGATTCACTCTCCCGCAGGGCACCCTGTTCGTGTGCCTCATCTACCATAGAGATGATCTCTTGTTCCATCTGTTCATCATCTGTTTTTTTCTTTGAAAATAGTCTTAAAAACGGATTCCTACTCCCACCCTCGTCCATATCATTCTCCTTCTTTTCCTTGGTAATGAATCATTCTTTTTGAGAAAATCGTATCATTTCTATGCATATTAGTCAAGATTATGTATTCAGATCCAGACTGATAAGCAATGCACGTTCTACTTTTCGCAGTATTTCCCGATCCAGATGACAGACCTTGTCTCTGAGTCTTTTTTTATCAATGGTACGAAGCTGCTCTAACAGCACTACAGAATCTTTGACCAGTGCATACCGGCTTGAATCCAGCTCCACATGCGTCGGAAGTTTTGCCTTGTTCATCTGACTCGTGATCGCGGCACAGATGACCGTCGGTGAATGTTTATTCCCAATGTCATTCTGTATGATCAGCACCGGACGTACTCCACCCTGTTCTGATCCTACCACCGGTCTTAAATCTGCATAATAAATATCTCCTCTATGAATTACCATATCTTTCACTCCAAAATTTAGATTTACAGTAAGTATTTCCCAAATTTTTCGAGTGTATACGAATTTTTATACGGAGTATCTTATTCGTCAAAATAATCTTTGGTATCGACAATTTTTCCGTCTGCGTAAAAAACTCTCGGAATACGCTTGCCAAGGTCACAGGCAAACTCATAATTAAACCGCTCTGAAAGTTCTCCGAGTTCATTCATACTCAACGTCTCACTGCCGTCTGTTCCGATCAGTGTCACCTCATCGCCTACTCTGACTTTTGGAATATCGGTCACATCTACCATAAACTGATCCATGCAGATCCTTCCGCAGATTGGTGCTTTTTGTCCGTGTATCAGCACCCAGCCCTTATTCGACAGGCTTCTCGGATAACCATCCCCGTAACCGACCGGGATCGTTGCGATCCTTTCCGTATGTGTTACCTCATAAGTGCCTCCATAACTGATCGTTCTTCCTTTTTCTAACGTCTTGATATGAATGACTTTTGATTTTAAAGTCATCACCGGCTCTAAATCAATGCGTTCTTTTTGTACCTCATCCGACGGTAACAGTCCGTATAAAATAATTCCTGCCCGCACGGCATCCATATTCACTTCCGGCAGATCAATGATCCCTGCACTGTTGGAACAGTGTTTTAACGGAATTTCAACGCCACGCTCTTCTAACATTGTAAGCATTTTCTGATAAGCAGCGATCTGACCATGTACATGGGTCTTATCTGCTTCATCTGCTTTTGCAAAATGTGTAAATACGCCTTCGATCTTCAAGTTTTTCAGTTCTGCCGTCTTTGCGATCTCATCCGCACTTGCCTCGCTGACCTGATAACCGATACGGCTCATTCCCGTATCGATCTTAATGTGTATCTTTGCAGTCTTTTTAAGACGTTTTGCAGTCTCTGACAACACCTTTGCCGATTCATAAGTAAAAATTGCCGGCTCTAAGTCGTCCTCTACAATTCTTTCAAATTCTTCTTCAAAGCTGTGGCCTAAGATCAGGACCGGCTTTTTTATTCCATGTCTTCTTAAAACCGTTCCCTCCTGCTGTGTTGCCACTGCAAATCCCCAAAGATATGGGAGACTTTCGATTTTTTTCGCAATCGGAACGGCACCGTGACCATATCCGTCTGTTTTGATGACTGCGATGATCTTCGTATCGTCTTTTATTAATGTATGCATCTTTTCTAAATTGTGCATGACTGCATCCAGATTAATTCCTGCATAAACACGCTGATAATCCTGCTCTGTTTTCATTTTAATACCTCTTTGATTCCATCTAATATATCTTCTGCCATCAGGCTGTAGTAACCTGTTTTTTCTACCATTGCATCGCCCGAAAGTCCATGCACATAGACTCCGAACACCGCGGCTTCTTCCGGTGTCAGCCCGCCTGCAAGGAAGCCTGCTATGATCCCTGTTAAAACATCTCCGCTTCCCGCGGTTGCCATGCCATGATTTCCGGAAGTATTTACATATGTTTTTCCATAAGGAATACTTGTGATCGTCCTTGCATCTTTCAGAACGCAGATCACATTGTATTCTCTTGAAAAATCCTGTGCCGTCATTAAGATATTTTTCTTAATATACTCTATCGGCATATCTACCAGTCGTGACATCTCGCCTAAATGCGGTGTTACGATCAGATCCGTATGCGGACCTTTTAATATTTCTAATTCTTCGGATAACAGATTCAGTGCATCTGCATCCACAATGATCGGAACTGCCGCTGTCTGTATCGTGAGTTTTACAATCTGTCTTGCCGTGTCCGAGCGCCCCAGTCCCGGTCCAAGTACCAATACGTCTGCCCATTGTACTGCGGCGATCAGGGATTCTTTCAGATTCTTTTTTCCGTCATAGGTAACCGGGATTGCCTCCGGCAGCCTTGTAGTCAGCATCGTCCTGTTCTTTTCATGTGTAAAGACTTTGACCAGTCCGCAGCCGCTTAGATATGCCGCCTTTGCTGAAAAATATGCCGCTCCTGATATTTCTTCACTTCCGGCTATGACAAGCACTTTTCCGTAAGTTCCTTTGTTCGAATCTGCTTTTCTTTTTGGAAGTCTTGTTAAATCCTCTGCCTGTGGCATCAGCATCTGTGGCTCTTTTTCTAAAAAGCTCTCTTTTGTGATCCCGATATCTGCAATATGGATCTGCCCCGCCGCGTCTGCTCCCGGATACAGCCACAATCCTGTTTTATTGTATGCAAAGGTCACGGTGTGGTCCGCATAAAAGCAGTTTCCCATGACTGCCCCACTGTCCGCATGGATTCCGGATGGGATGTCAATCGCTATTTTTGTTCCTTCTAACCGGTTCATTTCTTCGATTGCTTCCCGGTGGATTCCCTCAACATTCCTTGAAAGCCCAATCCCAAACAGAGCATCTATGATCAGGGTATACGCAGTCTGTGCCTGTATCTGTGTCTGCATTTGTGTCTGTATTTGTGCCTGTTCTGAATCCGGCTCCTGCACGCAAAACTGCTCACAAAATCCCTCTTTTTGTTCCACGACTGGAATGCCATATGCTTTTAAGATATCATACTGCTTTTTCGTCTCTTCGGAACACTTTTCGGGATTTCCGATCAGCCATACCTCTACCTCATTGCCTTCTAAATAAAGCATCCGTGCCACTGCCATACCGTCTCCGCCATTGTTTCCGGTACCACAGACTACAAGTGTTCTCTTCGCATCTGCTGCTTCCTTTTTTATCATTTCCACAACACGCAGTGCCGCCCGTTCCATCAGAACAAGGGATGGCACTCCAAAGACTTCTATCGTATTCTTATCAATTTGCTTCATCTCTCTTGCATTCAGCAAATACTGCATTTTATCACTTCTCCCTTTTTGTAGGATTCCTAATGCAAAAACAACGCTCTACCGAACCGGTAAAGCGCCCGCTTTTTTATTCTTCTTCTTTTTTCTGTTCCTGTTCTTCTTCCTCTTTCAGGTCAAAGACATCTATGATCTCCGCACCAAAGATATCATGCATATAGGAATAGATTTCCTTACTGTTGATCTCACGGTTCTGCTTTTTGATGATATTCTTTTTCAGATCGATCCGCACCTGTTTGATCCAGGCATCGATTTCTTTGATCTCTTCATCATTTGTGCGAAGTTTCTCATAACAGAACTCCATGCTTGCTAACATGAGTCTTTCATTTGCGTCTTTGATCTGTTTTGGCAGTTCTAACAGTTCATCCTCACATGCTTCTATCTTTTCATTTACTTCGTTGATCAGGCGGGTGTTCTCATCCATGATCTTATCATTTGACGGTCGGTTACTCTGCTCATCACTCTCATCCATATGTGCAACAATGCTCTCCATCAGACTGGCTTTGACTTTTTTTAAGTCTTTGATATCCTGATTTGCCTGCCCCTGTCTGGCTATGAGATGATTCAATTCTTCTTCCGTACTCTGAATCTCGTCTGATTTTCCATGAATCGCAAACAGCCGGTGCCACTTCTGGTCTAAGACCAGAATCGGTACTTTCTTATTGATCAAGGCTCCTTTGAAATATTCTTTCTCTTTCATGTGAAATCCCCGTCCCTACTCTATTTTTCTTTTGCTGACTGATTTTTTACAATGTTATAGGACAACTGCATCAGACTGTCGGACAGATGAACGTTCTCTACTACCACGTCCTTATCTGTCAGTTCTAAATCCACATGTGCAAAATTCCAGATCGCATGTACGCCGGAATCCACCAGTTTCTTTGCAACTGCGTCTGCCTTTTGTTTTGGCATGGTCAATGCCGCAATATCCACATCGTGTGTCTTTAAGAAGTCTTCCATTTCATCAATCATATGAATTTCTATTCCACGCACTGTCTTTCCTTTCAGTGCAGGATTTACATCAAACAGGGCAATGATCACAAAGCCCAGTTTCTCAAATTTTACATAATTCGCAAGTGCCTGCCCCAGATTACCGGCTCCGACTACAATAATATTGTGTCTTTGATTTAAGCCTAAAATCTTACCGATCTCATCGTGCAAAAATTTTACATTATATCCATATCCCTGCTGTCCGAATCCGCCAAAGTTATTCAGATCCTGGCGTATCTGTGACGCAGTGACATTCATTCTGCTGCTAAGTTCATTCGACGAGATACGCTCTACGCCTTCGTCTAAAAGTTCCCCTAAATATCTATAATATCTGGGCATTCTGCGAATTACTGCCTGTGAAATCTCTTTTTCCACTTTAATTCCTCCTAAGCCAACTACATATATTATAAGCATTTGTAGTTTTACTGTCAATGTGTCAAAAATTTAACTATCTTCTGACAGCACTTCCCACTGCTCATACAGAGCTTCGAGTTTTTCAGAAAAAACGGCTCGTTCGCTTCCAAGTTCATTTAATTTTGCGGAATTTACTGCAATCGCAGGGTCCTGACACTGCTCATCGATCTCGGCGATTTTCTGCTCGCACATTTCAATCTCGGCTTCTACTTTTTGCAGTTCATTGGCAATTTTTCTGCGGCGTGCCTGTTCCTGCTTTTGTTTCTGCCAGTCCTGTTTGTTCTCTGTCTCTGCTTTTTCTTTTGAAACGGTTTCTGCATCTGACGGCGTTAACGTTTCCTGCTCTGTACGTTTTTCTATATAATAGTCATAATTTCCCAGATAATTTGTCAGCACTCCGTTAGACAGATCCAGTATCCGGTGTGCCGTCTTATTGATAAAATAACGGTCATGGGACACGAAAAAGACGGTTCCCGTATAGTGGTTCAATGCCGATTCCAATATTTCTTTTGAAAAAATATCCAAATGATTCGTCGGCTCATCGAGAATTAAAAAATTCGCCTTGCCAAGCATCAGCTTTGCCAAAGACACACGTCCACGCTCTCCACCACTCAGATCACCGATTCTTTTAAAGACATCATCATTGGTAAACAAAAATGCCGCTAAGGTATTTCGCACCTGTGTATTGTTCAGTTCCGGATATGCATCACTGATCTCTTCAAACAGTGTTTTTTCCATATGGAGTACCTGATGCTCCTGGTCATAATATCCGATATAGACATTGCTTCCAAGCCGGATGACTCCCGCATCCTCTTTGAGCATTCCGTTTAATATCTTTAAGATCGTTGTTTTTCCGGTTCCGTTGTTTCCGATCAGGGCAACATGCTCTCCACGCTTGATCTCAAAATCCAGATTTTCAAACAGTTTCTGGCTGCCAAAAGATTTTGCTAAACCCTCGACACTTAAGACATCATTACCGCTTAATATATTCGGCTCTAATGTGATCTTGATATCGGTATGTTCTTCCACCGGTTTTTCTAAACGATTGATCTTATCTAACAGCTTTTCACGGCTCTCTGCCCGCTTTATGGATTTTTCACGGTTAAAGGATTTCAGCTTGGTAATGACTTCTTCCTGATGTTTGATCTCCCGCTGCTGATTGTAATAGGCTTTTAGCTGTGCCTCGCGGACTTTTTCTTTTTTTACGGCATATTCAGAATAATTGCCTTCATAGACCTGCGCCTGATGCAGCGACACTTCAATGACTTTTGTCACGACACGGTCTAAAAAATAACGGTCATGGGACACGATGACTACCGCACCTTTGTAGTTCATCAAAAAGGTTTCTAACCATGTAATAGAGTTCATATCCAGATGGTTCGTCGGCTCATCTAACAGGATGATGTCCGGCTTTGTAACAAGCAGTCTTCCAAGCGCAACTCTGGTCTTTTGTCCTCCTGAGAGCTGGCTGATCTTCTTTTGATAATCTTCCTGTGAAAAACCGAGTCCGTTTAAGACACCGTAAACCTCACTCCGGTAACTGTAACCGCCCTCTAATTCAAACTGATGATGCATACGGTTATAGTCCTCTAAAAGTTTTTCTAATTCTGCCCCTTCTACATGATGCATCTGTTCTTCCATCGCACGGATCTTTTGCTCCATTGCGATCACATCACTCTTTACGGAAAGCAATTCTTCTTCAATGGTCCTGTCACCCTCTAAATCCTGATGCTGTGCTAAATAGCCTAAGGATTTACCTTTTGCAGTGATGACCTCTCCGGTGTCAGGAGTCAGTTCTCCTACTATGATTTTTAAAAGTGTGGATTTTCCGGCACCGTTGATGCCGACCACGGCTGCCTTTTCATGATCTTCAATATGAAAAGACACATTTTTTAGAATTTCGTCTGTTCCAAATGATTTGCTGACATTCTGAACGGATAGTATCATATTTCACCTCATTACCCGAAAAAGGGTGCCTCTGTGGGCACCTCTTTTCGAAGTATCATTTCTATGTTCTCTGCGCTTATAATATCTCTTCTAATGTCTTGCGGATCTCTTTGATAAAGTTCTCGCTGTTTAATACGGTTACATTTTCTAAAGATGTGATCAATGCTAAATCTTTTGTCATTTTTCCTGACTCGATCGTTGCAATACATGCTTTCTCTAACTTATCCGCAAAGTCTGATAATGCCTGATTGTTGTCAAGTTCTCCACGTTTTCTGAGTGCTCCCGTCCATGCAAAAATAGTTGCTACGGAGTTCGTAGATGTCTCTTCGCCTTTTAAGTGTTTGTAATAATGACGCTGTACGGTACCGTGTGCTGCCTCATACTCGTAATATCCGTCCGGAGATACCAATACGGAAGTCATCATTGCAAGAGAACCGAATGCTGAAGATACCATATCACTCATAACATCTCCGTCATAGTTCTTGCATGCCCAGATATAACCGCCCTCTGATTTCATGACTCTTGCCACGGCATCGTCAATCAATGTGTAAAAATATTCAATTCCTGCGGCATCGAATTTTTCTTTGTATTCTGCATCAAAGATTTCCTGGAAAATATCTTTAAATGTATGGTCATATTTTTTAGAAATGGTATCTTTGGTTGCAAACCATAAATCCTGTTTCTGATCCAGTGCATAGTTAAAGCAGCTTCTTGCAAAGCTCTCAATAGAAGCATTTACGTTGTGCTGTCCCTGTACGATTCCCGCACCGGTAAAGTTATGGATGGTCTCTCTCATCTCGGTACCATCCTCTGCTGTGTATACAAGTTCGCATTTTCCTGCTGCCGGGATCTTCATCTCCACACCTTTGTATACATCACCATAAGCATGTCTTGCGATCGTGATCGGTTTTTTCCAGTTGCGTACACATGGCTCGATTCCCTTTACTACGATCGGGGTACGGAATACGGTTCCGTCTAAGATCGCACGGATCGTTCCGTTTGGACTTTTCCACATCTCTTTTAAGTCATATTCATCCATACGGGCTGCATTCGGTGTGATCGTCGCACATTTTACGGCAACTCCATATTTTTTTGTCGCTTCTGCGGAATCTACCGTTACCTGATCGTCGGTTGCATTACGATGCTCTAAACCAAGGTCATAATATTCGGTATTGAGTTCGATGAATGGATTTAACAGTTCATCCTTGATCATCTGCCACAGGATTCTTGTCATTTCATCTCCGTCCATCTCAACTAACGGTGTTGCCATCTTAATTTTTTCCATGAATTTCTTCCTCCATACTGTTCATATTTAATAGCTTATCCCATCCGTAGCGGTCATAGCTGTGGATGGTGTTCATAATATGCTGGTTTGCAAGCTGCTGGGCTTTTTCCGCATCATGAGCCTTCAAAGCCTCGACAATCCTTTTATGTTCCTCGTTCGACTCCTTTGCACGTTTTGTCCCGGAAAGGGAAACCTTCCGTACCCGTTCCACATAGTGGTGGAAATCGCTGAGCACATGTTTTAACATCTTACTCTTGGACGCCTCATACAAAATCTCATGAAAACGATTGTCTAATTCTAATATCTGTTCAAAATGTTCTTTTTGGATATGAAACTCCGTAAGATAAAGATTCTCTTCTAATTCTTCTAATTCTTTATCTGTGATCCCGGTGACCGCCTTTTTCGCACAAAGTCCTTCTAAAAGGGAACGGATCTCATAGATGTCCTGGATATCATCTTTGGATATTCCCTCCACAAAAGCTCCCCGGTTTGGAATTATCGTGACTAAACCTTCTAATTCTAACTGCCTTAAGGCTTCCCGCACCGGTGTCCGGCTGACTCCGAGTTCCTCTCCGATCGTCTTTTCTTTGAGTTCCTCATCTTTTTGATATTTTCCGGATAAAATTTCTTCCCGAAGGGTATGAAACACACGCGCACTCAGGGAATGACCATCCTCACTCATTATAAACCCTCCTATAGTTATAATTCAATCTGCAGCTTTTGACAACAGTCATTTATCATTTCTGTCAATTCTGCATCCGTCATAACGGTCACTCTGCCATCATCATACTGTTGATCCACCTTCTCTTTTACAAGATGAACTAACTCTGAATTCTTATCTACTGCACGTTCTCCCTCTAAATGATAGTAAGTATTCATCCAGTGTGCAATGCCGGCTAACCCCGAAGTGTTTGATACAGATACCAGTACCGGCCGGTTTAAAAATTTCTCCGTATCAAATATATTATAAATCTCCTCATTTTTCAATAAGCCATCTGCATGGATTCCCGCTCTTGTGACATTAAAATTCTTTCCGCAGAATGGTGTACGGTCCGGCATCACATATCCTAATTCTTTTTCAAAATACTCTGCAAGTTCCGTGATCACGGTTGTATCCATACCGTCTAAACTTCCCCGAAGCTGTGCATATTCAAATACCATTGCCTCTAACGGCGTATTTCCGGTTCTTTCTCCGATACCGAATAAGGAACAGTTGACACCGCTCGCTCCATAGAGCCATGCGGTTGTGGAATTGGTTACCGCTTTGTAAAAATCATTGTGTCCATGCCACTCAATCAGTTCACTTGGCACACCTGCATGTGTGGTCAGACCATAAATGATCCCCTGTACGCTTCTTGGTATGACGGCTCCGGCAAAGTTCACGCCATAACCCATCGTATCACAGGCACGGATACGGATCGGGATCTGATATTCCTCCATCAGCTTCATCAGTTCTAAACAGAACGGAATGACAAATCCATAGATATCGGAACGTGTGATATCCTCTAAATGACATCTCGGTGAAATACCGGTCTCTAAACATTCCCGGATGACACTTAAATACTGATTCATTGCCTCTCTTCTTGTCATTCGCATTTTATAAAAAATATGATAATCGGAACAGCTGACTAAGATTCCTGTCTCTCTCAATCCGATATCCTTTACAAGCTGAAAATCTTTCTTATTGGCACGAATCCAACTGGTAACCTCCGGAAACTTGTATCCGCGCTCTAAACATTTATATACGGCATCTCTGTCTTTTTTACTATATAAAAAGAATTCACTCTGACGGATTTTTCCATTTGGTCCGCCTAATCTGTGCAGATAATCATAAATTGTTACAATCTGCTCTGCCGTGTAAGGAGCTCTTGACTGCTGTCCATCCCGGAATGTCGTATCCGTAATCCAGATTTCTTCCGGCATATTATGAGGCACGATACGGTCATTAAATGCGATCTTAGGCACTTCATCGTATGGAAACAGATTTCTGAATACGTTTGGCTCTGCCACATCATTTAACTGGTAAAAATGTTCCTCTAACTGTAATAGATTTGTCTTTTCATTCTTGACAACTTCCCTCATATCTCCGATGGCTTTCATCTTCATCCTCCTGATCTTATTTAGTATACAATTTATCTTCTTGCATAATTGTATACAATTATGCAAGTATTGTCAACATTTTATTATTTTTTATGGCTGCCCTGTAACACTTTTTTGTTCCCCACATATGATGAAGTGTAAGTAAAAATTTGGAGGATTTCAAATGAGTGATTTAGCAGCAACAAACTGTGGATGCGGATGCGAAAACGAAGGAGGATGCAACTCTATTATCTGGTTGATCATCCTGTTATGCTGTTGCGGATGCGGCAACAATGGTATCGGTGGCGGATGCGATAACGGCAACAACAGCTGTTTATGGTTAATCTTATTACTCTTCTGCTGCGGTGGCAACGGATGCGGTGGCGGATGCTTCTAGCCTTTCTGTTTTGTCTACAGTCTGAAACGGGTACTGCTGATGCAGTACCCGTTTTTCTTATCGGAAAATTTCTCTTACACCTTTACGGTTCTTCTCACGACTGTTCTGACTGTTTTTTTCACGGTTTCGCTCCCATTTCTGTTCCCATTCTCTTTTTCGTTCTTCCTGCTCTTTGTGGCGTTTTTTCTCAAGACATTCCTCATCTATCTCATATACTTTATTTCCGTCAATGATCAGTTTTCCCATTTTTCTGCTCCTATTCTTGATTTTGGCATAAAGCTCCTACTGTTACTATATGCAGGCTTCAAAATATTGCATAGCTTTTTTTCTGATGCATATATTGAAAGAAAAAGGGTAACTACAGGATTTTATGGACGACGAACTGAAACCAACACTTTTCGATGAACAGCTGCAAAGCAAAGAACTCCAGATTCTGAAAACCTCAATTCCCTATCTGCAGGAACCCCAGCAGAAGAATCTCGCAATTTTTGCCAAAATCTTAGAGTTGCAGAAGACAATACACTTTTTTGAAAACGACTCCAGCAGTCTGAATATATGTTCCATGGAAAATCCGGAAGAAAATGTGGTCAATATGCTGAATGACATCCGCCCATACTGCAATGAAAAAGAGGCGGAAAATCTTGATTCCTTTATCAATATGTTCCAGCTCTTTTCCGCATATGACTTATTGTTCCGCTGATCAGGAGGTATCTAATGGACATTTCAGATTTATTAAAACAGGGAAATATGGGAAATATTTCCCCTGAAAAGCTCAACTTCTTAATGCAGTTTGCCAATCAGAACCATTCCGGCAACGCAAAAGAAATGGCATCCGAGCTTTCGCAGGCTGCTTCTACCGCCAAAAAGGAAGGGATTGAGTTTTCCGAGAACGAACGGGATATGATGATCAATATCCTGAAACAGAACATGTCAGAGGAGGAACGAAAAAAGACGGATATGATCCTCTCACTGATGAAAAATATGAAAAGACGTTAACTTTACACAATTTCTATGTAAAATGGCGTAGTCAGTGCTACACTAAACTACGCCATTCTGTCTTTTCAAATGCACATTCATCTGTGCAATGTTCTTATATTTTATTTCAACTATTTCTGCACAATATTGATAATTCTTCCCGGAACGTAAATCTCTTTTACGATCGTTCCTGTCAGCTTATCTGCGATCAGTTCTTTTCCTGCAGCAATTGCAGTATCTTTATCTACATCTGCCGGAAGAGTTACAACTGCTCTTGTCTTGCCGTTGATCTGAACCGGAAGCTCGATCGTATCTTCTACGGTCTTTGCCTCATCAAATTCCGGCCAGGTCTGTGCATAGACTCTTCCTTCGTATCCGCAGTTCTCCCAGATTTCTTCCGTGATATGAGGTGCTACCGGATTTAAGAGAATTAAAAATGTTTTGAATTCTGCACGGTTGATAGATCCCTCTTTATAGAAATCATTTAACAGACTCATCATTGCAGCAATCGCCGTGTTATATTTCAAATTTTCAAAATCACTGCTTACTTTCTGGATGGTCTGGTGCATCTTTGTTTCAAATGCACTGCGGTACTCATTTCCGTCTACTAAAATCTCCTGCAGTTTCCATACACGGTCTAAGAAACGGCGGCATCCTTTTACTCCATTTTCAGACCAGGAAGCGCTCAGATCAAATGCTCCGATGAACATTTCATAAGTACGAAGTGTATCTGCGCCGTAGTCCATGACAATGTCATCCGGATTTACTACATTTCCACGGGATTTAGACATCTTCTCGCCATTTTCTCCTAAGATCATTCCGTGGGAAGTACGTTTCTGGTATGGCTCCTTTGTTGGAACAACACCCTGATCATATAAAAATCTGTGCCAGAATCTGGAATAGAGAAGATGCAGTGTTGTATGCTCCATTCCGCCATTATACCAGTCTACTGGCAGCCAGTATTTCAGTGCTTCTTTGCTTGCTAATGCCTCTGTATTCTTCGGATCTGTATAACGTAAGAAATACCAGGAAGAACCTGCCCACTGTGGCATGGTATCTGTCTCACGCTGTGCCGGTCCGCCACAGCAAGGGCAGGTGGTATTGACCCAGTCTGTCATTGCTGCTAATGGAGATTCTCCATTGTCTGTCGGCATATAGCTGTCTACATCCGGAAGCTCTAACGGAAGCTCGCTCTCCGGAAGCGGAACATAACCACATTTTTCGCATTTTACGATTGGGATCGGTTCGCCCCAGTAACGCTGACGTGAAAATACCCAGTCACGCAGTTTGAAGTTGGTCTTGCTCTTTCCAATTCCTTTTTCCTCTAAAAAGGCGATCATTTTTTTCTTTGCTTCTGCTACTTCAAGTCCATCTAAAAATCCGGAGTTGATCAGTTTTCCGGAAGCCACCTCGGTGTATGCCTCTTCCTGTACATTCTCACCGCCTGCCACTACTTCGATGATCGGCAGATCGAATTTTTTTGCAAACTCCCAGTCTCTGGTATCGTGTGCCGGAACCGCCATGATCGCACCTGTTCCGTAAGACATCAGTACATAGTCTGATACCCAGATCGGGATTTCTTTCTCATTGACCGGGTTAATGGCACTCAAACCGTCAATTGCCACACCTGTCTTTTCTTTTGCAAGTTCTGAACGCTCAAAATCAGATTTTTTTGCAGCCTGCTCACGATAATCCTGAATTGCATCCCAGTTCTTAATATCTTCTTTATATTTATCTAACATCGGATGCTCCGGTGATACTACCATATAGGTTGCTCCGAACAAAGTATCCGGTCTGGTTGTATACACGGTCAGTTTTTCCTCCTTGCCGGCAACCTGGAATTCTACCTCTGCACCCTGGCTTTTTCCGATCCAGTTCTTCTGTGAAACTTTGACACGCTCAATATAATCTACGTCCTCTAATCCCTCTAAGAGTTTTTCAGCGTAATCCGTGATCTTTAACATCCACTGGCTCTTTACTTTCCGTACTACCGGACTTCCACAACGCTCGCAGACTCCGTTGACTACTTCTTCATTTGCCAGACCGACTTTGCAGGATGTACACCAGTTGATCGGCATCTCACTCTTATAAGCCAAACCTTCTTTAAATAATTTTAAGAAGATCCACTGTGTCCACTTGTAATACTGCGGGTCTGTTGTATTGATCTCACGATCCCAGTCAAAAGAATAACCTAAAGAATGAAGCTGCTGTTTAAAATGCTTCACGTTATTCTCTGTTACGATCCTTGGATGGATCTTATTTTTAATCGCATAGTTCTCTGTCGGCAGTCCGAATGCATCCCAGCCCATCGGATATAAGACATTGTAACCCTGCATTCTTCTCTTTCTTGCTACAATATCTAATGCGGTATATGGTCTTGGATGACCTACATGAAGTCCCTGTCCTGATGGATATGGGAACTCTACCAGTGCATAATATTTTGGTTTGGAATAATCATCGGTTGCTGCAAATGCTTTCTCATCATCCCAGATTTTCTGCCACTTCTGCTCAATGGCTCTGTGATTATATGGTGTTCCTTTGACTGACATTTTCCTGTTCCTCCTAAACTCGTATGACTTACGAATCTCTACTTTCTCTTATTTTTGCTCATATAGATAAAATTTTAGCACAGACCTAGTATTTGTCAAGTATTCCCACGAAACAAGGACACAAAACATGTCCTTCCATGAAACCGAAATGCAAATTTCAGACCACCACACAGCTCCATAACACAACAGGGCAGATTCCCAATTTTCATAGGAAATCTGCCCTGCGTTTTTACTCTTTTACACTGATTGTAATCTGATACATATGATCTTTTCTAATGGCGACAAACTGTTGCCTTTTCCATCCGTTCCTTCATAATACTTCTGTCCCGCAGATTCAAAGAGAATATAGAGATTCTGTCCAAAAATCTCAAGTTCCTCCGAGCAGGGCGGCATTTCTACCTTCTGCATCGGTTTTGTCGGCTTTTCATTCAAGGCTTCTAACGAGTGATATATTCTTAAAAAGGAGGATTTTGTCCTTCCTAACGAAGTGTTTAAAAACACTCTGCCATCGTCTGCAAATGCAATCCCCTGTACCTTTGGCGGTATCGTATAGGAATCCATTTCTTTTAATTCGTTTTTCGCAAAGCGATAGGAGATCATTTTGGATTTTAAAAAATCGTTTTCCGTTGCTACCCACAATTTTCCATCATGATAGGTGATGCAGGAAGGACGGTTTTTCACCCGAAAAGCCTCTATGGACTTTGAACAGTCAATAAATTCTTTTGGTTTTTCCTTTGCGAGTTCCACAAGGATCTGATATGGGATCCTTTCTAAGGTGCTATTGTCGGAATGACAGATCCATACATTTTTTCCATCACAGGCAACACCGCCTAAGTGGCTGTTTCTCTTCATTCCGAGTGTTGCAAGATACTCTCCACTCTTTCTGTCAAACAGATAAAGTGACCCTAACACATCCCAATCACAACTGTATGCCGTCACTAAAATAAAATCTTTTGTCAGACATAGTCCCTGCGGACATTGATCCTCATCTAAAATGCGCCGGGTTTTGATGTCCTCCTGTCTTGTCGAGGGCATTCCCGGAATGCTGACATAGTCTAACACTTTATAATTGCAGTCTTTTAGTGTCTTGGTGTCTTTGCCAAGTTTCGCATCCGTATGATAAGAATACCTGCTGATATTTTCGACATCGTTGATCTTTCTGGTCCATTTTGCATATAGCACCATATTCCCAACCATGTCCTGTTCAATGGTTGTTACTTTTTTTTCAAAATAATTGTCTGCATACCATCCTGCAAAGTTGTATCCTACCCGCCTTGGCGATTCTAAAGTAAGCGGTAAATCATCCATGCGATAGGACTCGGCATTTTTCCCTGAATTCTGTCCTCCGTTCAACTCATAGGTAATCCGGTACTCAAACAGATGATCTGTTTTTGTGATATCTGTCGGATACTTTTTCTTATCTTCGGATAATTCCTGTGGTTTCCCATCCTGAAATCCATATGCCCTTACAACTGCAGGGTCTTCTAACAGGAAAACCAGAACCAGAATCCATGCAACTGCTTTCTGCCTTCTGATCTTCACCTGTTATCTCCAACCCGTCTTTATTTTTAATCTGCTTTTTCTACTTTATTTGCTCTTGCTTCAATCTCTTTTTCCTGGATATCAGAAGGTGCCTGCTCATATCTTGCAAACTCATAAGAGTAGTCTCCGCTTCCTCCGGTGATCGCTCTCAAACTTGTGGTATATCCATAGAGTTCCATGGTCGGAACGTCTGCAAGAATCTCCTGTTTTCCGCCATCGATCGGATTCATTCCAAGAACTCTGCCCCGGCGTTTGTTCAAATCTCCCATAACATCTCCGGTATATTTATCCGGAACAATGACTTTCAGAGAAGAAATTGGCTCTAAGAGTACCGGAGATGCCTCCATGAAGCCTTTCTTAAATGCCTGGATCGCTGCTGTTTTAAATGCCATCTCGGAAGAGTCTACCGGATGATAGGATCCATCATAAAGCACTGCTTTCACTCCGACTACCGGATATGCTGCCATAGGTCCTTTTAACACTGCTTCTGCCAGACCTTTTTCTACTGCCGGATAATAGTTCTTTGGAACAGCTCCACCGACAACGGTCTGCTCGAATACATATGGTGTCTCTAAATCTCCGGATGGCTCAAATGTCATCTTAACATGACCATACTGTCCATGTCCTCCGGACTGTTTTTTGTACTTGTATTCTACATCTGCTTTTTTACGAATGGTCTCACGGAACGCAACTTTCGGCTTTGTGAGTTCAATCTCCACTTTGTATTTCTCTAAGAGTTTGCTTGCCGTTACCTCTAAATGCAAGTCACCCATACCATATAAAAGCGTCTGTCCGTTCTCGCTGTCATTGACATTCTTCAATGTTAAATCTTCCTGCATCAGTTTTTGCAAAGTCTGGGAAATCTTATCTTCATCTCCTTTATTCTTTGCTTTATATCTCATGCATGTATATGGTGTGGAGATTTGCGTCCGAATATACAGGACCGGATTTGCTTTTGTCGATAAAGTATCGGTTGTTGTGACTTTTGAAAGTTTTGCCAATGCTCCGATATCTCCCGCATGCAGCTCTGTTACTTCTTCCGGCTTATTTCCACGGAGTACATAAAGTTTTCCGATCTTTTCCTCGACGTCTTTGTGCTGATTATAAAGCACATCGTCTGCTTTCAATACACCTGAATTTACTTTAATTAATGAATATTTTCCGATAAACGGATCCACAATAGTCTTAAACACATATGCTGATTTTGGTTTTGCAAAATCGTAATTTGCCGGATATACTTCGTTTGTCTTTGCGTTGATTCCGGTACATTCACGTTTTTCAGGACTTGGCAGATATTTTACGATATCAACCATTAAGGTATACATTCCGCGTGCTAAAATATTAGAGCCCATCAGCACCGGTACGATGCTTCCCTCTGCTACGTTGACACGGAGTGCCTGTCGGATCTCATCTTCGGAAAATTCCTCGCCGTTGAAGTAACGGTCCATGAACTCCTCACTGGTCTCTGCAACAGCCTCCATCAAAGCTTCCCTGCAGATACCTAAATTCTCTTTGGAGTATTCCGGTACTTCTGTTTTTTCTACATTTCCGTCTGCCGTCCAGCGTTTTGCTCTCTGCTGTAAAACATTGACATAACCCACAAACTCTTCGTTTTCGCGGATTGGAAGATGGAATGGCGCGATCTTCTTTCCATAAAGTTCCTGCAGATCCGTTACGACCTGACGGTAGCTTGCGTTGTCTATGTCCATATCGGTTACGAATACCATACGTGGCAATTTATATTTTTCACAGATTTCCCATGCTTTTTTCGTTCCTACTTCAATTCCGTTCTTTCCTGATACTACGATAATCGCTGCATCAGCGGCACTCACTGCTTCTTCTACCTCGCCTACAAAATCGAAATAACCAGGAGTATCTAATATGTTGATCTTTACATCGTCCCAGATAATTGGAACTACAGATGTATTAATGGAAAACAGACGCTTTGTCTCTTCTTTATCATAATCACTGATAGTATTTCCATCACTGATTTTTCCCATACGATTTGTAATGCCGGATAAATATGCCATTGCTTCTACCAGGGATGTTTTTCCGGCTCCACCATGCCCCAGAAGAACTACGTTCCGAATTTTGTCAGTTGTGTAAACATTCATATAAAAATCCTCCCTTAAACTAATCTTGGCAACTTCTCATTACCGATATCTATATTTTACAAAATTTTCTGATTATTCTCAAGTCTTTTATTTATTTTTCACAATTTATTTTTCATGTTATTATTTTAACAATCATTTTCCAAAAATATTTTAGCACTTAAACGCGTTGAAGTGTTGCGTTTTTAAAAATTTCATAGTATGATATGTTTAGTTTATGATTTATTTTATAGAAGAAGAGGTACGATTATGATTATTGTTATGAAACCAAACGCGGAAGAATCCGCCGTCAAAAAGATTATTACAAAAATTGAGGAAAAAGGCTTACATACGCATCTTTCCCAGGGCGAGGAAGTGCTGATCATCGGTGTTGTCGGCGACAAATCCAAGTTAGACACCAATGCTATCTGTGCTCTCCCTTCCGTGGAAAAAATTGTCCCGATCACGGAAAGCTATAAGCTGTCTAATAAGAAGTTCCACCCGGAACCGATGGAATTCTCCGTTGGCAGCACTAAGATCGGTCCAAACAACATTACGATCATGTCCGGACCATGTGCCGTAGAGACAGAGGAACAGCTTTTAAAGATTGCCCATGCCGTTAAAAAATCCGGCGCAACGATCCTCCGTGGCGGTGCTTATAAGCCGCGTACTTCCCCATACTCTTTCCAGGGACTGGAAGTAGAAGGTTTAAAATATATGCAGACTGCCGCAAAAGAAACCGGATTGGCAACTATTTGTGAGGTAACCAGCGCCCACGCCGTAGAATCTGCGGAACAGTATGTTTCCATGCTGCAGGTCGGTGCCAGAAATATGCAGAATTTTGAACTCTTAAAAGAGGTTGGACGCACCGGTATGCCGGTACTGTTAAAGCGTGGTCTTTCTGCTACGATCGATGAATGGCTCAATGCTGCTGAATATATCATGGCTGCCGGAAATTCCAAAGTTGCCCTTTGTGAGCGCGGAATCCGTACTTTTGAAACCGCTACACGCAACACTTTAGACTTAAGTGCTGTCTGCGTTTTAAAAGAAAAAACACACCTTCCGGTCATTGTTGACCCTAGCCATGCCACCGGTGTCCGTGCTTATGTGGAGCCACTTGCCAAGGCTGCCATCGCCTGCGGTGCAGACGGTCTGATGATCGAAGTTCACAATGATCCTGCCCATGCCCTTTCCGACGGCCCGCAGTCTTTGAACTTTGAACAATTCGATTCGGTGATGAACAATATCAAGCCTTACATTGAATTATCCGGGAGGACACTGTAATGTCTTTTGAAAAAGTTGGTTTTATCGGTCTTGGACTGATCGGCGGCTCTATTGCTAAGACCATAAAGAAAAAATATCCAGACACAACCCTGATCGCTACTGCCAGACATGCTGACACCATTCAGGAAGCACACGATTTTGGCACCATCGAGAATGATACGCTGCTGCCACTCTCGGATTTTGCTGACTGTGACTACATTTTTCTCTGTACTCCGGTGCAGCAGAATCTTATTTATTTAAAGGAATTAAAATCTGTCATCAAACCCTCCTGTATCATTACCGATGTCGGCAGTGTCAAAAGCGATATCCACAAAGCTGTAACTGCTCTGGATATAGAAGCGAATTTTATTGGCGGTCATCCGATGTGCGGTTCCGAAAAAACAGGTTTTTTTAATGCTACGGAATATCTTTTGGAAAACGCCTACTATATCATCACCCCGACGGCTAAGACAGCACCTGCACAGCTTGAAGATTTTCATGCTCTGGTCAAATCCTTAGGCTCGGTGCCTATGATCCTGGACTATGAAAAGCATGATTTTGCAACGGCTGCGATCAGTCATCTTCCGCATATTATTGCTTCTAGTCTGGTCAATTTAGTTTCGGATTTAGATGATGAACAGGAAACAATGCGTACAATTGCAGCCGGCGGCTTTAAGGATATTACGCGCATTGCCTCTTCTTCTCCTGTGATGTGGCAGAATATCTGTTTATCCAATCAGGAACAGATTTTAAAACTGACGGATTGCTATATCCATGCATTACAAAATATCCGCTCTTCTGTTGCAGATGCAAAGTCCGATGACATTATTTCTTTTTTCCGAAATGCCAAGGATTACCGTGATTCCATCACAACCCCTGTCCGTGGTTCTTTGCAGAAAAATTACAGTGTCTACTGCGATCTTGTCGATGAAGCCGGTGCCATTGCCACTTTAGCTACCATTATGGCAAGCCACAATATCAGTATTAAAAATATCGGAATTTTGCACAACCGGGAATATGAGGACGGTGTGCTCCAGATTGAGTTCTATGAAGAGGATGCTCTTGAAAAGGCTGTGAAGCTGATGGAGGATAACCATTATGTGGTACATAGAAGGTAAGTAAAACTTCTCTTTTCTATAGTGATAATAAATGTAAAAAGGACTGCAACTTTGTAATTGCAGTCCTTTCGTGATTTTTTAACAGATTAATCTTCATCTGCTTTACATGGGTCTGTGAATGCAACCCATGTTTTTCCATATAGCGATAGAGAAAGAATGGAACCGGAATTATTCGATACACAATCAGAATTGTGATAATACTCGTACCAGCCTTTCATCAATATTTTCTCTGTCATATCACTACTAATTATTTCAACCCAGATTGGTTCTATACTTTTTCTTACCTCTGATACTGCTAAAGGTCTGCCTATTGCATCTACCGGAAGTGAAAACGGCTGAGGAAAACGGTATATGATACCATCAATGTCCGAAAATTTCGTATAAACTCCTTTTTTAAAAACAATTGTTTGACGAAGTGCATCTACAATTCCCCATTTCCCACTATACATTGAATTTCTGCTTCTAACCCACACAGGTTCTCCATCATAGCGTTCTAACTCTTCAACGGAAACCGGTAAACGGAAATTTGATTGCAGCTTGTATTTTTCATCAGTCAATGTCAGACTGACATCTTCCTGTTCTGTAAGTTTTTTAGTTCCCAATTCTTCTTCAAACTCCTCTTCCCCCGGAATCAGATCATCCACTGTTACATTTAATACTTTTGCAATTGCTTCAAGATTACGAATGGGAACTCTTCCGTATTCCCAATTTGAAATCGTTGTTGCCTGGATATCCGCCTTTTTTCCTAACTCTTTTGCAAGACGTATGCCAAATTCATCCTGCGTCATTTTTGCTTTTTTTCTATAAAATCTGATTTTTCTCCCTGCAAATTTACGAATCAACGCCTCTTTTTCCGGTACTATGATCATTTTTATATTTTGGGTTGGTATCCGGTATACATAATATATGATTTCAACCCGTTCCTCCTTCTATCGTGATCTTTGTATATAGGATACTTTTGTATTCTATTGCCTTTTTATTGTTCCGAATCTGATGTGTGCTATCTTATATTCTCTATTTCTTTCTTCCTATAATCACAAATAATTATGCATTTTAAAAATGTATTTTTTAGTTCTTGTTCATTTTTAATTATATATTATCATTCACCGTACACTTTTTCAATACAAAAACATTTTATCCACTAGTAACTGAATTCTTTTATAGTTGTTAGGAAATTCCATGATCCTTGAAATATAATAGGACTGATAGGTACCCGACTAACACGCTCTCTTAACTGATGGAGCTGTGCAGTGCCAAAACATTCTGCCTTTTTTATTTTAAATCTCTTTCTTTTTTAGTGGGATTCCTAATTCTTCTATCAACATAGTTTCTAAATCTCTATTTCTTCTTATATTTTTTCAAAAAAAAGAGCCATAGATTTTTCTATAACCCTTTACTTAATGACTTTTATAACTATATCTTATCATTTGTCACATCTTTGTACAACACTTTTTAATACATCATTTTTTTGTGTATTGCCAGTGCAAATAAATGCCTATCCATCATTCATTTATAGAAACCAAGAAAAACTTATGATATAATCCAGTCAAGGGTACTGCATTATGATTTGGGATGAGATACTGTGATACTACTTAGTGGCAGTCGGATAAACCAATGCAAATATCTGAAAATACGGAGTTAGCCATTTACTCATGTCAGGCTTTCTTCTGATTCAGATATTTCATTACATAAAAAACAATAGCCATTTCCGACTGCATAAGCTGACAGTTGCAGCTATCATTCCGTGCATCATTATGAGCAGTACCCTTGTTAATGTAGGATTTTTATATCATCTTACGTTTAATGCCCGGATAAGACTTTCTTTTAATCTAGTATTTTGATGTAAAAACACCATATTGGAATGAAAGTCCTGTTTCAGCGTGGGAGTCACTGATTTAGACATTTCTTTTACTAAATCCGCAGCTTTTTCATGTCTGACTTCAAATTGTTTTCCGAATGTTGATGTTGGCATATTCATTTCCTTCCCAATTCCTAATCTTCTCCAAATAACTCCGACATAGGAATATCATACCTGCTACACACCTCAGTATACCATGAAAGTGGAAGATCTGGCAGTTGTTTTTCCTTTGCTCCAAAAAGGATACATTCAAGTATGGTTTTAAGTCCTATTTGGAACACATGCTCTTTATCCTCCATCTCAAAATATAATTGCTCCATAGCCGGAGAAATCTTTGTTGGAGAAGACTGGTATGTTGCACGACCGGTTGTATCTGCTATATTGTTTATTTCTTTCATTTTGTGTTTATCAGCAGCGGATTTAAAATACGATCCGCTGCGTCTCCTTTCTTCTTTGAATTAAAAACCTGATTTTGCATAAAATTCCTTTGCTTTTGTGCGATTTTAAAGTAACACAATTTTTGATTAACCTAAGAAAGTCGAAAAATCCGGAAAATGTATCGGAGGATACCCGGTACATGGAAGCTGTTATACAGTTTTTAATAGTGGGGTAATTTTGTTTGGAAAAAATAAAAGACATTACACAATGTGCAGCTGATTGGTTGCAGGCAGATAGACTTTAAACCGATTGAAGTCTATAAGTTTAAAAATAAAGAAAATGGAAATGAAAGTTACATCTAAAAATATGGAAAAATCTGTCAAAAACTGCTATAATTACATTATGGGTACTGCCATAACGGTAGGCGGTTAGTCCTTCTACAGAGGGACTGTGACCCTCTGATTACATAGAAACCTGAATGGGAATCTGTTGAAAGGAGGGGATGCCAATGCTGACAATTGAAGGTCTGATTGCAGTCATCAGCTTATGCCTGACCTCTTTCGGACTTGGATATTCCATTGGATGCAATAAATCACAAAAATAGCCGCCCCGGTCTGATCAAACTGAGCGGCTGTTCAGATATATTATCGGACTAACCGTCTATCGGCAGTACCCTTTTCTACTATCATATTATCACGCAACTGGATATTTGTCAAAAAAATTCTGTGCAAATTGTCCTGTTATCTCACCTTTACGGATTTTACCTTGCCCCATCCGCTGTAGTATTTCTTTCCGTCTATCTTTTTGTAGGAACGGATTCTTACCCGGTAGGTCTTTCCCTTTTTCAGTTTCTTCACGGTTGCCTTTGTGTTTTTCTTTGATACGTTCATACTCTTTACGTTCTTTTTGAACTTTTTATCCGTGGAATACTGTACCTGATAACCGTCCGCTTTCTTGTCTTTTTTCCACTGTACCGTAAATCTCTTCTTTCCGGCGGTCAGTTTCTTCATTTCCGGTTTTTTCGGTACACCGTAGACGGGAGTTTGACAGTTGAATATTCAAAAAAGTTATCGCAGGTCGCATAAAACCTGCATTTTTTATGTCAATTTTTTCGTTTTAGTATGTACTTGTTTGTAATAGTGTGGTATACTTAAAAGAAAAAGAGGTTTATATTATGTATATTGCAGTTACAGGTAGTAAAAATAATAAAGACGTTTACATTTATCAATCATTCCGAAAAAAGGACGGAAAATCATCATCTCGCATCTATAAAAAACTTGGAAAATACAACACTTTGCTGGAACAGTTTGATGGTGATAATGAAAAACTTATGGCTTGGGCGAAAATCGAAGCTGCCAAAGAAACAGCTCTCTACAATGAACGTACGGGGAAAGTAACGGTTGAATTCTCCCAGGCTGCCTGCATTCCTATGAACGAGGCACGTTCTTTTCATGCCGGCTATTTATTTCTTCAACAATTATGTACAGAGCTACGCATTGATAACATCTGCCGTGTAATTAAAGGACACCATAAATTTAAGTATGACTTCCATGCGATTCTTACTGATCTCGTTTACGCAAGGGTTCTCTCTCCTTCAAGCAAGCTCAGCAGTTATAACTTTTGCAAAACGCTTCTTGAACCACCAAAGTATGGGATTCAGGATGTTTACAGAGCTTTGTCTGTAATCGCAGAAGAGTCGGATTTTATCCAAAGTGAACTATACAAAAATTCAAACTTCATCCATCCAAGAAATCAGAAGATACTTTACTATGACTGTACGAATTATTACTTTGAGATTGAGGAAGAAAGCGGTTTGAAGCACTATGGAAAAAGTAAAGAGAACCGCCCAAATCCGATTGTTGGTATGGGGCTGTTTATGGATGCTGATGGCATTCCACTTGCATTTGATATTTTTCAAGGTAATCAAAACGAGCAAACGACGCTTAAGCCTCTGGAGAAGAAAATCATAAAAGATTTTAACTGTAGTGAATTTATTTTCTGTTCAGATGCCGGTCTTGGAAGTGCCAATAACCGAGCGTTTAACAGCATCGGGAATCGAGCTTATGTCATCACACATTCCCTTAAAAAGATGAAGCAGGAAGACCGTGATATTGCCCTGAATCCAACACAGTTCAGAAAAGTCGGTTCGGCAGATTTTATAGATATCAGCACTTTGGACGAGACTGATGAAGAAGTTTTTAACTCTATTTACTACAAGGAAGTTCCTGTTGTCACAGGAAGTCTGGATGAGACGCTAATCGTTACATACTCTCCGAAATATAAAGCTTATCAGCAAAGAATCCGGTCACGCCAAATTGAGCGCGCAGAGAGGATTATCAGTTCTCCTTGCAAAAAGAGAAAGGGGAAAAATCAAAATGATCCTATGCGCTTTGTAAAAAAGACTTCTGTAACAGATGATGGCGAAATTGCAGAAAAGAAAGTATATGAGCTTGATGAGGAACAGATTGCCAAAGAAGAACTTTACGATGGTTTCTATGCGGTTATGACAAATCTTGAGGGAAATATCGAGGAGATTATAAAGATAAACAAGCAGCGCTGGGAAATTGAAGAGAACTTCAGAATCATGAAAACTGAATTCGAAGCCAGACCTGTGTATGTCAGAAGAGATGACCGGATCAAGGCACACTTCATGACCTGTTACATCAGCCTTCTTCTCTACCGTCTGTTAGAAAAGAAAATAGGAAATCGCTATACAGCAGAGCAGATCATCGAGACTTTGCGCTCCATGAAAATGACTCTGTTAAATACCGCTAATGGCTATGTTCCCTCTTACACCAGAACTGAAATAACAGATTCTTTACACCGAACTTTCGGTTTTCGGACTGATTATGAATTCATCAAGAAATCTACGATGCGAAGCATCATCAAGCAGACGAAAGAAATAAATTTACCATAGTGTAAAAATATAGCACAATAGCACATATTGCTGCGAAACAAAAAACGGCTGTAAGCCTTGATTTTACTGGCTTCACAACCGTTTTTTTACTTTCCAACTGTCAAAGATGGGATATTATCACGCAACTGGATATTTGTCAAAAAAATTCTGTGCAAATTGTCCTGTTATCTCACCTTTACGGATTTTACCTTGCCCCATCCGCTGTAGTATTTCTTTCCGTCTATCTTTTTGTAGGAACGGATTCTTACCCGGTAGGTCTTTCCCTTTTTCAGTTTCTTCACGGTTGCCTTTGTGTTTTTCTTTGATACGTTCATACTCTTTACGTTCTTTTTGAACTTTTTATCCGTGGAATACTGTACCTGATAACCGTCCGCTTTCTTGTCTTTTTTCCACTGTACCGTAAATCTCTTCTTTCCGGCGGTCAGTTTCTTCATTTCCGGTTTTTTCGGTACACCGTAGACCGTGATCTTTTTCACGCTCTTGCTGTAGGTGGATGTTGCCTTTGCCGTTACCGTGATGGTTGCCTTTCCGGTTCCCTTTACGGTTACTTTTCCTTTGCTGTTGACCGTTGCAACTTTCTTGTTACCGGTCTTATAGGTGATCTTGCCCTTGGCTTTTGGTTTTAAGGTAAAACTCTGTCCGACTGATTTCTTATAAGCGGAAGATACTTTGGTAATCTTCTGCTTTTTCAGATTATTCGTAGTGGAAGAGTTCTGTGGTTTTTTTGAATCAGAGGTATTCTGATTATCGTCTTTTTTCTGATTAGTGTCCGGATTTTTAGGATTATCCGTATCGTCCGTCTGTTCGCCACGGCAGAGGCTGAGCAGTCCTGTTAAAACCGGATTGCCGACATACGAACCAATCGGTGTAACATATACATATACACCCTGTGCTGCCTTTCCATCCGGGAGATAATTATCCTGATACTGTACGGTGTAATCAGTTCCCTCTTTGAATACCGTACCCTTACTGTCTCTCACTACCACGATAGGTTTTACCGGTGTGGAATCTGTCACCCATACCCGGTCACCATCATTTACAAGGACGTACCAGTCTTCGGTACTCTTATCTCCGATAACCTGAAACGTTTTTTTGATTTCTTTACCATTCTCATCTTTCATGGCTGCCGTTACGGTAACATCACCGGCTGCTTTCCGGGAGAGGGTTGCTTTTTCATTATATGCCCCACTGGGTTCCACAACGACTTTGGAATCGTCTGAAGAAGTCCATGTAACCGTTCCTGCTAATGCCGTGGTTAATTCCGGTACGGTCTGTAAGCTGACCGTATCACTTTTTCCTGTATGGATGCACAGGCTGTTTCCTAATACCTGCTGTTTTCCGTCTGCCTGATGATAAATCTCCGTGCTTGTAGTCGGGACCACGTTCTTAACCGTAAAGGAAAAAAGTTCTTTTTTATCTTCCCTTGTAACGGTAATGGTGGCTGTTCCCGGTTTGGTGCCGCCTTTGACATAGCCACCGGAGCAAGATGTTTCCGCTTCATTATAACGGATATGGTCTTTTATATCATCTCCCAAATAAGCCTCTGGTACAACAATGGCTGCAACAGATGGATCACTGCTTTTCCATGTTACGCAGTCGGTAGCTGCATCCTGATGTACTCCGAAAAGGTGGATCGTACCGGATGTAATCTGTTTTGATTTATCAGCATATCCATGTTTCATGGCATTGTAATTGTCATAGTTATTGTTCTGCTGATAGAGTTCTACTGTAGTTGCATCATCCTCTAATGTGGAATTTTTTAACTTATCCATTAATTCAGTGGTTTTTACTTTTACTTTTGAACCAGATGGCAGGCTGCTAAATGTACCCTTATTCATTGTACAATTTCCTTTTGTGGAAACCCAAAAAGTCATCGGATTTGTCATTTTATGCTTCTGATTTGCAAAAGAATCACCACCAGTTTTAACTACCGTTTCTGGAATGTATACGGTTGTTAAATATTTAGGATTTGTAAACGACCAGCTTTTTACAATCTGTGTTCCATATGGAATACTGTAAGAGTTCCCTGCTTTATTCTGTGGATAATAGAGCAAGGTTGTTCCGAAAAACAACACACCATTGATAGTATGGAAAGAAGCTTCTTCAGAGTTATCAATCTTGAATCCCGTACATTCATTCATAAAAGCAAACGCATCCTCTCCGATGCCTACTAAACCATTTGGTAAATGAAGTTCTTTGATACTTTCGCATTTCTGTAAAGCACCTTTCTTGATTATCTTCACGCTGTTCGGAATACGAATGTCTACAACTTTATCAAGTGCATAAAACGCCTTTGTTCCGATACTTGTAATTCCATCTTTAATGATAATGTGCTGTACCTGCTGTCTAAAATCTTTTCTCCATGGTGCTTTTTCTCCATCCGGCAGATCATACATTTCTCCATTTCCGGATAATGTCAAAGTACCTGTGCTTTCGTCAAAGTTCCATGTGATGTTATTACCCATGTTAGCACCGTAATTCCCACTGGTTGCTACTCCCTGTTCTGGTACATCTTCCAGTGTTTCCACGGTGATGTTTTCTGATGTGGTATTATCAATGTTCTCTTCTCTCTTGTCTGTTTTATCTGTTGTAACAGTATTTGTAGCAGTTTCCTCTTCATTTTCTGCCGGATCATCTTCCGCAACCTCTTCCGGTTCTTCAGATTCTAAATCTTCTTCCGGTTTCGGCTGTGTGCTTTCTCCTACAGCTTCTTCCATAACCATTGTATCTGTTGTATTTTCATTGTCTGCTTCCGCTGCAAATGCGATGTTACCATTTGTCAAGGTGATCACCGATGCTAAGATCAATGCTAAAACTCTTTTTTTCATAATTGAAATCCTCCACAGAATATGTATTTTAAAAATGTAGTTTTTGTATTTCCTTTATTACTAAATATATTTTACCATTATTTATACTTTTTTTCAATATAAAATAGTTATATTATAGCTATTTTATACATATTTTATAATTGTAAAATAGCATAATGATTGTGTCAACCAAAATCCACAAAACCCTTGATTTCTGCGGGATTGTGGCATGTAAAGGAAATTATAGTTTTCGGATAGCATGAGGATAGAAACGGGATAGATAAAAGATAGCCAAAGAATAACAGAAAAATAAACGATCATAATAATAAAACCGCCCCATGATGAGGCGGCTCTATCGGAATGTCGGATGCCGCATACGCAGCACCCGGCATTTTCTGTACTACTTGATACAGTCTTTATATTGCTCACGGAATTTCTTTAATCCGTCCTTTTCCTTATAGTTCATGTAACCATGCTCATCCACAAAGTCATCCACGGATCTTACCTGTTCATGTGTGAACTCCCATGTTTCTTCCACATGATCCCATGTTCCGCTTCCCGGATCATCTGCTTCAAACTTCACACCGAATACACGGACACTCTTTTTCTGTATGCCGCGTTTTTCATTGCTCATGGCTTTGTCTAACAATGCGGCATACTCCGGGTCCGTTTTCCAGATGGAGTTTTCCTCCAGTCCTCCGTTCTCCTTAGAAACATATGCACCGTTCTTTTTGTAGTATTTCGGACTGATGAAACGTACATAGGTGTCATACTCTTTTTGGATGTCCGAAGTATCCACGATCCAGCACTCTACCTCCTTGGTCGTGATGTTTCCTGCGGAATCCGTTAAGGTGTAGCGGATGGTGCTCTTTCCGGTTTCCTTAAGGCTTTCCATGTCTGTTTCCGCACGGAGCTTTAAGGTGGCACCGTCTTTTCCTTTGATGATCAGACAGTTTTCCTTTTTGTTGTACTCGTAATCCTTAGAATACAGGTACCTGCCGTCTGTATCTTCCTCGTCCTTAAAACGCAGGGTGGTAAGCAGGGCTTCCGTTGTGATCTCTCCGTTTTCTGCCTGTTTTAACGTGAAGTAACGGTTGTAGGCATCCAGCTGTGGGAACTTGTCCCATACGGCATATATGTTCAGCCATGTACCGCTGGTCATTTTCCCCTGTGAAGCACCATAAACGGCAGCATCCTGTTTCTTTACGCCAAGGCTCAGCTTATCTGCCGGCTTTTCTTCCCTTCCCTTTTTCACCATGTCATCCGGTGCATCATAGGTAATGCAGAGGTTTTCGCCTTTGTCATTGGTAGACTGCAATGCAATATCATATACTTCTCCTGTGATTCGTTCTTTACCTAGTTCAAAAGTTCGTTCTCCATTATCTTCACTCAGCACATCTTTCGATGTTCCCCATTCCTTCACACTGTACTGCTCCTCACACGGTTCTTCCTTTCCGGTGTCCGGGTTTAAGCTCGTCAGTTTTGCCGCACGTCTTTCATCGGTTACGGTTTTGTTGTTTTTATCCAGAAGGTTTCCGTTTTCATCTTTTTTGTATGTTTCCGTCCTCTGGAACGTATCTTCCCCGACCAGTCCCTTGTAGAACTTTCCGTCAAACTTATACATTTCCGTATCGGAGATGATCAGGCTCTTATCCTTTTCCTGTGTGTAGTCATCCCCCACGGTCTGACCGTTTCCATGGTAGGCGATGTTGTAGGATTTTTCCCATCTTGCCGTCAGGACAAGATCCTTGGCACCGCTGTAGGTATACTCTTTGGACCATTTCCTGGTTTCCGGGTCATACCACTGATCCGTCACCGGATCATAACGCTGCACACCGTCCTTATCATACCATCCGAGGAACTGATAGATGTTTCTCTGTGCCTTATCCTGAATGTACGGCTTCATGCTCTCTTTTCCGTTTACATTTACGGATGCCTTTACCTTTACATCCTCATACCAGTAGGTATCCTGTGTTTTTGGCATGGTACATGCGATGTCTGCATTTAATCCGCTTTTGTATGTAACCTGTACGGCTTCACTTAAGATGACATCCTTTGCCATCAGGTCCGATGCATTGATCCCACTTCCCTTTAATGCGGCATTGGCTTTCTGTAGGTTCAGTGTCTTTCCGCTCCTTAAGCAGAACTTGCTGTCATCCGTTAATGCCAGCTTATTTAGGATCGTACTGCCATCTGCTCCTGCATAGGATGCCTGTGCCACTTTTCTTCCTGCTTTCCGGTTCTTTGGCTGTAAGTAGTTGACGCTGTTGAGCGTCCCGGTAACGGTAACAAATTTCTGCTCATAGAGGTAGATGCACAGGTTCTTGGAATGGCTTGCATCCGAGGATATCTCAAACGTTCCGTTCTGTAAGACGGAATTATTGTTTGAGGACAGATAGGTTGCAGCCGAGGTATTGATCAGGCGACCTTCGTTATAGATGGATTTATTGTTGACTGTTCCGATTGCTCCACCTAGATACTGGAACGTAGCCTGACCGCTGATGGTGCAGGTTCCGGTCTTACCGTTGGAGAGTGCCGTTTTGCTGGCACTCCGTACTCTTGCCATTCCAGAGATGGTGGCAGTTCCCGCATTGCTGATGCCCGGTTTCTGCATACCGGTAACATCCACACCGCCTGTTACGTTTAACACACCGGTACTGCTGTTATAAATGCCGTTATCCGTATCTCCCGTTACGGTTCCGTTTCCGTTATAGTGGAAGGTAGCACTGTTGCTGATTCCTTTGCCTTTCCCGCTGATGGTCGGCTGTGTTCCGCTCTTTACCGTAAAGACGCCGCTTTCTTCATTGATGATGGCGGTTCCGTCTGCCATGGTGTTTACGATGGTGGAATTGCTGTTGAGGTCAAACGTTCCGTTCTCACTGTTCTTTACGGCTGTTCCGGTATTTTTTTCTACATCCAGTGTTCCGTCTGCCTTAAAGGTTCCGGTGTTGCTGATACCGATCCTGTTCTCTTTTACGGTCAGGGTATTTCCTGCTGCAAGGGTTACGCTTCCTGCATTGCTGATACCGTTCGATGCACTCTTTGTGATGTTTAAGCCGGTCCGGATCTTGATATCACCGCCTGCATTATTTTTTAACCCGTAATAAAATTTATTTGCCGTTCCGTTCTGCTCACTTTTCGTCGTACCTCCCGAAAAGGTCAGTGTCCTGCTGTTGCGGATGCCATGACCGGAGTTATCGTGTACGTTACATCCGTCTATCACGGCACCGGACTTTTCACCGTAGGCATGGATGCCGTCTGACTTATTTCTATAGATCTCCGTATCCTGTACGGTCAGTGTGACAGGCTGACCTGTTTCGGTGCCGCAGTTGGCGAGTCCTTTTGAGGTATTGTCATGGATGTTGCTGTTTTTGATGGTCATGTTCCCATGGTTTCCAACTGCCGAGCTGCTTGGAGTTCCATCTTCCCCTTTTTCCCTTGCCACGTTGTTTTTGATGCTGACCTTCTCCATGACCATGGTTCCTTCATGGCGTGACTGTCCACCATAGCGGATATCCGGTTTTGTCGCATCATAAGAACCGTTTTTGACCGCTCCTTTGCTGTATGCCTGATTATCTTCGATGATGCAGTTTTTGATTTCTGCATATCCGTTGTTCATAATGCCTCCGGCAACTCCGAAGTTTCTGTTTCCTGCCGTATTGCCGCTGATATGGACTTCATTATTACCGCCTCCGTCAATGATCAGCGTTCCACCGTTTTTTACATATGGTACGTTCTTTTTTAAGGTCTTGTCGTAGTAAGATCCCATATAGGAACCGACCACGATACCGCCTCCGGTTCCACGGTCCGTACCAAGTGCTTTGTTGTTTTCTATTTTGCATTTTGTGATCTTAAGGACGGCTTCCTTCTGATCGGACTCATAATCCGGTCCCGTGGTATAGATACCGCCTCCGGTAGCTGCCGTATTGCCGCTGATCGTACCATCCTTGATGGTACAGTTTCCATCGTTTCTGAGTCCTCCTCCATGGCAGTAGGTCTTATCATCATCGTCTTTGAGGTTGACTTCCTGAAAATTCTTTTCCGTTGTGGCAAATTTATTGCCGCTGATCGTACCGCCATACATCATCATGGTTCCTTTATTAATGATTCCGCTTCCGCGTCCGTCCATGCTGTTGTTGTTTTTGATCTCCGTTCCCGGATAGATGTTTAAGCTGCCGCCGACTTCCACACAGACCAGTCTCCCCATGTGTGCTGTGCCTCTTCCATCCAAAATGACACCGTGTTTTCCGTTTTTCTCATTATCCCCCAGTGTCAGGGAGGAACCCTTTTCCACACGGAACATATCGGAATAGGTATTCGGGTCTTTACTCATGGTGCTTTTAACGCAAAGAGAAATGTTTGTACTTTCACTTACGATAACAAGTTCTGTATGATTGGATACGTCGATCCGCTGTCCGCAATAAAGATTTTTTCCTCCATCTGCTTTTGGTTGGAGCTTGATAAGGTATTTTCCTCCTTTTTTTGCATATGCCTGAATGGTCGCCACATCATTGGTACTGATCCTTGTATAAGACTTATCATACTTCCAGCCAAATGCCCGCACTCCGTTCTCTGTGACGGTCTTTTCTGCTGCCAGCGGCACGGATACGTTTTCCTGCGTTTCCAATGACACCTGCGGACGGCAGGCATTGGATGCGTTTAAGTAGGCATCCAGTGTTTCATATGCTGCCTGTAATGCCGCTTCCTTTTCTTCCGGCGTTTCATGATCGGTTGTCACAAAGGTATTTAAGCAGGCAATGACCTCATCCAGTTGCGGCTTGCTCTCTTCATACTGTGTGACCAGTTCGGTCGGTCTTACATTTTCGGTATCCTGTGATCCGTCTTCTCCTTCTTCCGCTCTGATGGCAGCCTCATAGCTGCCGTCTAAAAAGGCACTTAAATTTCTTTTCGGATCTGCTAACTTTTTGAGATCTTCCTTGCATTCATCCACAAAGAATTTTGCCGTATCCTGCACGGTACTGTCCTCTGCAAAGGAAAGGTTTGTTAAAATGTCATTATAGGTCTTGCAGGAAGCAGCGTATCCTTCATCAAAGACTTCCTCCACTGGAGGTTTTACTTCGTTCTGCTCTGTTCGTGAATCATTTCCCTTTTCCGTTTTTTTCTTGTCGGTGCTGTTTTCGGATCTCTTTTTTGTCTTTTTCTCCACTTTAAAATCATTTGCCGCACCGCCGGATTCCTGTACCGGCTGTTTTTCCTGCTCCCCGGAATCTGTCTGTCCTGTTTTTCCATCTTCCTTTTTATTTTTTGACGCTTCCTCTTCCTTTGCTTCCATATTTATGGCAGTCGGATCTTCTTCTTTCTGCTTGCCGTCTACGGGATCTGCCGTATTTTCCGGTGTTTCTGCTTCCGGTTTTTTATCTGTATCCGATGTTTCTTCCTGTGTGGCTGTTTCCACTGTCCCCACCGGATTTTCCTTTGCATATGCCACCGCCGTATCCGGCAGGATGCTTCCTGCCATGGTGGCAGTACATAAGGTTCCGGCTAATAATCTTACAACCGCTTTTCGTTTCATGGATTCCTCTCTCCTTTCCCTATGGGTTTTTTTTGTTCTTCTCTACCAGAATGGTCCTGGTCTGCGTAACATCCTTTTCATCTCCACGGGGAGTTTTATAATGCTGTGTGACCTCTGCCTGTATCAGTCCTTTTTGGTAATCTGACATTAAGATCTTTACTTTGACATCAGAAGCAGAGTCTAACTGGAGCATCAGGTTCTGCACAAAGGCTGTCCGGAACTCTTCATTGCCGGTATACACTTCCTCATCCTCTGTCATCTTTGCTGCCGCATTCTCCATTGCCTGTGTAATGGAATCGGAGGATTCCGTTTTTCTGGTCGCTTCCCCCTGCAACGTGTAAATGCAGAACAACAGTAGCACCAGTACGATGGCAGATGCCACGCCGATCACGATATTTTTCATGGATCTTTCCCTCCTTTTTACCAGTTATCGTTATTTTCTGATTTCCACTGTGTTTCCACCGGAACTAAAAACTCGGTTTCTGCCCGGTTGTTATATGCATCTTTTCCTGTTACCTTTACTAAATAGATACCGCTTTTTGTAAAGGTAAGGGTCTGGTTTTCTTTAGCATAGGAAGCATCGGATGTCTCTTCTTTGTCCGGTGTGCTTACCGTAACCTCAATGTTACGGATCCGGTTTTCCTCCACGGCTTCGGCAAGTGTTTTTTCATAGTCATCTTTTTTATCTGTAACACAGATATCTTTTAATACGGAATATTCTACGGAAGCTGCTGTTGCCTGATTATTTTCGTCATATGCTATTACTGTTTTTTGTGCTGTTCCTCCTGTATATTCAAATACCGGATGATACGATACTGCTTCATAAAAAGCTCTTTCATCCCTAAAATCCGTTTCCTTTTCTGTATTTTTAAAAGCATCCGTTTTTAGTCTTGGGATAATTTGATTTTGATAAATAACAGTTACCGCAATCACTAAGATTGCGGCAACGAAAATTCCACCGATCAGCTGTATTATTTTTTTCATACTGCCTCCTTACCCATAAAGCCAGGAAGAAAAAATATGTGCTATACGCGAAAATCCTCCTCCAAATGCCATTCCTGCAAAACTGCTGATCACCAATGCTGCTGCAGTTCCTGCAAGAACTGTTTCACCATGCTGGTTCATAAATTCTTTCATGTTACATCCCCCTTGTTATAAACTACTGAGCACCTTTAATACCTCTGCCAGTCCACCTATGACCGGCAGAAACAATGCTATATACACCAGTGTCTCGCCATTTTGTTTAATTAAATTTTCCATTAATTTACATATCCCCTTTCCATGTGTGTCTGATCCACTCCTAAAATTGGAATTTTATAATGATAGGTCATCTTAAGTTCTACGCCATCTGTCTCTAAAACATCTCCATATGTTGTGATCTGCATCTGATATCCATTTCTTGCTGCCTGTTCCTGTACGGCAGTGATCACGGTTGGGGACATATTAGACTCTGCAATTTCCTTTTTTGCACTATCCATATAACTCCTTGCTGCATGAGTATCCATCTCTGCCGAGATCAATCCTGCTGATAAATAGACGATCATTGCAAAAATAAATACTCCTAAAAAACCTTTGATCACAGTATCCATTAGTTCCTCCTTTTACTGCATAAAAATCATAATACCTGTCCCATGTTCTGATACAATGTAAGCATCATAAGGAACATATCCGCCATCATTTTTACTCCGACCGGAAGAACCGGATAAAACAGATATCCCATCATTCCTGCAACTTTGTTATCATTTTTCATCCGTTCACTTTGCATCGTCATGGTATTGTTCTTTTCTACGATCTGAAGCATCTGTTCTTTTGTATTTCCGCCTTTTCCGGTTGATATTGCATAGAGCAGTTTCATGCTTTCATGTACTCGTGGCACATCATAATCTTCTAAGAACTGAAAATACGCATCCGGTTTTGTAGGAAATTTCTGCAATGTTTCCCACATTTTTTCTAACGGATATTTTAAAATATTCGGTGCGGTATCCTTCGATTTAAAGACTGCTCCCTGTACACTTTCCGTTTCCATAAACAGGATAACGCCTAACAACCACTTCGGATAATCCCGCTCAATCTCTTTTTTGATTCTTTTTTTCTTAAGTGCATAGTCTAATTTATGTTGATTCAACATCAGAATTGTAATTGGAAATCCTATGGCAAAACTCAAAAAAGATTTGCTCAAAAGATAACTTAGAAGCATCAGACCTGCCGGCAGGCATGCCCACTTGATACTGGAGAATAATACTCGTTTTGCATCATAATTTTCAATAAAAAGATATTCCCTTTTGATGTCCTTTTCCGGTCTTTCACTATTTTTTTCTAACCAGTCTGCTGCATTTTTTTTGATCGCACGGCGTATCAGACATAATAAACAGCTGATCTCTATCACGACTGCAAATCTTTCCGGCATCTTTGTCATAACATTCATCTCATTGGGCAGGAAAAACATCAGCGCTTCCGAAACAATGAAAAGGATCACGGTAGACAGGATCACAGAGATCAGCATATTTTTCTTCTCACTCATACATTTTTCCGTAGCTTCAATCCATGCATTTCTCCTCTTGTCTAAAATGCCGATGGCTTTTTCAGGATTTCCGCCCCGTGCTTCATTTCTTAAAAAGAAATCATGCATTAATTCCATCTGTTCACATCCATAGGCTTCTTCTATGATAGAAAGTGCTTTTTTCGATACATCCGCCCCCGCATCTTCCTTTTCATACTCCCTCACTGCCTTCTGTAACACTTCTTTCATTTTTCCATCCCTAAAAAGCATTTCAGTTTCTAATAGAGACTGGTAGATTCTTCGGTTTTTTCGATACGCTCCCTCCATCTGCTCTAAATAAATACAAACCTCTAGAAAACGTTCCGACGATTCTCTCTCTTTTTGCAATCCCGACATGATTCCGGGAAGCAAAAGAAAAAGACTGATTCCCAGCATCACACTGAAAAAAATTCCAAGTTTACAGATTCCCCCAAGAAATAATGCTCCTAAAACGGCGACTGCGGCATTTTTAAGCGTCCACATTTTTTTCATACACCATTCCCTCTTCTTCTAACATTTTTTGCAGCTGTTCACAGTAAAATACATCTGTAATCCCTGCTTTATCCATTTTTCTCTTTATGTCCTCCGGTAAAAATTTCAACTCCTGCTGCTCTATGAGCTGGCCTCCCTGCACCGCTAGGACACATCGATTTTTTCCATCTTCTCTGGAAAAAAATCCAATCTGGCTGATATAACGTTCCTGTTTTCCCTCCTCCCCGGAACTCCTTGTCTCTAACAGGACACCGACATCCATTCCGACATAGACATCATTTTCTAATCTCTCTGCATCCTGACGGCTTGGCATCATATTTAAAATACGATCCGGGATCTTCCTCACATCATCCGTATGAAGTGTCGTAAATCCCGTAATTCCGGTAGTCCAGCACTCTACTAACTGCTTTACTTCCGTGGAACGTGCTTCTGATAACATGACACGGTTCGGTGTCATGCGAAGCACCTCTGTCATTGCGTCATTATAAGAAAAATACTCATTCACTTTAAGCTCTACACAGTCCTTTTCCGGATTGATCTCCCGATAATGTACCTCTTTGGTGTCCTCTACGGTGATCACTTTCTGCTCCGGTGGAATAAATGCCGTCAAAAATTTGGCACATTCCGTTTTCCCGACTCCCGGTTCTCCACAAAAGACCATATTTAACTTTGCTTTGACGCAATTTGCCAATAAATGCAATACTTTTTCTTCACAATAATGTTCTTCTAACGCTTTTTTCGGTGTAATTCTCTGTACCGGAGGTGTTTTTCTGATACAGATACAGGTGCCGGTCGATGCAACAGATTCATGTATCACAGTGATCCGCAGTTCTTCTGTCTCTGCCTCTATGACATTATCTGTCGGTGTTAAATTTTTGCCGACTAAATTTGCAACATTCGTGGCAAAAGACTGAATAAATTCTTCATTTAAGCGCTGTCTGATCTTTTCATCCGTTACTTTGTGCCTGATGTTGTGGATATCCCTGATCCACAATTCTCTGCCATTATAATCAATATCCGTAACATCCTTTTTCCGCAAAAAGGGCAGAAACGGACCATACTGGATATCTGACAGCGATAACTGTTCTCTCATACGATTCTCCTATGAATTTTCTCTAAAAATTTGCTGCCTCCTGTGCTTTCTGTGTAAATGTATCAATCAATGCGGTAAATACGGTCTGCAAATGTCCGGTCTGTCCTAATGCTACAATCGCTGCAATAATAATGATTACAATTGCTGCTGTTGCAATCGCGCCACCGTGTTCTTCAATTAATGTTCTCATACATTATGCCTCCCTGATTTTTTTGATCTGTTGGAATAATTTGATTCTAATTTGATTTTGATAAGAAAATTTTGATTGGGATAAAATCCAAAGGAGTAGAAATCTCCCTTGAGTGTTTTTGATTATAAAATACAGACCTGCATCTGTCAATGTGAAAAATGACGAAAAAATAGTTTAAAAAAAATGGAGAGCTGTTACTCTCCAAAATCTCTGGTTAAAATTTTGCTGTTTTCTAAAAAATTTTCTACGGAATCATAACCGAGCCGTTCTAACAATTCTAACACAAAAGGATTTTCCAATGGTGTCCTATATTGTGCTTCGTCTCCGTAGGCATCTACCCGCTCTTTTCCTTCTTCTTTTTTGATGATGATTTTTGGTCCACCGACACATCCACCGTTGCATGCCATTCCCTCAAAAAAGTTAGCTTCTGTCTCGCCTTTTTGTATCCGTTCTATCAGTTTTTTACATGCCGGAACACCATCTGCCTGTTCCGGAATTACCGGGATTTTTTTATCAGGGTCTATCTGCTCCACGGTCTTTTTCACTGCTTCTGAAACACCGCCTGTTCTTGCATAAATCCGCCCTGCCCTGGAAGAATGCTCTTTTTCATCTTCACTTAAAAGCTCCGGTTGAATTCCCGCTGCATCAAAAATATCCTGTACCTCCTGAAAGGTCAGCACATAATCCACCGCATCTGCAATATCCTCTTCTCTGGCTTCTTTTTTCTTTGCCATACAAGGTCCTACAAATACGGTCATTGCATCCGGATACAATTCTTTGACTACTCTTCCGGCTGCAATCATGGGCGATACTGCTCCCGGCACATGTGGCACCAGTTCTGAATAAATTTTTCTGATCATGGTAATCCACACGGGACAACAGCAGCTTGTCAGTTGGAAATCCTCTTTCTTTTGTACATGGTGTTCAAATTCCAGTGCCTCTTTTAATGTTAAAATATCTGCAAAAACGGCAACCTCTACCATTCCTTTAAATCCAATAGCTTTAAAAGCTGTCCGCAGCCGCCCCGGTGTTGCTTTTTCGCCAAACTGTCCCGTAAATGCCGGTGCAATCAGCACATAGACATCTTTTTTCCCGCTTCTGACCGCCTGTATGACCGGAAGTACATCTTTATTCGCTGTAATACGCTCTAATTTGCAAACATCTATACATTCTCCACAACCGGTGCATTTTTCTGCGTTAATATGAATCTCACCGTTTTTCCCCTCAATCGCATCAAAAACGCAGCTATTCATGCATGCCCGCTCATCCTCGCAGGACACACAGCTTTCTGCCGCAATCACCGGCGCATACTGTTCCGGATGCAACAGACAATCCATATGCACAGGATTGTAGTCACCTGTTATTTTTCTTCCCTTGCCTATCTCCTGCTCTAAAATATCCTGATATAATTCCTGAAATGTTTTCATGGCACATACCCTCACTAAACTATTGTTTGGTATGAGTATGTGCTGTTTTTTGGAAAATTATAGCTGCTGTATCTCTTATTTATTTTTTCATAGTTTTTTTCTCCAGAATGTTTCTAAATATTTCTCACCTTCAATGCATGGAATATCCGACTCTAATAATGTGTCTACTACAAATTGCCGGACATTTGCCATTCCTTTATGAAGCGTAAAAAGTCTCTTCCGGTCGCGATATAGAATGATATTTCCCTCATCCCAATCCACTTTATAGCTGAGTGTTTTATCTAATTTTAATATTTCTTCTTCATGAAATAATTTTTTATAACGGTAGATACCATTTTGATATTTTAAATAAAACACTTTGTTATATATAATTCCCAGGATCATTATGATATTTATTCCTACTAATAATATTGTAGCTAATATCACTCCTAATATCTCCATTCCCCCTTGTATCTCTCCATCTTTATATAAAAGATATATCCATAATCCCAAAAGGGGAAGTGCCAGAAATGCTTCAAATGCACTCATCAGCCAATTATGGATCGGATACTCCATTACTTTATAATACTCCGGTCCCGGTTTTAAATCTTCTACTAAAATACCTTCATTCGCAAACCACTTCATCAGATACGGAATTCCTTCTATTTCGTCATCAACCGTAATAACTTTACGCTTTCCCTTATAGATGTTTAAACAGTACACCTCATCGCGGCATACCCTTGTGATTGCTTTTAACGGATAACTTCTTCCTATACCAAAAAACAGACTATGGTATCTGACTTTCTCATGATCCACTATCACTCTCCAAAATAAGGCATATCCTGTTAACAAAAATCCCGGTATTATCATAAAAATAGTAACTACGCCTGCCACATAATACTCCCTTTTCGGAATACACTTCGTGAGAAACACGATCCCCAAAAGAAATATAGGTGCACCAATGAATGCTAAAAAAGTAGGTGCGGATGCTACCAGACGATCTTCATCTTCAACGGTTGCCGGACTCTTATCATCTATCACATCCAAAAAATCCTCTATTTTATCTCTAACTTTTCTCCAAAATTTTTTCTTCATATATTTCTCCCGTTTTGCTACTGCTTTAACGTATACTCTAACTCATTTCCTTCTTTATCACTCTGCAGATCTGTAAAATACCAAAAATACCACTTCTTTCCGTTCTCTTCATAGGGAATCACCGCGTCCGGTTTCTGTCCTTCTACGGTCAGTGCCTCTGCACTTTCTCCTTTTTTCAATTCCTCTTCCATGATGTCCCCAAATACAAATCTTGCATTTTTGTCAATTCCATAGTGCTGCATATAGTCACTTCTTGCTAACTGTGCCTTTGTATTCTTATCAGCATCTCCTATTCCTTTATAAAATTTTTCAGAGTCCCTTACATAAGAACGTAAAAAAGCATACTGTTTTTTGCCGTCAACTTCCCGTATCTTAAAAGTTGCAAATGTATTCACACTTTTTTTCTTTTGAATAGATTGATAATAGATGAATCTGTACTGATCATTCTCCATATCAACTAAAAGATGATCTATATTTTTCTGATACGGTTCATACTCATCATAATAGACATCTGCCTTTTGTAGGGCTTCTTCCATGGTTGGATAATACTCTTCATCGGGTATATCATCTTCGTTAACCTCACTAACATAACGAGGGTATTCACCGGTATAAGATTCTTTTATGTTGGGGTCTAAAGTGATGGACCTGTCATACCAATATAAAATGACTATCCCTAAAATTCCAATCACGAATAAGATATTTTCACATATTTTTCCTGCCTTTTTTCCCTTACTCTTATTCATTGTCTTTTCCCCCTAATGTATAGTTCAATTCAGTACCTTTTTTCTTGCTTTTTAAATCTGTATAATACCAAAAATACCAGACCTCACCGAAATTTTTATATTCTACGATTCCATCCGGTTTCTGCCCTTCCACACTCAGCTTATTTATGCTCTCATCCCCTCTTAAACCATATTTCATCACATCACCGCTTGCGAACCTTTTTTCTTTGGAATAGGCACTAAGATCCTGCATATAATAATCCCCGGTCCATAAATCATAACCTACCATATCATACTCACTATACTTTGTGGACCGGTTCTTTCTAAACATCGTAACCGGATGTGTTTCCAGAAAGGCATATCGGTCTTTACCATCTATTTTCTCTTTTTTTAATTTGACCCACGCCCTACAAACCTCACTATTTCCTTTGCATGACTGACATAGCATAATTACATAATTACTATTTTCAAAAGTTGCAATGACATGATCTATACCTTTTTGATACTCCTCTCCTTGCTCATTCCCTATCGCAGAACCCGCAACGGCTTCCTGTATGGTTGGATAAAATTTTTTTCCCTTCAGCCGTTCTTCTTCTGTATTTAGACTAAATGTCCCCCCTCCCGTATATACAGCCTCTACTTCCAATTCTTTCTTTTCTTCTGGATCTTCTTCTGTTGGATTAATCAGACGTAAAATGGATGAAATACTTGCCTGTATAACCAGGATCAAAATAATCCCACCAAACACACATATTATTTTCTTTATTACATTTAAAAGTTTTTTCATATCTCTTCCTCTACATCTTTCTTTCGATATTTCTCCATATACTTTTCACCCTGAATACATTGAATATCTTTTTCCAACAAAGTACTTCCAAAAAATTCAATATTTTCAGAAGCATGGTACACTTCAAACAATTTCTTCCTATTGCGATATACCGTAATCACATTTTCATCTGCTTTATATGTGATTTTTTCATCTAACTCAAACTTTTTTTCTTTATGAAACGGTAGATAATAGCTATACTCTTCATTCTGATATTTCAAATAGTAAAATGCCTCATAACAGCATCCAATGAAAATTGCTATGCTAAATCCTATCATGCAAACGATAATTCCAACTGTTACCACTATATCCTTTACACTTTCAAGATGGAAGTCTCTATACATAAGATACAACACGCATATATTGCCAGGAATTACTATGAATATATTTAATCCCATTAATTCCCATGTATGTACCGGATGTGGCATTACTTTATAACATTCCTCTTTTGGAGTATGATCCTCTACCACAATTCCTTCCTCTGCAAACCATTCCACCAAGTCATCACTTCCATATGTACCACTATACACTCTAAACACCCTATGATTTCCCTTATAAACTTTTAAGGATTTAACTTCGTCATAACATACCTTCGTGATATCTTTTAGCGGATAACTTCTTCCTATTCCAAAAATAGAACTATGGAATTCTACCTTTTCATGATTTATTATAACTTTCTAAAATAAAGCAAATCCGCTTAACTAACCTCCCATTCCACCAAACATGATTATACCTATTATGCCCCATAAATACTCCCCCTCCCGTATAGCAAGGATTGGAAGTATAATTCCTAAGATGATCAAGGTTGGTAAGCCTATGATTGCATATACTGTAGGAGCATCAACTACCAGGCAATCTTCCTCCTCTTCTTCCCTTGCTTTTTTATCTTCTACTTTTTCTAACAGGTCAATCGTTTTATTTGTTAGCTTTTGCCTAAAAAATGTATTCATATGCTTCTCCCGTTTTTCTACTGCTTTAACGTATACTCTAACTCATTTCCTTCTTTATCACTCTGCAGATCTGTAAAATACCAAAAATACCACTTCTTTCCGTTCTCTTCATAGGGAATCACCGCGTCCGGTTTCTGTCCTTCTACGGTCAGTGCCTCTGCACTTTCTCCTTTTTTCAATTCCTCTTCCATGATGTCCCCAAATACAAATCTTGCATTTTTGTCAATTCCATAGTGCTGCATATAGTCACTTCTTGCTAACTGTGCCTTTGTATTCTTATCAGCATCTCCTATTCCTTTATAAAATTTTTCAGAGTCCCTTACATAAGAACGTAAAAAAGCATACTGTTTTTTGCCGTCAACTTCCCGTATCTTAAAAGTTGCAAATGTATTCACACTTTTTTTCTTTTGAATAGATTGATAATAGATGAATCTGTACTGATCATTCTCCATATCAACTAAAAGATGATCTATATTTTTCTGATACGGTTCATACTCATCATAATAGACATCTGCCTTTTGTAGGGCTTCTTCCATGGTTGGATAATACTCTTCATCGGGTATATCATCTTCGTTAACCTCACTAACATAACGAGGGTATTCACCGGTATAAGATTCTTTTATGTTGGGGTCTAAAGTGATGGACCTGTCATACCAATATAAAATGACTATCCCTAAAATTCCAATCACGAATAAGATATTTTCACATATTTTTCCTGCCTTTTTTCCCTTACTCTTATTCATTGTCTTTTCCCCCTAATGTATAGTTCAATTCAGTACCTTTTTTCTTGCTTTTTAAATCTGTATAATACCAAAAATACCAGACCTCACCGAAATTTTTATATTCTACGATTCCATCCGGTTTCTGCCCTTCCACACTCAGCTTATTTATGCTCTCATCCCCTCTTAAACCATATTTCATCACATCACCGCTTGCGAACCTTTTTTCTTTGGAATAGGCACTAAGATCCTGCATATAATAATCCCCGGTCCATAAATCATAACCTACCATATCATACTCACTATACTTTGTGGACCGGTTCTTTCTAAACATCGTAACCGGATGTGTTTCCAGAAAGGCATATCGGTCTTTACCATCTATTTTCTCTTTTTTTAATTTGACCCACGCCCTACAAACCTCACTATTTCCTTTGCATGACTGACATAGCATAATTACATAATTACTATTTTCAAAAGTTGCAATGACATGATCTATACCTTTTTGATACTCCTCTCCTTGCTCATTCCCTATCGCAGAACCCGCAACGGCTTCCTGTATGGTTGGATAAAATTTTTTTCCCTTCAGCCGTTCTTCTTCTGTATTTAGACTAAATGTCCCCCCTCCCGTATATACAGCCTCTACTTCCAATTCTTTCTTTTCTTCTGGATCTTCTTCTGTTGGATTAATCAGACGTAAAATGGATGAAATACTTGCCTGTATAACCAGGATCAAAATAATCCCACCAAACACACATATTATTTTCTTTATTACATTTAAAAGTTTTTTCATATCTCTTCCTGACCCTTATCCCTATATTTTTCCATATACTGCTCTCCCTTGATACATTTGATATTTTTTTCTAATAAAGTTCTGCCAAAGAACTCTGCATTTGTATAACCATGAGAAGTTAAAAATAATCGTTTATTATCTTGATATATAACAATTCCATCTTCCCTTGCTTTATAAGTAATTCTTTCATCTAATTCAAATGTTTTTTCTTTATGAAACAACTGATGATAACTATATTTTCCATCCTGATATTTTAGATAAAAAACTTTTTCACGGATAGTCAATAACCACTCTAATATCAAAGCATCTATTACTAGTATAGAGTATACAATGGTCTCCAGTATTTCGCCTGTAGTTTGTAAAGAAATATTTTTGTACATACAATATAAGATAAACCCTATCCCCGGAGTTACTCCCATTACATTTACTACAATTATAACAATCCATGCCTCTTCTGTATGCCACATTATTTTATAACATTCTTCTCTAGGAGTATTATCCTCTACTAAAACCCCTTCCTCTCTAAACCACTCTACCAATTCATCCATTCCATAAGTACCACTAGATACCTTAAAAACCCTACGTTTTCCCTTATATACCTCTATTTCTTCAATTTCATTATAACATACCCTTGTGATATCCTTTAGCGGATAGTTTCTCCCTATTCCAAAAAATAAACTATGATATTCGACCTTTTCATGATCTATCACAACTTTCCAAAATAAGGAATATCCTGTCAGCCAACTGCACATTCCACCAAATATGATCATACCTATTATTCCCCATATATAGTCCCCCTCTCGGATGGCAATGATCGGAACTATAATTCCTAGTATAATTAACGCAGGCAGACTTATTATAGCCAAAATAGTCGGTGACTCTAAAATTAAACAATCTTCCTCTTCTTCCCTTGTTTTTCTATCTTCTACTTTTTCTAACAAATCAATCGTTTTATTTGTTAGCTTTTGCCTAAAAAATGTATTCATATGTTTGTTTTTCCTATGTAGGACATCCTCCATTCATTATAATATCCTCTCTAACAGACTTTCTAAGTTGTTTTATGGTTGATTTTTTTGCTCTCTTCCATAAAATTGTATTTTCTGCAACATATAGATTCTCTTTTTTAAAAAAGTCCAAAATACTGTCCCAAAATAGTTCTTCATCTGCTTTATATATCTTTTTCTGTAGTTTCTTAAATTGTTTTCCCATTACATCTTTTGTCTCCTTTTTTACCTTCTTTAAAGTTGATTCTGCCAAATCAGCTTTATCTTTCGCATTCTTTCGAACTTCTTTATAAATCTTATCCTCTCCACATTCCCCTGAACTTTGATTTTATACTGCATAGCGAAAGTGACACTATTAACTTAAGGGTGGGGTAAATACCTTAACCATTTGAAAATTCCTTTTAATGTTACTACTTTACCCTGTCCTCGGCAGGATCAACTGCATACCAATGTTCTGCATTTCGCTTACATTCTAACACAGGTATTCTTTTTGTCACTTCACGTTTCGTGCTTCCATCACTACGAAGAATTTCTCTCCATTCCACTGGTTTATTATAATATTTCATTTTGCCCCCACATTGAGGGCATCCTTCAATATGTATTTTCTCTATGGTCAATCTATTCCCATAACCACTAATTGCAAAATTGAAAAACAAAGGATGTCTCGTTTGCTTTTTAGCAATTCTTCTAAGTGTAAAAAAGATTAAAAATAAAAATACAAATATTATAAAAATAATAGAATATTTCTGCATAT
>ERZ779892.430-NODE-430-length-47110-cov-17.269663_pt1 | contig 47110 bp, 49 predicted proteins | sample MGYA00511552_ERZ779892 | MGnify/ENA primary metagenome ERZ779892 (study PRJEB29588, sample SAMEA2154561) | human gut metagenome | biome: human gut; feature: human-associated habitat; material: faeces | place: Denmark | collected 2008/2010 ... | reverse complement strand
GCGAAACACCTAATCGGGTGTTTTGCACTATATTCCTCCATAGCTCAGTCGGTAGTGCGAGTGTACAGAAATGTACCGGAAACTATTACTAAGCCTGAGGAACAACTAAATATGTTGTTTAAATCCACTACCGGGGATTTAACTAACAAAAAAGATTGCTTTTATGCAATCTGAACAAAAATCTTTGAGTAAAATCAAAGAAAATTGTATAATCCTCCATAGCTCAGTCGGTAGAGCGCATGACTGTTAATCATGATGTCACTGGTTCGAGCCCAGTTGGGGGAGCCAAAAGAGGCTCATAGTTTTTCTATGAGCCTCAATTACTTATATACAAAATTTATTTCCGGTAGAAGTGATAATTGTTTTATCGGAAAGGAAAAGATATGGAGTTCGAAAATATGACAGACAAACAATTTGATGTTCTTATGAACTCAATTATCCAAATAGTGAAGGATTCTGAAACTAAAGATGAAGCTGTTGAAAAGCTACAAAATTTAGTTAAAGGTAAAGAAAACTGATTACTTTCGCTAATCTGCTTAATTTAATATTATCAAATATATGAGTCAATCATCATATTTCTTATTTTAGAGATATAGTAATTGGCTCTTTTTTTATTTGGCAATCGTTTTAATTTTTTTGATTAGAACGGTTGCCTTTTTTTATTTACAAAAAATTGAAAGGAATGATTTTAAATGTATTTTACCGACACACCCGAACTCAGGAAGTTTGAAAGAGAGATGCGTCAGAAACCGAATTTTGACAGGCGCAATGATGAGTGTGATGAAAATGAAATCTCACATTTCTCTGACAACAAAAATGTCAATACAAACAGAAAAAAAGAAGGAGGTTGATTTTATGACTATAAAAATCAGGAGTCCTACTAATGGATATTGCTTGAATCAAAACTAAAAAAATAGGAGATGTATAACTTGAACGAATATGAAAGACAGCGCAGAATAGCTGAAAGCACAAAGAAATTGTATCCGCCGGGTACAAGAATTGAGCTTATCAGTATGAAGGATCCTTACGCACCTGTTCTGGCAGGAACAAGAGGAACAGTAAAATTTGTTGATTCAATGGGAACGATATTCCCCGAGTGGGACAATGGTCGTTCACTTGGAGTCGTTCCCAGCGAGGACTCATTCAGAAAGCTCACACAGGAAGAAATCGAAACGGAAAACCAATCCGAATCACAAGTTGATGATGAAGTTCCTTATGAGGATAACGGAATGACAATGGGAATGTGAGGTGTTTTTAATCTATAAATCTTCGGTGAGCTGAAGATTTATGACCATCAGATATTTTGATATGTTTGCAGGTATTGGCGGTTTCCGTTCCGGACTTGAAGCCATAGGCGGCTTTGAGTGCGTCGGATACTGTGAAATCGATAAGTATGCAAAGCAGGCATATGAAGCAATGTACGATACAGGAGGTGAACTTTACTTCGATGATGCAAGAAAAATTGTACCCGAACAGTTACCCGATTTCGATCTTCTTCTGGGCGGGTTCCCCTGCCAATCGTTCAGCATCGCAGGAGCAAGAAAAGGATTTGACGATACAAGAGGAACGCTGTTTTTCGAGATTGCTCGAATTGTTGCCGTTAAAAAACCTAAGTATCTCTTCCTCGAAAATGTTCCCGGTCTGCTTAACCACGACGAAGGTAGGACATTTGAAACAATCCTCCGTACATTGGATGGCTTGGGGTATGATGTATGCTGGCAGGTACTTAACAGCAAAAATTTCGGAGTTCCCCAATCAAGAAATCGAGTGTTCATTATCGGATATCTTAGAGGACAATGTGCCGGAGAAGTATTATCTTTCACGCAAGCAAGCGGAAAAGCTCTTATACAAAGAAAAGCCAACGCAGGGTGAGCGAATCTACTCGTCAAAAGGGCTAAGCTGTACTCTTACAAGCGGTTCGGGCGGTTTCGGCGGTCATTCGGGACTTTATCTTATTGAAGATACTGAAAAATTCGGTTTGCTGATAAAATCTAAGACCAAAGACGGTTATCAGATCGCATATCCCGGTGACAGCATTGATACTGCTTTTTCTGGACAGAACTCAAGACGAGGTCGAGTAGGAAGTCAGGTAGCACACACGCTTACTACTTCTGCAACGCAGGCGTATTATTTCATAGACCTGAACCCCGATCCGAAGCTGACAGAAATTGCAAGGTGCATAACCGCAAGGCAGGATTCAGGAATCAGTAACCGAAAGGCTGAACATTCGGGTGTTTTCGTAGAAAGCACGAATATTGCAGATGATGAAAAATTCGCAGTTGCTTTTGTTGAGCCAAACGGAGAAGTTCATATCGGCAGAATAAGAAAACTTACTCCGAGGGAGTGCTGGAAATTACAAGGCTTCACAGACGATCAATTCGACAAGGCAAAAGCGACAGGACTATCCGACAGCAGGCTCTACAAGATGGCAGGAAACGCTGTGACAGTAAATGTAATCTCTGAAATTGGGAAGATTATCAAAAAAGTAAACGATAAAAATTAAATAACAACAACTGATATCAATCGTTCCGAACGACTGATATTGGTTTTCATATATACAGCCGTTGGTTAGATTTTAAATTTAATCAACGGCTTTTTGTCGTTTCAGGGGCGATTGATGTTCCGAGAGGAGTGAAAGGTAATAAAAACCCCTGTAAGTTGGATGGGAAATAAAACTTCCATCCTTCATATTTTGTACGCACTGTTTCCTCTGAATTACGAGAGATACATTGAACCATTCGGAGGCTCGGGAGCTGTACTTTTAGGAAAGAAAAAGCCTGATAAGTACGAGGTTTACAACGACTATAACCATAATCTTGTAAACCTCTTTCGCTGTATGCGTGACAGACCTATGGCGTTCATAAAAGAACTTGGATTTTATCCGCTTAATTCAAGGGATGATTTCAATGCAATCAGGGATTTTTTTAAGCAAGAGAAGTTTGAAGATAAGTACCTTGATGAGGAATTGGAACTGACGAAGATTATCCTGCCTGACTTGAAAGCAGAAGAAATCATTGAATTGTATATAAAAATGAAACAGGACTATGACTTACGCAGAGCTGTAATGTTTCTAAAACTCCTGCGATACAGCTATTCAAGCGGCGGAAAATCCTTTGCCTGTCAGCCATTTTCAGTAGTAAGCCTTTTTCAACTGATAGAGCAAGTCGGCAAAAGACTTGAAAATACTGTGATTGAAAATCAGGATTTTGAAGTCCTGATAAAGCATTACGACCGAGATAATGCCTTTTTCTACTGCGATCCGCCTTACTATTCAAGTGAGTATGTTTATCAGTGCGGTTTCACTTGGGACGACCATTTAAGGCTAAAAAACGCACTTGCAAATGCAAAAGGCAAATGGCTTGTTTCATACAACGATTGTGAAGAAATCCGTAATTTATATGATGGATATTCATTCTTTGATTTCACAAGGTTACACAATATGAAACAGCGAATCAATGCAGGTGAACAATTCCCCGAACTGCTAATCAGCAACTACGATATGTATGAAAGGCAGAGAAATAAGCCGTTACAGTTAAGCCTGCTTGACTTAACAACCGAACAACAAATTGATTTAGAACAAATTTTGAAGGAGTGTATTATTAACAATGGAAAATAGGATTTATGTAAGCATACCGCTTGACGCACTTATTGTATCAGGAATCACATCCGACTGTGCTGTGCAGATTTCAGCTGTGGATGGAGCAATTCTGATTGAGAGGTGCGATGATGATAGTGAAGAATGTTGTTGCGACTGCATCTGCGATGAGTGCAGAGCAGAGCTTGCGGAAAGCGAGGGTGATTAATGCATAAAATATACAGAATTCTCGGAAAAAGAGGAAGAATTACAATCCCTTTTGAAATCCGTCAGCGAATCGGATTCAGATACAACGACGTGCTGTCGTTTACGGAGCTTGATGACAGCTCGGTAGTTGTCAGGAAAGAAAAAATCTGTGATAACTGCAAATGCCTTGAAGAAGATTTCGAAGAGAATTTCATCCTTGAAGATTTCCTTGACGGTCTGTCCGAGAAAGAACAGAGAAACGCACTTTTACATCTTTCTCTGCTGTGGGCAGAAAAACAAGAAACGCTAAATCGGAGGTAATTTTATAATGGCACAAAATACTAATTTCAAAGTAAATAAATACAACAATCAGAAAAGGAAACTACCGTATATCAAGGTAAGGATTGATAAGCTCGTTGATGTAGATGACTGCAACACAAAGGCATTTGCAAGCGTTACTGTCAGCGGGGCGGTGACAATTCACGGAATCAGAGTGATGAATTCTAGAAAAGGCTTATTTGTTGCAATGCCTGCAAGTAACTATGTTGATGGAAACGGCGAAACGAAGTTCAGCGAGATTGCTCACCCGATTTCCAAAGAAGTCAGAGATTTACTCAACAGCAAGGTTATGGAAGCATATCATCAGGCACTTGATGAACAGCAGAGTGAGGATGAAGCCGAAAAGATGTCGGAAGATGAAACGCAAAGCTTTACACAGACTTTGTGAATTTGTTTGAATGTTTGTTTTCTCTATTGTATAATTTAATATAATCTATTTTTTATTTGAAGTGGAGAATATAAATACGAACGGAGAAAAGAAAATGTTTAAATATTTAAAGAAAAAGCTTATTGATATGGGTTTTTTATGTCATACACCTAAATCAGCATTAAGTTGTCAGGATAAGAAGGATATAAAACAATATGGACTTATACATTTTACCTTTTCGAAAAACATTAATGAGATATCGAAAAATGGCGTAATGCCCGGAAAAGAATATTTGTATCGAAAAGAAAAAAATCTTTGTTGGTTTTATATTAATTATCCTAAAGAGTATGAGAAAAATCTTGGTATTGTAAAAAGCAAAGGCAAGAGGTCAAGTGTTGATTGTTATATTGTTATAAAAGATTTTTCGGAGGAACAACTTAATAATATGCGTATAAGAAAAGAAAGTGATAATGCTGTGGTTCATATTGGAACATTAAAAACAAGCAATATGAAGGGAATGATGTTAAAAGATAAATAAAATTAAGTCTGGACATTTCAAATTCTTTGGATATACTTGTTGCTTGAAAGGACGGCGATAGTATGAAAAAGAAAATCGCAATAATGCTGACATTTATTTTAGCAGCAGGAACATTCACATCTTGTACGGCAGAAGAAAAAGTAAATAACAGTTCTTTATCACCCACGGTTTCAACTTCCGTGGGTGTTTCTGTATCTACGGAAACTTCTGCACCGACAAACACCTTATCAACGGCAGAAAAGGAAACAACGCAAACCACCGAAAAAGCCACAGTTTCAAAAGAAACAGAGCCTTCGGAACAGAATACCAAAGCCGAAGAAAAAGCCGATAGTGGGCAAAATTCGGTGGTTGCTTCGGTAACGGATTCAATTCAGGAAACACAATCCAAGGTTCAGAACAACAGCAGGAATGTTGAGAGTGGCAATCAACAAAAATCACAATCAAACGCTAAAAAGCCAACGCAGAAACCTATACCAAAGCCGACACGACCGCCTACCAAAGCAAAAACGGTTGATGTTCATTATGCGGTGAGCGCCTGCATAGCTTACGGGCAGCAGCTTGGAATGAAATACAATTCCTTGCTGAACACAGGCAACGCAAGCTGGTTCTCGCCCACAAACGCATCATATTATGATGATACGCAAAGCCTGACTGCAGATTGCTATGGTGATGTTGAGTATGTAGCCTACTACTTCCAAAGCAGTGGCATAGCTCCGAGAGACTTATCATTCAATGTAATCGCAGAAAACAACAAAATATATGTAGTCTACTGTTGAGCAGACGATTAAGCAAGGCACTCACTTCATTGTGGGTGCTTATTTTTATGAAAGAAAGATGACAATGAAAATCAATAATATTACACTCTCTGACCTCCGCCGTATGAACGGCAAGGAAGGTCTTATCTTGCAGGGCTGTGGAGGTGAAATTAAAGAATGGATGGACGGCATCAATAAAATGCTTACGGACAAAGGAATACTTCTTGACAATACAAAGTTTGAGAATGTTTCTGTGTTTCAAAATGACGGCGTTACCTGTATTCTTTATCCATTTGCCGATGTCCACCTTGACATCGGCAAGCTTGCAATGTGGAGATTACAGTCCTACACAGCCTTTGCCAGAACTTGGCTTTCCGATTATGTAGATAACAAGCTCGGTGGTTTTATTATCGATGAACAGAGCAAAGCAGAAAAGGTCAAACCCGACTGTGCATTGATAGGTCAGGATGGCAATATATTCAATCTGTTAGGAATTGCAAGTCACACTCTCAAACAAAACGGTATGGCTGACGAGGCAAAAGAAATGTGCAGTCGTGTTACGAGTTCGGAAAGTTACTGCGAAGCGCTGAACATTATCGGCGAATATGTAAATATTACGGATGGCAGTGAGCAGTCCGATGATATAGATGAAGATTTCAATGAAGGGCAGGCGATGAAATTATGATTGTATTTAAACAGAATAAGACGTCAATCGGGGCAAGGGTAAAATCTTGCCCCATATTTTTTATGAAAGGATTTTTAAAATGACTAAGTTAATCAGAAATAAGAAATTCACAAGAATAACTGCACTTTTACTCGTGGTTGCCGTAATATTCGGAACAATGTTCTCGCTCCCTGTAAGTGCGGCAAGCGGTGATAAGGTGACAATCACCTTTGATTACTGTTATGACAGCGCAGGAAACATAATCAAATTTCAGCAGACAACAGTCAACGACGGTTATACTGTAGGTACAGTGGGCGAAGAGTTGTGCAAGATTTTTGCAGACGGCAAAGAAGCCTACTGTATTGAAGCCGGTCACACGCTCTACTCAGGCAATACGCTGACAGAATGTGCCTCAACCGTTTGGAAGAATTTAGGCTCGACAAAGCAGAAAGCAATCAACCTTGCTCTGCTCTACGGCAAGCCCGGTTCGGGAAAAAGCTTAAGCGGAACAGAGGATCAGAAATGGATAGCAACACAGCTGATTGTATGGGAGTTTGTTTCAGGCTGTCGCTCTACAAATGACGGCTATAAATGCACAAATACAAAGTTCATTGACGGTATCTGCGCAGGCGGAGCAAACCCCGGCGTTAAGTCGGTTTACAATGCTATCTCAAAAAGCCTTGCAAATTATTCAATTGTTCCAAGCTTTGCATCTGCAATCGCCTCAAAGGCTGAAACCTATGAGATGAAATACTCTGACGGAAAGTACACTTTAACTCTTACTGACAGCAATAGTATTCTTTCGGATTTCAGTTTCAAGACAACAAGCGGTGTGAGTGTATCTGTATCAGGAAACAAGCTGACGCTCATCTCCTCAAATCCCGTCAACGATGCAGTAACATTCAACTCTGCAAAATCAATGCCGAGCGTAGGAAATACAACCCTTATCCCATATGGAGATGCAACTTTGCAGGATGTAATCACAGGTGTTGAAAACGACGCTGACCCGATAAGGGCATATTTCAAGGTCAAGACAAGCTCGGGCAACCTAAAGCTTGTCAAAACCTCCGAGGATGGCAATGTTGCAAATATTGAGTTTACCGTCAAAGGCGACGATTACAGCAAAACTGTAAAAACAAACTCAAAAGGTGAATTTGAATTAAGCGACCTTTTCCCTGGAAAATACACGGTTACCGAGCATACTCCGACAGAGTATGCCGAACAAAAATCAAAGACCGTAAATGTTGAAAGTGGGAAAACGGCAACTGTATCTTTCAGTAATGTTCTTAAAAAGTGGAATCTTACTGTTACAAAAACAGACGCTGAAACAAAGTCTGCACAGGGTGATGCATCACTTGCAGGAGCAGTTTACGGAATCTACAATAACGGCAAGTTGGTTGACAAGTACACCACCGATAAAAACGGCAGTTTTACAACTTCATACTATGTGTGCGGAGATAACTGGACTTTGAAAGAAATTGAACCGAGCGAGGGTTATTTGCTTGATGAAACCGAATACAATATCGGTACGGAAGCAAAGAAATACACCATTGAAAACAACAGCGTTTCAATTGGAGTAACCGAAGATATACTGAAAGGAAAAATTGCAATCATAAAGCACACCGATGACGGCAGTACAAAAATTGAAACTCCCGAAAAAGATGCTGAATTTCAGGTGTATCTGAAATTATCGGGAAGCTATACAAAAGCAAAAGAATCCGAAAGAGATAATCTTATATGTGACGAGTACGGCTTTGCGGAAACAAAGGATTTGCCTTACGGCACATATACCGTTCATCAGACCAAAGGCTGGAACGGCACAGAGTTCATTGCCGACTTTGATGTGTTTGTAAATGAGGACGGTAAAACCTATAAATACCTCATCAACAATGCAAGCCTTGAAAGCTATGTAAAGATTGTAAAGGTTGACAGCGAAACCGGGAAGCAGATTCCGTATGCAGGCGCAGGCTTTCAGATTTATAATCCTGACGGAAAGCTCGTGACAATGACCTACACCTATCCGAATGTTACAGAGATAGACACATTCTATACAAATGAAGATGGTTATCTTATCACACCCGAATCTCTGCCCTACGGCAAAGGCTATTCAGTCGTTGAAGTGCAGGCTCCTTACGGATATATCCTCGACAGCACACCTGTATATTTTGACATTACGGCAGAAAACACAACAGAAGAAAACGGCATTACAATCGTAATAACCGAGAAGAAAAACACTTCGCAGAAAGGTACAATTACCATAGAAAAAACAGGTGAGATTTTCTCAAATGTAATTTCATCTGGAGAAGAAGTTATAATCTATCAGCCTGAATATTCTGTAAACGGTTTGTCGGGTGCAGTGTTTGAAATTTATGCAGATGAGGACATTACAACACCTGACGGAACAGTAAGAGCAAAGAAAGACGAGCTTGTCTCAACACTGAAAACAAACACAAAAGGCACAGCTATAAGCAAACAGCTTTACCTCGGCAAATACCGTGTTGTAGAAAAAACAGCTCCTAACGGATTTGTTCTGAACAGGACTATAAATCATATCGAACTCACCTACTCAGGACAGAATGAAAAGGTAACTAACACCTTAACATCATTTACAAACGACAGGCAGAAAGTTGTAATTGACCTTACAAAAATTCTTGAACAGGACGAAAAATTCAACATTGGTAATAATAATGAAATCTTCAATGTTTCATTCGGACTTTACGCTGACGAAGATTTAAAGGCTTCAAACGGCACAGTCATTCCAAAGGACGGACTTCTTGAAATCATCACTTGTAATGAAAAAGGTAAGGCGACTTTTACAACCGACCTTCCGATTGGAAGTTACTATGTTAAGGAAATCAGCACTGACAGCCACTATATCCTATCTGAGAAAAAATACCCTGTTTTGTTTGAATACGCAGGACAGGATACAGCAACTGTTCATATTTCTGTAAATGACGGTGAACCGATTGAAAATGAAATCATCTATGGCACAATCAAAGGCTTGAAGATTGACCGTGAAACAGGCGAAAATATCGCAGGTGCATTGTTCGGATTGTTCAGTATTAATGAAACCGAATTTACAGAAGAAACAGCAATCCTTACAGGCAAATCAAATGAGGAAGGAATCTTCACTTTTGAAAATGTTCCTTACGGCGAATATATTGTCCGTGAGTTAAAGCCTGCAGAGGGTTATCTGCCTAATGAAGAAAACTATCAGGCGACAGTTTCAGAAGATGAAGAGGTTATTGAAATCACAGTTAAGAACGATAAAACACCTGAACTCGGAACAACTGCAACCATTGACGGCAAAAAGGAAGTCGGTGCAACAGAAGTGTTCACTCTTGAAGATGTTGTAGAGTACAAGCACCTTGTACCCGACAAGGAGTACACGGTTAAGGGTGCTCTTATGGATAAGGCAACAGGCGAACCTCTGTTAATTGATGAAAAAGAAATCCGTTCAGAAACTACATTTACACCTGATGAACCGTCGGGCAGTGTAACAGTAGAATTCACCTTTGATACAAGATATATCAAGGAAGAAACGAACATTGTCGTTTTTGAAAGCCTTTACAGCGAGGATAAAGAGCTTGCAGTCCACGCAGATATTGAGGACGAAGGTCAGACAGTAACCGTCAAAATTCCGGAAATCGGCACAAAGGCAAGTATAGACGGCAAAAAGGAATTCACAACTAACGGTGACATTACTATTGACGATGTTGTTTCCTACAAACATCTCACAGCAGGAAAAGAATACACAATCAAAGGCGTCCTTATGGATAAATCCACGGGTAAGCAATTCCTTGTTGACGGCAAAGAAGTTTGTTCCGAAGTAACATTCACACCCGAAACAGCAGACGGCGAAGTAACAGTATCCTTTACCTTTGACGGTTCTGTAATTACCAAAGAAACAGAAATCGTTGCTTTTGAAACTCTCTGCCGTGAGGGAACAGAAATTGCAGTACACGCTGACATTGAAGATGAGAATCAGACTGTAACTATTCATCCGCAGCCTGAACCTGAAAAACCGCAGACAGGTGACAATTCAAATCTTGGCTTTTATATCGGATTGGCTTCTGTTGCTGTCGGCTGTTTAATTGCATTTCTCATCATCAAATTTAAGAAGAAAGATGAGGACGATGAATAATGCGCAGGGTGTATATCTGTTCGCCTTTGGGTGGTAATGTATCTGCAAATATTGAAAATGCAAAACGATATGCCCGATATGCGTTAGAGTGCGGTATGGCTCCGTTCATACCGCATTTTTATGCGCTGATTTTAGATGACAGCAACAAAGAAGAAAGAAACCTTGGTATGCTTGCGGGACTTTCTCTGCTTTGGGTGTGTGATGAGGTTTGGGCTTTCGGTGATGAAATAACCGAGGGTATGAAAAAGGAAATTCTCTTTGCCGAAAAGCTGAACATCAAAGTCAGATATATATCGGAGAATGATTTAAGAAAATCGGAGGTACAAAATGATAGAGTCAAGAAAAATTAAGTTGTTGAAGTGGATAGCAGGAATATCGGTAATTTTGATAATGCTCGGAATATCCGCAGTAACGGTATTTGCCGCAGGAGATGTTTCGTCTGCAATTCAAAACACTTGGAATTCTGCTCAAACGCAGATAAAAAATGTAGTAAATAATGTTGTGTTTCCTGCTGTAGATATGATTTTAGCAATTCTATTCTTTGTCAAACTTGCAACCGCATATATGGATTACCGCAAGCACGGACAGTTTGAATTTACGGCGCCTGCAATTCTTTTCGGCTGTCTTGTGTTCTCGCTGACAGCACCATTATACATTTGGACAATTCTCTGATAACAAATTTAAACTATAAATACAAGGCTGTTGTGTTAGGCATAACAGCCTTTTGCGGAGGTGATTTATATTTTTGACTGGTTAGGAGATTTTATCGGAGGTATCGGAAGTGCCATAGGCGGTGTGTTCGATTACCTCGGTGAGCAAATCTCAAACGCTATATGGAACACGATGTTACAGTGGTTCTATGAAACAATTTACAACGCTGTCGCAGACTTTTTCACTATGATGGGAAATATGGGCGCAGATGTGTTTGACCTTGAATGGGTGCAGGCGACAATAAATCTGTTTACTCTTTTTGGCTGGGCATTGTTCGTCGCAGGCACGGTCGTTGCCGTATTCGATGTTGCAATAGAGTATCAGAACGGCAGAGCAAATATCAAAACAACCGCTATAAATGTATTAAAAGGGTTCTTTGCCTGTTCGCTGTTTGGCGTAGTACCTGTGGAGTTGTATAAGTTCTGCATCAGCCTGCAAAACACATTTTCAAAGGATTTGTCGTCCATAATGGCAGGACAGCAAAGCCTTGATTTAGCCGGACAAAGCACAAGCGTTTTAGAGGGTAGTTTTGCAGTTTCTGTTCAAGTGAATTTTGGTTTGCTGAATCTGTTATGTATGATTGCTTTTGCCTACTGCGTAATAAAAATATTTTTTGCGAACATCAAGCGTGGAGGAATTCTGCTCATCCAGATGGCGGTAGGTGCGTTGTATATGTTCAGCGTTCCGAGAGGATATCAGGACGGCTTCAATCAGTGGATGAAACAGATAGCGGCGTTGTGCCTGACGGCATTTATGCAGACAACTCTGCTGTTCCTCGGGTTGCTGACCTTCCCCGGCAATATGCTTTTGGGACTTGGAATAATGCTTGCATCAAACGAAGTTCCGAGAATTGCACAGCAGTTCGGACTTGATTCAAGCGTAAAAGTGAATATGACGAGCATTGTTCACGCAACCACAACTGCCGTGAACCTGACAAGAAGTGTTGCGAGGGCGGCAAAGTAAAGGAGAATTTATATTATGACAACTTATTTATATCCGCAAAACCTAAAAGCCACAGCCAATCTATGGCTGTGGAGCTTACGGGATTTTGCAATTATGAGCATAGCGCTTTTGTTATCAATACTGATACTTGCACAGACGAGAATAATAGTACCTCTTGCGGTAACTCTCTGTTTCGGCTTTTTGTCAATAAGACTGGAAGATACAACAATTCTTGATTTCATACGCTACGCCGTAAAGTATTTTATATCAACTCAACAGATATATTTCTGGGCAGAAAGGGGCAAATAAATGAAGAACAAGCAGAAAAAAACAAAACGAAAAGGCAAATCAGTTCAGGACTTGCTGGGCATAAAAACCTTTACGAAAAACGGCTTGAAGGTCGGCAAGGAAGAATTTATTTTCTATATGGTTCAGCCTACAAATATTTCCGTACTTTCTCACACGAATATCGAAATCAAGGTGCGCCACCTGATGATGGTGCTTTCTGCTGTGCCGGATATTGAGATTACCTGTACAGACTCGTGCGAGTGCTTCGATACAAACAAAAGCTATATCAAAGGCAGGATTGAAGCTGAACAGAATGAAAAGGTCAGAAAAATTCTGAATAAGGATTTGGATTTTCTCGACAGTATTCAGACCGAAACCTCAACCGCAAGGCAGTTTCTGTTCATTGCAAGGTGTAAATCTTCAAAATCCGAAAATGTTTTGCAGAAAGCAAACAGAGTTGAGAAGATTATATCCGATCAGGGCTTTGAGGTTACAAGAATGAAGAAAGCAGACATCAAGCGGTTTCTCGCAATCTACTTTGAGGCAAGTATGAACGGCGATTTGATGCCCGACTATGACGGCGAACAGTATATTTCGGAGATAGAAAATGAAAAAGAAAATTAGTACCATCGCTGTGATTTCCGTGTTCTCAATCATCATACTGTTATGCCTTATTTCGATTGTGTCACAGAAAATCACCGAGTATAACGAAAAAGCAGAGTTTGAAAAGCTTGCAGAAATCGTTACTGAGGAAACAACGAATACAGATACTGAAACAGAAACGATAAGAAAGCCAAATCTGTTGAAAGTCAGTGATTCGGATGATGAATTTCAAACTGAACAGCCTGTGTATTACACAACCTATTATGAACCTCATTCAATATCAGAACTTATTTCAATGAATTCCGAATGTTTCGGCTGGATAAGCATAGCAGGAACAAATATCAATTATCCTGTTATGCACACACCCAGTAATCCGCAGAAATATCTGAACAAAAACTTTTACGGCGAGTACAGCTATAGCGGTACACCGTTCCTTGATGCAAGGTGTTCATCCGACAATACCAATCTCATAATCTACGGACATCATATGAACAACGGCACAATGTTTGCGGACCTTTGCAACTATACCGAATATTCGTACTTTTCGGAGCATCCGACAGTTGTGCTTGAAACGAAAGACGGGGCATTTGCTTACTCCGTCTTTTCTGCTATGAAAGTAAAATCCGATGATGATTGGTACAGATTCACAACAGTTGGAACGGAAAAAAGCTATAACTCAAGAATTGAATATGCAAAAGAGAAATCCATATACGACACAGGAATTACACCTGTTTACGGTCAGCAGATTCTAACGCTTTCAACCTGTTACGGCAGTAATCAAAACGACCGAATACTCGTGTTGGCAGTAAGAAACTAAGGGGGTTAAAAAATGAAGCTATTTAATAGAAAACCAAAGGTGCTCACACCCGAACAGGCAGAAGAAATATACACTAAAGATTTCTTTGATATGATTCTGCCGTCAACGATAAAATTCTTCACTGACCACTACATTGTGGGCGACAGTTACCGCAGTATATGGGCGGTTCGGGAATATCCGCCGAGTACGGAAGAACAGGCTATACTTTCACAGCTTGCAGACAGAAACGGCGTAACACTACGGATTTATCACAGACTTGTGGAGAGTATGGAACAGCGTAAAATCATTCAAAACGCAACACGCAAAAACAAACTCAAGTCAAGCGGTAATGATGTAAATGAAACCATTGAAGCACAGGGCAATCTACAGGATGTTGTCACACTTATGGCGAATCTTCGTAAAAACAAAGAACCTTTATTGCATTGCTCCGTATTCATAGAGCTAAAGGCGAAAAGCAAACAGAAATTAAAGGAGTTACAGACCGATATTGCAATGGAGCTTACTCGTTCTAAGATTGAAGTTGACCGTTTGACTTTACGGCAGAAAGAGGGCTTCTTGTCGGTAAATCCAATCGGCAGTAATCAATTCGGCAGTTTGTATGAGCGTGTTCTGCCTGCAAGCTCAGTTGCCAATCTGTTTCCGTTCAACTTTTCGGGCAAGACAGACCCTAACGGCTTGTATATTGGCAGAGATAAATACGGCACTAATATCCTTGTTGACTTTGACAGGCGAACAGAGGACAAAACTACATCAAACATCCTTATTCTCGGGAACTCAGGTCAGGGCAAAAGTTATCTGCTCAAATTGATTTTAACCAATATCAGAGAAAGCGGAAAGAAAATCTTATGCCTTGATCCCGAAGCGGAGTATGAAGATTTGACAAACGCTCTCGGCGGTTGTTATATCGATTTTATGTCAGGTAAATACAAAATCAATCCCCTTGAACCAAAAGCATGGAATGATGGTCAGGATGAAGTCGATAAGGATGCACCGCCGGCATTTAACAAAGTAACTCGATTGTCACAGCACATTGCGTTTCTAAAGGACTTTTTCAGAATCTACAAGGATTTCACGGACGCACAGCTTGACACAATCGAAATCTTGCTTATGAAGTTGTACGCAAGGTTTGGAATTACCGATGCAACCGATTATAGCATAAAAAAGCCTACTGATTTTCCTGTGATGAGCGATTTTTATAACTTGTGCGAAGAAGAATATATGACCTACGACCACAAGCGAAAGTATCTTTATACAGAAGAAATCCTGCAGGAGGTTTGTCTGGGTATTCATTCAATGTGTGTCGGTTCGGAAAGTAAATACTTCAACGGTCACACGAACATTACAGATGATAAATTTCTGTGCTTTGGTGTGAAGGGTTTGCTTGACACTAACCGCAGATTAAAAGACGCAATGCTTTTTAATATCCTTTCCTATATGTCTAACAAGTTATTAGGTGAGGGAAACACCGTTGCATCAATAGACGAGCTCTATTTATTTTTGTCTAACCTCACTGCTATTGAGTATATCCGCAACGCAATGAAGCGTGTCCGCAAAAAGGACTCAGCCGTGGTTTTAGCCAGTCAGAACATAGACGATTTTCTGATTCCAAGCGTTAAGGAATATACCAAGCCGCTATTTTCAATTCCTACTCATCATTTCCTGTTCTTCCCCGGCAATATCAATCCTAAGGACTTTCAGGACGCGCTTATGGTTGAGCCGAACGAGTATGTCTTAATCAAATTCGGTGAGCGTGGCACTTGTCTATATAGGTGTGGAAATGAACGCTATCTTTTACTTGTTCAGGCACCTGAATACAAAGCCGAGATTTTTGGCAGTGCAGGAGGAAGGTGATAATAATAACTGATTGTTGACACCTTGTACAAATGGGATTATAATGATGAAAATATAGTAATGTTGGAGGTTTTTATGTTCCCTACAGGCAGCTTTGGAAGAATGGAAAACGAATTATATTGGAGAGAAAAAAATAAAGGAACAGATATACCAATAACAGTAGGAATTTTGATTGCTGATGTTCGTAGACAACTTGAAAGAGAATATATTTTTAATTATATTAACAGGTTGAATTTAGAAACAGGAAATTTAATTGATTTTTATATTCCGGGATATATAAAGGTTAGCAACCAGGATGATTATGACAATATGAAATATTACTTGAACAATTGTACTGAAAGATTTAAACTTGGTAAAAATTTCTATTATTTTAGTTATGAACTTTTTTATGAGTTTTTGGATAAGTTGGGTGAGCATAGTAATAAACATCTAACACCCGATCCGAAAATCATTCTGGTTTCATATGCAGATGAGCAAATATGTTTCGGTGATTCTATAGTGTTTGACTTAAGAAAAGAGGATAGAGAAAATTCAATAAGTGAGCTTTTTCAGTTTATTATTAATATTGCAAGAAAAACAACTGAATTTGAAGAATTTAAAAGAAAAATTTTTCTTGATAATAGTAAAAATAAGTTCATTAAGTTTGTTAAGAATAAACTCCCAGATCAGTTACTGTCATTTGTAATATCAAAATTCTAATCTTCGTAAAATAAAGAAGCGAAAGTTATGTTGTAGTATACAACAAGTGAGTACTCTAAATAATAATGAGGGAAGAAATTTATATTTTGTTTTAATTTATTTAAGAATTATAAGCTGAGAAAAATATTCTTAATTTTCATCATTAAAATTAGTGTATTTTATACCTAAAAGCCAAATGATTTTCAAAGAAATCAGTTGGCTTTTTTTGTTTGGAGGTGATTTTGTGAGTGCTACCATAGGAGCGGCACTAAAGAAAATAGCAGTTGCTCTGCTCACAGATAAAAAGGTAATAAAAACAATAGGCGGTGTAGTTCTCGGCATAATCATAATTGTGGTTATGCCGATTATTGCTGTGGTATCAGTTTTCAACGGCAGTATGGAGCTTGACACAGATAAGCTCAATCAGTCCATACAAGAAAACATCTCAGCTGAGCAGATGGAAAATCTACAGCTTATCAACGACACGATGACAGAGGTTGAAAATCAACTCAAAAGCAAAAAGTTGTCCGGCTACAACACGCAGGCAGAGGTTATCTATCTGTTCTCCTTGTCCGATAAATCAGAGGATGAGAATTTTGTAAAAAACTTTGTATCCTGCTTCAAGAAAAATCAGAGTGATGAAGATTTGATAAAAACCGTCAATCAGAAGTTCGGAACGGAGATACAGTATGACGAATTTCAAAAGATGATGCAGTCAATCAAGGGCGCGGAAATCAGCACAGCAGGATTTACGGACAAGACCACGAAAAACAATCTTGATCTTGTCAAGTGGTGCGAGAACGCATGCAAAAAAGGTTGGGGTTATGTGTACGGCGGTTACGGTCAGGTCTGTACAAAGCAATATCTTGACCAACAGGCGAGTATGTTCCCCGGCAACAATGAGGCTGGCGGGGAAATGCGACAGGTCGGCGAGAAGTGGCTCGGTAAGCGTGTTTGCGACTGCATAGGCTTGATAAAGTCCTACGCTTGGTACAACTCTGACAGCGGAGAGATTGTCGCAGGCTCAAACGGCTTTACAGACTGCGGTGCAAATTCTATTTGGAGCAGTGTAACCGAAAGCGGCCCGATTTCAACTATGCCCGACACGCCCGGACTTGCTGTCTGGATGGACGGTCACATCGGTGTATATGTTGGCAATGGAGAAGTCATAGAAGCACAAGGCACAGCCTACGGAGTTGTCAAAACAGAGCTTAACGGTCGAGGGTGGACAAAGTGGCTGAAGATACCGAATATAAAATATGTGGAGGTAAAATCAAAATGAAGAAAACAAGCGTAAGCATTATGTACGAAGATGAAAAGCTGAATGCAGTAAAAATGTATATGGAACAGCGTGATTTGGATTTCAAGGAAGAGCTTGAAAAATCTGTGGACACTCTGTACGCAAAATATGTCCCTGCAAATGTCAGGGAGTTCATTGATATGAAAGGTTCACAGGTAAAAACACCTAAGCCTAAAAAGCCAAAGCCACAGGAAGAAAATACCGAGGTGGTAACTTGAAAAATCAGAATTTCGGAATAGAAATCGAAATGACCGGCATCACTCGCAGTACTGCGGCGAAAGTGATTGCCGGTTATTTTCATACAGACGCAACTCATGTCGGCGGCTGTTATGATGCTTATTCTGTCCGTGATAATGACGGCAGAATGTGGAAGATTATGCGTGACGCAAGCGTTAGATGTGAAAACCGTTCGGGACAGAATGCAAGCTCTCTGTACTCGGTAGAGTTTGTCACTCCCATTTGTAACTATGATGATATAGAAACTATACAGGAGCTTGTCAGAAAGCTTCGTGGCGCAGGAGCGAGAGTCAACTCAAGCTGTGGTTTGCATTGCCATATTAATGCGGCTCCGCATACCCCGAAAACACTTCGCAATATTGTAAACATTATGGCGGCGAAAGAGGATTTGCTCTACAAGGCATTAAAAGTGAATGTATCAAGAGAACATTACTGTCAAAAGATGGACACACGCTTCCTTGATGAAATCAATAACCGTCCTCCTATGTCTATGGAACAATTCAAGTCAATGTGGTATGACGGCGAGGATTACAGCTACCGACACTATGATGACACACGCTACCACGCTTTGAATCTTCACAGCGTGTTCAATAAAGGTACAATCGAATGGAGAATGTTCAATTCCACCTTACACGCAGGAGAGGTCAAAAGTGCGATTCAGCTTTGCCTTGCAATCAGTCATCAGGCGTTGATTCAGAAGTCTGCAAGACACGCTAAAACTCAGTCGGATAATGAAAAGTACACTTTCAGAACTTGGCTTTTGAGATTAGGTTTGATAGGTGACGAATTCAAAACAGCTCGTCATCATCTTCTAAAAAATCTAGACGGCAACATTGCATGGAAAGATCCTGCACAGGCTGAAAGACAAAAGGAAAGACTTGCTCAAAAACGAGCCGCAGAACTTAATAACACAAACGAAAATATAAATATCAACGAACCCGAAGTCAATCTTGTCCCAAATGATGAACAGGAAGAAACTTCGGGTTTTATTATGAGTATGTAAGGAGAGAAATCTATTATGAGTAAAAAATTATACATTGCCTATGGCAGTAACCTTAATCTCAATCAGATGAAATATCGTTGCCCAACTGCAAAACTTGTGGGAAAGGGTATAGTCGAAAATTACGAATTGCAGTTCAAGGGGATGCCTCACTGTTCCTATGCGACAATTGCACCTTGCGTCGGTAAGTCCGTTCCCGTTGCACTGTGGGAGCTTCAGCCGAGAGATGAAAAACTGCTTGACCGCTACGAGGGCTATCCCTCTCACTACTTCAAGCAGGACTTGCCTGTGAAATTGAATAGCGGTTCGGAATTGACTGCAATGGTTTACATTATGAATCTTAAGCAGCAGTTCGGATTGCCCGGTGCAAGCTATTACGACACAGTATCGCAAGGCTATAAGGACTGCGGTTTTGATATGAAAGTTTTAAACGAAGCCGTGAATGACAGCGCAGAAAAGTTCTACGAAAACCTTGAACAGAACAATATGTTTGATAAACCTGATGAAGATGAAAATATGGGGATGGGCGGTATGAGCTTATGAATGAGAGAAAGAAAATGAAAAGGCAACTCGGTGAAAAATATATTTTCAAAATGTATTTGTCGGTGAACGAGGTTAAGAAATTACTTTCCGAAAATTCAAAAGACAAGCACGACACTCTCTTTGCTTCACTCACAGTCGGCTGTGTGAAAATCAATGCCGTTGTATTTCCCACATCCGATAAAATGCTCCTCGGATTTGATATTCTTGTAAAAGACACACCCGAGAGCGAGGAATGGATTTGCTATGACACATTAAGTGATGAAATCAGGTTATCCCCTCGCAGTATTGAGCAGTCAATGTTCGATATTCTGAACCGTGAAGTCAATGAGTACGGACTGTCATATACCCAGTGTAATTTTAAAGTGATAAACGGTAAATCAATAAAAGCAGAATAACGGCGGTATTCTCGCCGCATTCGCCTCGTGTCGGCTTTTAAAGGAGAAGTCGGAAAAGTATCCGAATTCAAAGAAAAAATGAAACAGGGCGGTTTGTGGCAAGGTGTGAAAAATCGGAGTTACGGCAATTCGGGCAGTTTTTCAAGGGTGGAATTTTAAGCAGGATAAAGGCGTATTCCGTTGCATAGCAACGGTTGCCGAAACACACCGACCGGCAACGCCGTTCGGGGATTTTCAAAGGTGTTACTTTTTTAGCATTGTGTTACCGCTTGTATTCCTAACTGCCCGATTTTGTCGTTTTGATGAGATTTTCTCATAATACTCGAAGTGTTACCGAAAGGAAAGGTGAAAAATGGACAACGACTCAAAGAGAATAGGACTGTATATAGGTAAGGATTTACTCAAAGCCTGTGACAATGCAATCTCAAGAACCAATGCAACATCACGAAGTGAGTTTATTTCAAACGCTATTGAATTTTACATTGCGTGGCTTAATTCAAAGAACATAAGTAAAGTGCTTACTCCTGCACTTGAATCTGTCATCAGTTCAAAAATTCTTGATACCGAGGACAGGATTGCAAGAGTTCTGTTCAAACAGGGTGTAGAGCTTGCAATGCTGATGCATGTTATTGCGGCGACAAATGAAATTACCGAAGGACAGCTTAGGGATTTAAGAAAAATATGTGTTGATGAGGTCAAACGAAACAGCGGTAAATATAAGTTTGATGATGCGGTTAGATTCCAGAAAGGGTAAGCTATGCCGAGAATTATTATGAAATCACCGTACATCAAACCGAATTCCAAAACTCATATCGGAAATTATGTTTCATACATTGCCACCCGTGACGGAGTTGAACAGGCTGACAGTACACAAAAGTTTATGGAAACAACCGAAAGACAAAAACAGATTCTTAAGAAATTGCTTTCTGATTATCCTGACTCAAAGGACTTGTATGAGTATCAGGATTATCTTGATAAGCCGAACAGAGGTAATGCAGATGAATTGATTTTGCGGATTGCCGAAGCTCACGCTGAACTATTCGGCGACCGAGAAAAATATATAAGCTACATTGCACAGCGACCGAGAGTAGAAAAAGTATCTTCACACGGCTTATTTACCGATGACGGTGTGCCTATAGTTTTATCTGATGTGCAAAAAGAAGTTGCAGAAAGCAAGAGTAATGTGTGGACGCATATTATTTCTCTCAAGCGAGAAGATGCAGAACGGCTGGGCTACAACAATGCAAAAGCTTGGATGAATCTAATTCGTTCACAGCGAAATATGATAGCGGAGAATATGAAAATCACTCCCGAAAAATTCAGATGGTATGCCGCATTTCATAATGAAGGACACCATCCGCACATTCATATGATTGCCTATTCTACAAAACCGAACGAAGCGTATCTAACGGAAAAGGGCATTGAAAATATAAAGTCAAATCTTGCAAAGGTTATCTTCCGTCAGGACTTGATAAGTATTTATCAGAAGCAGACAGAACACAGGGATAAACTTCGTGCTGAAGCTCGTGATATTGTAGAGAATTTGGTGTCAAAAATCAACTCTGAAATATATATCAGCGCATCAATTCAGCATAAGCTGTTGGAACTTGCCGACAGACTTTCACAAACGAAAGGTAAAAAGGTTTACGGCTATCTTAAACTTGATGTAAAGGCGATTGTGGATTCCATTGTTGATGAGCTTTCAAATGATGACAGGATTAAAAAATTATATGACCTTTGGTATGAGCAAAAAGAAAATACAATCCGCACCTACACAGATGAAATTCCTGACAGGATTCCTCTTGTTCAAAACAAGGAATTTAAGTCAATCAAGAACGCTGTAATTAAGGAAGCGTTGAAATTAAATCTCACTGAAGATGTGGTTGAGAAAAGCGAAAATTCGGACAATGAATCTGTTTCAAGTCCCTTTAAATATGAAGAAAACACCTCTGCCAAATCAGATCTTGATTCAGACAGAGGCATTTTATATCCTCGTTATTCAATTAAAGCCAACCGCAACAGCGTTGCAGTTTCTTCTCTTTATCTCCTGCGTTACCTTTGCAACATAATCCAAAATCAACTCTGCTTTGAAGAAAAACAGAAAGCGCAAAGGACGGATAGAAAATTACAACAGAAGATTAATGATAAGAAACGGGATCAAGGTTTGAAAATGTAATTGGGGTATTAATAAATCAAGTTTGACGAATATAGTGTATTTTAAATAATATTTCCTTTTTTGCTTTGTCCCAACAATTATTAGAAATATCAAGTGTTTGGTAATTTTCTTTTATTGAATTTAGAACAATTATATCCTCTTTAAATCTTCTTTCCAAAAATTCAATCTGTTTACCTGTTGGTTTTGGACGCTGACGGTCTTTATAAGCTATTTGTAACTGTATTGATATATTATCAGTTTTTAAGTAAAAAATGTATTTTTCTGTTAATTCAATAGCATTAAGGAGCGCGGTAATAAAAGGTACAGCTTGTTCTCCTGTAATATGGTAATTGTTGATTATATCATTAACTGGGTGATGAAGTAAAGAACCATCAAAAATTACAAAGTCAAATTCCCCTTTTAAAGATTCCGAATATTTATTCCATATCTTTGTATAAACAGAAATATATTTATCTATTGGGATTATTTTCTTTGGATGATAACAAAATTCATTCTCTATGAGCGTAGAAAGCAGAGGTTCTTCAAATATAAATTCTTTACCGTGAGCATATCTTATTAGCCTTATATCATCTACTTTTATTGTATTCATATTGATAATTTCTCTATTATGACTATATTTGTAACATAGTTTTTCATATTCGTGCGCTGTAAAATATGCAGTGTAATAAAAGTCTATTGGATTTGTATAATCTCCCTCTAAATATGATTTTACTTTATATCCTAAACCCGTTAATTCTTTTTGGAGTGTTTGAACCATTGTTGATTTACCTACTCCTGAAACTCCTTCAATAAAAATTAATTTAGTCAAAGTTGTGCTCACTCCTTTGGGGAAATAGATTATTCAAGCATTAATTTTATGATTATCTTACCATATATCAGGAAAATAGTCTATTAGAAAAATCAGTATTCCACCAAGGGGAATGTACACCCAAACGCTGACAGGTGCCACCTGTCATGGCGATAAGAGAAGAACTACCTAATATAAGATATTACAGCAGAAATAAAAAATAAGGATGTGATAAAATGTCAAAGTATATTAACTTTACAAAAGAACAAAGAGAACAGGCAAGGCGAACAGACCTTGCAAATTTTTTAATCAGTCAGGGCGAGAAAGTCAAAAAATCAGGTTCTGAATACGAATGGTTTGACGGTTCGCAGAAGGTCACAATCAGGGGCAACCTTTGGTATCATCAGTACGAACTGAAAGGTGGTGACGCAGTTGATTTTGTCCGCAGATTTTATAACAAGAATTATGCCGAAGCGGTAGAAATGCTTTTGAATAACTGCGGCGGTCAAATAATAACCTCACCACCCATAGAAAAAAGCCACAAACCCTTTGAACTTCCGCCGAGGAATGACAGAATGATCAGAGTTTTTTCTTATCTGCTGTTGACTCGTGGCATTGACAAAGATGTGCTTTTTGAGTTTGTCAGAAATAAAATGATTTATGAATCGGCAGATTATCACAACGCTGTTTTTGTCGGTTACGATTCAAACGGTAAACCTCGCCACGCTCACAAGAGAGGAACGGTGACAAGTAATCCGTATAAGGGAAATGTTGCAGGAAGTCAACCCGAATTCAGTTTTCACTGGCACGGCACAAGCGATAAAATTTATCTCTTTGAAGCACCGATTGATATGCTTTCCTACATTTCAATGCACAAGGAAAATTGGAAAGAACACAGCTATGCGGCATCCTGCTCCGTTTCGGATAGGGTACTTTTTCAATGTCTTAAAGATAATCCAAACATCAAAAATGTGTTTCTCTGCTTTGACAATGACGAGGCAGGACAGACAGCAAACAAACGGATAGCCGATAAATTAAACTCAATGAATATCAAAAGCGAAATCCTCATTCCTATCCATAAAGACTGGAATGAGGATATTTTAAACGGTGAAAGGACTGATGAAATATGCCGTCAAGTGTTATAACTCTGATTGTTGTTGCAGGCTCAATGTTTGCCTTGTTCATAATAATTTCTACGGTCGGCAATTACTATTCACTCAACCGTATAAAGAATAAGACAGTCGGTCAAGGTCAGCACGGAACTGCTCGTTGGGCGACCAAAAAGGAAATCAAGAGAACTTACAAGCAAATTGATTTTCAGCCTAACGAGTGGAGAAATAATCCTGAAAGCAGACCAACTGAACAAGGAATAGTTGTTGGCTGTAAGAACAGCAGAAAAGGAACAACCGCATTGGTTGATACAGGAGATGTCCACGCTCTGATGATTGGTGCGGCAGGTGTCGGCAAGACCGCATATTGGCTTTATCCTTGTATTGAATATGCCTGTGCAACGGGTATGTCATTTTTATCAACCGACACCAAAGGCGACATTGTTCGAAACTACGGAACGATTGCGGAAAAGTACTATGGCTACAAAATTTCAGTCATAGACTTGCGTAATCCTACACGCTCACACGGCAACAATCTCCTTCACCTCGTAAACAAATATATGGACTTATACAAAGCTGAACCCGAACAGCTTGTTTACAAGGCAAGAGCAGAAAAATATGCAAAAATCATTTCAAAAACAATTATTCTTTCCGGTATGGACTCGGCATCTTTTGGACAAAACGCATATTTTTATGATGCCGCAGAGGGACTGCTTACTGCCACGATATTACTTGTTGCAGAGTTTTGTGAACACGAAGAACGGCATATTGTTTCGGTATTCAAAATCATTCAGGAGTTACTTGCTCCGACCAACAAGAAAGGCAAAAATCAGTTTCAGCTATTAATGGACTATCTTCCCGACGACCACAAGGCAAAATGGTTTGCAGGGGCGGCGCTGAACACAGCCGAGCAGAGTATGTCGAGCGTAATGAGTACGGCACTTTCAAGGCTGAATGCTTTTCTCGACTCCGAGCTTGAACAGCTTTTTTGTTTTGATACAGAAATAGACGCTGAAAAATTCTGTAATGAAAAGTGTGCGATATTCATTGTAATGCCGGAGGAAAATCCCAACACTTTCTTTATGGTTTCGCTGATTATCCAACAGCTTTACCGAGAAATACTGTCGGTTGCAGACGAAAACGGCGGTGTACTAAAAAACCGTTGTGTGTTCTTCTGCGATGAATTTGGTACTTTGCCGAAGATTGATTCAGCAGAGATGATGTTTTCTGCCTCCCGTTCAAGGCGGTTACAGATAGTGCCAATCATACAATCCTTTGCACAGCTTGAGAAAAATTACGGAAAAGAGGGTGCTGATGTAATTATCGACAACACACAGCTGACAATCTTCGGTGGATTTGCGCCGAACAGTACAAGTGCGGAAATGCTATCAAAAGCACTTGGTTCAAGAACTGTTATGAGTGGTTCTGTAAGCAGGAGCAAAAACGATCCGTCGCAATCCTTGCAGATGATTGAACGACCTTTGATGACTCCCGATGAGCTGAAGTCACTTCCAAAAGGCACATTTGTTGTTATGAAAACTGGCTTTTATCCGATGAAAGTAAAACTTAAATTGTTCTTCAAATGGGGTATTAAATTTGAAGAAAAGTATGAGGTCATGGAAAACGGCAATCGTGAAGTTCACTATGCCAATCGTTCTGAGTTGTTCAACAACATAATCCAAACATACTGTCCTCACTATCTTGAACCGTCAGTAACTGATTTGGATTTAGATGAAGCAAGCGGTGAGAAAAAGAAGAAAAATGAGCCAACAGAAGAACCCGAAAATTCAAGCGTTGAACAGAACAAAAATAAGCAGGGAAAAGTAGTCATCAGAACAGAAAGACCGCCACAGGAGGTGCAGGGGAATGAGTAGATTAACTTTTCTGTATCAAATGGACTTGCCACACAGAGCTGTAGCAGTCTATACCTATCTCTACGACCGAGCCAATACATACGGCGAATGCTGGCCCTCTGTAAATACAATAGCAGGCGACATAAAGCTGTCGCCTGCTACAGTCCGCAGAGCTATTAAAGATTTAAAGAAAGTAGGTTTAATAGAAACTAAACAACGTTATCGTGAACAGGGCGGTAAGAGCAGTTTGCTGTTTAGATTAGTTAAACAGTAATATTCTTACAGAAAATTCAGTATCGGTATGAGTTACTTTCATTGCTCCGTTGTATTTTTCTACTGCGGATTTTATACTTTTTAATCCTATGCCGTGAATTGCCTTATTATCTTCTTTCGTGGTTTTGTAGGATTTGCCCTCAAAGTTAAGCTCACCGTTATAGCTGTTTGTAAGGACTATTAAAACCGTTCCTCTGTCATATGACGTACGGAATTTAATATATTTATTCTCGGCTTTTGAGGACGCTTCTATAGCGTTATCAAGCAGATTTCCAAGTATAGCGACTAAATCATTAGAGTTCAAATTCAAATTATTGGGAATCGTTATCTCGGAATCAACGGAAATACCTATTTCTTCTGCTCTTGTAAATTTATAATTTACAATGCTGTCAATGGACAAGATGCCTGTATTACAGTAGATTTTAGCCGGTTCTAAAATGCCGGAAACCAATGATATGTATTTAAGCGCTTTTTCATTTTCATTATTTTTAATAAGCTCGCTCAAAGCTATTGTGTAATTCTTCATATCGTGGCGAAGCTGTTTTATTTCCTGAGAATTATTTTGAATAAGCTCAGCTTGTTTGTGATAATATTTTGTTTCCTGCTTTGCCATTTCAGTTTCTATTTTTTTATCAAAGAGCTTCGAAATGGAGTCGTAGAGATATATTAACAAAAAGTTAAGGGAAACAACGCAAATTAACGAAAGAGCATAAACTAAATCGCTTACATTTTTCTGCATAAATAATAGAATTTCAAAAAGCACAGAAACACACGGAACAAGAATTGCAATTATAGAAAAGGTATGCGGTATAGGGGCATTGCTGTTTAAATTTTGAAATTTACCAATGATTTTAATAACTGCAAAGTCCAAAAGTGCAACTGCAATAAGGCAAAAACTGTCGCCGTAGTGGGAAATTTCAAAAACATCTACGCCGCCTAATCCTATAGCGGCGGCAACCACACCCTCGCAGATATTCATGGTAGCATAGTTCAATAATGTTACAATTATTTTTTTAGAAATTTTTGATCTGTAGCACAAGGTTACAATAAAGGTTACTATTATTGAACTTATCATATTTAGGAAAACAAATGAAAATAAAGCGTAGACAAGTGTAGATACCACATAGTACAGGGAATAAACAAAAACCGCGGCTTTTTTGCTTATAAAATCATTTTTAAAAAATAATCTCATAAACAAATACATTAAATAAGTGTCAAAGGCGTTTATGAATAAATATACAATAGCATCTAAAATTGACGTCAAATCAAATCGCTCCCTTCAAATTCAAAAAACATTGAACGTACGGCTTTTCTGCGCGATTGACTGACAGGAATAATCTTATTGTCTGACATAGTAAGCTGTTCATATTGATACTTGCGGATATATTTAAAGTTAACAAGAAATGATTTATGTGCAAATAAAAACTTTTTATTTTTCACTTCACTATAAATATTATCCAACGAACCGTAAAATTCATACTCTTTCTTCAATGTAACAATATTAATTTTTCTTCCGTTGCTGCAAAAATACAAAATATCCGAGAACGGTATTTTATAATAGTTGTGTCCGGCTTTAAAATTAAATGTTTCTGTATCAATTTTGTTAAGTTGAAGGAATTTGTCGATTACATTCTCTATTTTTTTCTCGGACAAAGGTTTAACAAGAAAGTTTATTGGTCGCATTTCAAACAGTTCCATAGCGTATTCTTGCTTTGAAGATATATATGCAATTTGTATGGTTTCATTTTTAAGTGTTTCTCTGATGTATTGACCTACGGCAACGCCATTCATTTTCGGCAGTTCAATGTCAAGAAAAAGCAAATCGTAATTGGTGTGTTTTATTTCATCACAAAGCTCTTCGCCGGAAGTGAAGCAGTCGATCTCAAATATAACCGACTTTGATTTTGATAAATTTTGCAATTTATTATACATAGTTGAGCATATGATTTGCTCATCATCACAAACAGCAATTTTAAAATTCATTGACTCACCTACTTTAGAGTTATTTTATCATACTTAAAACTAAAATGAAACAAAAAACATCACAAAACTTTAAATTTTTACAAAAACATAGGTAGATTTTTACAAGTTAGGTTTTAATTCAGCACTTTGTGCTAATATATGCAAGTCGAAAGAAATATAAAGATATGGAGGTAATTTTTATCAAGAAAGTAAATACGGTAATTGAAAATGCAGCGGCAAAACTTGCATATAATTGTGCTAAGCAGTCAGCTAATACCGCTTGCAGATATTGGTTTGGTCAATCAAAATTGCCTGAAGCTGTCAAGAAGCTGAGAAAGTTTTAATGATTAGTTCAGTTGCAAACAATATTACAAACTATTTGATTTGTAAAAAAGTAATAAAAGATGATGACCGTGAAATATATCAATATGGATTTGAGCAAGTTTTTTCTTCATTATTAAACATAGCGACTATGTTGTTGTTAGGAATAATACTGGGAAAAATCTATCAAAGTTTAGTATTGATTCTTTCATTTATGGCACTAAGGTCATATTCCGGCGGTTATCACGCAAACACTCCGTTACATTGTTATCTTCTTACTGTAATGTCAATTTCGGCAGCTCTTTCGATAATGAAATTTATCACCATTGATAGATTCATTTGTTTGGGATTGTTGGTTTTATCAAGCTTAATTATTATAACGCTTTCACCTATAGGCACAGCAAATAAGCCGCTTGATGAAATTGAAAAAATTATTTATAGGAAGAAAACAATCATTGTGTGGTGTATAGAAACATGTGTAGCACTTTTGTTTATTGTATTCAATACTACAGAAATACATAGCTCAATAGTGCTTGCACAAACATTAGTAAGTATTGCACTGATATCAGGAAAAGTGCAAACCAGAAACTTTTAGTAAATATTATAATGGAGGAGTAAAAAATGAAATCAATTAAAAAGAATAAGGCATTTAAAAAGATCACAGCATTAGCAATGTGTGCAATGATTGCGGTATCTTGTTGTGGTATTTCAGCTTCAGCTGCAAACAAGGAGTTTGATTTTGAAGTTAAAACAACGGTAAACGGCGGTAAGCAGTTTTCTTCTACATCAAAAAAAGATGATAATGAGCAAAGGGCATATGTGACAACAAAGCATAGCAATTTAATAAGTAGTGATTTGTTTTACTATTCAGTTTGGAAAGGTAATACAAAGGTAACACCGTATTCAAAAACTACGACTAATTGTAGAAAAACTATTAGTTATTATTCAGGAAAAGGGACAGCCGGTTCATATTATAAGCTTCAGGGAGATACTGACAAATATTATGTAACTGCTAGTGGTGTATGGTGTCCTTGATAATTATCTGATTTTTAAAGCAAATGGTTTAGCTATGCTTTGCCATTTGCTTTAAATACTGTGAAAGGAAAATTTATATGAAAACAAACAGATTTATGTTCCTAATTGTGTTATTCGCTTGTGTGATTACAGTGTTATCCGGTTGTTTCCCGTCGGCTGATTATAATAATAGAATAGATGATAAAAATCTATATAATACAAATGATAACAATGAAAGCCATATAATAAAAGAACTCGATTATATTAGTGTTGATGCTGATATAACTTATCCTCAAAACAGTAGTTTCGATATCTACAATGTAAAAATGACTGATTTTGATTTCGATAAATTAAAGTCAATTTTTATAAGTAAAACTCAGAATATCACTGTAACCGAGGAAAATGAGACTGAATATCCAGGATATGTGGCACACATTGCCCATTCTGATTATGAAAATCTTGGTGTGTATAGGGACTTTTTTGAATATACTACTACTGAATATGACGACTTGTCATTTTTTCTGTCTTCACAGGATTTCCCAGTAGGATTTTATGGAATGTCAAATTGCTTCCAAAAAGAAAAACTGGACTCAATAGATAAAGATATTTCATTAGATATTGTTATTGATAAAATAGATGAATTAAATCTTCCTGTGGATAAAATTCCTGAAATATATGCACTCGATTATGAATCGCTTAATAATCGTAGTAAGTCGCTTTATACGGATGAAGAATACAATGAAATGAATATGAAATATAAATTCACCGAAAAAGATGAGGCATATTTGTTTGTATTTCATTCTAAAACTAATTCTCTCGAACACTATGACAGATATGTAAGTGTATTTCAGGACGGCATACCTACATATGGCGGAGAAGTGTATGCTGTGGTTAATTCCAATGGATTGATAATGTTTAGTGCATATGGTATGTATGATATTCAGGAAACAGTTACCGAGAATAAAAAAATTATAAGTGTTGATACAGTTCTTGATATTGTAAATAATAAATACAAAAATATAAAATCAGATGTCGTTGTTAAAAGTGTAACACCATATTATTTCCCTGTAAAAGAAAATTCGACTGCAGAAAAAGCAGAATTGACACCAACTTGGGTAGTAAAAACTAATGAACAAATTGAAGAACAGGGAGAAAAGGGGAATATGTTAATAAATGATAATGAGTATTATATTATTGATGCAATTACTGGTAAGGTGATATTATGAAGCTGTTTATAGCTGAAATTAAGAAAAATATTTTCACTTTAAAAACTTTGATATGTATATTTGCTGTGGTAGTTGTTTCGCTTTTATGCTACAATCAGGATTTGTTGTATGTATTCTTTAACAATGATGAGGCGAGCTTTTCTATTATAGATTTAATAGATTATTTTATTGGTATTGGAGTATTTAGAAATATTATTTTAATAATTATATCACTGCCTTTTGTTGGTGTTTTTTGTGATGAATGGAACAGTAAAAATATATATTCTGTACTTGTAAGATGCAATATAAAAGAATATGCTGTATCAAAAATCACATCTTGCGCAATAGGATGTATGGCGGTTAGTTTTATTGGGTTAGTATTATTGTCTGGCTTATTTTCATTTTTTATACCTTTGTCCGGAGAGGAAACGGCGGTTAATTTCGTAAGCGATGTTCCATATGGATTTTTAGTTCAAAAATATCCTGTACTTTATTTGCTGATAAGAATATTTATATTTTCTTTATTTTCAAGCGTTTGGTGTGTGTTTGGATTGTTTTCTTCGGCTATGATTTCTAACAAATTTGTTTCATTTGCAATGCCTCTTATCGGATATTACACTATTGGAAATTTATGTGACTATTTACCTGACTTTTTGAATATTAACCGTATTACGAATTGCTCAAATATATTAGGAAACAATACACTTTTAACTTTTATTTATTCATTGCTGTTTTATATTTCGATAATTGTGATTTTTATTTTGCTTTTTTACAAGGCAGTACAAAGGAGAGTTAACAATGAATTTAATTAAAAGCAGCATACGAGTTTGTATGCAAAAATTCAGGTTGTCACTAACTGATATCAGGGTTTGGATGGCATTAGTTATAGTAGCAATTTTTATTTTTACATACGAAAAAGATATATTTGATTATGCACAGGGTATTAATGCTGAAGTTACCCCTTGGCTTTTTCCCTTTCTAAATGGTCAAAAATTTATAAGAATAATTTTGCTCCTTGGCCCGGTGCTGTTTTTTTGCAATGCACCCTTCGTAAATTCATCAAATATTTATACGGTTATAAGAGCAGGAAGAAATACTTTGACAATCGGTAATATTATTTACATAATATTATTTTCAATTTTATATTATATTTTTATTATAATATTCAGTATTTTGCCTTTCGTGTTTAATATTGATTGGTCTTTTGAATGGGGAACAGCCCTTGGAACTCTGAGTATGTATCCCAGTGAAAATGTTATAGCAATAATAAGCGGTAAAATAACAACGTTTTTTTCTCCGTTACAGGCAATGTTTTTTACATTTCTTTTATCTTTTATTTGTTCTGTATTTTTAGGATTATTAATTTATGCAATTAACAGTATAACTAAAACTAGGTTTATGGGAACAGTGACAGCAGTATTTCTGATTTTATGTGAACCGCTGTCAAGAAATTTTATTAAATTAATGTGGTTTTCGCCTGTGTCATGGTCGAATATTGATTATTTGAGTATTTCTAGCATAGATAATTTACCAACCTTTGAATTCGCTATAATCTCATATACTACAATCATCGTTGCACTTATAACAATTATTTTTTTCACTAACAAACATTCGGATATAATGATAATTGAGGAGGAATAAGCAATGGGTAATATTATCGAAATAAATAATTTGAGCAAATCATTTAAAGATGCCAATATTTTAAGAAACATTAATTTTAGTGTTGAAAAGGGCAAAATTGTTGGTATTATCGGAAGAAACGGTTCAGGTAAGACAGTGTTATTTAAATGTATTTGCGGATTAAACAGACCGACAAAAGGAACCGTAAAGATAAACAATAGAGAAATAGGAAAAGATATAGATGTTCCTGATAGAATTGGAGTAATAATAGAAAATCCGGGATTTATCCCCAATTATAACGCTTTCAAAAATTTAAAATTTTTAGCAATGATAAAGAATAAAATTGAAGATGAACAAATTATGGATGCGATAGCTTTAGTTGGTCTAAATCCTAAATCTAAAAAGCATGTTGGAAAATACTCTCTTGGAATGCGACAAAGGTTAGGTATTGCACAAGCAATTATGGAAGATCCAGATGTACTTATATTAGATGAACCTATGAACGGTCTTGATAATGATGGTGTTCAGGATATGCGCAAGTTGTTTTTGAAATTAAAGGAACAAGGTAAAACTATTTTACTTGCCAGTCATAATAAAGAGGATATTGAGGTGCTTTGTGATGTTGTCTACTCAATGGATAAAGGAATTTTAGAAGTATTAAAAAGTGAATAAGTTTAAATTAAAACGGTCGACAAGTTATAGCTTTTAATGCTATTACCTGTCGACATTATTTTTTGCCCTTTTTGCGTTGAAAGCAGAAAGGGCAATTATGATTTTTCAAAGCAGAAGTCCTCCAATCAATCCGAATTATAAAAGATTCAGATTGATTGGAGGAAAAATTAATGGACAGACGTCCGAAAAGAAGAAAAGATAAGTACAATCCATATACATTACATAAGGAAAATGAAAGATACTATGTTTCTTTTATTGACTCAAACAATAAATTTCAAAAGATAGAGATATCACAGGAAGTGTTTGAAAGCTTTAACAAATTTGAACTTGAAGATGTTTCCCAAATGAATGAGTACGACAGACATTTGGAACACTCCGAAATATATGAACATACTTTGCATAAAAAGAAAGATGCAAGTGAATGGTCGTTAGAAGAATACTTTGAAAATGTTCAGGTTACAGAAAATTTGCATATTGCAATAAGCAAATTACCCGAGGTGCAGAAACGCAGGCTGAACAAGTATTATTTTGAAGAAAAAACTTTTGATAAAATAGCACTTGAAGAAGGCTGTACTTATCAATGTGTGCAAAGATCGGTGTATCGTGCAGTGGCAAAAATAAAAAGTATTTTAGAAAATTTATAAAATAGGGGTGTGTTTTGGCACTTAAGTGAGGAAACAGGTGAAAGGGATAAATGATCCTTTCGCCTGTTTCTCTTTCTGAGAACAGGTGTTGCTCTTTGAAAAATAAATATCAGCACATCAGATACTTTCCTTCTGCTGTTCGGAACGGACAAGCCACATGAGCGAACATATTTTATATATCTTCAGGTCTCAGACATTGAAAGGCAAATTCAATGACGGCGATGACAGGCAGAGGGGATAATGATACTTCCGTCAAGTCAAAAGTCGAGCGTGATAAAACCGTCGCAACCAAAGATGGCGGCTGTGGGAGATCCTCACGGTGGTGAAATTCCAATGGAGCTATATGCAATAGCCGTCTGATGTGTTCCTTGTCGCAGGGCATCGAGGATAAATAGCGACAACAGGATAGCGTGAAAATTAGAGCTATCCACAAACGATTGATATTACACTGACAGCAGAAAGCATTATGTTTATTTCTGCTGTCGGTGTAGAAGATAAATAATTAGAAAGTAGGTGTTTAAATGTTAGGCTTTATTATAGGACTTTTTATAGGAGTATTTATCGGCGTTTGCGTTATGTGCCTGTGCAATGCAGCGGCAAAAGCTGATGAGCAGATGAAAGATAATATAGATGACAAAAAATAAGGAACAGGTGATAATTTGAACGAAAACTATATAAATGAAAATAACATTGATTCAGAACACAGAATAGAATCTGTTATAAACGACTGTAAGGTCACAATCTACTTTTCTAAAAACAGAAATAACCATGTTGAAAGAAATGTTCTTGAAAATCTTTTGGATACATTTGAGAACAGAATGAAAGCTCAGATTGGATGCTGAATTTCTTTAAGTTGTTTTTCAGATTTGCTGGATATTATAGGAATTATGTAGTATTGTTGGTTTGCAAAAATCGTATGAAAGGGTGATAAAATGAAAAGAGTATATTGCTTGTACAGAGTATCAACTAAAGGTCAGGTTGATAAAGATGATATTCCAATGCAGAAAACCTCGTGCAGAGAATTTGCAGAACGCAACGGCTGGACCATTCTGAAAGAGTTTCAGGAAAAAGGTGTGTCGGGATTCAAGGTTTCGGCAAGTGACCGAGATGCTATTCAGGATTTAAAAGCCGCCGCAGAAAAGAAAGAATTTGATGTACTCCTTGTCTTTATGTTTGACAGAATAGGCAGAATTGATGATGAAACCCCGTTTGTCGTCGAATGGTTCATCAAACACGGCATAGAGGTGTGGAGCGTTAATGAGGGCGAACAGCGTATGGATAATCATGTGGACAAGCTTATGAATTACATACGATTTTGGCAAGCCAACGGTGAAAGTCAGAAAACGTCCGCTCGTGTTAAAACTCGCCTTAACCAGATGACGTTAGACGGCAAATTTACCGGAGGTGTTGCACCATTCGGCTACAAACTTATCAAAAGCGGTGAAATCAATAAAAAGGGAAAAGAGCTTATGGACATAGTCGTTGACGATGATGAAGCTCCGATAGTCAAGAAGATATTTGAGATGACAGTTAAAGAGGGTTACGGCTCATATCGAATGGCTGACTATCTGAACAGTCACGGAATCAGAACCCATAATAACAGCAAATTTCAATGTAATACGGTTAATCGTATTCTTAAGAACAGATTATATTGCGGTTATCTTGTATCAGGCGGTGTTGAATCACCGTATATTGAAAAACTTCATATCATTGATGAAAATATCTTTGACCAAGCTCAGTTTATACTGAAACAACGCTCATCAAAGAATGAGGAGAAGAAACAAATTGCAAGAACTACAAAAGGCAGTACATTACTTTCCGGAAATATCTATTGCGCTCATTGCGGTCAGAAGATGGTATCAACAAGCTATATCGACCGATACGACAGGGCAGACGGCAGTCAGTACAGAGTTCGCAGACAGAGGTATATTTGTACGAACAAAGCAATGAAACGAGGTGCTTGTGACGGACAGTCGGCTTATGTGGCACACAGAATTGACGGTGCCGTGCTTGCAACGCTGAGGGATTATCTCGCTAAAATCAAATCAACACCAAAAGATATAGCACTGGAAAAACGCTACAAATCCGAAATATCGGAGTATAGGAGAAAGCATACAAAGCTTGAAAAGGATATTGAAAAGCTTAAAAGACAGGTAGTGAAATTATCCGCCGAAATAGGACGCTCTTTACTCGGCGAAAGCCGCTTTACTCCAGACATACTGTCAGCTTCTATTGACAATACAAACGATTTACTCCATAAAAAAGAATTTGAATTAAGTGATATAAAGTTCAAGCTTGCCAATCAGCAAAATGCGATGGGTAAGCTTGATTTTTATTACTCACAATTCAGAACTTGGGCAGACGAATTTGACAATTCAACAATGGAGCAGAAGAAAATGATAGCCTGTCAGCTCATAAGAGAAGTGAAAGTATCACGAGGTTATGAATTAGAGATTATATTAGACCTTAATTATGAACAATTCTTATCTCTATAAAGCCTAATAGATTGAATTTACAAATTTATTCTGCTATAATATTTTCAGCTTAGAAGTGGGTGAATATATATGAGCGAAGAAAATAAAATACAAATTTTTGAAGATAAAAAGATTCGTACTGCGTGGAATGAGTCGGAAGAAGAATGGTATTTTTCCATAGTTGATGTAATTTCAGTTCTGACTGACAGTAACGAACCTCGTCGTTACTGGAGCGATCTTAAGCGAAAGCTTAAAGCTGAAGGAGCAAACCAGTTGTACGAAAATATCGTACAACTGAAAATGCAATCTCCTAAGGATGGTAAAAATTACAAGACGGATGTTGCAAATACAGAGCAACTTTTGAGAATAATTCAATCTATTCCGTCACCAAAAGCAGAACCATTTAAAATGTGGCTTGCAGAAGTTGGCAGAGAAAGAATAGATGAAACTATTGATCCCGAACTTACCATAGAGCGAGCTCTTGAAACATACCTGAAAAAAGGGTATAGTCGCGAGTGGATAAATCAACGACTTCAGGCTATACAGGTAAGAAAAGAGCTTACTGATGAATGGGATTCTCGTGGTGTAAAGCAGGGTGTAGAATATGCAATTCTGACTGATGAAATCACAAAAGCGTGGTCAGGAATGACAACCCGCCAGTATAAAAATCTCAAAGGATTGAAAAAGGAAAACCTGAGAGATAATATGAGTACGCTTGAGTTGGTACTAAATATGTTGGCAGAAGCTACCACAACTGAGATTTCCAAAGAGAAGAATCCTCAGTCTTTTTCTGAAAACAGAAGTGTTGCAAAAGAGGGCGGAGAAGTCGCCGGAAATGCACGAAAAGATATCGAGGAAAGAACCGGAAAGCCTGTTATTACTTCAAAAAATGCCGTCGATTTTTCAAATCTCATTTCCAATGTAATAGAAAATGATTTTGATAAAAGTGAATAAAGTATTCTGATTGCCTTGTGAGTTAAAAAATCCCGCAAGGCTTTTATTATATCCCAATTTCAAGTTTATTCCTCGGATGTTTGGAAGACAGAATATTCTTCTGTTTGTTGATACTCGTATGCGTGTAAATCTGCGTTGTTGTAATGGAACTGTGACCCAGCATTTGTTGAATATAGCGTATGTCAACATCTTCTTCAAGCAGTAGAGTTGCAAAAGAGTGACGAAACATATGCGGAGTAATGTGCAGCGGCACTTCTGCACCGATTGCATAGTTGGTAATCATATTACGAACAGACTGTTCAGATAGACGGTTTCCGAGTCTATTTATAAAGAAAAATTTGTTGTTTGCTATTTCAAATTTAAATGATTGATTATACTTTTTGAGCAACTCCTGAACATTTTGATTGCAGATTTGAATCAGGCGTTCTTTTGAGCCCTTTCCGTAAATTTTGATTATGTAATCATTAAAATCAATTTGTTCAGCTGTAAGTGTGCATAGTTCAGAAATCCTCATTCCGGTGGCAAACAGTAACTCAAGTATGAGTGTATTCCGCAGAGCAACTTTCTTAGTATAGTCAGTTTTAGCTTTGGTAAGTTGTAGATAAGCAAAGCTAATAATTTGCTCAATATTATTTATGGGAATAGTTTTTGGGAGAATAAAGGGTTCTTTATACTTGATTTGTATCTTATGAAAAGGGTTAATATCAATAAGTTCCTCAATTTCAAGATAGTGAAAAAATGCTTTTAGCGAAGCGATTTTTCGTTTTACACTCTTAGGTTTGTACTTGCAATGCAGTAAATCAATGTATTGCTCAATGGATTTTTTGTTTGTCCATTCAATAGCAGATTCCATAGTGAATTCAAAATACTGCCTTAAATCAATAGTGTATGATTTTATCGTTTTCTGATCGAGATTTTTCCTTGAAATACAGAAGTTTAGATAATCAGTTGTTAGATTATTTGCTTGTACATTTTTTATTTCCATCGCATATAGCTCCTTATTGTTTATAAATTTATTATGCAACAGAAAATAAAGAAAGTCTATTCAAATATCTATATTTATTTTGCCTAAAAATTTTATTTATTGAGCAATAAACAAAATTGTATTATACAAAATGCATAAAAACACTATGTGAAATTTTATAACTGATTTGCGTAAAAGTTATTTAAATATTTGTCAAATTATGTTATAATTAATACCATAAAGGGTAATTATAAATGTTTTTATATTACATACCCGAAATATAGATTTAGTTAAGACTTAATACTTTTTTCTTAGAATGAGATTAAGCACTACATAGACATACACCAGTTGAATGTAAGATGTGTAGCATATTTTGTTAACAGAAATGTATTATTGACCTTATCTGAAAATAATGAATAAAGGATAACTTCTAATTATCAATTAAAAATAAGGATATGGAGATATATGGATAAAGAAACATTGATTTTAAATCCGACGGAAAATATTCCAATGGATTTTATGAAGGAATTTAATGATATTACTGGATTATATATTTCAGATGATTACAGAAATGAAGAATCAAAAGTAATATTTGCCGGAAGGGATATTTATACCGACAGATTTTACGAATATAAAAGACTTTGGTGCAATATATTAAAATCTGCTGACATAGATTTCAGATGTCTTTCAGGTTTACATGCACATATTATTACATTTATGTCATTAGGTAATATTGGAGATACCATATTATTATTGCCGGAGGAGGCCGGAGGTCATTATTCTACCGAAAACATTTTAAATAGATTAGGTTATAATGTTATATCTGCGAAAATTGATTATAAAAATTTTTCTGTTGATAAAGATGAAACATTAAAATTAATATCTGAAAAAAATCCCAGATTCGCATTTATAGACAGAAGTGAGGGCTTGTACTATGAAGATTTTTCGTGGATAAAAGAATCAGGTATTCCATATTGTATTTTTGATGCATCACAGTATTTAACACAAATCTTAAGCGGTTATTATATATCTCCATTTGAGATGGGATTTGATTTAATTTTATCAACCTTACATAAAAATTTTCCGGGTCCTCAAAAAGCAGTATTAGCCACAAAGTTCGCGGATTCTTATTGGGATAAGATTATACGCGGAACATCTACATTCATCTCAAATTCGCATCCAGAAGAAATGTTTATGGCCGGAGAATCAATTACACAATTTGATAAATTAAAAATATACAGTAATGAATTGTTGGAAATAAGCAAAGAATTGGAATCAAATTTATATTCTCTAAATGTAAATGTCTTAAAAAAAGATAAGGACAAAATTCCAACACAGCATATATGGATATTATTTAACAATAAAAATGAATGCTATTCATCCTTCAAAAGCTTAGAAAAAATCGGATTGTGTACAAATTACAGATTATTACCTTATCGTTTAGGATATGGATTAAGAATCGGGGTTGGCGGAGCAATTCAATCCGGCCTAAGAAAAGAAGATGTTCCAGAACTGGCAAAATTAATTAGCGAATGTATAAACAAAGGCTACAGCTCTGATTTAGATGGAAGAAGTAGAAATTTCATTAAAAGAATAAAGAAAAACGGTAAACTCTTATAGTATATTATCATTGAAGTATAATTGGATAGTATGTAAAAAAATGATTTATCAAACCACTATCAATACTTTTTTTATCAAGAATATATTCTATCATTTCTTTTTCTCTTGGATATTTTTCATTATTAAGCTTACCTAATTTATGTATAAATATATTTTTTGATGAATTATTATGCATATTAAGCGAATTAAAGAAATCAAGAAAGCAGTTTATTAATTTGATTCTATATAAACCATATTCATTACCGAAATCTTTGTAATGTTTTTCTGCTTCTTTTAGCAAACTATTACATTTATCATATGTTTTAGTAGGATTAGAATCCAATTCATTACGCAAATAATTTAGAAATATAGCCTTACACAAAATACAATCTGTAAAAGCTATGTGTAAATAATTATTAGTTTCAACAAAGAAATCTTTGATTTCTCTCAACTCATTAATTATGTTGATTAATTGTATTTCTTGAGTCAAACGCAATTCGCATTTTCTTACTGCAACGGTTCTCCAGGCTTTATCTCCCCTGTCTTTAAAGGCTTTTTCGCATTGAAAATAGTATTTTAATGCTGTGTCCACAGATGTATTTATATTTGGATTATTGCCATATTCATTCTCAATACATTGATGCAATAAATGACCATAAAATCCTAATTGAAAAACAATATCATAATGTCCATAGTGAGCTTTAGTTAATAAATTAAAAAATTCCTCATATTCAGAATGATAATTTTTTAATTGACTATTTTTCATGAGATCTATTAATTTATAGAATTTTTGGTGATCTATATTTTCACCTAAAAAGTACACACGAGCAAGATCAGAAAACATTCTTCTTAGAATATGATAGTAATTTAAATAATTGTTCCAACATTGCTGATGTTTAAGATAGTTGACTAATATTTTGTTTAGATTATCGTAACTAAACTTTCCTTTTTCAATATTTATATGTTCTTCCCAATACTGAGCTTGTGACTTTATAAAGTCATTTTCTGAACTTTTAAGTTCTTGTAAATCAACTAATTCAAGACTATTGTGATGTAATATTTCAAAGAGGAGAAGTTTCGATTGCTGTATATCATAAATAGATGTTGAGATTTTTATATACTCAGATAAATATTCTATGGCTTTTTTTCTGTTTCCAACCTTTTCGTTTAGGTAACCAAGCTCTTTATAAAACAAAAGTTCAGCTTTAGGATAATTGATAATAATTATTTGTATCTTTTCCAACAGATAAGTAAAATTCCCCTGTAAAAATGCGTTTTGAAAATATTCACTTCCTATGTTACCAGAGCTATTACCTTTTGTTGAAACATATTCTACATAATAAAGCCAAATATCAGAATAGTTCTCTATATCAACATTTAAGTAACTTTCAAAATAATCGCATAATTTATTTGAATAATGAGAATTATCGTGAAAAAAAGCAAAAAAACAATCAGAAACATTATGATTAAAATAAATTGTAAATTTATAAAAAGGAAAATATGAGATTATTCCAGCTTCAAAAAGCAAATTGAGATTATAGTAAAAGTCAAAAATACCGTATAAGTATAATCTCTTCACGATATTTATATTGACAAGATTAGAATGTCTGCATGTTACTAAAACGCAAAGAAATAAATCCGTCAATTTTTCATTTTTGCCATCTAATAATTCATTTATTACAGCTTGACCTTTGGTGTTTTTTAAAATTTCAGATATCCATATTTTAGTATTATTATCAGTAATGTTATGCTTTTTGCAAAGACTCAATATTTCAGCATCATTGCTTGATTCATAGCTATAAGGTGTACTAATTTCAATTGGAATAATGTTAGAATCGTTTTTGGGAATATAATAATTATTTTTATCCGCAAGTATCATTATTGACTTTGCATAGCTACCCTTTGAATTGCTATATGGGATTATTATTTTATTCTTGATTTGAATTTTTATTAAATCAGATAACTCGACAAAGTCATCAATAAGGATAATGTTGTCTTTATAAACTTCTGAAACATATTTTGAAATAAATTGGTTAATTTGTTTATCACTATTATTTTTACAAATATAAATTATGTTGCAGTTAAAATCAGAAAAATCAACGAGGCTTTTATTTGCCCCCTTATCCATAATAAAATATAGTGTTCCTGTTTTTCCCGAATTTTTCTCACCAATAATATACAATATTTTTCTATCATATTCATTGTTTAAAAATGAGGCTACTACCCTTTCTTGAGAAGAATTTGGAGTTTTGTATAATGAATAATCATAAATAAAAATGTTTTTCACAAGCTGATTATTTAACCTAACACGCAATTTACAATATATAAATCTATTAATACAAGCGTAATAATATTTTATATTCTTAATAAGTTTAAGTGAATGATTAAGTAATGCAAAAATTATGAATTCAAAGAATAACGATAATATTGTAATTATATAATTTTCTTCATTGGAATTACACAAACTTAGCTTAGTATTTATAAAATTTAAAGAAACACTAATAAGAAGATATATGACAACAAAAATGCCGAATGTTAATAATATTATTAAAATAAACAATAATAGCATCGTTATAATTTTGCTTATATTTTTTAAATATCTGGATTTATATACTTTTTTCATAATAAACCTACCAAAGGAATGAGATTAATGAATTGTGTTAAAGACGTATTTTTTAAAAATTCTTTTAGAATCGCTAATAAAGTACTAACAAACGACATTTCAATATTATCAAGTTATGCTCTTATGATAGTAAAGCCTGAAACTATTGTTTTTCAAAAGTTAGGTATATTGTTAAAACTTATTAAGATGAATGATTTTATAATTATTTATTGTAAAAAAGAAAATATAAATGGTGCGCAAATAATATCTCTTTGGGAATGGTCTTGGGATAATGCTACCATAGAACGAATACTACTAAATCAAAAACTATTTGAATTATCATATAGTCTAGTATTAATTTTAAAATATGTTGGGAACAAGAACTGTATTGCGTCGGAATATCTCACTTTTTTGAAGGGTTCTTCAAATATTGAAATAAGGGAAAAAGGATCTTTTAGAGATATATTAAAGTCATCAAATTTCTTAATCAATTTCATACATACATCAGATGATGTTGAAAATTTCATCCGTGAAATAGGTGTCTTATTTTCTAGTGACGAGATTATAGATATATATACCTTAATTTTGAATGATTACGAAAAACAAAATACTGCCCAACCTAAAAGTATTTGTAGCTTACTTAAAACCATTAAGAATGATTCATTAAAAGCTAACAATAAATTTATATTTAATGGTGAGAAAGATTTTTATAATTTTCTGGAAAATATTAAAAATAAAATAAATATAGAGGATCACTACATTAATCATTTATTATCTAAAGCACAGAATAATAAAGTGATTAGTAATGACTTGTTATGGTTCTTAATCAAAAATAAATTAATTGAATGGAATATTAAATCACTATCAGTATTGACTTTGTATGCCATTTATTGAATAAATGATAATTAGAAGTTATCCTTTATTGAAGTGATAGAATAAACAAAATGTTTTTACTAATTAAAACAAAAACCATATCCATCAAGTTGTGGTGGAATTACTGATATTTCTAAAAATAAATTGGGGGAAATAAGTATGTTGTTAACTAAAATTAATGTTCAAAATTATCGATTACTTGTTAATGCATGGATGGATGTGGATAGTAGCATGACATTAATAGTCGGTCGAAACAATACTGCTAAAACATCTTGTGTGGATATAATTGAAAAAGTTTTGAAGGGCCATCCTTTATCTTATGATGATTATCCGTTAAGCAAAAGACAGGAGTTGTTTGATTTATTTACATCTTTTATGAAAAAGGATATTTCATACGATGAATTAAATGAAAAATTGCAGTTTACTTCTGTTGAATTAACTATAGATTACTCTCTAGATGATCCAAATTCTAACTTAGGCGCATTATCTCCGTTCATTATTGATGTTGATGTAGATACCACATCGGCATTGATTAAAGCTGAATACGGCTTGAAATTAGATGAAAACTCCTTATATGAGTTATTCGAGGATGCTTTTTATACGGAAGGAGAATTTTTACCAAATTTAGAAGAAACTCGTGATATTTGTAACAGTAGTTTCTCTAAAATATTTGGACTTACTATATATGCAATTAATCCTAAAAACTATAGTGATACTCAGATTAAAACACAGGGTGAGTTGTCCGAGCTATTTCCATTCTTTTCCATACCGGCAGAACGAATTTTAGGTGAAGATGGCGCTCAAAACAATAGCTCTTTGAGTGCGTTAATTACTAATTATTTTAGTGTTAATGTCGACGAGTTAAATTCAGATGTTGCTACAGAGATTAAGAATTTAAGAAAAATTGTCGAAGAAGCAAACAAAACTGTTCAGAAGCATAGTAATGAACTTCTTAGTTCCGTCGTAAATAAGGCTGTTGGCTTTGGATATCCAAACGCTGAAGAACTTCAACTTGGTGTAAGCACTAAGTTGAGGATTGATGAGCAAATAATGGATCACACTAAACTCACATACACTTCAGATGTAGTAGGTGAAACATTGCCGAGTTCACACAATGGCTTGGGATATAAAAATTTAATAAAAATGGAGTTTTTGCTTGCGGATTACGCTCAGAGAATTGGACAAGGTAACAATGTATGTATCCCACTGTTATTTATTGAAGAACCTGAATCGCATATGCATCCTCAGATGCAACATGCATTTGCAGAATATTTGGAAACATTTTTACAGGCAATTACTGATGTTCATATTCAAACTTTTTTGACATCTCACTCAGCACATATTGCAAACACTATTGATTTTTCAAAAATCCGCTACGCTCAAAAAACTACAACTGGTGTTGAATATAAAAACTTACACACCTTTGCGCAAGATAACCCAACTAATATGGATTTTATTAAAAAATATCTCACCTTGAGCAGATGTGATCTATTTTTTGCAGATAAAATTATTTTTATTGAAGGAGCTTCAGAAAGACTTTTATTGCCGGATATGATAGAAAAATGTGAGAAAGAAGGATTGTTTAATTCGCAGAAGTATAAGCTTCCCGCACAGTATTATGCTCTTATAGAAATTGGTGGAGCATATGCTTATAAATTCATTCCATTTGTAAACTTTTTGGGTATTCCTTGCTTGATTTTGACAGATATTGATTCTATGATTGATGGTCGAACTAAATCTGTTGTTAGTAAAGGAAAAACCACTTCAAATGTAACGATAAAATGGTGGATGCGCAAACTAAAGAACCTTTCTGAAAAAAGCAAAATTTCTTTGCCTGACGTAATTGCTTTAAAAGATGATGAAAAAACAATGGATAAATGCCACCTTGAATTTCAAACAGAAGAACAAGGATTGTGCGGAAGATCCTTGGAGGAAGCAATTAGAAATGTTAACCGTACACATTATGGATTATCAGTGACGCCGTCTGAGGCGGAGATTGAGTTTGACGAAAAAAGCAAGACTGATTTTGCATTAAAGCTAATTTATGATAACCCAAACTATACTATTCCACAGTACATACTTTCATTATGTATAAGATCAGTTTGTACCCCATACATTACCGTCTTTGTCAGTATATTTACCGGCAATAACCATAATAAGGTCAACAAGCCAGCCAATACCGCAAGCACCACCTGTAAGAAGCCAAATTACGCCTGTACCGATTTTACCTGTCAAAAATCTGTGTACACCTAAACCACCAAGGAAAAATGTGATTAAAATTGCACCTGCTTTACTCATAAACAATTACCTCATTTCTTTAATTTTTTGATTGCATATTTTTGTTTACAGTTAATATAATACACATTAATGACAACAATTGCAACTATTTGGCATAAAAGTCAATTTACTGGCAAGAATGGCAGATTAAGGAGAAACGGTGGTATTTGTAAATGATGTTTAACACACAAAGTTTAGTTTAATAAATTCAAAATTTAGGTCAACCCTTTTTAAAGGGTTGCGGGTTTGGGCAGAGCCCATTAAATAATAAAAGCGAACTGATTTGTAATTAAAACAAACAGTTGTAATTATATTGTAGAATAACCAAACTTTAGATTAATCAAGATTTTAATATAAAACAAAAGTAAAGACTAATGAGTGGCAGAAAGCTGCACTTGAGCAGTCTTAGAAAAAGATACTCTAAAGGATGCAAAGGTTTTTGTGTGTGGCTAATTTGCCCTTGAAAAGAGGCAAATTAGTAGTTTTAGTAGCGTGCCTTTTTCTTTTGTTGCTATCGCAATTTTTATGCTCTCGCCGTTATGTTCAAGCCGCCAAACGGCAAGCCATTTGGCTATCAAAATTTGCGACAGCATAAAGCATTTGTGGGCGTTGCCCATACCCACAACCTTTGAAAAGGTTGACCAAACTTTTATATTCGGGACGGAAAGTTTATCTTTTTCTTTACTTTGTTGCCCGACCGATAATTTCCTAAAACCTAATCCCACCAACTTTGACAAATAATAAAAAGCCGACAAACATAGTACAAAACTAAGTTTGTCGGCTGAATTTTTATATCATATTATGCTGTTTCGGAGAATCACATTCTTGGTTCTTTAACTTCAAATGTAAATGTTTCCTGTGCGGTTTTGCCGTTTGCATCCTTGACCTCAACGAGTACGGTATGGTCGCCTATTTCTAACGGAGTATTGTTCTCATAATTAAGTTTATGCATATCAATAAAGAAATTATTGTCATCCGAATAATCCTGTACCAATAAACCGTTGTCAAGTGTAAACTTATACTGATAAGGAGCAGTTCCCATAAATGCATTTGCGGTAATTGTTAGATTTTTATCGCTCTTACCGATGTAGTCCTTATCTGTATGAATACCGCAAATAACAGGGTTTTCACTTTCATATGCGTCAACTACCGTATAATTATACAGGGTTTCCTCTGCGCAATCATCAATAGCGTTATAACTCCTTACCGAAACATCATAGCTGCCACTTTCACTAAATGTATAAGTAAATGTGTTTAACTCTGATTTTTGCTGAACAACCTCGCCGTTAATCAAAAATTCATAGCTGAACGGTGTAACGCCCGAATCCATTGTTGCGGTAAATGTTACAGGAGTGCCTGCCATTGCCTTTCCGGAATCATAATCGGCGCAAAAATTACTGATAATGTGTTCCGAAGCAGTACTATTTCTCTCAAATTCATATTTTCCGGCAATATGTAATTGAATAAGTGTAACATCACTGACATCGTTTACACCGTTAAAATTGACATCTCCTGCATAATTTTGTCTTTTATCAATTTCTGCACTTCCTGCCAGCGCATTCTGAAGAAGTGTAACATCATTGATATCAACTTTAAAATTCTCGTCAACATCACCTGTAATTATAGGTCTTACCATCGCAGAAGTTGAAAAGCACTGTGCAGCAAGCATACCCATTACAAGTGCGCCCGACAAAGCCGCTTTTATAATTTTTTTCATAATCCTCAAATCCTCTCTGATTTAACTTTTTAGATAAAATTATTAAAATATAATAATTTTA
>ERZ779892.428-NODE-428-length-47153-cov-11.041127_pt1 | contig 47153 bp, 42 predicted proteins | sample MGYA00511552_ERZ779892 | MGnify/ENA primary metagenome ERZ779892 (study PRJEB29588, sample SAMEA2154561) | human gut metagenome | biome: human gut; feature: human-associated habitat; material: faeces | place: Denmark | collected 2008/2010 ... | reverse complement strand
CCAATTTTATATGTTATTATTTTTATCCCACAAAAAAGCGTGAAGAACCTAAAAATTAAAAGATTGCTCATCCGTTTCCATTTCGGTACATCCATATATTCAGATGCATCATCCAGTCGTAGAATATATCGCTTCATTCTTCCATTTCATACGCTACTCAAATAAAATTTTTGCATTTCCCGAGAAATAGTTTTTATATTATACTTTTGCAGGCCAATGTTCATGGGTGCACTTCTGTTGCATTTTTTCAGATTCTCTATTTCTTTCACCCACGGCCTTATGTCATTTACAGCTAACGTCTTAACCGAATCCGTAACAATTGCTTCTTTAGGAATAGTCTTCGAAGCGATGCAAGGCAAATTGCTTGCCTGTGCCTCTATAAGAGCAATACCTAATCCTTCCCACAAGGAAGGAAACGCCATAACATCCATAGCTTGGTAAAAAATCTCTGTATCAGATCGATTGCCTGTAAAAATAACATCCTCTAATATGTTCAGCCTTTGGCACTTATTTTTAATGGACTCTAATAATTCTCCATCACCCACCAAAATCAATTTGGCATGACTATGCTTTTCCCTATAAGCTTTAAACACTTGTATAAGAAATTCATGATTTTTAGCTACTGTGAAACGACCTACGTGCCCGATAACGGTTTCATTATCTTGAATCCCTAGATACTGCCGTATTTGTTTTCTTTTTTGTAAATCAAATTCAAAACGAGCTAAATCGATTCCATTTGGAACGATTTTGTAATTTAGTTTTTGGGATACATGTTGTCCATACATCCATTCTCCGGCTTTTTCTGAACAAGCAAACAGGTAATCCGCTATATATCTGGTGGGGTATTGCATGACAGTTTTTAGGATTCCTATGATTCCACTGCCATTTGATGTGCTATGGCTATGTGCAATGGTCGTCAATCCATGTTTCTTGGCTATCGAGAGGTAGATGGCCGATGTACTTCTGACATGGCCATGTATGATTTTATACTCCGGGTGTTCCGTGAAAAAGTGTTCCCACCATTTCAAATAAGTGAAATGATTGATAAAGGTATACCTGGGGCAGACAAAGATTCTTCCTCCCATCTTTCTGACTTCTTCGTATAAGTCTTTTTCTTCTTCCGGCGTAACCACGAAATCAAATTGTAATCGGGTACGGTCTATATTTCGATATACGCTCATAATGAATGCCTGCGAACCGCCAAAATGCAGGCTGTTTATCATGTGCAGGACTCTAACTGGTTTCTCCATGCTGATATATGACCTCGGTTTTTCGTTTCTGTATAATTACGGTATTGGCCGGGTAGCTGCCTCGAATCACCGCTCCCCCTGCCCCGACACAGTTATCTCCTATGTGTGTACCACGCAGAATCAGGGTATTCGCCCCAATCCAAACGTTGCTGCCAATGGTAATGGGGCTGGTCTTGAATTTCATGGCACTTACCCCTCCTATTTTTGTATAATCATGATCTTGGTCGTATATTAATACATTCGGTCCGAGCATCACATGATTTCCTATCGCAATCGAATCGTAAGCTGTGACAACGCATCCATTGCTCATGCCGAAGTGGCTTCCTATGGTCAGTGTCCCACCTTTTCGAACTCGGATTTTGGCACCATTGTGCATTTTCAAGATTTTCCCAATGTGAAGTGTCGAGCCGCGTTCACAGGTAATCTCCGTCAGCGGTGATGTGAGGGCGGGAAATTTACCTTTGAAATGGCTACCATTAGTCGCTTTCAGCATGATATATTTGAGCCCCGCCAGGGGAACACAGAATAGTGCTTTGAAATATTTATTCACGATTTTCTCCTGAATCAGCTTTTGCTATTTCATCCATATAAGCTTCAACAACAATTTTTCTATCAAACTCACGTACTATCTTTTCTCTGCCGAAAAGCCCCATCTTTTCCTGTTGTTCCGAATTCAAAAGTAAAAATTTTTTCACTGCCTGGATAACGGCGTTTTCATCCTTGATGGGTATCAAAAAGCCTGTAATGCCATCATCCAGTGTTTCTCTGCATCCAGGTCGATTCGCAGCAATGACCGGCCTCCCGGACGCAGCAGCTTCCAAAAGGACGTTGCTCATCCCCTCTGGATAATAAGAAGGATAAAGGAAACAGGAGCATTTTTCGTAGTAAGGGCGCAAATCTTTCTGTGGTCCATGATAAACAACCTTCGGATCATTCTTTAATATTTGTAGGTATTTCGGATCATCACAAGCACCGCAGATATCAAAAATCACATCATTGGAAGCAAACTGATGCGCAGCAGCCAGAAACAAGTCAATTCCCTTTTCTTTCATCACTCGTGCAACGAAAAGGAAATGTACTTTCCCATCATGCCACGGAAGTAACTTGTATTTCTCTAAATCAACGCCTGACCCCGGTAAAACTCTAGTACGAGCCTCTTGCTTGAGCATTCCATGCTTTTTGAAAAATTTCAAGTTATCTGTATTTTGAAAAAACACACAATCGGCTCCAGCTACACCTATTTTGTATAAACGGATAGTAAGCTTCTGCATAAGACCAGGTATCTCAACAGGCGTTCCCAAGCCAGTCACGTTTGGCAGATAATGGATGTGCAAGTTTTGACAGGCCATGCCTCCATATACATTTGGCTTGATGTTATACGTGAGTACGACATCTGGATTTTCATTTTTTAAAATTCTGCGATACTGCAAAAGAAGGCTCAAGTCCGCGAATGGATTCTTCCCATGCCGTCCAGTGTGAACACCTATTAATCTCGCACCCATTTTTTTTAGTTTCTCTTGATGTTCCAGAAGCTGTCCTACAATAACCACATCATAATTAGCTTCAATAAGCCTTTGAATGATGGCACCACGTAAATTATACGCATAGGTCGTATCGTTAATTAGTATAACTATTTTTTTCATTTTCTCGCTGTAATCTGTCCTTCCGCTACTCCCTCCGTGCTTTCTTTCATGAAAAGGATTTTCACTGTGGCGAAGATGATTTTGATATCTTCGACCAGGCTGGGTCTGGCTATATACATGAGATCCATCAGGAGTTTGTCATAGGGGGTGGTGTTGTACTGGCCATAGACCTGGGCATAGCCGGTAAGGCCGCATTTACATTGAAGGCGGAGGGGCCATTCGGGGATGTCTTTTTCATACTGGGCAGAGATTTCCGGACGTTCCGGCCTGGGACCTACAATGGTCATGTCTCCCTGGAGTATATTCAGAAGCTGGGGAAGTTCGTCGAAGCGGATGGCCCTGATAATGCGCCCCACTTTTGTAATGCGGGGATCGTTTTCCCCTGTGGAAAGGCGGGCCACGCCGTCTTTTTCAGCATCCATGCGCATGCTTCTAAATTTTAATACGTCAAATTCTTTTCCATCCTTGGTCAGCCGCCGCTGGCGGTAGAAAATGCTGCCGCCATCTGTGGCTTTGATGGCAATGGCAGTCACAATCATGAATGGGGAAAAGATAACCACAGCTATCAGTGACAGGATGATATCCATGAGTCGTTTCAGAAAGAGGTACTCCGGTGTAGGATCGTAGTGATGAACCATGAACATGGGCAGGTGGAAAAGGTGTATCTTTTCGGCGCCGCTCATGATGACGTCCCCTATCCGTGGAATGACGTAGCTGGGGATGTTGTGGGCCACGCAGTATTTTACAATGATATTTCTTTCATGGCTGTGAAGGCCGCAGATGAAGACGACGCCGGCATCTTTAATAATAGAAGAGGATACGTCTCCTACAATGTCTTTGGACAAGATAATATCGGTCACTTTGAAATGGGCATCCATGCCACAGCTCTCCATGATATGATCCACGTTCATACGATACTCATCACATACCAATACTGCCGGTACTGGCGGATGGGTATGAAGATACCATCGGTGAACCGTAAGGGACCAGATAACGATGATAACGCCCTGAACTATGAGAGCAGCAATGAGAGGCAGCGGATTCATCAGATGCCGGTTTACAAGGGTTATCACAATGTAGAGGAGACCATCGGTAATAAAGACGGCCAGGGTCTGGCTGTAAACCAGATCCGATACCCGGGACAGATGAATGGCGTAGCCCCGGTAGAGGCGGGTGATCAGATAATCGATAACGAAGAAAAGTCCTATCATTATATAATCGCCCAGATGATAAAAGGGATAGGTCATTTCATAAGCATAGTACAGTCCCCAGCAAAGAGCAAATACCGCAGTCAGTAGAAGCAGGTCAATGAGCTTCACGATGCGGATATTCAGTCGCTGGTACGTATTGCTGTCTAAATTCATGAAATTACCTTCTTTACATATGAATAATGAAAATTGTGAACCAAGAATCCGTTTTACAGCTCAGCGGGGGAGACAAGGGTTTGAGTTAATTCTTCCTCGCCTCCATGTCTTTCTTGCCCACACCCATCCTGGGGGGGGTGGGTGGCGAGCGGCTATATACCCCCTTGCGCCCCACCGCTTGCGTCGAGTGCTATCGAGTGCTATGCTAAAACTGGACAGGGGTGGGATAAGAATTTAGACAGCCTTTGTAGTATATTGGAATCAGAATTAAAAACATTGGACGCCACATTCAGATTTCATACAGGAGGCAGTCTTATGAAGTACACAAAGAAAGAGCGTATGAACATTGGTCGCCAGATTTATGAGGATCAAATCAATAAATACGAAGCTGCAGGCAAATACGGCATCAGTGCTCAAACTGCTAGAGAATATATGAGGATGTATAGGAACACAAACCATCTTCCACCTAAAACATCCAAGCCCCGTGATTACGGTCTTGCCAAAGCAAAAGTTATTCCTGAAGCGGCCAAACTCGATGAATACCAGAAAATGTCCAAGGAAGATCTCATCAGCGCCTTGATTGATGCCAGGATAAGAGAAGAGCGGCTGAAGCTTGGTTACGAAGTAGTAGAAGAAGATGATTCAAAAAAAAAGCTCATTACTTACGTCAAAAAGACTGCGAAGTAATCGTCGCGCTTTCCGGCTCCTTCCCTGTCGAATTGCTTTGTGAAAGGCTGGGTATTCCGCGTAGCAGCTTCTACTATTGGCTGTATCATACCAGGCATCCTTCTGAACAAAAGAATCGTCTTTTGGATACCATAGAACTGCTCAAGGAATGGCATAAGAAGTATCCATCCCACGGATACCGCTGGCTAAGGGCCAAGCTTCTGCTTGACACAGGCCTCTTCATGTCTGAATCATACGCCTATAAATGCTGTCGTTTGGCCGGGATCAAGAGTGTTTCCAAACACTATAAGTACAAAAAGCCTGGTGAATCCAGGACTTATCCAAATCTGCTGCTTGCAGGGATTAACATAGATGGGCCCTCGCAATGTATTGTGTCTGACATGACTGCATTCTACGTAAAGAACACATACTATGAGCTGACGATATATATGGATCTTTGGAATAACGAGATTGTCGCCCACGCACTTTCCTCAAGGCGTGGAGACCGTATGACATATATTAACGGACTGCACGACTACCTTGAATTTACGAAGAAATTCCCCGGCGTTAAGCATATTCTTCATTCTGATCAGGGATCAGTATATGCATCAAAGGATTTCAACCAGCTGCTCCCGGCGTATAACATCACACGATCCATGTCCAGAGCAGGAACGCCAACGGATAATGCAGCCATGGAATCCATTAATGGATGGATGAAAGCCGAGCTGTTTTCAGATTTTCATATTACTTCAACAGAGGGCGTAGCGGGTCAGATTGATGAATACGTCAAGTTCTTTAATGAAGAGCGCCCGGCATATGCACTGGAGTACCTTACACCAAAGCAGTACAGAGAAAAATATGGTTTTTAAGCAGGTTAATGCCTTTTGTCCAAATTAAGAGTTACACAATTTCATTTAATTTCACTTATTTATTTTTTTGACATCTAATTTTTGAGATTTTGTGTCCAAAATACGTTGACCAGTGCACCTACGGCCGCTTTCCCCCCTTTGGTGCCTACGGTACCACCTTCCTCCACGGGAAAGCGTCTCACACGATTCTCAGGTCGCTAACGCTCCCCTACGAATCGTGTTCGCTTGCCACCCCGCTGAAGCGGTGGGACTATGGGTACTTACCAATATGTCACCGCTTGCAGGGTAGCTCAGTCAAGCAAGCGGATAGCGGACAGCCGACCATCGGCCTCACCCCAGCTCCGTAATCCTTGCAGGCGCCGCGAAAGGTTTGCCTATCATAGGTACGGCGGCGATGAGTTCTTTGGTGTAGGGGTCCCTGGGGTGGCAGAGGATTTCGTCGGAGGGCCCCATTTCCACAATTTTTCCCTTCTGCATGACGGCGGTGCGGTCGGAAATATAGCGCACCACTGCCAGGTTGTGGGAGATGAAGAGATAGGTAAGGTGGAGTTTTTCCCGAAGGTCCATGAGGATGTTCAGTACCTGGGCCTGCACGGACACGTCCAGGGCGGAAGTAGGTTCGTCGAGGATGAGGATTTCCGGGCTGGTCATGAGGGCCCGGGCGATGGAGATGCGCTGGCGCTGGCCGCCGGAAAACTCGTGGGGATAGCGGTCCATCACGTTTTTCCGAAGGCCTACCATTTCCAGAAGCATTTCCGCCCTTTCCTTCCGGTGGGCTTCGGAAAATTCGCCCATTACCCGGGCAGGCTCCATGATAATATCCCCTATTTTCATGCGGGGCGACAGGGAGGAGTAGGGGTCCTGGAAGACGATCTGTATTTTCTTCCGGATTTCCTTTACCTCCTTTTCCTTTGCATGGGAAATATCTTTTTCGTAAAGAAGGATTTCGCCGCTGGTGGGCTCCGCCAGGTGGATGATGAGGCTGGCCAGGGTAGATTTCCCGCAGCCCGACTCTCCTACAATGCCAAGAGATTCCCCTTTGGCAAGGGACAGGGTAATGCCGTTCAAGGCGTGTACTTCCTTTGATTTTCCCCAGAAGCTCCGGGTGTGGAAAGTCTTCGTTACGTTCTTGATTTCCAGTATGTCCATGTCACACCTCCTCGGGATGGCAGCAGTATACGGTATGGCCTTTTGCGATTTCCACAGACGGCGGCAGGCCTTCCCCGCAGGCGGCGGTGGCCCTCGGGCAGCGGGGTGCGAAGCGGCAGCCTGCCATTTTTTCCGACGGGTCCGGCACCATGCCGGGGATAGCGGTGAGCCTTTCTTTCGTCTTTTCCCTTGTAAACTTCGGCAGCGCTCCGATGAGAGCCCGGGTGTAGGGGTGGCAGGGCTCTGTGAGCACGGAGGCAGTGTCGCCGGATTCCACAATGTGGCCGGAGTACATGACGGAAATCGAATCGCAGATTTCCGAAATCACCCCCAGGTCATGGGAAATGAAGAGGACTGCGGTCTTCAGGTTCCGGCAGGCTTCTTTTATGAGGTAAAGAATCTGGGCCTGCACTGTCACGTCCAGGGCGGTGGTGGGCTCGTCGGCAATGAGAAGCTTGGGATGGCAGGAAAGGGCAATGGCTATCATGACACGCTGCCGCATGCCGCCGGACAGTTCATAGGGATAGCAGGAAATCACATCCTCCGCGTTCCGTATATGCACCTCTTCCAGCAGGGAGACAGCTTTCTTGAATGCTTCTTCCTTTGAAATCTTTTCATGGGTCCTGATGACGTCCGTCATCTGGGTGCCGATGGTGAAAACAGGATTGAGGCAGGTCATGGGCTCCTGGAAAATCATGGATACGTCCCTTCCCCGCACTTCTTCCATACTTTTCCGACCAAGCCCCAGAAGCTGCCGCCCGCAGAGGCGGATGGAGCCGTCCAGCTCTGCCTTGCCTCCGCCGGGGAGGAGTCGGGTAACGGCAAAGGCGGTCATGGATTTTCCGCTGCCCGACTCACCTACCAGGCCCATGATTTTCCCCTCCCCCACCTCCAGGTTCACATCATGGAGGATGGGAATCATGCCCTTCTTGGACGGAAGGGATAAAGACAGGTGTTCGATTTCAAGTACATTTTCCATGTCATCACTCTCCGCTTCTCGGGTCAAGAATGTCTCTGAGCCCATCGCCTAAAAGGTTGAAGCCCATCACCGTTACCAGGATGAAAAGTCCGGGGAAAGCCGCGTACCACCACTGGTCAATGGCATAGACCCGGGCGGTGGAAATCATGGCGCCCCATTCCGGCATAGGCGGCTGGGCGCCAAGGCCGATGAAGCTCATGGAGGAAGCAATAAGGATGGCGTCGCCAATGCCCAGGGTCATCTGCACCATAAGGGGTGAAAGGCAGTTGGGCACAATGTGGTGGAGCACGATCCAGAAGGGAGAGGCACCAAAGGTTTTTGACGCCTTCACATAGGGCTCCTCCTTCAGGGACAGCACCTGCCCCCGCATAAGACGGACATAAAGAGGAATCCTGACGATGCACACCGCCAGCATGGTATTGAAGAGCCCTACGCCCAGGGCTGCCGTCAAAGCCAGGGCCAGCACCATGGAAGGGAAGGACAGAATCATGTCCGTCAGCGCCATGATGATGCGGTCCACCCTGCCGCCGCACCAGCCGGAGAGGCTTCCGATGGCCACGCCGATAACAGCGGCAATGATGACGATGGAAAGGCCTACGGTAATGGAAATGCGGGCGCCGTACAGAATGCGGGAGAAAATATCCCGTCCCATTTCATCGGTGCCGAAGAAATGGTGAATGGAAGGCGCCTGCAGCCGTCCCGCCACGTTCATAAGATTTGGGTCCCAGGGACTGATGAGGGGTGCCAGAATGCCCAGGAGGATGATGAGGGCCACAATCACCATGCCTGCCAGGGTGAGTTTGTTTTTCAGAAGGATTTCCAGGGATTTGTGGAAAAAGCTTTCCCTCTCCTCCCGGATTTCCTCCGCCTTTGCCGTGGTCATTTCTCATCACCTCCGCTGATCTGGGGATTCAGGATATTGTAAATCATATCCACCGCCATATTAATCACCACATAGCCTACGGACACCACCAGGGTAAAGCCCATAATGGCAGGGAAATCCAGATAGGCAATGGAGTCCATCACATATTTCCCCATACCCGGCCAGCCGAAAATGGTTTCCGTAATGACGGCGCCGCCCAGAAGCTCGCCGATGGTAAGGCCGGTAATGGTCACTGTGGGGATCAAAGCATTCTTCAGGGCATAGTGGTAAATAATGCGGCGCCGCGGAATGCCGCAGGCTTTGGCGGTGCGGATATAGTCCTGCTCCAGCACATCCACCATGCCGCTTCGCACCTGCCGGGCAATGATGGCCAGCTGTGCATAGGCCAGGCAGAGGGCGGGGAGCAGCAGATGATGGATAGCGGAAATCACCACATCCATATTTCCTGCAATAAGTCCGTCAATCACATAAAGCCCTGTCACCTGCGGCGGCGGTGTAAGGAAGGTGTCCAGCCTGCCGGAGGCGGGGAAAATGGGTATCACCTTATAAAAGAGGATGAGGCACACCACGCCGGACCAGAAAAGGGGAATGGACACGCCCACCATGGAAATCACCCGGCAGATGTGGTCCACCCAGCTGTCCCGGTGCACCGCCGAGAGGACCCCCAGAAAGATACCAAAGACCACTGCAATCACCATGGCCGCCAGGGTCAGCTCCAGGGTGGCGGGAAAATAGCGGGCCAGTTCGCCGGACACGGGCATCTGGGTGCGGATGGAAACGCCCATGTCCCCATGGGCCAGTCCCTCCATGTACATGGCGTACTGGGTGAGCACCGGTTTATCCAGCCCCAGGGACTGGCGCGCCGCCTCCAGCGTCTCCGGCGATGCGTGGGGCCCCACCAGCATGCGGGCCGGATCCCCGGGGATGACGTGGGATATGCAGAAGGTAACAATGGATACGCCGATAAACACAAGGATGAGATGTATCAGTTTTTGAAATATAAATCTCCATGAAATCATAAGCCCTCCTTGTATGATATGACACGCCTATCGCGTGAGGATTGACTATGGGGGCTGCAAAGCGGCCCGGGTTCAGAAGGTGCAAAGGGTGCAGAGGGGCGCGGCTTTGCCGCAGGTTGTGGCCTGCTGGCGCAGGCAGGTTGTGTAAAAGGGTTGTGAAAAAGGTTCTTAGGTTTGACGGCCCCTGCGGCGCCGAGGGTGGTATCGCCCTTTGGGGCGTGAGGGTTCAAAGGGTTCAGAAGGTTCAAAGGGTTCAGAGGGTGGTGGATTGCCCTGCGGGCAATCATTTATAATGCCGTCTTCGCCGGCAGCGAAGGATAGCCTTCCCGCTTCCCAATAGAAAAAGGGCTTTGCAGGAAAGTCCTTTTTCTGGGAAATCCAATTTCACAAACCGGGAATCATTCCTTGGAAAGGTGTTCGAAGTCGTACATGCTGTCCAGCATGGGGTTATAGGCGAAGCCCTTGATATTGGCTCTCATGGGGGTGAGCACCTTGGTCTGGAAGAGGAAGAGGTAGGGGGCGTCATCGAAGGCCATGTGCTGTACCTTCTTGTAGATTTCCGTCCTGCCGTCTTTGTCGGTCATTACCTCAGCCTCACGGAGGAGGGCATCCACTTCATCATTCTTATAGAAGGAGCGGTTGCCCGGCAGACCCCAGTAGGAGGAGTCAAGCCAGTAGGAAAGGAAGAACTGGGGGTCGCTGTAGTCCGGGCTCCAGGTGCCCAGGGCCATCTGGAAATCGCCCTTGTCCGCTCTCTGGCGGAAGGTAGCCCAGGCCACTTTTTCCAGGTTCACTTTGATACCCAGCTGCTGCAGGTTATTCTGGATGATTAAGGCTTCCGCCTCATCGAAGGCGGCGTGGCCGGAGTAGAGGAGGTTGATTTCCGTCACATTTTCCCCGGATTTCGCCAGAAGTTCCTTTGCCTTATCCAGATTGTAGGAGTAGCCCTTGATGGATTCATCCTTGCCCCACATGCCTTCCGGCACGGCGCTGGTGAGCTGCTGGCCCCGGCCCTTCACAGCGCCGTCGATGATGGCGTTGTAGTCAATGGCATAGGAGAGGGCCTGACGGAAGACCTTGTTGCTGGTGGGGAGCTTCCGGTTGTTCAGGTATACGATGGAGCAGAGGAGGGACGGGTCTTCATAGATACGGATGGCCTTGTTGTCCTTCAGCTGGTCGATCTGGTCCATGGGGATGCCTTCGGCAATGTCGATGTCTCCCTTCTCCAGCTGCAGACGCTGGGCAGAGGGATCCTTGATGCTGTTGAAGAGGATATGCTTGATGGCCGGTGCTTTGCCGGAGTAATTCTTCTGGGCGTCCAGCTTGATGGACTGGCTGGGGGTGTAGGAGGTGATTTCATAGGCACCGGAACCCATGGTGTGGGTAGCCAGGTAGGAAGAGCCCATGTCGTTGTCCTTGGCCTGGTCCATGACCTTCGGATTCACGATGGAGGAGCCGTTCACCGCCAGTGTATAGAGGAAAGGCGCAAATGGTTTGGCCAGCTGGAAGACGACGGTCTTGTCATCGGGAGCTTCGATGGATTTTACCACCTTGAAATAGTCAGAGGGTCCTTTCTTCATTTTCTGTACACGTTCAATGGAGAACTTCACCGCCTTGGCATCCACCGGAGAGCCGTCGGCAAACTTATGACCCTCATTCAGGGTAAAGGTCCAGGTGAGGCCGTCATCGCTGACAGTCCAGGATTTGGCCAGGGAAGGCTCCACTTCCGTAGTAGCCTTGCCGTCCACTACCTTGTATTTCACAAGCCTTTCATAAGCGGGATAAGTAATCTGCCAGCCCTTGTTATCCATGGTGACTGCAGGGTCCAGGGTTTCCGGATCCACCGCCATGCCAACCACAATGGTGTCCTTCGGTACCGAACCGCCGGAAGCGCTTCCCGACTGTCCGCCGCCGCAGCCGGCAAAACCAAGAACCGTCAGTCCCAGCAGGGAACCGGTGAGTACAGCTTTCAGAAGTCTTTTCATAATCTCTCCCCCCTTCGGAAGCACCGATCCGCTCATAGAGTCTGCTTTCATAAAAATTTTTATGCACTGCCGCGTCATGGGACTCCTTAAATAGCTCGCTATTTGCGTCATCCCATTCCTTGCATTGCCTAAAAATTCAAGAATAAAAGCAGACAATGAGTGAATCAGCGCTTCCTTACGAAAAAAGGCCGCAGTCATCGAAGATGAATGCAGCCTCTTTGCCATAAAGACGCAAAAGCCCTTCTTACCTTGCGGTAAAAAGGACTCCGTTGTCTCTTTATCAATATACATAAGTATAGCGAATAAGTATGAGATTGTAAATAGAAAATTTTATCTTCCATCTATCTTCTATCATCTATCATCTATCTCAGCACATCCTCCAGATACCTTTCGCCGTTCCACCAGAAAATCTTCTCGATTTCCTCTTCCTTAAAGCCGCCCTTCTTCAAAGCCTCCGCCAGGCGGCCCATTTCAGAAGCGTCCTTCAGCTCCAGTTTCGGCTCGATACCGTCGAAATCGCTGCCCAGGGCCAGCACGTCAATACCGCCCACGTCCCGGATGTGGCGGGCGTGACGGACGATATTGTCCAGGGTGGTTACGTCTTCGGTGCCGGTAAAATGGTTGGCAAAGTTCAGGCCGATAAGGCCGCCCTTTTCACCGAAGAGACGGATAAGGTCATCGGGGAGGTTTCTTCTGTGGCCGGTGACGGCGCGGGCATCGGAATGGGACGCCATAGGCGCCACATGACAGGTCATAAGGATTTCCCTGGTGCCCTCATCGTTCAGATGGCTGGTGTCCACAATCATATGAAGGCTTTCCATGGCCTTGATGATTTCCCGGCCCTTTTCCGTAATGCCCCCTTCCATGCCATTGGGAAACCCGATTTCATTGGGATAGTTCCAGGTAAGCGTCATAAGCCGTACGCCATCCTTGTACATACGCTCCAGCTTTTCCACGTTGCCCCCTGCCGCTTCCCCGCCTTCTACCGAAAGCAGGGCCCCTATCTTTCCCTCTTCCTCCGCTTCCCGCAGATCCTCCCGGCAGCGGATGGGGCAGATGAGACGGTGCCAGGTTTCCATTTCCCTGCGGAAGGTGCCCAGCAGATCCTCATACCGTTTCCACACATCCGGCGTTTCCTTCTTGTCCACCCAGAGGGCAAAGTCCTGGATGAAGCAGCCCCCTTTTTTCAATTTCTCCAAATCCACATAAAGGGAATTCTTCAGAAGACTTCCCTTCTCCGGATGATCATGGAGCTCCGTTATGGTATCGCAGTGGAAATCAATGTATTTCATAGTACCGCCCCCGTCAAATCAAAAAGGCGCCGGTTCCTCCAACCGCCGCCCTGCAGATATGTACCTGTCTTCCTGTATCATACCATTGGCTGGGAGCATGTACAAGCCCCTTTGCATTCGCTCCCGCCTTCCTTATAATGAAGATAGATATTTCATGAAAGGAGATTACCATGAAACTGTCAGATGTACCGCTTACCGAATACAGCAGGGAAGAAGGGCTCATTGCGCCAGACTTCGAAGGCCTTCCCCTCCACCTTCCCCGCCGCTGCCTCATGGCCTTTCTAGGTGAAAAGAGGATTGCCGCCTTTGCGGAAAGCAGGAAAGGAAAAGTCATTGGCTCCTTCCTCTCCCTTACCAAGTCCTTCCCCCTCTATGAAATCCCCGGGAAAGAGCCCCTTCTTCTGGTGCAGTCCCCAGCCGGCGCCCCTGCCGCCGTCCTCATCGAAGAAAGGCTCTTTGCCTACGGCGCAGAAAAAGTGCTTGCCATCGGCTGCTGCGGCTCCCTCACCGACATTCCGGAAAACTGCTTCTTCCCCATTGAGAAGGCCCTTAGGGACGAAGGCACCTCCTTCCACTACCTGCCTCCCTCCCGGTTCATCGAAATGGACAAGGCGCCTCTTCTCCATCTGAAGGACTATTTCAAAAAGAAAGGCCTCCCCTTCCGCCCCGCTGCCACCTGGACCAGCGACGGCTTCTTCAGGGAAACGGAAGAAAAAATCCGGCGCCGCCGGGAAGAAGGCTGCACCCTGGTGGATATGGAAGCCAGCGCCCTCGCCGCCTGCGCCCGCTTCCGGAAAAAGGAATTCGCAGAAATCATGTTCACCGCCGACACCCTGGCATCCCTTGCCCACGACCAGCGCCGCTGGGGCCGCGAAAGCCGAAACGCCGCCCTTGTCATGGGTATGGAAGCACTGGAAGAAATATAGGGGGGCCGCTTCGCGTCCCCGGGTTCAGAGGGTTCCCCCTCCCTTATTGTCCCCACGCTTCAGAGGGGTGGCAAGGGAACTGGATTCGTAGGGAGCCCTTGGGCGACTGAGAATCCAGTGACACGCTTCCCTATGGGTGAAGGTGGTGCCGCAGGCACCAAAGGGGCGGGAACGAAGAGTCTGGAAAGAGAGGGCCGGTTCAGAGGGTTGTGGATTGCCCTGCGGGCAATAATTATAAAGTCAGCGTTACGGGATTACCCTTCCCGCCTTCATGGTCATTTTAAGCGAAGCGAAGAATCCTGGTGCGTGGCACAGGGGAAACCATAGCCGGTAAATACCGGCCGGCGGGAAGGGCCGGTGTATTCATAAAGACAAAATAAAAGAGCTGTGAAACCATAGATTTCACAGCTCTTTCCTTATTTTCCCAATTCCTTCAGCAGATCCTCCACATGGGAAGAGGCCTTGACTTTTCTGTATTCTTTGACCAGATTTCCTTCCTCATCGATGATGAAGGTGGAACGCTCAATGCCCATGTATTTCCGGCCGTACATGCTCTTTTCCTTCAGCACGCCGTAAAGGTTCACCACTTTTTCTTCTCCATCGGAAAGGAGAGGGAAATTCAGCTCATTTTTATCCCGGAAATTGCAGTGCTTCTTCACAGAGTCCCGGCTCACACCGATGACAGCATAGCCCAGGGCTTTGAAATCCGCCAGGTGGTCACGGAAAGCCTTGGCTTCCAGGGTGCAGCCTGACGTATTATCCTTGGGATAAAAATAAAGAATCACTTTCTGTTTTTCATAATCATGAAGGGAAATATCCTTCCCGCTATCAGAGGGCAGAGTAAAATCCGGCGCCTTTTTACCAATTTCAAGTGTCATGGAAATGCCTCCTTGCAATTCGATTTCTATCAATATAGTATCACAAAGGAGAGAGAAAAGGAAGGAGGGGCGTTTCTATGAACCGCATTGTCTCTACGCTCAGCAGGAAACCTTTCGCTAAGAGTTTCCTGTCGCGGTGACTCACTACTGTCCTCATACTCAGTAGGAAACTTTTTGCGAATAGTTTCCTATCGCAGTGACTCACCACAGTTCCCACGCTCAATGGGAAATTTTTCGCGAATAGTTTCCTGTCGCGGTGACCCACCACTGTCCCCACGTTCAACAGGAAACCCTTCGCATATAGTTTCCTGTCGCGGTGACCTACCACTGTCCCCACGCTCAATAGGAAACCCTTCGCGTATCGTTTCCTGTCTCCATGAACCACCACTGTTCCCCCGCTCAGTAGGAAACTTTTCGCCAATAGTTTTCTGTCCCTATGAACCGCCATCGTCTCCCCGCTCAGTAGGAAACTTTTCGCCAATAGTTTCCTGTCCCTATGAACCGCCATCGTCTCCCCGCTCAATAGGAAACCTTTCGTGAATAGTTTCCTGCCCCAATGAACCACGACTGTCCCCACGCTCAACAGGAAACTTTTCGCCAATAGTTTCCTGTCCCCTGTCCCGCCGCTGTTCCCACGTTCCGCCGGAAAGAGTATAATAGGATAAAGACTATCATTATAAAGAAGCGAGGAATTATTTATGAAAATAGCCATTGCCGGTACCGGCTACGTAGGTCTTTCCAATGCCATTCTCCTTGCCCAGCACCATGATGTGACTGCGGTGGACGTAATCCCTGAAAAGGTGGACATGGTGAACAGGAAGGAGTCTCCCATTGCCGATGCCTATATTGAAGACTATCTGAAAAACAGGGAGCTTTCTCTCACTGCCACCCTGGACGGGGACAGTGCTTACCGGAATGCAGAGCTTATCATTATTGCCGCTCCCACCAATTACGACGACGTAACCGGCCGCTTTGACACCAGGGCGGTGGAGTCCATTCTTACCCAGATCCGCCAGGCAGGTTCCAAAGCGGTGGTGATTATCAAATCCACCATCCCCATCGGCTACACCAAGAAAATTTCCGCCCGGTATCCCGAGCTTTCCATCCTCTTTGCGCCGGAATTTCTTCGGGAAGGGAAGGCCCTTTACGACAACCTCTATCCTTCCCGCATTATCGTAGGCATTCCCCAAGGGAAGGAAGCCCTCCTCCCAAAGGCCCGGCTCTTTGCTTCCCTCATGCAGGAAGGAGCCATTAAGGAAAATATTCCCGTGCTCATTACAGGCTCGTCGGAAGCGGAATCCATCAAGCTCTTCTCCAACACCTTCCTGGCCATCCGCGTGGCCTATTTCAATGAAATCGACACCTACGCCGAAGAAAAAGGACTGCACACCGCCGATATTATCAAGGGCATGGGCTATGACCCCCGCATCGGCGATTTCTACAACAACCCCTCATTCGGCTACGGCGGCTACTGCCTGCCCAAGGACACCAAGCAGCTCCTGGCCAATTACAAGGATGTGCCGGAAACCATGATCCGTGCGGTGGTGGAAGCCAATGAAACGAGGAAACAGTACATTGCGGACCACATCGCTTCCCTTTCTCCCAAGCTGGTGGGCGTATACCGCCTCACCATGAAGAGCGGCAGCGACAACTTCCGCTCCTCCGCCATCCAGGGTATCATCGAAAGGCTGAAGGAAAAGGGAATCGCTCTTATCATTTATGAGCCCACCCTGGACAAGGACACCTTCGATGGCGTGCCCGTCACCCAGGACCTGGAAGATTTCCGGAAGAAATCGGACATCATCCTGGCCAACCGGGTAAGCGAAGATCTGCTGCCGGTGAAGGAAAAAGTATATACCAGAGACCTGTTTTCAAGGGATTAATGGGCCGCTTCGCGGCCCGGGTTCAAAGGATTCATTTCCCTTTTGTATTGTGCCCCCGCTTGCGGGGGAAAGGTGGTGCCCACAGGCACCAAAAGGGGGTGCCGCTTCGCGGCAGGTTGTGTAGAAAGGTTGTGTTCGCTGGCGCTCATGGGGATTTTCTCTACGCTCAGCATTTGTTTCATACTTCATAAACAGAATGACTGTGATTAGCCGCCTTCGGCGGCTGCGCCACCACCTTTCTCCTAAAGGGAAGCATGTCACTGGATTCTCAGGTCGTTCCCGCTCCCCTACGAATCCAGTTCGCTGGAGTGACTCCAGTTCCTTTGCCACCTCTAACGGGGCACTATGGACGCGCTGCATTACATGATACCAAGAAAAGAATAAGCGTAGGGCAGTACGTTTGACCGCAGCGTTCCATTCTGCTGAATTGGCCGCCTGCGGTGGCCACCCCCTTGCCCACTTCGCGGGACTTACCCAAAGGGAAGCATGTCACTGGATTCTCAGTCGCCTTGGGCTCCCTACAGCACGGCTATCACCGACTCACTGGATTCTCAGGTCGCTTAGGCTCCCCTACGAATCCAGTTCGCTGGAGTGACTCCAGTTCCTTTGCCACCCCGCCTGCGGTGGCAGAATAAAGCTCCTTTGGACGTTAATTTCATAAGTTACCCTGTACAGAATAAAGCTCTCAAAAAAAGAGCAGGAAAACCATTTCGGTTTTCCTGCTCTTTTTTATTTCCCCTGCCACACAGGGTCGTCTTTGATTTCCTTCTTTCTTTCAAAGGTGGTGGCGTTGTCCATGTTGATGGCGTAGTCCTTAGAGGAGAAGTCGTATTTGGACTGGTAGAAGTTGGTCTTTGCCTGCCAGATGCCGGTGACGGTGTCGAAGGCCAGGTCGTTGGTGAAGACCTGCTGTTCATGGGATTTCAGGGCGGGCATGAGTTCCGGATGGGCGGCCTGGTAGTCCGGGGAAAGGTAGACGAAGAAAGGAATGTGCACCATGTCGTAGTAGAAGGGGGATGTGGTGTGGTAGTGTTTCATGTTTTCGCCGTGGTCGGAGAAGTAAATCATGGATTTGAGATTCAGGTTTGCCTTGGCGTATTCGAAAATTTCTTTCATCACCCGGTCGTCGTAGGCGATGGTGAGGTCGTAGTCATGGTAGGGGTCTTCTTTGGAGATGCCCAGCTCATCCCGAAGGTTCACGGGCACCCGGGCGATGTAGGTGTAGTGGCTGCCGTCAATGTTGATGAAGATAATGCGCTTTTTGGCAGGCGGCAGTTTCTTCAGCACTTCCAGGGTGTAGCCGTCATAGTTCTTTTCCCAGTAGGAGTCGTCACACCGTTCTGCAATCATGGTGACGCCGGCGCTGGACATGGAGCTGCGGTTATGGAAGGAAATCCAGTCGGTGCGGTATCCGGCGGCTTTGGCCACGTCCACCATGCTCACCACGTCTTCAAAGGACATGTCGCTGTACTGGTTGGCGCTGGTCATGGCGTAGGACAGGGAGAAGAGGGTATTGGGGAAGTTGGAGTATGCCTTGTAGCCCAGGGCGAAGTCCTTTGTTTTCGCCATTTCCGAAAGCCAGGGGGTGGTATTTTCCGGATAGTCCGGCGTGAAGGCCTTCATGTGGTCCCTGTTGGCGCTTTCACCGATAATGACGATGTGGGTGCCTTCGTCAATGCCGTTTTCCGGATTCGGCGCAAGGAAGGTCATGGTTTTCACATTTTTGTCCAGGTTGTCATTGAGCTTCTGCAGAAGCTGGAATTCGCTGCCCGAGGAGTTCAGGGCTTTGAAGATGGTGGCAGGAAATACATGGGTAATCTGCTGGTAGAATCCGCCGAAGAAGAGGACGGAAATCACAAGGAGCCCGACGGAGAAGGATTTCCCGCTGCCTCTAAAGATATTTCCTTCAAAACTGCGAGCTCTTTTCATCATGGAGCGGGACAGGACGACAGCGCAGGAAATGACGATGCCAAGGGCAATGACCGCCATTGCCAGATGCATGGGGGACCCCATGGTGCGGAGGAAGTCCTTGATTTCCTTCAGGTGGGTGGAGCGCACCGCCATCATGGCAAACATATCCATTTCCCCGCCGAAGAGCACGTAGTAGCCGATGTAGATGAAGGGGATGAGTACCATGAAGAAGGTGTAAATCCCTGCGATGACTGTCCATAGAGAGGAAAACCGCTTCACCCTGGCAGTCCAGGCGGTGTACACATAGGGAAGGGCCATGAGAAGGGCACCCAGCACGTAGTAGTCGCCCAGATGTTTTTTCTCCGGCAGGGAGGCGAAGCCTTAGGCCCAGGTAAAGGTGCCCATCCAGAGAAGGGGCAGAATCACCGCCCAGGGGAGAAGCCGTTTCAGGTACTTTCTGTCCAGTACGGAAAAAAGGCCGAAGGATACGATAAGGAAGACCAGGAGCGCCGCGCCCAGCCGGGGCTGCACATAGCTGTGGATATCAGGGAAGTCTCCGCCTGCATGAAGCAGTGCCATAATCACCAGAGACGTACCTGCCACCCAGGAAAGGGCGGATAGAATCACTTGTTTCACCATTCACCTCGCGTAAAAATTCATAAGAAAAATACCAAATTTCTATAAATTATACCACAGATAGGGCGGATGTACATGAAATAATTGACCGGCAGTCTAAGAATGGAATGATAGAAAATAGACTTCAGACGTTGTTCCCTCGTTCTTTGGGAGGGATAACATTTCATCTACCATTGAGCCACATCAGCGCGGGAGATTTCCCGGCTCTGCGTATCAATAGAAAGGATAACATATACACCCATAGCGGCAGGCTGCTCCGCTCGAAATGACGACAGCAGGCATCCTGTCGTCATGGCCGTGGGAGGGAATTGCATTGACAGAGGGACGGCCTGCCTTCCGACATTCCGGAAATGGTTAAAAGAATATGGGGCGGCAAAAAGGAGCTGTGAGGAATGAGGGGACATTCCTTCACAGCTCCCTTTAGCTTTATCTTTCCAGGTTCAGGTCCATGGAGGGAGCCGGCTGTGCCGGTTTTTCTTCCGGCAGGCCGTTTTCCAGGATGTGCATGAACTGTTCGCCAGTGATGGTTTCCTTTTCATACAGGAATTTTGCAAGAGCATCGAGTGTTCTTCTGTTGTTTTCCAGAATCTGGACAGCCTTTTCGTACTGCTTCTTGATGAGGGCAGATACGGCTTTGTCGATTCTTGCCTGAGTTTCAGGCGAGCATGCGAGTGTCGTGTCTCCGCCGAGGTACTGGTTCGTGACGGTTTCCATAGCGACCATGCCGAATTCATCACTCATGCCGAAGCGTGTGATCATGGCTCTGGCAAGGCGGGTAGCCTTTTCGATATCGTTGGAAGCACCGCTTGTGGATGTATGGAATACGACTTCTTCAGCTGCGCGGCCGCCGGTCAGGGTAGCGATCTGGTTTTCCATTTCTTCCTTGCTCATGAGGTAATGGTTGCCTTCTTCGACCTGCATCGTGTAGCCGAGAGCGCCGCTTGTACGAGGAATGATTGTGATCTTCTGGACAGGAGCGGAATGTGTCTGCATGGCAGCCACGAGAGCGTGGCCGATTTCATGGTATGCGACGACGCATTTTTCCTTGTCTGTCAGGATCGCATGCTTCTTCTGGTAGCCTGCAATGACGACTTCGATGGATTCTTCCATGTCTTCCTGCGTTGCGACTTTTCTGTGGTCGCGGACAGCGCGGAGGGCTGCTTCGTTCACGATGTTCGCAAGCTCAGCGCCGGATGCGCCGGAAGCCATGCGCGCTACTTTGTCATAATCAATATTCGGAGCTGTCTTGATCTTGGCAGCATGGACCTTGAGGATTTCCACGCGGCCCTGAAGGTCTGGGAGGACGACCGGCACCTGGCGGTCGAAACGGCCCGGACGGGTCAGTGCGGGGTCGAGGGATTCCGGACGGTTTGTTGCCGCCAGAATGATGACGCCTGTGTTTTCTTCGAAGCCGTCCATCTCGGTGAGGAGCTGGTTCAGCGTCTGTTCACGTTCATCATTGCCGCCGATGGAGGTCGCGCCTCTCTTCTGGCCGATGGCATCGATTTCATCGATGAATACGATACATGGTGCTTTTTCCTTCGCCTGCTTGAAGAGGTCTCTGACCTTGGCTGCGCCCATGCCGACGAACATTTCTACGAATTCAGAACCGGAAATGGAGAAGAACGGTACGTTCGATTCCCCTGCGACTGCCTTGGCCAGCATGGTCTTGCCTGTGCCTGGCGGTCCGACGAGGAGGATGCCCTTCGGCATCTTCGCGCCGATTTCCTTGTACTTGGACGGATTGTGGAGGTATTCGACGACCTCCTGCAAGCCTTCCTTCGCTTCATCTTCACCGGCTACATCGGCAAAGCGGATGCCGTCTGTCGGTTTGACGAAGATCTTCGCATTGGATTTGCCGAGGCCGAACTGCATGGCTCCCGGTCCGCCTCCCATGTTTTTCATGAGACGCTTATTCATGTACTGGCCGATCCAGAAGAAAATCAGGATCGGGAGTACCCAGCTGAGCAGGATGGAAAGGATCGGGTTCATCTTGTCCACGATCTGTCCGGTGAATGTGACGCCGGAATCATGCAGACGGCTGACGAGCTGCGGGTCATTCATGAGAGCTGTCTTGTAAGTCTGCTTCGTGTCGCCCTTTTCCGTAAAGAGGATCTGGTTCTCATCCACTTCGACCTTGTCGATCTTCTTCTCATCCGTCAGGTTCATGAATGTCGAGTAGTCGACTTCCTTCACCTGCTGTTCACGCCATGCAGGCATGACCGCGGAGTTGAACAGAATCACCAGAAGGAAGATGATGACGTAGTACATCAAGACTGGCTTCTTCGGTGATTTCACCTCATTCATATTATTCATGGCTTTCCTTCTTTCCTTTACCTTCCACACCGAACAGGAATATGGTCTCCCAATAATCCGCCATCATCGCCGAAGCGATCCGGCCCCGGCTTTCTGCTTCAAACAAAGCGGCCATCTCGCCGCCGAAAATTTCCGCCATCACAGCGGCCGGCACATCGACGCGGAATTCGCCTCGCTGCTGGCCCTTCAGGAAAAATGCTCTCATCCTGTCGTCATACGAGCAGCGGCATGTGTCCACGCAGCTGTCGCCAAGAAGAGCCGAGCGGCAGAGGAACATCAGGTACTCGCGGTTGTCGCAGCACCAGCGCATCATTTCCGAAAGCGCATTGCGGCTCGTGATATCCTTCTCCGTAATGGCAAAAAGGCCTTCGACGACCTCTTCGGCCCTTTCCGTCAGGATTTCTTCTAAATGGTCTTTGGATGAATACACCCTGTAGAATGTCGCTTTGCTGATCCCGGCCGCCGCTGCCAGATCCCTGGCAGAGCCTCCCGGTTTCGTACAGAGCGCGGAAGCCAGCTTCTTCAATTCGTTTTCTCTGGTCCCCGTTTCCATAAAACACCTCTCTCATTTGCAACTATACTGTATCAAATAAGACACTTCTGTCTTAGATGAGACAATCATATCATACACATCGAAATGAGTCAATAGTGTCTCATGTGAAACCTGAGAGTCTTTTTTGAGACCCTCAGCTCTTGATGTGGAAGAAGTCTTCTGTGTTCTTTTTCGCTGCTTCGAGAAGCGGATCGAGGCGCACCTGCATGTACCTGGCAAGCGTTTCTGCCACGTAAGTAATGTTCTGCGGCACGTTCGTCCTTGGCAGGTGGTAGCCCCTCGGTGTGAGGTACGGCGCATCCGTCTCGATCATCACGCGGTCCAAAGGCAGGATGGAAACAGCGTCCTGCAGAGCCTCCCCGCGCCTTTCATCGCAGATCCATCCCGTGATGCCGATGTAGAAGCCCATATCGAGGAAGCGCTCAAGCGTTTTCTTGTCCCCCGTATAGCAGTGGACGATTGCACGGCGGCAGAGATCCTCATGGCCCTTGAAGCAGGCAATGAAATCATCCGCTGCATCCCTTTCGTGAAGGAAGAGCGGCTTTCCCGTTTCCTCAGCCACATCCAGAAGCTCTTTGAAGAAATGGATCTGGTTCTCCTTCTTCGAATACATGTGATCGTAATCAAGGCCCGTCTCTCCGACAGCCACGATTTTCGGATTCGTCATGACAAGCTCTCTGACGCGCTCAACATCTTCTTCCTTCGCCGTATCGGCGCTGTGCGGATGGATGCCCGCCGTGCCCCATACGTCATGATTTTTCACAAAATCTGCCACCAGCTCATTCTCACGCGCTTCCGAGCCGGTCAGGATGCAGCGCACCCCGGCCTCTTCCGCATTCCGTATGATCTTCTCCGGGTCCGGGAAGGAACGGGTGAACAGGTTCAAACCGATATCATAATATTTCGTTTCCATAATTCCTCCTTTTTTATTATTTTACCATGACATGAGGAAATCGTAAGAAACAGAGCCTTGCCGATTTGTATGGAAATAAAAAAGAACTGCGAGAAATGGTCATCCCATCTTTCACAGTCCTTTTATTATAAACTACTTATCATCTTTCTTTTCATCCGGCTTCATTCCCACATGCTTGTTTTTGCAGGGGTGCTTGTCCGAGCTCAGATTTTCAAGCTTCTGCTCGCGGTCATAGAGGGTTACATAGTGCAGGTTGCCGTAGAATGCATTGTGGCGCAGGCGCCCGATGGTTTCCACTTCCCTCACTCTGCCGTCCTTCGTGACGATGCGGTGGTTGACGAAGTGAATATTGTTCTTGTTCTTCTCAAGATGCGTCTGTCTCTTGATTTCCGAGCGGACATACTGGAGGTCTTCGGTATAGATGAGCTTCCAGACAGTGGTCCTGGTGTACTTCATGAAATCGTCCCAGTCCGTGCATCCGAAGAAATCGATGGCCATGTGGCTCGCAAAGAGAAGCTTGCCGCTCTTGTCTGCCTTGTAGACGATCATGGCACCAGGCATGCCGTTTGCCATATCGCTCAGGTTGAAGCCGAACTGGAAACGGTGGCGGAGTTCCGTCAGGGAAGAATCAAACTTCCTCCAGCCGGACTTGCCGTCGATCTTCGCGCCGTAGAGGGCGAAGTCTGCCTTGATGCAGAGGTTGCCGTAGTTGCTTCCCTGTTCAGGGTATGCAGCGCAGCCAAGCGACGAAGTGAAATGGATTTCCTTGTCGTTGAAACCGAAGATATGCGGTTCTTCCGTGAAGCGGCGCATATCATTGAAAACGCCTTCCTTATTATTGTAAGGACAGAAGATGACGAATTCATCGCCGCCGTTTCTGGTGATGATCGCATTGGCGCCGAAGATGCGCTTCATGTCGCGGACGAAGGTCTTCAGTGCAAGATCCCCTGCCGCATGACCGTAGACGTCGTTGATGATTTTGAAATTATCCACGTCGACGGCAATGACCATCGCCGATTTTCTCGGGTTCGTACGCAGGTACTTGTCGACGGCGATGTCGCCGCCCTTTCTGTTGAATACGCCTGTCAGCGCATCTGTCTCGCCGATGAAGCGGAGACGCTTATTTCTCTGCCAGAGCCATGCAATGATGAATGTGGTGATGAGGCCTGCCCATGTGGAAATGAAGAGCAGCCAGAAGTTCACCCATCCGCCTGTCGGATGCATGATGAGGCGCCATTCGTCCCCATCGACGGTGCCGGAGGACTGGATCGTGCTCCATGCATCGATCGCCCTGTGCGCCGAGTTCTGATTCGTGTCGATCAAAGTGTACTCGGACTCACCATAGCCTTTTCTCATCAGCGTATAGACGATGCCCATCTGGTCGAGGCGGTCGATATTCGCCTCGTGGACGAGCTTGTCCTGGTCGACTGCTACCACGATGTAGCCCCAGAAGGATTTATCGGCAGTCCTGTCCATGAAAACAGGACGGACGACTGCCATACCCGTCGTGCCGTCTGCCATAGGAACGCCGGATTCAATGACGACGACATCCTGCGCTCTTCCATAAGCTGCGCGCTTGGCAAACTGGTTCTCTCCGAAAAGGTTGAAACCGGAAAGCACACTGCCGCTTTGCGGATAGATTGGGCGCACCTGTCCGTCCGGCGCCGTCTGGATCTCTATTTCACGCAAAGACTGGCTCATCGAGTAGAAGTAGAGATTACGCATGTAATCCCCCGGGGGAAGTCCCCTGTTCTCCATCAAATGGTCCTCGATGGCCGCTGAAATATTGATATACCTGTCCATGGCGCGGTTCAGATGCAGGATTTCTGCATCCGCGATCTGCTGCATCCAGTTCTGTAGGGTTTTTTCCTCCTGGACATAGAGAGCCCAGTCGAAGACAATCGTGCAGAGCAAGCCGATAATAATGATCGGCAAGTAAAAGAAGAAACGAAACCTTTTGAATTTGTCCATTTCTCTATTCTCCGCTTGTCAATTTATCAAAAAGGAATACGCCGTATTGCTGAAATAATAAACAAAAAATATACTGATTTATTAGAAAATATTATATCAGTTTTTATCGAAAATTGCTATATGTTAGATTTTCTTCAATAAGCTCTACTATGCTTAAAATTTTATAGATTTCTATTAATATAGATTTGAGTTTATTGTTAGTTTATATTTGGAAATAGTATGAATTATTATTGATTTTCATAATTTTTGTAAAATCGTATTCACTTTTCTGAATTCGCGATATATAGATTTCTCGCGTTTTCCGGGACTTAATGAAAATTTTTAGCGCTTTAAAGCATTCCCTGAAAACTCCAATTTCTTCAAGCTTTATCGCAGCTTTGAGAGTGGGACTGGAAATTTTTCACAAAAAATGATATGATTACTTAGTAATTGAATATGCGGGTGTAGTTCATCGGTAGAACGCCAGCTTCCCAAGCTGGACAGGAGGGTTCGACTCCCTTCATCCGCTCCATGAAAAGCCAAGGAGGGCCCGACGGGTTTTCTTTTTTCTGTTATATCTATCTTGCAATTGTTCAAAAATAAATTGTTAACTCTTTATTCTTTGAATCTGATAAGAAAATAGGGTTACAATTCTTGTCAGCCCTGGAAAATATACTTTTTCTCAAAGAAATGAGCAAAAGCTGCTCCTTTTCTCCTTACAGAAATTTGACAAAATTTTTCTTGACACTCTTCGGTGATAGATGTACACTACTTTTATAGGAGAGCACTCCTTAGAGCATTTCCATAAGTACATAAGAGCGACAAGGGCGTCCGGCAGAGCAGTGCCGGACGCCCTTCTTCGTGGAGCAGAGCGGTTCGCTTCGTGCGGAAGCTCTGCCCCCTTTTCTTATGTAAAGCTCTGTTTTGCTATAAGGAAAAGTTATCCATTTCTATCAAATCTATCTATTTCATTTACAGGAGGCTTGCAAAATGAGAAAGGAACATGATTTTCTGGGGGAGAAACTCGTACCTGATGAGGTATATTACGGCGTGCAGACGATGAGAGCCATGGAAAATTTCCAGATCACCGGCGCGCAGCTTGACCCGGATTTCATCCAGTCCATGGCTGTCGTCAAAAAAGCTTCCTGCCTGACCAATCTGAAGACAGGACGGATGGATCCCGTAATCGGGGACGCCATCATACGCGCAGCGGATGAAATCATCGAAGGAAAACTGCTCGACCAGTTTCCTTTGGATCCCATCCAGGGCGGCGCCGGCACATCCGTCAATATGAACATGAATGAAGTCCTCTGCAACCGCGCGCTCGAACTACTCGGCTATCCGAAGGGCCGCTATGACATCATTTCACCGAACAACCATGCAAACATGGCGCAGTCGACGAACGATGTCTTCCCGACCTCGATCAAGGTCTGCCTCGTCAGGAAGGCATACCGCCTGATGGATGCGCTTTCTTCCATGGCAAGAGGCTTCGATGAAAAGGGAGAAGCATTCAAGGACGTCATCAAGATGGGACGCACGCACCTCCAGGACGCTGTGCCGATCACCCTTGGCGAGGAAATGGATTCGTATGCCGTTGCCGTGCGCCGCGGGATCCGCCGCATTTCCCTTTCCCTTTCTTCTCTGGAAGCGCTCAACATGGGAGGCACCGCCGTCGGCACCGGGCTCAATGCAGAACCGGAATACATCCGCCTCTTCCCGGAAATCCTTTCCCGGCTGACCGGCTTTTCCTTCAAGACAGCGGACAACCTGATCGACACGACGAATACGACAGACTGCTTTGCCGATGTCTCCGGCGCGCTCAAGGTCGTTTCCCTTTCCCTCATCAAGATTGCCAATGACATCCGTCTCATGGCATCCGGCCCGCGCTGCGGCCTCAATGAACTGAAGGTGCCCGCCCGCCAGCCCGGTTCCTCGATCATGCCAGGCAAAGTCAATCCGGTCATTGCCGAAGTCCTCGACCAGACCTGCTACCAGGTCATTGGGAATGACCTTACCCTGACACTGGCCGTCGAAAACGGGCAGCTCGAACTGAACGTCATGGAGCCGGTCCTTTCCTTCAACCTTTTCCACTCCTTCCTCTACCTCACGAATGCAGTCACCACATTCACTGAGAAACTGCTGAAGGACCTCGAGGCGAATGAAGAGCAGTGCAAGAGCTGGGTCGACCACAGCGTCGGCGTCATCACAGCGCTCCTCCCGCATATCGGCTACGAAAAGTGCGCCGCGACTGCGAGGGAAGCTTACACGACAGGACGGCCCGTGCGGGAAATCCTCCTTGCAAGGAAGCTCCTCTCTGAAAGCGCGATCCAGAAAATTCTCTCGCCCTATGAGATGACCCATCCGGGCATCGCAGGCGGCAAGGACGCGCTGGCCCGGTAAGACTTACGAATCATTGATTCATCGTATATAATAGAATAAGAATAAAATAAAGGAATGTGGATGAAGAGTTCTTCTTTCACATTCTTTTATTGTGTATCGTGCATTACGGTTTGCACTTTTGAACGAAAGTCATTAAAATAATAACCATACTTCCGAAAGAGACAAGAAAAGAGGGGAATTCATGAAACTACGCGATAATCACCATATCGTACTGACCACGCCGGACATCGACCGGTGTCTCCGCTTTTATCATGATTTCCTTTCCATGGAAGCGCATGAAAAAGACGGGCAAATCTGCCTATACTTCGGTTCCTGTGAAATCACGCTGAAAAAAGGACTGACGGACTTTACTCCGAGCACTGTGCGCATGGGCATCATCAATCTCTGCCTCATCACGGACGATCCGATGGAAGACGTGCTCCGCGAGCTGGAAGAACGCCATGCACCGCTTGTGACCGGCATCGTCGATAGAAACGGCGCCCGCGGACCGATGAAGAGCATCTACCTCATCGACCCGGATGGAAATTTCATAGAAATCGCACGCTATGCGGACAAGACGCTCTGCAAGAAGCCGCACTTTATAGATGAGGACGAGCTCGCAAGCGAATGAGCCCGTCCTGTTTTATTGGGAAAGGAACACTATGACACCTCATCAGGCCAATCTGTTTTTCATTGCCGAATACGTCCTCACCATCCTGATCCTCGCCTTCTCGGCATACAGGAAGAACGCATTCGACTGGAGAAAGACCATACGAAGGAAAACATTCATCAAAAGGATGCTCTTCCTTATCCCCGTCGCCCTCATTGCCATCGGCATCATGACAGCGGCTTATCTGCTCCAGCTGCCGCAGATGACGACGCTCGTCATCATCACAGGCGCGCAGCTCTTCCTGACGCTCATTGCGAACGTCATCCTCTTCTCCTCCTGGTTCCAGCGCTACCGCGTCTACCCCAGGGGAAAGGAACTCGCCGCCGTCGTCGTCCTGATGTACGCCGTCGCCGACCTCTTCATGCCCTCAGGCATCAAGTACGGCGTCCTCGTCGTGGGCATCCTCGTCGGCTGCCTCCTTCCGGACTCATGGAAAGTAGACGACTAAAAATCCCCATCATCTGCAAAAAAGCATCTCCTCAAAACGCGCAGCTGCCGCGCCGGGGAGATGCTTTTGTCTTTGATAATACACATAAAAAAGTACCTCGTCGCCAACGCGTAGCGAATAACGCGTCTATGGTGACAGAGGTACCTTTTGAAGTCAGTATAAAAGAAATGGTGACAAATATCAAGAGACCATTTTACTGGATGACGTAGGTGCCGTTGTCTTCGAGGGTGCCTTTGAGACCGAAGAGGGCAGCTGCTTCGTTGGCATTAACGTAGAGGGAGCCGCCTTTGGAGATGCCCGGTGCTCTTCCGTACTTGGTCCTGACCTGCTGCCAGTTCGGGGACCATTCGGCACGGACGCCTGCCGCATTGGCGACGGGCATGACGGGGATGTAGACAGCACCGTCTTTGCCGAGGGCCTTGTCGGAAAGCTTCGTTCCTTTGACGTAAAGGTCGTAGACTTTGGCGACGTAGTTCGGCTGGCCGTCGGAGGATTCGATGGCTTCCCTGACCTGGTCTTCATTCACGAAAGCAGAGGCGCCGTAAGGAGCGAGCTTATTTTCGATATCCTTGACGGTCAGCGGTTCTCTGTGGTAACCGTCGGGATAGACGTAGTAGGTCAGCGTCTTGTCCGGCTGCACGTGGATGACGACGCGTTCGTAGATGATGTCGACGGGAATGCCTTTGACAATGTGCGCATAAAGGTCTTCGACGTCTTTTTCATTGAGGCGGACGCAGCCATGGGACGCATAGGTGCCGATGGCAGAGGGGACGTTTGTCCCGTGGATGCCGTAGTTGCCGCCGATGCCGATCCAGCGGTAGCCGATCGGGCAGTCAGGGCCGGATGGGATTTCCACTTCCGGATGGTCCGGATCGATCCATGTCGGATTGATTTCCATATCGACGACTTTTCTTCTGCCGACAGGCGTCGGAGAGTCAGGCTTGCCTGGAGCGACCGGGTACATGCGGATGCCCACGTCTCCCTGATAGAGCGTCAGGAGGCGGCTGGCAAGGTTGATTTCTATGCGCTTGTCTTCAAAGGCAGGCTTCTTCTTTCCTTCCTTTTCGGTCGTTTCTGCCTTGGTCTCTGCCTTGGCCGGCGTGATTTTGACCTGGACAGGCGCTTCTTTTTCAGGCGCTGCCTTCACTGTCTCTGCGGCAGGCGCGCTGGATGTGATCGTAACAATGGGAGCCGGCGCTTGCTTCCCCTTACTGGATGCCGGAGTCTTGGCCTCAATCCCGATGACGGGCGAGAGCGCGATCACGATCGATGCGGCCAGAATGATTTTCTTCAGCAATGCAATTTCCCCTTTTTATGAAAACCCTTCCCGGGTATAAAGAAACGGATGGATTCCATGTCTTGCGACATATTGACAGGATACCGCAAAGGCGGCCCTGTGTCAAAGGAATGCATCCGTTATTTTTCTGTCAGAAATGAGGCCCTCCCGCGTGGCGTTTCTCACGCTCGCCGGTAAGCTCCTCAAGAAGGTTCGGCGGTGTTTCACTCTTCCACACCCAGTCAGGCGCTGCTTCTTCAGCCCTTTCCTTCGCCGCTTTCAGGTCGTAGTAGACCTGCCACTTGGCTTCGACGAGTTCATGGCCGGTCTGGCGCAGGAGGTAGGCCGGATGGAAGGTCGGCATGACGGGTATCCCGTGGTAGTCGATCCAGTGTCCGCGCGAACGGACGATGCCCGCGTCTCTTCCCAGAAAGAAACGGAGGGCGACTTTGCCAAGGCCGATGATGACCTTCGGCTTTACTTGCCGGATTTCTTCAGCAAGCCATATTGATCCGCAGAAATGGCCTTCCTCGATCGTCGGCGTGCGGTTGCCGCGCGGGCGGCACTTCACGATATTCGTCACATAGACATGGTCGCGCGTGATGCCGACGGAGGCGAGAGCTTTGTCGAGGAGCTGTCCCGACGGACCAATCAGGGGTCCGCCGTAATCATCTTCCACACGCCCGGGGCCCTCCCCGACGATCATGAGCGGAGCATCGGCCGGGCCTGTCGAAAGGACGGGGCCGAGGCCTCCCTCATCACGGAGATGGCAGCGATGGCAGGCTTCGATGGCGCGCTTGATTTCCTCATGCGACGCATACGACATCTGCCTTTCCCTTGCCAGGCGGTCTTCGGGATCCTCATGTCCGAATAAATCCATAATATTTCCCTCTTTCCAAGGTCAGGATCACTGCATATCGGGCGGCGGTTCCTGATTCGTGATTTCATAAAACAGCGTGAACTGGCCGGCGAAGTGGAGCTTCACAGTGTCGACCGGACCGTTTCTGTTCTTGGCCAGGATGATTTCCGTTTCGTTCTTTCTCGGGTCATCATCCTCGATTTCACGGTTGTAGTACGCTTCGCGGTAAAGGAAGCTGACCATATCGGCATCCTGTTCCAGAGATCCGGATTCACGGAGGTCGGAGAGGAACGGCCTGTGGTCCTGACGCGCTTCGACGCTTCGGGAAAGCTGGGAAAGCGCGATGACAGGGACATTCAGCTCACGGGCAAGGCTCTTCAACGATCGGGAAATCTCGGAAATTTCCTGCTGGCGGTTATCCCCGCTTCTTGCGGCGCTCTTGGCCTGCATCAGCTGGAGGTAGTCGATCATGATGATGTCGAGCCCCTGCTCGGCCTTGAGGCGGCGGGACTTGGAGCGGATCTCGGAGACCGAGACGCCCGGCGTGTCGTCGATATACAGCGGCGCATCCATGAGGACGCTGGCTGCATTGGCGAGCTGGTCCCATTCCTTCTGCGTGGAAATGCGGCCGGTGCGGAGCTTGGCACTGTCGATCAGGGCCGTGGAGCAGAGAAGTCTCTGCACGAGCTGCTCTCGGGACATTTCCAGAGAGAAGAAGGCAACATGCTTGTGCGCCGAGGAAATACTCATATTCTTTGCCATATTGAGGACGAAGGCCGTCTTACCCATGGACGGGCGGGCAGCGACGATGATGAAGTCGCCCTTCTGGAAGCCGCTCGTCAGAGCATCCAGGGACGGGAAGCCCGTCGCAATGCCTGTGATCGTTTCCTTATTGCGGAACTTTCTGGAAATTTCTTCCAGCTCGTTCTGCACGGCTTCCCCGATCGGCGTGAAGTCGCTCTTTCTTTCATCCCTCGTGACTTCGAGGATGGACTTTTCCGCATTGTCCGTGATGTCTTCGACCGCATCCTGCTCGGAATACGCTTCCTCGGCAATGATGCCGGCCGCATCGATCAGGCGGCGCAGCTTGGCCTTGCCTGCCACGATATCGGCATGGCGGTCGACGGACTTCGGGGAGATGACATTCATGGGGAGTTCATTGATGTAAAGAACGCCGCCCACATCGTCGAGGCGCCCCATGCGCTTCAATTCTTCCGTGACCGTCAGGATATCCGCCGGCTCGCCCCTGTGGGACAAGTTCAGGATCGCCTTGAAAATGACGGCATCCGCCTCGCGGTAGAAATCCTCCGGCGTCAGCTTGTCCTCTGCCATAAGGATCGCATCCTTGTCGAGGAGCATAGCGCCCAGGACGGACTTCTCCGCATCCACATTCTGCGGCGGGACGCGGGACAGGATCATCGAGCTCGTGTCCGGCTTCGGTTCACGCCGAAAGTCTCCCTGGCCGCGTTTTTTTGTATCTGCCAAACCAATTCCTCCTTATACCTGCAAAGGCTCCTCGCCTGCCGTCTTGGGTGTCCTGACAAGCATCTTGTCGAGTACTTCCCGGATATTCTTCACCGGCGTGACGGTCAGGCCCAGGTGCCCTTCCTCGATATCCGAACGGTTTCCCTCCGGAATAAGGATGCCCTTCATGCCCGCCTGACGCGCGCCGAATGCTTTTTCATACACGCCGCCGACCGGCTTCACTTCGCCGGAGAGGGAAATTTCCCCTGTCACAGCATAGTCCTGCCGGAGCGGTATCTTTTCCACGGCTGAAATGATCGCCGCCGTGATGGCGCTGCCCGCCGAGGGGCCGTCTATATTTCCGCCGCCCACGATATTGACGTGGAGGTCGTAATCGGAAAGGACCTTGTCCGTGAGCTCGCGCACCACCGATGCCGCCGTTGCGACGGAATCCTTGGCCATGGAACCGGCCGTTTCATTGAAATGGATCGTCCCTTTTCCTTCTTCCCTTGCCGGGAATGCGGTCGCTTCGATTTCGACCGTGCTTCCCCAGTACCCTGCAACGCCAAGGCCGTAAATATGGCCGACCCTCGGCACGTCGCTTGCCACCTTGTCATACCACGGGGAGAGGCGGGATGCCATCGCTGTCTTCTTCATGAGATCGAGCGTGATGACAGGCGCATCGGCGCTCCCCTTCTCATAGACGGCAAGCCCGTAGGCATCCGCCAGAAGGGACACGGCCTTTCTGCCTTCCATCGTGTACTCGCTGATGAGGCGGGCGACGCCGTCGTCCAAGTGCACCTTCAGCTTCTCGGCTGCATGATTGACGATTTCAATGACATGCTCCGGCTGGAGCGGGTCGAAGAAAACTTCTGCGCAGCGCGAGCGGATCGCCGGATTGATTTCCGACGGGTCCCTTGTCGTAGCACCGATCAGGATGAAATCTGCCGGTGCGCCTTCCTTGAAAAGTTTCCTGATATATTCCGGGATGCCCGGCGCATCTTCATCATAGTAAGCCGATTCGAAATGAACCCTCTTGTCTTCGAGCACCTTGAGGAGCTTATTCAGCATCATCGGATCGAGTTCGCCGATTTCATCAATGAAAAGGACGCCGCCATGCGCATCCGTCACAAGGCCGGGCTTTGGTTCCGGGATGCCTTCATCCGCCAGATCCCTCTGCGCGCCCTGATAGATCGGATCATGGACAGAACCGATCAATGGGTTCGTCATGTCCCGGCTGTCCCAGCGGAGCGTTGTGCCGTCGCATTCGACAAATGGCGCATTCTCGCCAAAGGCCGTGAAAGGAAGCTTCTTCGCTTCGTCCAGGACCAGCCTTGCCGCCGTCGTCTTGCCGACACCCGGAGGCCCGTAAAGGATGAGGTGCTGCGGATACGGGGATGCGATGCGGGAAGCCAGCGCCTTCACGGCACGGTCCTGCCCCACGATTTCAGATAAGCTCTGCGGACGGACGACCTGCATAACCGTGGAAGTCAGCTTCACCTTGTCCATCGCCTCGAGCTTTTCCATCTTCTTCCTGTTCGCAGGAGACTCGCCCTCGCCCATTTCTTCTTCAATGATTTCCTGACGGATCTCATTCACATATTCCTGATGACGTTCGTCCAGACGATCAGCGATCTTTTCCTCGAGCTGCTTTTCCACCGCCTGGCGCGCCAGCATTTCTGCCAGCTTGTCCTCCAGTTTATCCAGGATGGCGGGGATCTCATCGTCAGCTGGCTGGTGCGTGTATTCGCGGCTCTCCAGGATGAGCCGCTCCATTCCGATCAGCCGGATTCGCGGATTCTCGTCATGAATATATTTCAAAGCGTTGAACCGGCTCGCCTGCACGATGATCTGTTCCGATCCGACAGCGCTGGCGTAAATGCTGTAAATCGCATTGATCTGGCGGTTCAGATCCTCATCGGAAATCCCGCTTCCATCGACGCGGTTCAAAAGCCGGCCCAGCAAATCTTTCACATCTTCCATCTTGGTATCCCCCCATTCTTTCAGCCGCATGCTGCGACCTCTTCCTACTATTTTACACCATAAGGGAGCATCTATGCATCTATTGTCAAATCTGCCCTCTTCCTATAAGATAAGGGAAACAAGGAGGCCTCATGGAACCACATTTCATAGACAACGAAGAAAGACAACGCCTTCGCGCGAAAATAGAAAAGGAAGTCAGCGCCATGGGCTACCCGCCCGAATTCGGCACCGCCCTCGCCGCCGGACTTGGCACCGAACGCGCCATGGGAAAAATGCTCCACTACCTCACCCATGCCGACATGCCGAGCATGGAAGAAATCGCCGACGAAATGGTCGCCATCTGCGACGACCGCTCCTTCTGGCGCGAAAAGAAAGAAGCGGAATTCTATCAGAACAAGTACAACGAAATGCTCTGGCAGAGCAAATTCGAAGACGATGAAGATGAATAAGAAACAGGAAATAGAAAATAGGAAAGGACTGCGGGAATGATTGCTCATCCTGCAGTCCTTTTTGCTTGCCTTATTTCCCTATTTCCTTATGCATCATGGATGACGAGGAGGGATTTGATGGCTTCTCTTCTGTCCATGGCATCGTATGCTTCCTGGATCTGATCGAGGGTGAATCTCTTGGTGAAGACTTTTCCTGGATGGATGGTGCCGTTCAGGACGGCGGGGAGAAGGATGTTTCTTACATAGGTCGTGACTGGTGCGACGCCGCCTCTAAGTCCTACGTTCTTCCAGAAGAGGATGGAGGTATCGACGTCTTCTCCATGCGGTACGCCTACGCGTCCTACGATGACTCCCGGGCGGCATACTTTGGCTGCTGTATCAAGCGAGAGCTGTGTGCCTACGCATTCAAGGGCAGCGTCGGCGCCGGATCCGTGGGTCATCGCCATGACTTTGGCGACAGCTTCATCGCCTCTTTCTGCGACGATGTCTGTTGCACCGAATTCAAGGGCGAGTTCCTGGCGGTCTACGTGGCGGCTCATGGCAATGATGCGCTTGGCTCCGCGCATTCTGGCGGCAATGACGCCGCAGAGGCCGACAGCGCCGTCACCCATGACGACGACGGTATCCCCTTCCTTCACTTCAGCCGAAGCGGCGGCATGGTAGCCGGTCGCCATGACATCGGCCAGTGTCAGGAAGGAATTGAGGTCGGCATCGGTGTAGCCCGAAGCTTCGCCCGGTACTTTGATCAGGGCCCAGCCCGCATTCTTGAAGCGGACATATTCTGCCTGATACCCTGCATTCATTTCCTGCGGCGCATTGAGGCAGTTGCCGTCAAAGCCGGCCTGGCACGCAGCGCACCAGCCGCAGCCGTGGGTGAATGAAGCGATGACGAAATCGCCTTTCTTGACCGTCGTGACAGCGCTTCCGACTTCTTCGACGACGCCGATGGCTTCATGACCCGTGAAGCTTCCATGCGGACGCGGATTGATGCCGCGGAACCACCAGAGGTCCGAACCTCAGACGCATGCACGCAGCACGCGGATCACGGCTTCATTCTCGCCTTCTACCTTCGGGATCGGCACTTCATTATTGACCTCGACACGTCATAGTTCTACAAATACTCCTGCTTTCATGTCTATTCCCCCCTTACCGGCATTCCTGCCGTAACAAATGCATTCTTTCCTACCTTAAGTATAAAAAGAAAAGACAGCCGAATCAATTCAAATCCGGCCATCTTTCTATAAGAAAAACTTATGAAATTCTATATTCCTTCATCTTTCCGAATAGCAGCAAGGAGTCCTCTGCATCCGTCCAGAATATCCCGGTACGTTTCCTTGAAATCTCCCGTGTACCAGGGATCGGCAACCTCGCCGGGCCTGTCCGTGTAATCCATCAGGAGGTGCAGCTTTTCCTTCCGACCGCCCGTCAGAAGAAGCAGGTGTCGCCAGTTCTCCTCATCCATCCCGATGATGATATCATTTTCCTCATAATCCGCCTTCGTCATGCGGCGGGCTTTCCTCTTCTCGAAAGGCACGCCCATTGCCGTCAGCATCCTCTTGGCCGGCGGGTACATATCATTTCCTATTTCCTCCGACGTCATAGCAGCTGAGGAAACGAAAATTTCCTGAGAAAGCCCTGCCTTCTCCACCAGATCCTTCATGATGAATTCCGCCATCGGCGAACGGCAGATATTGCCGTGGCAGACAAAAAGCACGCGGTACATAGTTCCTCCTTTTGGCGGATTTCCGCCTGACTTCTTTTCTTCCAATATACCACATTTATACTACATTTTTAGATAGTATAGTAAAGATGGTACAGTAATTGCCCATCTCCTTCGATTTAACCATAACTCCTATAATAATATTATATAGCGCCAATTACATTTTTTATGGTATCCTTTAGTTGTTGATAGAGATATTTGAATTACCCGACATACCCCCCGTATGCAGGTCCGGGACGTTTCTCTCCCGGCATAGACAATCCCCCATGCAGGAAATTTATTCGGTTTCCATCGGGTTCATCACGGCTGCATCTGGCCGGAGCTCTGGAGGGAGGAGGAATGAAAGAAAGGTTCCTTCCCATCCCCAGGTTTCGCAGGCAAGGCCCCCACCTTCCTGTATTCAGCCATTGCCGCGCATGAAATCGTTTCAACTTTCTTCTATTGAAGAGGCCGGAGACCTTTCCGCTTATGATTGTGTTTTCCTTGGTTTCTGGATCGAGGGAGGGACGGCTTGCGAAGAAGCGGCGAACGTGCTTCGCCATTTGACGAACCGTCACATATTTCTCTTTGCTACGCTGGCAGCCGACCCGGAATCGGCGCACGCCATCGCCAGCATGCAAAATGCCAAAAACCTTCTCCCCTCGGACAGTTTCCCGAAAGGAACCTTCCTCTGCCGGGGAGCCGTATCGAAAGAGACGGTACGGAAAATGTTTGAAAAATATCCATTCGGAAATACGGAGACGAGAATCCTGAGTGAGTGCTGCCTCCTCTCAGGTTCAGCGAGGCATCCGAATGATGAGGATTTGGCCAAGGTCGAAACTTTTGCAAGGGTCATGTACCAGCATCTCAAGGATCAGTAAAAAGGAGGGAGAAATGAATCGATTCTTCCTTCTGAAAATGAAAAGGATGTACAGCGGGAAATCCCATGTACATCCTTTTTTGGTGTCTCAATTATTTTCTTTTGCTTTTTCGATGGCCTTCAGGAGGAATGCCATGTTTTCTCCGAGGTTCTGCATGTTGGCCATGCATTCTTTGTCTTTTTCGACTTCGCCCGGGAGTCTTCCGTAGGCCATGTTCCAGTAGGTCGATCCTGCCACGACCATTTCATGGTTCAGGAAGAAATGATTCATGGTATTGATGGCCTGCAGGGGGCCGGCTCTTCTGGCAGCGGCGACGGCGGCGCCTACTTTGTGTTTCACGAGGCCCGGGTTCAGGTCGCAGACGACGGCCGCTCTTTCGAGGAATGCCTGCATGTTGGCGGATACATTGGCGGAATAGGACGGGGAGCCCAGAAGCACGCCGTCTGCTTCTTTCATTTTTTCGAAGACTTCGCGGAAGCAGTCGTTCTTATGGACGCAGTTTCCTCTTCCTGCGCATGCCCAGCACGCTTTGCACGGCTCTATGACGGTCCCGGCGAACTGGACGAGCTCGGTCTCGATGCCTTCCTTCTCAAAGGCTTCGAAGACCTTCCGCATCATGATTGCTGTGTTTCCGTTCTTTCTTGCGCTTGCACAGATGCCCAGTACTTTCATCATGCCATCTCCTTTTCCCATTCACGAAGCGTGGAAATGCCGGCTTTATCCGCCAGACTTTCCAGGCTGCTGATTTCATCTCCGGTCAGATGGATGTCCGCCATCTTTGCGGCTTCTTCTACCTGATAGACTTTCGTCACGCCGATAATCGGAAGCGTCCCTTTGGCAATCGCCCATGCGCCTGCGATCTGGGATGGCTTTGCTCCATGCGGCTTTCCGATTTCTCTCAATGCTTCGACGAGTTTCCCGATTTCCTTCCAGTACGAATTGTAGGAATTGCCGCGCCCTGTTCCTTCAGGAAATGGATGTGCTTCGTCGTACCTTCCGGAGAGCGCGCCCTGCTCCAATACCATGTAGGAGAAGAATGTGATGCCATGCTCTTTGCAGTAATCCAGGATGCCTGCTTTTTCGGAGGAGCGGTGCAGGAGACTGTAATGGTTCTGGATGGCGGAAATGGAAAGTCCGCCTTCTGCCAGGATTTCCTGCGCTCTCTTGATTTCAGCAAGGTTATGATTGGAAACGCCGATTTTCCTGATCTTTCCGCTCTTGGCGAGAGGAATGAGGTCCTTCGTCCAGCGTTCGACGTCCATCGGGTTGTGGATCCAGTAGATATCCACGTAGTCCGTGTGAAGACGGGAGAGGCTTCCCTCCAGCATCTTTTCCATGGCGTCATCCCCGGGGCCTGCAATCTGCGGGGTGAATTTCGTGGAAATGAGGACATCTTCTCTTGGCACATCCTTCACGAAATTGCCCAGGATTCTTTCGGACGTTCCTTCTCCGTAGACGGCTGCTGTGTCCCAGAGGGTCAGTCCTTTTTCCATGGCTTTATAAAAAACGGGACGGAGGTCGTCCTCGAAGTAGTGATTTCCGAAAACCTGGTCTCCGCCAGCCATGCCGGTGCCCCAGGACCATGCGCCCAGTGCGAGGGGCGGTAATTTCTTTTCTGTCATGTCGTTCACCTTCCATATTTCACTTAGGACTTTATTCTACTCATTTCCGCAAGATATTTAAAATACTCTTTAATTATCCCTAGATATTCATATTTCAAATATCTTCTCTTTCCTGTACAATGAAGAAATAAGGAGGTGTTCCATGGAAATCCGTGTATTACGATACTTTCTGGAAGTGGCGAGGGAAGAGAATATCACAAAGGCGGCGGCTTTTCTCCACGTGTCGCAGCCGACGCTGTCCCGGCAGCTGAAGGAACTGGAGGAGGAACTGGGCCGGCCTCTTTTCGTCAGGAGCAGCCACCGCATCCATCTGACGGATGAAGGACAGCTTCTCCGGAAACGCGCGGAGGACATCCTCGACATGGTGGACAAGACGGCCTCTGAATTCAAATCGCTGGATGAAATCACCGGCGGCGACATCCGCATCGGGTGCGCGGAATCGTCCGGGCTGTCCTTTTTCATGCATGCGGCGCGCGCTGTGCAGAAGCGCTACCCGAATATCCATTTCCATTTCTACAGCAGTGGGACAGATGCCGTGACGGAGCGCATCGACAAGGGTCTCCTCGACATGGCCGTCATCGTGCAGAGCGCCGATCTTTCCAAGTACAACTGCATCACTGTCCCCTACAAGGACCGCTGGGGAATCCTTGCCAGGGACGATGATCCGCTGGCCGGGAAATCCTGCATCACGCTCGATGAATTGAAAGACCTTCCTCTCATCGTCTCCCGTCAGGGTATGCAGGAAGAACTGCTCTCCTGGTTCGGGGAAGAAACACCCCGCCTCCACATCGCGGCGACGTATGATCTTCTTTTCAATACGACGCTCATGGTGAAGGAGGGACTGGGCTACCCCATCGGTTTTGACAATCTTGTCCATACAGGAAAAGGAAGCGGCCTCGTCTTCATCCCGCTCTCCCCCGAGCTATTCTCGCCCATGCATGTCATATGGAAGAAATACCAGGCATTCACGCCGGCGTCAAAGATACTGCTGGAAGAGCTGGAGAAGGAGCTGAGGTAAGGGGGAGAAAAACCTTTGAGGATTGGAAAACCGTAAAACCAGCCTTCGGCTGTGGTAATCAACCCTTTTGAAAACCATAAAACCAAGGCTTTGCCTTGAGGAAATGCAACTCATCCGCCCCGTACACTAACTTATGAGACATTTGTGTTGCTACCGCTACTGTCAACTGGTATACGGCGCACCTTCCCTTCCAGGGCAAGGTCAAGGGCATTCTTCCCCGTCTGGGAAGGCGAGTATAGAAACCCATATAAAAAAGATGCACAGCGTTTTGTTGTGCATCTCTTTTTTGTTTCTTTTATCTTCTGCCTGGTTTTCTGAATCCGGGTCTTGGGGGTCTCGGGCCTTTGGGGCCTTTGCCTTCCTGTGCTTTGGCGATGGCTTCCTGGGCTTCGCCGCCTTTGCCCAGACGGCCGGTCTGGACGGAGGTTTTCTTGGCTGTCATGTACCATACGTGGAGTTTGTCTGTCTTGCCTTCTTTGATGCCCTTGGCTGTGGGATCGTTCGGGTAGAGTTTCACGTAGTTGGACATGGATTTCTTCGCGTTTTTCTTGTCATCAGAGGAGACGAGTTCGATGTCCATCGCCAGTTTGATGAGGAATATGAGAAGAAGGAAGGGGTAGACGGCCAGGATGTAGATGTCCTCTACGTAGGCAAGGCCGATCATGACGAGAGCGCCTACGATGCTGAATACGCAGACGGCTGCTTTCAGCGTGAGGGATTTCCTGAACATCGGCTCCATAGCGGAGAGCCAGATGTTGCCGTTGGATTTGTAGTAGTGCAGGAATTCCTGGTTCTTGAAGTTTTTATCGCGGCTGTGGGCTGCGACGATCTGATCCACGATGTTCGTCACGTTCTTCTTCATCTGCAGCATGCGGTAGTTCAGAACGAAAAGGACGGTCGTGAGGATAATGACAAGGATGACTGTCAAATTCATGAATGGTGCTCCTTCTTTGGCTTTAGGTGTGAGAAATCCGCCCGCGTTGGCACGCGGATCCTCATAAGCCTTCAGCTTTTTGATTAAAGTCCGAATCTGGCAAAGATTTCATCGACATGGACGAGCATCGGCTTGTAGTCGAAGCATGCCTTGATTTCTTCTTCGTTCAGATACTTTCTGACGTCTTCGTCTTTGCAGAGGTTTTCATAGAAGTCTTCACCCTGCAGCCAGCGTTTCATAGCGTTTCTCTGTACCCAGCGGTAAGCGGTGTCTCTGTAAGCGCCTTTGGCAACGAGGGCCAGGAGTACTCTCGGGCTGTAAATGAGGCCGCCGGTGAGGTTCAGGTCAGCCATCATCTTTTCCGGATAAACGAGGAGCTTGTCGATCAGGCTGGTCGTCTGGTCCAGGATGTAGTCAAGAGCGATGGTAGCATCCGGAATGATGACACGTTCTACGGAAGAGTGGGAAATATCTCTTTCATGCCAGAGCGGAATGTCTTCGAATGCCGGTACGCTGTAGCCTTGGATGACTCTTGCCATGCCGCAGATTCTTTCAGATTTGACCGGGTTTCTCTTATGTGGCATTGCGGAGGAGCCTTTCTGTTTCGGGCTGAAGTATTCTTCTGCTTCTCTGACTTCGGTTCTCTGCAGGTGACGGACTTCCAGAGCGATCTGGGAAAGAACGCCTGCAATGACGCCGAGGGTGGAGATGTATTCAGCATGGTGATCGCGCTGAACGACCTGGGTAGCTACGACTTCAGGAGTGAGGCCGAGTTTCTGGCATACGTAGGTTTCTACGAATGGATCGATATCCGCATAGGTGCCAACGGCGCCGGAGAGTTTGCCGACTGCCATTTCTTCAGCAGCACGTTTCATTCTTTCGATGTTGCGGAGGGTTTCGGAGTACCAGAGCAGAATTTTCAGGCCGAAGGTGGTCGGTTCAGCATGGACACCGTGTGTTCTGCCGATGGTTGGTGTGTACTTGAATTCCACAGCTCTTCTCTTCAGAACTTCTGCGAGTTTTTCCAGATCGGCAATGAGGACCTGGGATGCCTGTTTGATCTGGACATTGAGTCCGGTATCCTTGACATCGGTGGAGGTCAGGCCCATGTGGATGTACTTGGCTTCATCGCCTACGTATTCGCCGACGTTTGTCAGGAAAGCAATGATGTCATGGTTGATTTCATGGTCGATTTCATGAATGCGGTCTACGTCGAAGTTTGCCTTTTCCTTGATGACCTTTACTGCTTCTTCAGGAATGCGGCCCAGTTTCGCGTTTGCTTCGCAGGCTGCGATCTCGACATCCAGCATTGTCTGCCATTCATTTCTTTCGTCCCAAATCTTGCCCATTTCAGGGCGTGTGTACCTTGGAATCATTTAAATATCCCCTTTCGGTTGACCAATGCGGGCGCAAATTTCACGACCCACGACTACGCCGGCTGCGGAGGCCTGTGCAAGACCCCTGGTGATGCCGGCTCCATCACCAATAGCAAAGAAATTAGGAATCACTGTTTCAAGCTTGTTTGACAGCTCGATCCGGGAGGAATAGAACTTCACTTCCACTCCATAGAGAAGCGTGTGGCGTGAATTGGCTCCCGGCGCTACCTTATCCAGCGCTTCGAACATCCCCATAATATCCTTTAAAAAACGATATGGCAAGACCAAAGATAAATCTCCCGGTGCAGCAGATAACATTGTCGGCTGGACAAGGCCTCTCCTGATGCGTTCCGGCGTCGAACGGCGTCCGTCGCGAAGGTCGCCCAGACGCTGTACGATCGGGCCGCCGCCTAGCATATTGGCAAGGGATGCGATGTACTTGCCGTATTCGATCGGTTCATGGAAAGGTTCGGTGAACTGCTTGGAAACAAGGATCGCAAAGTTTGTATTCTGGCTCTTCTTATTCGCATAAGAATGGCCATTGACCGTCATGAGGCCATTGTTATTTTCCGTGACGACGAAGCCGTACGGGTTCATGCAGAAGGTGCGGACGCGGTCGTCGAAGTCTTCGGAGAAATAAACGAGCTTGGACTCATAGCAGAGATCGGTGATCGGTTCATAAATTTCAGCCGGAGATTCTACGCGGACACCGATGTCGACAGCATTCGACTTCGTCTTGAGGCCCAGACGCTTTGCCTCGCCGGCAAACCATTCAGCACCGTCACGGCCCGGAGCGGAAACGAGGTACTTGCAGTGGTACGTTTCTCCGCCAGCCACAACACCAAGGACGCTGCCGTCCTTATCCGCCAGAATCGTGTCGACCGGCGTCTTAGCGATGACAGTCACATTATTCGGCAGGCTGTCTCTCATATGGGAGAGGATTTCGCTGTTCACATCCGTCCCCAAATGACGGATGCGGGCAGGAATGAAAGCCAGGTCAGCCGCAGCTGCCTTTCTCTTCAGCGCATGGAGTTCCTCCAGATGCTCATCCCCGTAGACCTTCCTGTCTGCCCCGCCGAACTGGCAGTAAATGGAATCCACGTAGGAAATCAGGCGGGACAATTCGCCCTTATTCATGTAATCGTCCAGATTGCCGCCGTAATCCGTCGTCAGCGTCAGCTTCCCGTCAGAGAAAGCCCCCGCTCCGCCCCAGCCGGAGACAATATTCGCGCGCCTGTCGCTCGCCGGCGCCGTCCTGTTCTTGTTCAAAGCGATACGATCGCGGATATCCAGCCCTTTTTCAAGAATCAGCACAGAAAGGCCCGTATCTGCGATTTCCAGCGCAGTAAAAATCCCCGCAGGGCCTGCGCCAATAATAATCACATCATAATTCTTAGCCATGTAACGCACTTCCGATTTCATCAAATCCGGCGAAAAGCGCCGTTCCCGCCCGCCTCTGGGAAAACAGGCAACAAAAAAGCCCCGCATGGGGGCCGGATCATCTGTAAAAGATTATCCCTTTTTTTATTTTACAGAAGTGAAGAAGGAAATGCAAGGGAAAAGGAAATCTGAAATCGCTGAATGCAAAAAAGGATGGTGAAGGAAATCCTCCCTCATCATCCTCTTTTTATTTTCACTTCATTAGTCGTCGTCAACGAAAATCTGCTGTGCTGCCTTGTAGCTCAGGGAAATATCCCCGATCGGCGTGGAAAGAAGAATCGGACCTTCGTACGGTTCCTTCTCCTTCACAGTCACTTCCATGTCGATGCCGATATTCTTGCCCTGGACATAATCCATCAGCGTGTAATCTTCCATGACACGGCGGATGTGGCTCATCTCGCCCACTTCCAGATCGCTCAGGAGGCGGTGCGTAATGCCGGAACGGCTGCCGTCCTTTCTCGGGATCGGATCACCGCGCGGTGTGTGAACCGGATGATCCAGGAAATTGTCCAGTCTTTCAGACAATGGTTCCGTGGTCTGGTGTTCCAGACCCTCTGCGATTTCATGCGCCTCGCTCCAGGAGAAATCCAGTTTCTCTACGAGGAACACTTCCCACAGAGAATGATAACGCAGCAGGCGTCCAGCCTCGCGGCGGCCCTTTCTCGTCATCTTGCTGCCCTTGTATGCCGTATAGTCCACATACCCCTGCTTCTGCAGCTTCGTAATCATTTCACTAACAGACGGAGGCGATACATGGAGCATGTTTGACAGTTCCTTGTTCGTCACCAGCTCATGGGATTCGCTGATGAGATAAATCGCTTTCAGATAATCTTCCTTGCCGGATGTCATTTTCTTTATACCCTCTTTCTCTCATCATCACCGGGAAAAATAGTCATTCCCTAAATTTTTATACCGATATTCTTGTTTAATTTTATTATATGCCATCCAGTAATTTTTTTACAGTATAAAAATTGATTTTTGGGAAGAAAATCGAAATATAAAGCGGCATCTTCTTCGAAAATTACAGGTTAACCATAAAATGTTAAATAATTAATAAACAAATCTTTATACAGGTTAATTCAAAATAATTTCCATTTCAAGTGCCTTATTCTCCGATATTTTCGAAAGAAATGAAGAACGCAGAATCATTTCTCTTCGATTTCGGACCGTTTTCCTGCGTTGACAATCCCTGCCAGCCACCTTATAGTAAAAGATACCCGTTTCTATTTTAGCCATGATAGAAAATTTCCTTTTATTAGGCTGGAATATTTTCTGAATCATATGATTCGACAAAGGAGAAGTATATGAAGAAACTCATCGCAGCAGCAATCCTTTTCTCGGCCCTCTTTGCAGGCGCCCAGACCGCATCCGCTGATGTCTACGTCAATGGCTACCGCAATCAAAACGGCAACTACGTCCAGCCTCATCACCGCACGTATCCAGATGGCAACCCAAACAATAACTACAGCCACAGAGGAAACTACAATCCCTGGACAGGACAGCCAGGAGACAGATAACCTGGAATGAAAAAGAGAAGCCTCTTCACGAGACCTCTCTTTTTTTATTTTTACTATTCTCTTCTTCCTGCCTTGATGCGTTTCAGGATATCGCTCCCGATTTCCAGATTCAGGTACGCATAGCAGTATGCATTCAGGACGAATATCAAAGCCACCATGATGATGCCCGACGTCGTGAAGACTGTCTTGCCGGGATCCGGGTCGAAGCCGAAAATCTGGGACAGCGGCTGCCATGCCCAGCGGACGAACGTCACCAGACGGTCGATCATCGACGAAAGCGCATCCGCGATCCCCAGAATATAAATGGAGAAAACAATCTTGTACGACATTTCCACGATATAGGCAAGCGCTGTCAGGTTCAGCGTCTTTGCATACGACAGCTTATGGCGGAAACCATACCCCATCGCAAGACCGAGAGCCGCCGCATAGAAAGCCGTCGTCAGCCCGATTTCAGGTCCGCCGAACATATTCACGATCAGAACCTCAGCCACGCAGGTGCCTAGTCCCCATTTCATGCCATGGAAATCACAAATGATGGCAATCGGAACTGCCGCCGCAATCATCGTAACGAAAACCAGGAACGGCGCCAAAAGCTTCAGCAGCACCAGGAGCGCCGCAATCGCAGCAGCCGCCGCTGCCTCCGTCAAATACTTCGTTCTTCTAACAGCAGGATTCACGTTTTCTCCTCTCCGAAAGAAGCCGCCATGGCCTCCTTCTCCTCTTTCTTCATACGTTTCAAACGGTATTCCATCGAACGGGCCTCATGCTCCCTTCCCCACTCACGATACCACGCCAGAACCACAGGAAGCCGGCTCCTCGTATACCGCGCGCCCTTCCCGGAATTATGCACTGCCACGCGCCGATGCACATCATCCACCGTGAATCCCGTATAAAGACTCCCGTCCGCGCACCGCACCATGTAAGTGAAATACTTCCGCTCTTCCTTCTCCGTCGTTTCTTCGCTCATGTCCGTTTCTTCTCATTACCACAGGAAAATAATATCCTTTATTATACCATGGAGTGCATAGAGGAAATTCATAATGTATCAGACAAAAGGGTCTGTGACAAAATCCACTAAAGTGCTGACTTCTTTTCTCGAACGAAGTTATATAAGTTTAAGACAAATCAGATTGGATATTTTTCATTTCTCATCGCAGGGCTGCCCCCAACGGAGGGAAGTGCCCGAAGGGCGAAAGGGGTGCAGTTTCTAAAAAGGCGAAGCATCATCGCTCAGGGTGTCAGAGCTCGCCCCGTAGGGGGAGCTGGCGGCGGAGCTGACTGAGGAGGTTCATTTCCCAGGCTGCAAGGCGGTTGTATGGTTTTTCATGTTTTACTTTTCCTACTAGCAAAGCTCGGTTGTGCGGTTCTAAGCTTAATACAAATGTATTTGTGTTAAATAATCCTCTAATCAAATTTAACCGAAACCCTTTAAAGAAAGTTTGTGAACAGGAAATATATATTTAAATTAGCTATAACAAAATTCTATTAATTATTGTAACAATTATGATTTTTTGGCTTTTGAGAATACAAATTCCCTATGATATGCTGTAAATATCTAAATCCGGAACAATTTTAAACGGAAGGGAGAATTATTTATGAAGAGATTATTTATTTTTTTATCAGCTTTATTTGCTTTGTTCCTCTTACAGGTTGCACCAGCACAGGCAATTTCTTTAGGATCCAAGACTGCATCTGCTAAGGGACCGGATACATTACTTATTATTCAATTGGATCCGAATTATGTTGGTAAACCGGGAGAAATTGAAAAAAGAATTTTTGATTCATTTGCTGATGAGGTCAAAAAAGCAGGACACACCGTAGTACCATTTGCTCAGGCGCAGAAAGATCTTCGTATTTATCTTCGTGAAGAAGCCGATACAGATACTCAGCGTGAACAGGATCTCGGAGTAGTATTAAAATCAAAAGATTTTAAGGCTTTAGCTGCAAAAGAAAATGTTCAGTATGTCCTTTTAGTTTCTACAAGAACAACTTCCGCAGAAGTAAAAGCAAATTTCTTCCGTAAATTGTAGAATGAAATTGAACACTAAAACTAAATAAAAAGATCCATAGGAT
>ERZ779892.421-NODE-421-length-47763-cov-3.704808_pt1 | contig 47763 bp, 65 predicted proteins | sample MGYA00511552_ERZ779892 | MGnify/ENA primary metagenome ERZ779892 (study PRJEB29588, sample SAMEA2154561) | human gut metagenome | biome: human gut; feature: human-associated habitat; material: faeces | place: Denmark | collected 2008/2010 ... | reverse complement strand
CTGCGGAGTTTGCCGCAGAAAATCTTTGCAACGAGAGAATTGCCCATAAAGCTGATCGTCAAGGTCATTTCGGTCTGTGATTACAACAATTGTAGGACTTTCCAAAGCCTCTTGCAGATAGTGGGCATAGAAGACCATGGACAACGATTTTCCGCTGCCCTGTGTATGCCAGAATACACCGCCCTTGCCATCCGTCACAGTAGCGTTCAGCGTTGATGCAACAGCCTTCTTGACCGCAAAATATTGGTGATAACCGGCAAGAATTTTGAAGGTGTTCTGCCCATCCACATTGAAGCAGATGAAGTTCTTCACGATGTCAAGGAAGCGGTTCTTCTCAAATAGTCCTTCAAAAAAAGTATCAAAGGCAGCATACTGGGTATTTTCGTAACTGCCATCCTTGGTTTTCCACTCCATAAAGCGGTCTTCCCCGGAGGTAATCGTACCGGCTTTGGAGGTGGTCATGTCACTCATAACGCACACAGCGTTGTAGATGAACATAGATGGAATCTCATACATATAGTTTCTGAGCTGCCTATATGCGTCGGATGCGTCCGTTTCTTCGCGGGAAAGAGATTTCAACTCGACAATGACAAGCGGCAGACCATTTACAAAGAGGATAACATCAGGACGCTTCTCGGAGTTTTCAATGAAAGTCCACTGATTAGCAACGGTAAAGTCATTCTGGGAAGGATTTTTGAAGTCGATGAGATAGACGAGGGTGGAGTGTTCCTCGCCATTATCAAAGTATTTGACTGGCACACCGTTTTGCAGATAGTCCATTATCACTCGGAAATCATGTTCTAATTGTCCGCATGGAGGTACCTGTCATGGCTACAAAACCCTTTTACATTCATCAGAAGCCACCGGCCCAAAGTTTTATACAACTGCCCAATTTTCTGTTTGAGGCACCAAGTTTTTGCTCCTTGTCAAGTGAAGCAAAACTGTTGTATGCGATGATCCTGCGTCGAACGGACTTGTCCCGCAAAAACGGATGGGCTGACGAGTATGGGAAGATTTATCTGTATTACCCCATCAACGAGGTGTGTGAGTTGCTGCACTGTGGCCGCCAAAAAGCAGTGGACACGCTGCGGGAGCTGCAATATGCCGATCTTGTGTCCATCAAAAAACAGGGATGTGGAAAACCCAACCGTATCTACCCAAAACACTATGACGCGGTTTCGAACACCGACTTCAAGAAATCCGGTTGCGGAACGCCGGAAGACTGAAAAACGAGTCTAATAAGTACGGTAATCCGCTTTCTTGAAGTACGAAAACCAGATGGTAGATAAAAAGAAAAAGATAAATATACTCAGTTTAATTCGATTCATTCCCTTCCTATCCGAGCTATTTTGTGTGGGATTTTCTGGTGAAAACCCCGGAAGGGAAGGGGTGGGAACGGAGCTCTATGAGAATTTTCTCAGGTTTTGAAATGATCTGTCTCTCCTCTGTGTATGGGAACAATCTTTGGCAGCTGTGTATCGCCGGGAAGGAGTGTGAGATGGACTGAAGTTGAGCCAGTAAGGTTTTGCTGTTGGGGCAACTCACCCATGGTCGGCCAAGAAAATCATCAGAATCCATACAAAATTGAACTACCACAGTCCATCATAGATTCCTTCGCCCGATTCCTCGCACCTGAAATCCAGAAATTATTCGCCAGCGAAGAAGGGCGAAAAGAATTGGAAACATGGAAAAAGAAGTATTCTGATAAAAGTGAGGAATGAAGTAAAGTTCAAAGATAATATGCAAAGGGGCGCCCTATTTTGGGTGTCCCTTTTTGTCGCAGTAATGAGGAGGAACGGTTTGTTCCATGGGGGTATTTCTCACACCTGAGATGGATAGGCGGTTTACCTACCCTCTCATTTTCGGTGCGTCGCGTTTTGCGATGTACCAGATTGAATCGAGAGCGCAGTGTCCTTACAGAGTAAAAATGCGGAATTCGAGCTCTTATTTGGAAGGATGATACACCATAGCTATCGTTCTGAGTAAGGGGGGCGCTTTAAAAAGCCCTTTTGATGAAAACCATACTGCTCGATGGGATGGTATATTGCCACCCCATCTTCCAGGGTAGGCCCTATTTCAGAGCGTACCACACCATACACAAGGGTGTCGTAATTCACGACGCCCTCTGCTCTAAAATAGATCATAGGGTGCAGACATGAAAGCATTCGATAAGGAACGGTTTGCCCATTCATTGACTAAGAGTTATGCCGCTTCACGACAGCCCTTGAGATAATCAGGGTGCAACGATTCGTCACATCTCTGCAAAGGGGCGGCATTTTAGCATACCCTTCAAAAGTGTTTGCAGAACGCGCAGCCACAGAATAAATTCTGTGTCCAGCGGGGGTATAGCACCCAACAAGCAGAGGATGTGAGTGTATATGAACACTCGCATTGCTTGCGGTGATCTGCCTATTATGATTGGACACCGAATCCAAATAAGGCACGAGCATATAAAAAACGAGGTTCAGGGCACATCGTGCCTTAAACCTCGTTTTGTGTTTTATGACATCACAGCCACACCCTTACGGCAAAGCCGCCTTTGAAAAAGTAGGTGTTCGTGTAATGTCCATCTGGTGGAGCGAAACACGCAATATCCGAACACTCAAGCGTGGCTGTGTTCTGTCCAGATATGTTGAAGGTGAAGACAAATCTTCGACCCTTATCCCCGTTGTCATAGACATACACAGAGTTCACCAAAGTGTCAATCACCCTGCGCCTATACTCCACATTATCAATATCACCGCTCTTGAACGAATGAAGCCAAAACATTATGCGCTCCTTCGTCAAGAGCGGTTTTTTCATTTCTTCACGAGCAATTTGACCCTCAATGTTGTTTTTCTCTTCTTCAAGTTCCACCAATCTATCCTTGGTAGTAGAGGTTATAATCCCTTGTTCGATTGCGGTCATTATGTTCTTAATTTTCTTGGAAACCTCTTTGAGTTGATCTTGTAACCCTTGAAGGTATGTGGTATCCGCAGATTCCTTCTCGATGATTTCCATAGCCTTTATTGCAATACGCTCTATGTTTTCATCGGTGAGTACCTTTTGAACGGTGAAGCGCACAACCACTTCCTCAATCCAATCTTTTTTCTCGACTGCCTTTTTACACTGGTGCTTTCTTTTTCTATCTATGCACTTGTAGTAATGATGAACCTTCCCGGACTTTGATGTACCACTCTCGCCGACCATAGCAGAGCCGCAGTGACCGCAAAAGAGCTTTGTGGTGAGGAGATAATCGTCCTTGGCTTTATTTCTTGCACGAGCTGAGAAGTTGTGCTGTAAGGTTGCCTGTACCTTATCGAATAACTCTTTGCTTATGATAGGCGGTATTCCTCCTTCTATTACAACATCGGAGTAACGATATATTCCGATGTATCTGTCATTTTTGAGCATGGTTCTAAGGCTGTTTTTGTTAAAAGCATTTCCTCGTGAAGTCTTATAACCCTTCTCGTTACAATGATTGATGATTTGGGTTGCAGACATACCGTCAGCATACATCTGGAATATCTCTTGTACAATTTTTGCGCCTACAGGGTCTACCTTGTACTTCCGATCTTCGCCCACAACATATCCCAATGGCATACCTGCCCCACCAATGGCAAGGCATTGTAGGGCGTTTTCCCTCATACCTCGTTTGATGTTTCGTGACAAGTTTTCACTATAGTATTCTGCGTAGCCCTCCAACACAGACTCAAGAATGATACCCTCCGGGGTGTCTGGCATTGGTTGTTTGGCATAAAATATCTTAACGCCATTCTTTTTCAGTTTGGCTTTGTAGATGGCAGAGTCATATCTATTTCGAGCAAAGCGGTCAAGGGTATACATGATAACAGCGTCAAACTGTCCTTTTTCGCTGTCCTTGATAAGCCGCTGGAAGCTCGGACGATTATCAGTTTTACCCGATATGGCTCGGTCACAGTATTCATTTATGACCGTCATGTCGTTCTTCAAGGCGAACTCGTGACACTCACGAAGCTGTCCCTCTATGGACTCTTCTCTTTGATTGTGGCTCGAATATCGAGCATAGATTACCGCTTTCGTAGTATCACCTCCAACTGTTTTTTCCTTTTGAGTAAATTTATCGGAACAACCTTCTTACACCGCAGAAGTTTCGTTATCCCCCTCTAACTCCTCTCGGTTTTCAAATTCATACACCATACTCATGAACTCATGTTTTGCTCGTCTCGACAGAGAACGATAAATATTCAATATGTCCTGTTCGTCCTCGTTCTGCGGAAATACCTGCGGAGCGAGGTCTTCTTTTGTAAGGTCTTCTTCATCCGCAAAGAAATCCATGATAGAACACTCTAAGATTTCAGCCAACTTCAACAGCTCTTCTTGGTTTGGGATAGACCCTTTCTTATTGATCGCAGTCGTGTAAGCGGATTGACCGTTTTTGATTTGCTTGATAACCGCAGTAAGGTTCGTTCCTTTCTTGGCACAAATGCGGTTGATGTTCTCGGCAAATGTCATAAGGCAACCTCCTTCTAAAAATTATTCAAAAAAGATGAATTACCCTATTGACAATTCAAATAATAAGAACTATAATAAGACCATGCAGTTCAGATTAAGTGAATTGGCAATAAGAAACCAGCCCCCTCGGAATTGGCGTTCCGAGGAAGTTGAAATAGGTGAATAGTCCTTATAAGAATAATAACAATAATTCGCCTATTTGTCAAGGCAATTCATATTATTTGAACTATGAAAGGAGGTAAAAATATGCGTCAAATTCAAGAGCGAATGAAGAAGCTCGGTATCAAACAGGTGGATTTGATTTTGGAACTGCGTAAGCGAGGTATCGTAGTTCAGCCACCCGAAATGTCGAGTATCATTCGAGGGATTTATACCTATCCCAAGGCAACGGTTGTTCTCAATGAATGTGACAAAATCCTCACAGAATATGAGTCTAACTGACGCACAGGTAATCGACCTCGCACGACCGTTGATGGGTATACTGGAAGCATTTTACCAAGACCCGAAAAATGAGGAGGATTTTCAAAAATGGCTACGGAATGTAGAAGCAAAAAACACATCACAAGAGTGAGAGCTACAAGGCTCTATATGGTACTCGCACTGCTGGTGCTGATCGGAGGAGTAGCCGGGTTTTTCATCGGCAAGTTCACAGCACCTCAGAAAACAATCACTGTTACAGACAAAGTGGAAGTTCCTGTCTATGAGTCGGATATGTTGGCACAAGAGTCCGATGTATTTATCTATGATATTCCACTATCCGACAGCTTGCAGAGATATATCTACGAAATCTGTGCAGATGAAGGTGTTCCTGTAACACTGGCACTCGCCATGATTGAACATGAGAGTGGCTTCAATCCAGAAGCGGTGAGTTCTACCAACGATTACGGTCTCATGCAGATCAACAAGGTAAATCATAGCTGGCTTGCTGAAAAATATCGCACCGCCGATATGATGAACCCTTATCAAAATGTATTCTGCGGTATCTCTATTATCGGTCAGTACATTGAAAAATATTCTGATTACGGAAAAGCTCTCATGGCTTACAACATGGGAAATTATGGGGCGCAAAAGGCTTGGGAGAACGGTGTAAACAGCACCAAATACTCTGAAAGCATTTTGGCTCTGATGGAAAAATACGAGGAGGTGTCCCATGACAAATAAAAAGCTCGGAAACGGCTTTGAGTCTGATTTTTGCGAAGTGCTTTTCGCAAATGGGTTTTGGGCGCACAACCTCGCTCAAAACCAAGACGGACAACCAGCCGATGTGATTGCCGCCCGAAACGGAAAAACATACCTTATCGACTGCAAGGTGTGTAGCAACAGAGGGTTTGCCATGTCACGAATGGAGGAAAACCAAGACCTTTCAATGAGTCTATGGAAATCCTGTGGGAACGGCGTTGGTTGGTTCGCACTGCTTCTTCCTCAGAACCGTATCTACATGGTGTCTCATGAGATCATGAAAACGGCTCGACTTGGAATGTCTTATCTGAGCGAAGAGCTAATTCGTAGGCATGGAGTGCCTATCAGAGAGTGGTTGAAAACAGCGTGATTATCACTGTATCAAACACCCTTGCAGTCGAAAACCCAACAGCAGAAATGCTGATGTGGTGCAAAAATAACCTATCGTTACCGAACCCGGACTACGCAAAGAAAGCTCGTATGCACCTGTGGCTTGGTAACACACCCAAAACCATTGACCTTTTCGAGAGGGTTGGGACGAAGCTCATTCTCCCTTTCGGTACGCTAAGAGACCTGCCGGACTTCGTAAAGCAAGACGCTGTATTTGTAAGCGATTTTGCCGCCGCACAAGAGGTTTCATACGGTGGTGCTGATGTTCCTTTGTATGACTATCAAGAAGCGGCTGTGGACGCTGTAGCGGTGCAACAGTATGGTATTCTTCAAAGTCCTGCCGGAAGTGGCAAGACACAGATGGGAATTGCTCTCGTGAAGAGGTTTGGTAAGAGGGCTTTGTGGCTTACCCATACGATTGATTTGTTGAGACAGAGTAAGGAACGAGCAGAGCGATACATGGATAAGAAGTGTATCGGTACTATCACTGAGGGTAAGGTAAACATCGGAAGTGGTATCACCTTTGCGACCATTCAGACCATGTGCAAGCTCGACCTCGCCCGATACAAAGACCTGTGGGACATTATCGTTGTGGACGAGTGCCACCGCTGTAGCGGTACACCGACCGCTGTGACGCAGTTTTCAAAGGTACTTAACAGTTTGTCAGCCCGACACAAAATCGGTCTCTCGGCTACCGTACACCGCTCTGACGGTATGATTGAAGCTACCTATGCTCTTCTCGGTCATGTGGTCTATACCGTACCCGATGAAGCGGTTGGTGACAAAATCATGAAGGTTGGTATTCTCCCGGTCGGAACAGGTGTCACCATTGACCGAAAGTGCATGAACACAGATGGCACTCTGAATTATGCAAAGCTGATTTCTTACCTCACAGAAAACCTTACTCGTGAGGAGATCATTGTAAACACCATCAAGCTCAATAAGGGTAAGAGCTGTCTCATTCTGTCTGACAGGCTCGGTCACTTGGAACACCTTATTAGTTGGCTACCTGCTGACATGAGGAAAGACGCTGTGATGGTGAGTGGGAAAATGACTACCAAAAAAGGTAAGGTAGAGCGTGAAAAAGCCATTGAAGATATGAGAACTGGCGAGAAAAAGTACCTGTTCGCCACCTATTCGCTGGCAAAAGAGGGGTTGGATATTCCTCGTTTGGAGAGGTTGTTCCTTACGACACCTCAGAAGGACTACGCAGTAATCACTCAGTCGATAGGTCGTATCGCTCGAACCTTCGATGGGAAGTCAGACCCTATCACTTATGACTTCGTGGACGATATAGCCTACCTTGTCAGATCGTACAAGAAACGCTGTTCTACCTACAAAAAGAACGGTTGTTACTTTGTAGAGTAGGAGGTGCGGTATGAACCAAGCTCTACTGTCGAGTGGTCAAGACCTTTGGGAGACACCTCAGAAGTTCTTTGACGAGCTGAATGAGGAATTTCATTTTACATTGGACGCTTGTGCAACGCCCGAAAACGCAAAGTGTGAAAAATATTTCACAGAAGAAGACAACGCACTGGTGCAGGATTGGAGTGGAAATGTAGTTTTCTGTAACCCACCATATTCTCGTAAAGGCGGTCAAGACCTGTTTGTGAAAAAGGCATTTGAGGAAAGTCAGAAACCAAACACAACGGTTGTGATGTTACTTCCTGCCCGAACTGATACAGAACGCTTTCACAGGTACATATGGGGGGGGACGCAGAAAAACGAAATTCGCTTCATCAAAGGCAGATTGAATTTTGAACTCAATGGTAAACCGCTCCTTGCAAAAAATGGAAAGCCGAGTCCAGCTCCTTTCCCATCAATGATTGTGATTTTCAGAAATAACTCTGATTGGCTGGACAGGCTGTTGAAAGGAGACATCGAATGAGACTTATAACCTATGACTGTGAGGTTTTCGCACACGATTGGCTGGTTGTTTTCAAGGACACAGAGACAGGTAAGTACACCGCCATATGGAACGACAATGACGCCCTCAAGATGGCACTGTCTGAGGACTGTGTGTATATCGGTTTCAACTCGAAGCATTACGACCAGTTTATCATCAAAGCGATTGCCCTTGGTTACTCCGCAGAGGAGATCAAAAAGGTCAACGATTATATTATCAATGGAGGTCAAGGTTGGGAGTGTCCTATGTTCCGAGACCAGTTCTTCCGTTTCAATAATGTAGACATTAAAGACGATATGCAGATGGGATTGTCACTAAAGGCAATCGAAGGGCATTTGGGTATGTCCGTTGAGGAGTCTACTGTATCGTTTGACATCGACCGACCTTTGACAGAAGACGAGAAAAAAGAAACTCTAAAATATTGTATTCACGATGTAGACACCACTGAAAAGCTGGTGGAACTTCGTACAGACTACCTCAAGAATAAAATCAACCTTGGAAAAATGGCAGGTCTTGATGAAATCAAGGCTATGGGTATGACGAACGCCAAGCTGACTGCCGCCATGCTGAAAGCGTCACCTCAACCGCATGACGATGAACGCAAGTATGTTTACCCGGACAACCTGCGAAAAGAGTTCATCCCCCCGGAAGTATTTGAGTTCTTCGATAAGATGTATGACCCTTCCATTTCCGATAAAGACCTGTTCGGTGGAAAGCTCAATCTGAATATCGGCGAGTGTCCTGTCACTCTTGGATATGGTGGTATTCATGGTGCTATCCCGAACTTCTTTTGGGAGGAAACAGAGGACAGAGGGATTTGGAACGAAGATGTAGGAAGTTATTACCCTCACCTTTGCACCATCAATGGGTATACAAGCCGAAACATCCCTTCACCGCAGGTTTATGAGGACATATTGGAACGCCGTATGCAAGCAAAAGCGGCTGGTGACAAGGTTACAGCAAATGCACTCAAGCTGGTTTGTAACACCACCTACGGTTGCTTGCTGAACAAGTACAATGACCTGTTTGACCCTCTTATGGGACGCTCGGTGTGTATCAGCGGACAGCTCTATTTACTGGAACTGGCTGAACACTGCTACCAAGAGATTGAAGGTCTTCGCATAGTCCAGCTCAACACAGACGGTATCATGGTTGAGTGTAATAAGAAGGACTACGACAAGTTGACCGAAATCTGTAAGGAGTGGCAGGAGCGAACAGGTTTTGACCTTGAAGAAGATACCGTTGTGAAGATCGCTCAGAAAGATGTAAACAATTATGTCGAAGTTCAGCCGGGAGGTAAAGCAAAAGCCAAGGGCGGCTACCTTGTCAAGGGTATTGCTCCTGCTGGTGCGTTCAATGTGAACAACTCCTGCGTAATCGTGGCTACCGCTTTGAAAGAGTATTTTGTCAACGGTACTCCTGTAGAAGATACCATTAACGCCTGTGACGATATTTTCCAGTTTCAGATTATTGCAAAAGCTGGTGCAAAATATCGTGAAGCATATCACCTTGTCGATGGTGAGCAAGTCCCGGTACAGAAGGTAAATCGAGTATATGCTACGGCTGATACTCGATACGGAAAGCTATTTAAGGTCAAGGCAGAAAATGACGCTACCGCCAAAATCGAAATGCTCCCGGAACACTGCATTATCGACAACGACAACCACTTAACCATTTCCGATGTAGATAAGAGCTTCTATATCGACATGGCAAAGAAAAGAGTAAATGACTTTTTGGGTGTCAAACCCGAAAAGAAAACAAGGAGGACAAAGAAAATGGCAACTACCAAAACCGAAAATGTGTATCAAAAGTTGATTAAGGCGAGAGAGCAGTTCTTGAACGCCGATGTTCAGAAGACTGGTAAGAATATGCACCTGTCTTTCAAATACTTCGAGCTGGACGATATTGTTCCTACCGCAACTCGCATTTTTTCAGAAATCGGTCTCGTTCCTATCGTGAATTTTACTGTTGATGTGGCAACCATGACGGTAGTAAACACTGACAACCCGGAAGACACTGTTGCTTTTATTGCTCCGTTTAACCAGATCGCACCTATTGTGAGCAACACTGGCAAACAGGCTACCAATGAAATGCAAGCCCTTGGTTCTTCCATCACTTATATGCGCCGCTACCTGTATATGATGGCACTGGATATTTGTGAGAGCGATAGCATTGACGCAAATATCGGAAAACCTGCTCCTGCCACACCTGCCCCGGAAGCTCCGAAAGCACCTGCTACTCCTCAGCAGAGACAGGAAGTAAAGCAGGAACTTACTGCCCCTGCTGATAACGCAACCGCTTTGCAGATTAAGGGACTCAAGAATGTGCTGAAAAAGCTCAAGGACGCTGACCCTTCTAAGGAAGAAATGGTAGCTCAGATTGCAGTTCAGACCAAGGGATTTACGGAAATCAGCAAGGCTGACTGTGAGACCCTTATCAATAAGATTTCTACCATGCTGGAAGGAGGACAAGCATAATGGCTGATATTAAGTGGCTTGAGGACAATCGCTTGCAGATTGCTCCTCCCAAGCGTACCAAGAAAATCACTGGTACTCGCTTCGCAACAATCCTCGGATTGAACCCTTGGTCTACTGAGTTTGAAATGTGGTGTGCTATTACGAAGACCTTTGAGCTTCCTTTTGAGGACACCATTTATACCAAGGCTGGTAAGACCATCGAGCCGAAACAGGCTGAATACATGAAGAAATCTTACGGTATGGATTTGATTACTCCTACAGACCGTTACGGAGAGGACTACTTCAATAAAACTTGGGGAGATTTCTTCCCGGAAAATGCACACCTCGGCGGTATGTGGGACTACCTTGGAGTGAATGAGGACGGTGTGGTTGATACCGTACTGGAAATGAAAACCACAAAGCGTATTGAGGACTGGCAAAATGACGCTCCCGAGTATTACGCATTACAGGCGGCTCTCTACGCTTATCTGCTCGGTGTTGACAATGTTATCATGGTTGCTTCTTTCCTTGACGAGAAGGACTATGCAGACCCTTCCAAGTACACCCCGAACATCAACAACACCATTACAGTTGAGTTTAAGGTTTCCGAGCGTTACCCGGACTTCGCAGAGAAGGTAGCAAAAGTTGAAGCGTGGTGGAGTTCTTATGTGGAAACAGGTTTCTCTCCTGTTTTCGATGAAAAGAAGGACGCTGAAATTCTCAAGGCACTGCGTACTCACAATCTCACCCCGGACACCGATATTAACGCTCTGATTGCAGAAGCGGAAGGTCTCAAAGGCGAGGTTGACAAAGCTACTGCGGCAATCTCTGACAAGGAAAAGCGTCTCAAGGAGATCAACGACATTATCAAGGAACACGCTATGAAGCAGTTCCGTCCCGGTGATAAAAAGGTTGAGGTTAAGGGTTCTACTTACACTTGGGCTATTTCTCGCTCGGAGACTACAACCATTGACAAAAAGGCTCTCGAAGCAGACGGTTTGCTTGACAAATATCAGAAGAAATCCGAGCAGTACCGTATGACAATCAAATAAGGAGGACATTGAGTATGAAATTCCAGAAATTCGTAAAATCCATTGGTTCTGAGGGTATTGTGTATGTTCGTGAGAACGGAGATCGTTGGCTTGCTTCCGGGAATGTGTTCATGAAAATTCCCGATGATATTCGCAGTATTACTGCGGAGGAAGTTACAGATATGCCGGAAGCTATCGACAACATCATCAAGTATGACTATTCCACCGAACCCTGCGAACTCCATAAGGCGATTATGCCATACGCTGACGGTGTAATCAAGGATTGTGTGCGTATCTTCGCCACTGCAAATTGCCTTTGTACACTGGCTATTGACAACAGCGCATACGCCCTTATCGAAAGTAAGCGTGATGTAATCGAGATGTCCACCAAGTACGATACGGAAGCAGAAATGACCCTGTTGGTAAGGCTCTCGTTATTAAGAGTCCTTCGAATATGATTGAGGACGAGGTTGTTATCGGTCTGATTTTCCCTATTGAGTATGAGGAATAAGGAGGAACGACAATGTACATCAATCCATTTTTCGCAGGTATCGTTTCTACCGTAATGGTGGAACTTATTGCAATCATCTGTATCGCCCTGCATATGGGTAACGAGAAATAATTTAGGAGGAATTTACAATGGCAAGAATACCTATGACGAGTGGTTTCACTCTTATTCCCGAAGGAACTTATGTGTTCCGAGTTTATGGAGCAACCTATGACGAAGAGTTTGGCAAGATCGAAGTCAAACTGGTAAACGCCGCTGGTATGACTCATACTGAGCGTTTTTCCATCAAGGACAAGAACGATGAAATGAATGAAAAGGCTCTGAACGCTTTTTCCTACTTCGCTAAGACCGTTATGGGTGATTATACCCTTGAGGACATTGACCCGGCAGAACTGGTAGACCATTTCATCTGTGCCGAAGTGGTTCATACGAAGCTCCCTTCCAACAAAGACCCGAACAAGACCGTTACCTTTGCGAACCTTGGTGACAAGTCTCCGGCGGAATACTTCGACACTGAGCCTGTGGCTCGTGCGTTGAGTCTCGGTAAGGAAGGTAAGACCCCCGACCCGACCACCAATCCTACTCCTGTTTCTAATCCTGCCCCTGCCGCTCCTGCGAAGGGACTCGATCTTGACGCACTGCTTGGTATGTAATAGGTGTGGGGAGCTATGCTCCCCTCCCTTTAAGGAGGTAGGAATATGGAACTCAAAGATAGTGGAAATCGTAGAGAGTTTACAACCGGGGCAGTCAGAGATATTGGTGATGGCAAAGGTAGATGTGATCTACTCCCCCTCAGCGTGATTGCTGATATGGCGAATGACACCATTTTGCTTCGTATCGACCAGTACATTCGTTCCGGCAATAAAACCTCTCTCGTAACCGCAATCGAAACTTTTGCGGCAAAGCAGTACGGAGACCTATATACAGCCATGTTGGAAGTCTCCAAGCATTATGAAGATGGGTGCAACAAATATGGAGAGCGTAATTGGGAGCAAGGTATTCCAATCCACTGTTACATAGACAGTGCTGTTCGCCACTACATCAAGCACATGAGAGGAGACACAGACGAACCTCACGACAGAGCGTTTATGTGGAATATTCTTGGTGCGCTATGGACTCACGATTATAAACCAGAGTGTCGTGATCTCCCATTCGTAGATAAGGAGGTAAACCATGACTGAAAGAGAAAGACACGACCTGTTCTTGAGCGCAGGTTTCAACAAAATCATTTCTGAGGACTTTAACACCTATCTGCTGGCAAATGGTTTTTTCCGTTCCCCGGCAAGCACAAAATATCATGGTATCTATGAGGGCGGTCTGTTCGACCATTCCTTTGCTGTCATGAATAGCTTGGTAGGTTTGTCCGCACAGAACAATCTCAAATGGCAGAGAGCAGAAAGTCCCTTCATCGTTGGTATGTTCCATGACCTCTGCAAAATCGACTCGTACCGACACCCAAAAACGAGTGAGCTTTTCGATGGTGACAAGGTGTGTCCGATTTACGATGAACAGGCGTGGGAATACAATCCCGACACCTTTATCAAAGGTCATGGGGACAAGTCGGTTATCCTACTCTCTCAGTTTATGACACTGACTGAGGAGGAAGTCATGTGTATTCTCTACCACATGGGGGCTTTTACCGAGAAAGACCAGTGGAGAAACTACACCAATGCAGTACACCTTTATCCAAATGTACTATGGACACACCATGCAGATATGCTCGCTTCTCATGTGGTAGGTGTTTGATATGCCTGTTTTCAAGAAAAACAAAGGTCATATCTTCGGGGTTCAATTCAGTGCAAAAGAGCAGAAAGCCATAAATGAAGAAATTCTTCGTCAGTGTGCCGAGTTCGATAAGAAGAACGCCAACGAGATTGACGCACTGGTTTTATGGCTACTTCATGAAAGATTTGGGTTCGGGAAGAAGCGTTTGCGAGCTTTTTATGACTACTTCCTAACCGAAATAGACGCTCTGGTAGAGCATTACGCTATGGGTGACGAAGATAAGGCATGGCTTTGTACCTATAAGCTGAAACAATACGGCATTGACATTGAAGAATGGAACAAGGAGGTAAAACAATGAGCTACAAGCTGAAAAATGTAAACGGAAAGGTTACTTTCCTTCTTCGCACAGGCAAGGACATGGTGCAAAATCAGATGTCGGTTGCTTCTGCACAGCATATTATCGACAATGGAAAAATCATGAAATTCGATGTGAACGGTTATCCCATCAACATTGACAACAAATGGTATTTCGAGGGAGAAGTTTTCAAGAGAACAGCTCCTAAAAAGACGGAGGACGCTTAAATGAGAACATACTACTCTGAGTACATTCAGCACTGCATGAGATTTTATGCAAGACACCCTCACCCTAAGTTCCATTCTGACGCTGATAAGCTCAACTGGAACGCTTGTGACAGTGCTATGAGAAGTTTCACCGACAGCGAGAAGGACATTCTTATGACTGTGTATCGTGAGGGTGATACCATTCCCGATAACATTTACAATGTTTCCGTAAGCCGCAACATCAAGCAGGACAGTGTTTGGAAACTTGTGAACGAGCTGGAACGCAAAGTTGCAAAAAGGAGAAATTTGATTTGACACATTCAGAGAATATCCCGGAAGAGCTAAAGAGATTGACTCAATGGGTTTGCGCTCAGAATGACAGCAAAGTTCCTATGATGGCGTGTTCGAGAGAAGCCGCTTCCTCTACCAATCCTCAAACATGGGCTACCTTCGATACGGCTCATGAAGCTGTGTCGAAGGGGTTCTATGATTACTGCGGTTTCGTGTTCAACGATAACGGATATGTGGGTATCGACATTGACGATGGTTACGACCAAGATGGTTTTATCAGCCCTCTTGCCGCTGAGATCATCGGTAAGTGTCAGAGCTACACAGAGAAATCGAAAAGCGGTAGAGGTTTTCATATCCTGCTTAGAGGGACGCTACCATTCAAAGGTAAGAACAACCTCGCTGGTGTGGAGATTTACAAAGCGGCACGATATTTCATCATGACTGGTGATACGCTTCTGTTCAGTGATATTGAGGAAAACCAAGAAGCCATTGACTATGTGGTTGAAAAGTTCTTCCCGGAAACACGCAGAGACAAGGACACATCGGAGTACGGTAGTCGCATTTATTCTCCTATCTGGACAATGCCGGAAAACAACCGTATCAAACTTCGACCTGTCTACCCTCGTATTCCAGATGGTAGCCGTAATATTTGCTTGACCTCTCTTGCAGGTATGCTTCATAACCAAGGTTATAGCAAACAACAGATTTACGATGAACTGCTTTATGCGAATACTGTTGCGTGTGACCCACCTCTCGATAGAACTGAAATCAGAACCATTTGTAACAGCGTGACCCGATACAAACGATAATCGAAAATCAACACGAAAAAGATAATTTATTTCATTTTAAGGATTGACAAACAATCTTATTCGTGTTATATTGTAATCACAGTCGGATAACAAATTATCCGAAATGGACTGTCGGAGGAGACCGACATAAAATAATCATCTGTCGGGACACCGGGCGTAGACAGGTGTAAGCGGCAATCGAAGGGGTCATGGGAAACCGCTACCGAATGAAACCCCTTCCTTACATAAGGAGGTTATTTTCATGGCGAGAATTATTGATTACCGTAGAGGGGACATTTACTACATAGAAGCAGGTGGGGTTTGCGTTGGCTCTGAGCAGAAACCCGGTAGACCGGGTGTTATCGTTTCAAACGATCTCGGTAACAAGCACTCTTCTAATGTGGAAGTGGTTTTCCTCACTTCTCAGAGCAAAAAGGAATTGCCCACTCATGTCAGCGTTATTTGCAAAGTTCCGTCCACCGCTCTGTGCGAAAACATTCAGACTGTTTCGAAAGAACGACTCGGTACATTCATTCGTGCTTGTTCTGATAACGAAATGAGAGAGATTGACAACGCTCTCCTGTGTTCTCTTGGTATCACCATCCCGGAGGTAGAGAGAGAGAGCTTGAGGAGTCCGATAATTTCCCTCCTTCCACCGAGCAAATCAGCGTTGCAGAGATTGAGCGAAACCTGTACAAGAGCTTGTACGAACAGCTTTTAGATAAGATGGTGGTGGCTCGACTTTGAAATGTGATGTATGCCAAAAGGACTGTCTCTGCCGCACCTGCCCCAACAACAGGAGTTGCAGGGTAGCTCGAAGAAAGCGTTGTAAAGCAGTGTGCTACTGCTCCATAAACAGAAAATTGAAGGAGGAAAAAGAAAATGAAAGTGACTCTTATCCAAGCAACCGAAAATCCTATTGAGGTTATTTCTCAGATCGCAAGTATCTGTTATGACAGTGACCCGAAGAACTCTCTCGGACTGGTGAAACACCTGTACCGTAATGGACATCATAGCGTGTTCGAGCATATCTACTTCACCTTTAAGATTGAAGGTATATCTCGTGCTTGCTCTCACCAGCTTGTGAGACATAGACACTGTAGCTTCACTCAGAGGTCTCAGCGTTACTGTTCGGAGGACAATTTCGGATATGTAACACCACCTACTATTGCGGAAGAATGTTTCTCAGATGGCATGAAGACACTGAATGAATGGTACAACGATTATCAAACAGGTGGTAATGTACCAAACGAGGACGCAAGATACCTTCTTCCCAATGCCTGTGAGACTTCTTTGTATCTCTCATGCAACCTGCGTGAACTTATTCACATGGCAAACGAAAGACTGTGTATGAGAGCGCAGTGGGAAATCCGAGACCTTGTAAAGCAGATGATTTCCCTTGTAGACCCTGCCCTTCATTTTATGCTTGTGCCTAAGTGTGAAAGCGGTCGCATTATCTGTCATACCCCTTGTGCAAACAGGGAGGTGTAATCATGGGCAACCGTATCTCCAAGGACGCATATTACCTTGGTATCGCAAAGGCTGTGTCCAAGCGTTCCACTTGTCTTCGCAGACAGTATGGAGCAGTAATTGTCTGCAACGATGAAATTGTAGCCACTGGTTACAATGGTTCTCCGAGAGGTGAGGTCAACTGCTGTGATGTGGGTATCTGCCATAGAGCGAACTGTGAACATAATGACGGAAACTATGCTATCTGTCCTGCCGTTCATGCTGAACAGAACGCTATTATTTCCGCTTCGAGAGCTGAATTGCTTGGTTCTACCCTTTACCTCTATGGTTACGACTGCGAGACCCAAACCAGCGTAAAAGCCATTCCCTGTGCGCTGTGCGAGCGAATGATTAAGAACGCAGGTATCGGAAGGGTGGTGTCGGAATGAACGAGGATAACAAAATCTGCCCATTATTTCTCGCTTCCCCAGCTTTCAAGACAGTGAAAGGCTGTGAGTGCCGCAAAGAAGCGTGTGCTTGGTGGGTAGAGGACAAACAAAAATGCGCTATCGCAGTGGGAGGTGAACGAAATGGTAAGCGATAGAGAATTATTCGAGCTTCGTAACGGTCGAGTAATCATGGACGAGGACTTGTCTGAGAAAATGTATATCATCAAGTCCTATCACCCGGAAAAAGCGGACGAAACCAGCTCCGGGTTTGAGTGGTCGGAAATGGGTATGGCAAACCTGTTTGGTATGCTATATAACCGGGAAGCTCGTTATTGTACAGAGCATAAAAGCTGGTACACATATCATGAGGGCGCATGGCGCAGAGACGAAGGAGCAATCCTCGTGTCCGAGAAAATCAAAGACTTCGTGAGACTTATGATTTTGTACTGCGGTGAAATCGTAGACGATGAAATTCGAAAATCATACACCTCTTTCGTAAATAAGATGGGTGACAGGCGTATGCGAGATCGTATTCTCAAGGACGCAACAGGTGAGCTTCGTATCTCTGCAAACGAGTTCGACTCTGACCCATATCTTATTAACTGTCTCAACGGTACTTACTCTCTCAGAGACTTTTCCTTTAGAGAAGCCAAGTGGGATGATTTTCTTACCATGCAAACCAATTTCCGTCACACCGTCCGCAGGGACATACGCTGTGAGCGTTGGGAGACCTTCATTGACGAGGTTACACAAGGAGACAAAGACAAGGCAGATTTCCTGCAACGCTCCCTTGGCTATTCCATCCTTGGTATGAGTAATGAGGAGTGTATGTTCATCCTACATGGTAAGACAACCAGAAACGGCAAATCCACCCTTCTCAACACGATTGAGACTATGCTCGGTGATTATGCCAAGGTTGCCCCGGTTGGGATGATTTGTAAAGGTGATAGATCAAAGGACGCAGAAGCCGCTTCCCCTACTCTCGCTGGTCTCAAGGGTAAACGCTTTGTGACTATGAGCGAGTCCAACGAATACGGCAAACTGGACGAGGAGAAAATCAAACAGTTTACAGGCGGTGAGGAAATCTCCGCTCGTGCTTTGTATCAGTCGGCAATCACATACAAGCCGCAGTTTACCTTGTGGCTTTCCTGTAACGACCTTCCGATGGTTACGGACAAGTCCCTATTTGCTTCCGACCGTATTAAGGTCATTGAGTTCAACAGACATTTCAAGCCGGAAGAACAGGACACGCACCTAAAAGACGAACTGACTTCCACCGAAGCCATGAGTGGTATCTTCATGTGGCTTGTGCGTGGGTACATCAAGTATAAAGAGCATGGTTTGATAATGCCAGACCACCTCAGATCGGTTGTCACCAAATATGAGCGTGAGAACGACCTTGTGTTGCAGTTCCTTGAAAATCGCTGTGTGCGTGTTCCCGAAGATGAAGAAAATCCGTATGGCGAAAAGAGCAAACGAACTATCATCAAAGCGAAAGACCTGTACCAAGCGTTTAAGATGTGGGCAAAATCAGAGGGCGCACCTGTCCTGTCAGCTCGTAAGTTCAACTCCGAAATGGAACGACACCCGGAATGGTTCGACCGAAAATCAACTTCCAGCGGTTTCGCAATCTATTGGGGTCTCAAGCTCAAGGAGGTGCTGTAGTGCTTACGGTTTTTCGGGTTTTGATTGATATTTTGAACATAATTCTCGTATTTGTGTTTTTCATCAAAACAGCTAACTCTTATTATAAGAACGACACGCACTCCATGATTTTCAATGGGTTAATGCTTATCGTACTTTGTATGTAAGGAGGTGTCAATAGATGATTGATAAAAAATGTCTATCCTGTGACTTTTACGACCCGGACTTTGAGTGTACCTGTCCGTCTCACGAAATGTGGTACGCTTGCCCTCTTTCTCCCGAACCTACACCCGAAGATTTTGAAAATGGAGGTAATGATAATGAAATCTAAGTTTTTACAAACTCTACCGCAGTACTATTTCGACAGAGACGATTTTACAAAAATGTTCTTTGAGGTCTTCGGTTCTGACGATAAGGTATTCGATGTAATTGTTGCTTGTCAAGGACACGAGTGCTTTGATAGTTTCCATCTTTACTATGCCAATGACGAGTTCTACATTATCCATTTGGATAGCGGAACTATCATTAACTGGTACAAGCACCTCGGTCGCACAAACACTTGCAACAAAGAAGGGTTTGCGCTGGATGATTTGAGAGAGTTCTTGAAATTACTCAAATCTGATATGGAGGATTGATTATGAAACCATTCAAATTTGAACAGGCAAACAAGAACCTGTTAAAACCCGAAAATATGACTGACGAGGAGTGTTCTTCCTTATGGGTATATAACGATGGAACGCAGTGCGTCAGTTGTTGGCGGCTGACATGGAAAGAACGACTCAAGGCTTTGTTCTTCGGTCGAGTATGGTTGGCTGTACTTGGTGGAGAATCACAACCTCCTGTATGGCTTTTCTGCGACAAGACAGTATTTGTGAAGGAGGTATCGAAATGAAAATCAAAGTTGAGCATGAAGTTTCTCCCGAAAAAGAGACTTGCACTTACGATGGGGATTTTTGGGGAAAGAGTATTTGCCGGTATCACACTCACAGGGATAGAACGCATGGTCGAAAAGCTCCTGTTGAGCGACATCTTCCGAAATGCACATTATTTGATTGTTGGCTCGAAAGAGATTATGTAAAGTGTGAAGCTTGTAAAAATGCTTGTACCGAAGATTGGAGTGACGAAGGTGGAGAATAAAATGCTTACCGAGCTTCAAGGTATGCTCGAGGACATAAACTCAAACGAGATTGTCTCTCACATACTGGACGGTACTCTCCTATCGTGGCTCGACTCTTGGAAAATGAAGTGCTGTATGTTGGTAGCGTTTCTGTTCGAGAGTGATAAGGCAAATATGGCAGAGCTTGAAAAGCTGAGACGAGAAAACTTCGGTCTCAAGACTACGGTTAAGAATCAGCAGTCTAAACTTGAAAAGTTCTACCACAACTATTAGAGGGAGGTAAGTTAAATGAAGCGATATAGAGTCATGGGAAATTGTACTCTAGTATGTAGCATGGTGGTCGAAGCAGAGAACGAGGGCGAAGCTATTGAAATTGCGAACTCTGAATTTGGTGGTCTCACTAATTATGCTGGCATGGGAAGTTGTGATTGTCTTGTAGGCGTACTTACAAGCGAGGGCGAAAGGTCTATCTATCCCGACAGCGACCCTGTTTTCGATGATTGCGAGGAGGTATAGAAATGAGTTGTTATAACTGTAAAGCAAAACACAACTGCTCCTCTGCTGTGCAGGAAGGTTCAGTAATGTGTATGGTGAATAAACTTCATTACGGCGGCACTCATGACGAGGAAGAACCGCAAAGACAGGTCGGTTCGTTCTGTCAGTATTGCGGCAAGCCTTTGAAGGTCTACGGCTCTGAAAGGTTTTGTAATAACCCTCTCTGTCAGAACAGATATGTGAATGTGTGAGGAGACACAGATGTATGCGATACAAAACATAAAGACAGGTAAGTTTGTCTATGGCACAGACTACCGCTACTATCCTCGACATCAACGCACGAGTTTTGAAAAAATGCTCACATACGATGAATACTTTTTCGCCGAGTGCGACTTTCTCAGCCGAGGGTGCAGTAAAGATTACAGGATTGTAGAACTCGAACCTGTAAAGGTAAAGAGCGTGTTGCCTGTTGTGAAGGAGGTGCGACATGAGCGACTTTGAACTTCTAAAGGCTCTGCAAAATGAGCTGGTGGAAACTCTTGAGAACAGAAAAAAGGTAGAGTATTTTACTCACGAAACGAGCAAAGCAAAGATAAATCGACTTCGACTTTCTCTCAATGAGGTTATGCTTCGTATAGAAAGAAAGTGCGGCTCTTACTATAGAAAAGAGCCGGAAGCGTGGGAATAACGCAAACAACACAAATCGGATTGAAAAATAATCTAAAACGACATTTGGTAAACAATCTTTATAAGATTAGTATTTGTCTTTTGATATTTTTCAGTTGAAGTAGTTAAAGTAGTGGATAATCGGTTTTTGCGTATAAGTTCTCTTATAAGGGGTCTATATAGTAAAAGTTATACGCAAAATGCTTAAAACAGCTACTTTAACTACTTTATAATAAGAATAAGAAAGAGGACTCTCCGGCTGTAAGAGGACTCTCTGAGGAGGTAAAATCATGACAAAAAAGGCTGGTACAGACGGTGAGGTTACTGTCATTAAGAAGCGTGGTAGAGGTGGTAAGAACTCCCCTGTCATTGGTAACAATGGGTTGATATTAGAACCCGGTGACAACACAAAGATTTTGGAAGTCAATATGGCTCTGCTGAATTTCCCGAACATTGATATGAAGGATGTTGAACAGGTACAGCAGAGACTTAACGACTATTTCATGTTGTATGCACAGGCTGATTTGAAGCCTACTGTCGTTGGTATGGCTATTGCGTTGAATGGACATTCGAGACAATGGCTGTGGGCTTTGACACATGACAGACCTTTGGGTGGTAGAGGGAATGAGATTTCGTTGCCGCCCGAAGTGACGAACACCATAAAAAAAGCGTATTTTTTGATGGAGAACCAGTGGGAAACTTACATGAACTCCGGCAAGATCAACCCTGTCTCTGGTATCTTCCTTGGAAAGAACAACTTTGGCTACCAAGACAAAACCGAATATGTTGTCACACCGAATGTCCAGCAGGACAACGACTATAACGCCGATGATATTCGAAGCCGCTACTTGATCGACTCTGAAAACGACTCTGAGAGCGAAAACGACTAACGACTATCAAACGACTATCGACTATCGACTATGAACCGCCTTTTCCGGCTCGCCCGGATTGGGCGGTTTTTCTTTCGATTTTTGTCCGATTTTCAGCGGTTTCTATTAACGCTTTACAGCAATAAAGCAAAATTGTAGTTTTTCGCCCCGATTGATCTGGTTTTTCGGTTTCTTCCTATATAATGTATAGTCGATTGAAAACAATCTGAAAAAGATAAAAAATATTTGAAAAGGGGTTGACAATTCATAAAAGATGAATTACAATAGAAACATCAAAAGGACAATAAACAATCCGACACAGATTATAGGAGGTCACATCATGAAAAAATATTTTGCCGTTTCTTTCAAGTATTCTGACAGCGTGTTTTGCTCCAATATCGCACACGCCGAAACCGCCGAAGCTGTCAACGCTTATTATTCAAATTATGAATGGTTCAGCGTTCGAGAGTGCGAAGATCACGAAATCGAAACCGCACGCCGCAAAGGTATGCCGATTGTAGAAATCGAAACCGCCGAAGCCCTTGAAGAGGTTAACGAGTTTGAAACACTCGCCGCCGAAGTGAGCGAAGACGGGGAAAAACAAGCCGCCGACACTGTTTTTTATATTAAAAATGGCTTTTTCCCGACATGGGCACAGGAACACCGCACAGACCCCGACAGAGGGTTGAAAGCTCACAGCACCGCCCACCGTTGGGCGCAGTACACCGCCGGAGAGATCACCCGAGAAAAGGCGGTTGAGCTTGCCACAAAGCGAGCTACAAAGGATATTGAAAAGAAGACCGCCGCAAAGCTCGCAAAGCTCGACAGAGTGAAAAACGCTCCCGATCTCGTTTTTATTTCGGTTTCTGTCGATTGGATAAAATCCCGTACATGGGGTTACAACCCGAGGGTTGAGATCAGAACCAACACCGGGACATTTTACGGAACGGCGAGTGGTTGCGGATATGATAAAGAAAGCGCCGCTATTGCAGACGCTTTGAACCAGTGCGACAGCGTGTTGAAAGCGTTGTATCAGTTGGAAGAAAGGGGGCTTTGTTCCGGGTTGAGCGATAAAAGCCCGATCGCCTGTACAGGGGTTGACAATAGAACGGTGTGCGGTTATGGCGCAGGCTATAGCATTTTACCGTATTTTGAAGGCGGTGTAGGTGCTTCGTGTTTCTGGTCTATTCTTAAAAATTGCGGTTTCAAAACATCTGTACATCACACAAAATACGCTGATTTCTACGAAATTACAAAGGAGGTCGCATAATATGAAAGCATTATACAAAGTATACGGAGACCGCCGCCCATGTGGGGCGGTCACTCTCTCAAATTGTTTCGGGTTGCTAGTATTCGAGCCAACCGAAGAAGATCGCCCCGATACCGATTTTATAACCGCTTGGAGCGGTACAGAGGGTAAAACATGGGGTTTTCATAGAAATAAGGTACACTATACCCCCTCCGGGCGTGCGTACCTTCGCAAAGGTTCTTTGCGGTTCTATTTTGACGAGATTATGAGAGTTTGAGGAGGTTTGAAAAATGAACATTAACGAAATTATGCGAGAGTTGGCGCAGTATATCCGATTGCAGGAAGAAGCCGCCGCAACAGTCGAAGCGTTGAAAGACCAGATAAAACAATACATGACGGAAAACCAGCTTGACACGCTCGCAGGTGATGAACACAAAGCAACATACAAAGCGGTTTCAAGCTCCCGAGTTGATACCGCCGCATTGAAACGAGATCACCCCGATATTGCAACGGCGTACACAAAAAAGACAGAAACAAAGCGCTTCACCTTTGCATAATGGGAGGGGGTGAAAATATGATACTTTTATATATTATCCTCGCTCCCTTTGTATTCCTGTGTGAGCTATTGAAAATCAGTAAATAATACATAACCGCCCCGGCTATATAGCCGGGGTTTTCTTTTGCCTTTTGTGCGGCACTGTGCGCCCCTGTATGGGGCTTTTATTGTATGGGGTTATACTTTCATAGCCGCCAGGTTGCGGCGTTCCTGTGCGCTCTGTGCCTGTCTTTTGGGTATATCCTTTTGACGGTTGCGGCGGTTGCTGTCAATAGTACCCCTTTTCCCTGTTTTGGGTGTACTGTCAAGCCGTTTCAATCCTATTGACAGCGGCGCACAGGTGCGGCGGCGTGTCGGCTTTCAGTCCCGGAGATCATACCCCCGGAGGGGGAACGCCGACAGCCGACCGAGCCGCAGGGAGTACGCTGAGTACCCCAAAATTTCAAAAAGAAACAAAAAGGACATTTAATTATCTCATTTGTATTGACATTCATCTTCGCTTGTGTTATAGTAATCTTACAGAGATAAAGGAGGTGCGTTATGGTACGCAATAATTTTGAACTCGATGTAAAAGTCAAGTGTCTTGAGGTTGGTATGAACCAGTTGACCCTTGCCGAGAAAATCGGCACTACAGGTCAATATGTAAATCGTATCACCAAGAAAAAGGACGGTATGATTAACAAGACCTTTGTTCAGATGATGGAAGCCCTTGGTTATGACATCGAGCTTACTTATGTGAAGCGAGAAGATTAACCGATAAGGAGGTGGGTACATGAAGGTCGGTTATGTACGAGTAAGCACCGCAGAGCAAAATCCGGCGAGACAGTTGGAACTTATGAAGTCCCTTGGTGTAGAGAAAATCTACCATGAGAAAATCAGTGGTAAAGACACCAACCGACCTCAGTTCAACGAAATGCTCTCATTCTTACGAGAGGGAGACACCTTGTATGTGGAGTCGTTCTCTCGATTGTCCCGAAGCACACGAGATTTGCTTTCCACTGTTGCAACGCTGACAGAGCGAGGTGTTGTTCTTGTCTCAGACAAGGAGAAGTTTGATACAGGAACACCTCAAGGGAAATTTGTTCTGACGGTGTTCGCCGCTCTTTCTGAATTTGAGCGTGAAAGTATTTTGGAAAGACAGCGTGAGGGTATCGAAATCGCAAAAGCGGAAGGAAAATATAAAGGTCGCAAGCCTATCCCTACTACAGAGAATTTCTTTACGGTAGCAAAGGCTTGGTCTGATGGGACTCTCACCCTCAAGGACGCTATCAAAGAGTCCGGGGTCTCCGAGTCAACCTTTTTCCGCAGGTGCAAACAATACGGTATTCGTAAAGCAGGTTAGTGTAGGAGGTGTAATCTATGTGTGGTATAATTGTTATCACAGCTTTACTAATCATTTTAGGCTTGTTAATGTTTTCCGCAGGACTTGAAATTCTTGCCCTAACGGCTTTGGTAATAGCAGGAGTCATAATAGCAATATTTCCTGCCATGAAGAAAGGAATGGGTAAGATGGCAATAACATTATGTGTTGTTTGTGGAATAATATTGGTAATCGGGACTATTTTCCTTGCAAACTCGCTTTACCATAAAAACAAACAGGATGTGGTAGATACTACCCCTGTCCTATCTCAAACAGATTGGGAAACAGTGTTTAGGGAAAATGAGTTCTCAGATGATGAAATATCCGAATACAAAGAAATCTTTGACGCAATAGGTATTTCCGATTATCACGATGTAGACATTCATGAGAACGGTATCATGCACATTGTAAGGGGTAAGGTTTACGACTCAAACGAACTACAACTCGATGTGACACTTGAAAACCGTAAAATCATATATGTTGCTTTGGCTGGAATACCCGATACAAAAACGGAAGCCTATATAAATTGGCGAGGAAAATTGAAATTCAAAACCGTTGGGACAACGACCTCGGTTGATTTGTACAGTGATACAGACGGTGGATATTTGGCGAAAGTAGATTGGGAAAACAAAACCATATCTGCTATAGAGTAATTATTGAAATGGCGCATGATTGCGAGAGCTTTTGGCTCAACCAGTCATGCGCTTTTTCTTTTTGGAGGTATTATGAAAAAACTACTTGAAACAATCCACAAGAAGACCCAAGGGGCGTTTTGTTTCCAGTCTTTTGAGGATTTGTATTACATGAGTCTGGAAGCTATGAAGACAGATGTTCCTCTCGGCGTAGAGTATTTGAAACTCTTGTCAGAGGAGTGTGAGAAAGCCATGTGTGATATGAGTCTGACAGAGGAACAGGTGCGAAAGCTCTATGATCTGCACAAGAGGGTTTGTCTGAAAGCCGCTCCTTATGACTTTGACTCATATCTGCTGTATGTCGAGTGGAACAGAGAACCCGATAAGAAGTTCTATCCCCCTCGTAGGAAAGTGCTGAAACAGGTGGTGGACGCACTGCAAGAGCTGGCTGACAATAAACTGGATTTGCTGGCAATCTCTCTCCCACCGGGCGCAGGTAAGACAACGATTGCGATTTTCTTTCTCACATGGCTTGCAGGTAAAATCCCTAACGACCCTATGTTGACAGGTTCACACTCTAACTCGTTTGTGCGAGGGGTGTATGATGAATGTCTAAGAATTATGGACGAGAACGGTGATTATCTGTGGCATGATGTGTTCCCACACATTAAGGTATCCAGTACCAATGCAAAGGATTGTCGTATTGACCTTGATAAGCGTCAGCGTTTTGAGACCTTGGAGTTTACATCTATTGGTACTGGTAACGCTGGTCTGTATCGTGCGGCAACCCTGCTCTACTGTGATGACTTGGTATCTGGTATTGAAGTTGCTCTGTCCAAGGAGCGATTGGACAAGCTGTGGGAGACCTACACCACTGACTTGAGACAGCGTAAAATCGGAGATCACTGTAAGGAGCTTCATATTGCAACTCGTTGGTCTGTGCATGATGTAATTGGCAGACTTGAGCGTGAGTACGGTGATAGCGACCGAGCAAAATTTATCGTCATTCCTGCTCTCGATGAAAATGACGAGTCCAATTTTGATTATGCCTATGGTGTGGGCTTCAACACTAAGTTCTACCATGAGCAGAGAAATATCATGGACAATGTGAGTTGGCGAGCTTTGTACATGAATGAGCCTATCGAGAGAGAAGGTCTTGTTTATGCCGAGGACGAGCTTCGCCGCTACTTTGAGCTTCCCGGAAATGAGCCGGACGCAATTATTGGGATTTGCGATACCAAGGATAAGGGTGCTGACTATGCGTTCCTTCCGGTTGCGTATGTGTTCGGACAGGACTACTATATTGACGATTGTGTTTGTGACAATGGGTTGCCCAATATCGTAGACGCTCGTTTGACCGAAATCCTTGTTCGAGATAAAGTGAAATCCTGTAGGTTTGAGTCCAACTCGGCAGGACGAAGGGTTGCTGAAAAGATACAGGAAGAGGTCAAGAAAAAGGGCGGCATTACCCATATCACGACCAAGTTCACCACCGCCAACAAGGAAACGAAGATCATCGTCAACAGCGCATGGGTCAAGGAGCATTGTCTGTTCAAAGACGCTTCCCTCTATCAGAAAAAGTCTGATTATGGAAAAATGATGAATATGCTCTGCTCTTACACTGTTGCTGGTAAGAACAAGCACGATGATGTTCCAGATGGTATGGCTATGTTGGCTGAATATGCTCAAAGTTTGAATGGACAGAAAATCGAAGTTTTCAAAAGACCTTGGTAATTCACAAATTCAACATAGTTTTCAACATTTTAGTTCTTAAAATAAGAATTACAACTTGACTTTTTTGAATTGAAATGTTATTATATCTGTGATAAGATAAAAGGTTAAAGTGGCGCATGATTGCGAGTAAGGCGAAAGTCCTACAAACAGTCATGCGCTATTTTTATTTTTCGAGGAAGGAGGAGAAATCATGGGAAATGTTGTTGATACCACCAAGCCTGTAAGTCAGACTCGACAAATGAGCGGCAGACGAGTTATCAAGTCCAGTGTGAAGAAAATCACTGAGCAAAATATCGTAGATGTCTTGCAAGCGGCTATGGCAGATCACAACCTAAACCGCAGTGAGATTGAATACCTGTGGAATTACTATCGTGGTAAACAACCTATTCTGAACCGTACAAAGGATGTTCGCCCGGAAATCTGTAACAGGATTGTAGAAAACAGAGCTAATGAGATTGTCTCCTTCAAGGTCGGGTATCTGTGTGGAGAACCCATTCAATATATCGGCAGGAACACCGATGAAGCTGTTACGGCTGGTATCACTGCTCTGAATGAACTTATGTTTGCGGAAGATAAGGCTACTCAAGACCAAGAGATTGTTGAGTGGCAGATGATTTGCGGAACAGCATTTCGTTTGGTTCTTCCCGATAATAGCTCAGAGGTAGACGAGTCTCCGTTTGAAATGTACACACTTGACCCTCGTGACACCTTTGTGGTGTATTCCAATGACATCGGAAGCAAACCTCTGATGGCTGTTAAATACAGTATTGACGAGAATGATGTGACCCACTACTCGGTTTATACCGAAAACTACTACTGGTTGATTGATGGGGACATTATCAACAGGGCTGAGTCTAAACCTCACGCCCTTGATACAATACCGATTTTCGAGTACCCGGCGAACAACGCTCGCCTTGGTTCTTTCGAAATCGTACTCCCTCTGCTGGACGCTATCAATAATGTAGAAAGTAATCGTATGGACGGTATCGAACAGTTCATACAGGCTTTTTGGAAATTCATTGGCTGTAACATCGACAAGCAGAAGTATAAGGAGTTCTTGGAGGAGGGTGCAATCCTCGTACCTCCTAACGACAATGGTGGAAATATTGATGTAGACCTTGTTGTTAAGGAACTCAACCAAGGGCAGACTCAGACTCTAAAAGACGATCTGTATACTGCTGTTCTTACCATCTGCGGTATGCCGAACAGGAATGGTGGTAGTTCCACCTCTGACACTGGTGCGGCTGTACTTCTGCGTGATGGTTGGTCTCTTGCCGAAGCGAGAGCCAAGGATAGCGAGCATATGTTCAAAAAGGCTGAGAAGAAAATGCTCAAGCTGGTTCTTCGTATTTGTAGAGACCTTGCTGACATTGACCTTCGTTTGAAGGACATTGACATGAAGTTTACTCGTAGGAATTACGAAGCCATTCAGAGCAAGTCTCAAGTGCTGGTGTCTATGCTACAGCAACCCAAAATCCATCCGCTTCTTGCTTTCTCTCATTGTGGTATGTTTACCGACCCGGAAAGTGCTTACACACTGAGTATGAAGCACTATGAAGAGGAGCAGGAAAAGGTAGCACAGCAGAACCCACTTCCAGATAATGACCCGGAAGATAAGTAATTTAAGCGGTTTTCCGCTTGGATATGGCGAGGGAACGCCTTAAAACGCAACATAGGGAGACAACCCTTCAAACAGACAGTAGTGTAGAGTGAACTACCGTAAAAACGCAAGGAGGAATTTTGTATGACTATCAAAGAATTGCTGGGTGACGCATACAAAGACGGTATGACGATGGAGGAAATCGAGACCGCTTTGGAAAATGTGTCCATGCCGGAGGATAACTCCGCAGAAATCGAACGACTGAAAAATGCACTGTCCAAGAGTAACAGCGAAGCCGCTGGTTATAAGAAGCAGTTGCGAGAGAAAATGACCGAAGATGAAAAGAAACAGCAGAAAGACCAAGAAGAGCGTGAGGAGTTGCAGTCCAAGTACGACAAGCTCCTGCGTAAGACTACTATCGCTGAGAACAAAGCGAAGCTGATTGGTCTTGGTTATGAAGAAACTCTTGCTACTGAGACTGCCGAAGCTATGGTAGACGGTGACAGTGAGAAGGTGTTTGCAAACCAGCAGAAGCATTTGGCTTCCTTTGAGAAGAAGGTTCGTGCAGAAGCCCTCAAAGATACACCGAAACCTACTCCCGATGGGAAAGACAAGCCTATGACACTGGAAAAGCTCAGAGAGCTTGACCCTATGGAGCGTCATAAGTTTGCCGTAGAACACCCGGAGGAATACAAAGAACTTTATGGAGGTAATGAATAATGGCACATACAATTTATGAAAACTTCTACCTTTCCAACGAGGTTGAAGATCAGTTCAATTCCCACCTCAATCTACAGCAGTTTTGTACTGTAGATAATAGTCTCGTGGGAGAACCCGGTATGACTCGTAAGATCAATGTCTACAAGGCTACCGATGGTACTGAGAAGCTGGCTATGGGTACTGGTAACAGCAAGTCTATTGAAGTTTCCTACGCAGAGAAGGAGTACAAAATTCAGCTCGCTCAGAACCGCTTTGAGTATTTTGACGAACAGGCTATGACCGACCCTATGCTTATTCCTGTTGGTGTGCGTCACATGGGTACGGATATGTTCAACACTGTCAATAAGGACATCTTTGCTGAGTTCAACAAGGCTACTCTTGCTGTTGAAGCGAAGACTTACGGCTTTGGCACTTTTGCTGACGCTGTAGCCAAGCTGAACCTTGAGCAGATTGAGGGCGTGAACATCTTTGGTTTCGTCAATGCGGCTGATATGGCGGCAATTCGTAAGGCTCTGAACGAAGACCTCAAGTATGTTGAGTCCTTCGCTCGTAACGGTTATGTCGGCACTGTGGCAGGTGTCAACCTGTACACCAAGAAGGACGCTGTGGCTGGCACTATCGTAATTGCTACCAAGGAAGCAGTTACCCTTTTCAATAAGAAGGGTGTTGAGATTGAGCAGATTGTCGGTAATCAGCGTTCTGAGACTGCGGCAAATATCCGTAAGAATACCATCTTCTCTCGTAAGTATTACCTTGCGGCTCTGACTGACGCTACCAAGGCAGTTATGATTACGGTTACTCCTTCTGTGTAATCGTAGGAAGGAGGACAGAAAATGTATAGAGTGGTAAGTGCTTTTTACGACACAAAGAACAACGATCATCTGTACAAGGTCGGTGACAAGTACCCTGTCTCCGGCAGTAAGCCGAACAAGGCTCGTATCGAAGAACTGGCTACCGATAAGAACAGTTTTAACAGGGTCTTTATCGAAGAGGTAAAGGATGATAGCTCTCCCGAGCCTACCGATGGAGTACCCACCAACGATGAAGTTCCCGAAGGGGACGCTAAGTGATTTTGAGAACAGGAGGTAGATAATATGACTCAAGACGAAAAGCTGACTGCGCTCAAGGCTATGGTCGGTACTTCCGACACTGACGATGTGTTGTCTACCTACCTTACTCTTGCCGGACGCAAAATCATAGCGAAAGCCTATCCGTTTCAAAACACAGTTACCGAAGTTCCTGTGCAGTACGAATACCTTCAAATCGAGATTGCCGCTTATATGCTGAATAAGCGAGGTGCGGAGGGTCAGACTTCTCACACCGAAAACGGCATTACCCGACAGTATGAAAACGCAGATGTACCAGCGTCTATGCTGAAAGCAATCGTACCTTTTTGTGGGGTGATTGCATGAGGTGTATGAACAGGAACAAGGTTAAATTCTTCTATGCCCTTTACCTTGATAAAGCTCCTATCAAGGATGATTATGGTAATGATACTGGCGAATATGAGGTGAAACATGGGTCTCCAATGGAGTTCTATGGTAATATCTCTGCCGCAAAGGGCGAAACGCAGACCCGACAATTTGGCGAAAATGAAATCTATGACAAAGTTATTGTGATGGATGAAAACGCCCCTCCCATTGACGAGTATTCCATTCTTTGGGTCGATAGTACACCCACTATCAAGGAAGACGGTACTACTGAGACTCCTCATGACTATATTGTAAAAAAAGTAGCCAAGAGTTTGAATGTGGTATCGGTTGCGATAAGCAAGGTGGTTGTCAGTGGGTAAAAAGGTAATCTCTTTTGGGTTGTCTGTGGGAGAAATAAACAGGGCTATCAAGGAGCTTGAGCGATATAAGCAGGATATTATTCGTAAGTCCGAGCTTCTTCAACAGAAGGTCGCTGAAAAAATTGAAAGCCTTGTTAAGAATGGTTTCGATGGTGCTATCGTTGATGATCTGACTGCGGACAGCGGCGGCGCAAGAAAAGCAAATGTGCAGGTTTCTATTGATGAACGAGACAATGTATCGGTCATTATTGCCGCTGGTGAAGACGCAGTATGGGTTGAGTTCGGCGCAGGTGTGTATCACAATGGTTCGGCTGGTGGTTCACCTCACCCGGACGGTACTAAGCTCGGTTTTACTATCGGCAGTTATGGTAAAGGGATGGGTAAGAGACCTGCTTGGGGGTTCTATGAAGACGGGGAACTTCGTATCACACATGGTACTCCGGCAACCATGCCTATGTACAATGCCATGAAAACAGTTTGTAGTGAAATTGATAGTATCGCAAGGGAGGTGTTCAAATGATTGATATGGAAACAGAGATTTTTAACGAAGTGTCTAAACAGGTTCGGACAAAATATCCGAAAATTTTTATGACAGGTGAGTATGTAAAATCTCCTTCTTCCTTCCCTTGCGTGTCACTGGTTGAGGTTGATAACGCAACCTTCCGAAACAGTCAGACCAGCGACAGCAAAGAAAATCATGTTGCTGTCATATATGAACTGAATGTTTACAGCAATAAAACAAAGGGCAAAAAGGCTGAGTGTAAAGAGATTGTATCATTCGTTGATGAACTCATGGCGAATTTGAATTTCACAAGACTCATGCTACAACCTGTTCCGAACCAAAATGACGCAACCGTTTACCGTATTCTCGGTCGATACCGAGCGGTGATTTCAAAAAACAATACCATATATAGGAGGTAAAAATCATGGCAATTTCTACTTATAAGGTTTTCCTCATGAAGAAGGAAAGTGCCGGGTCTACTTGGAAAAAGCTCGTTGATATTAAGGATTTTCCCGACCTTGGCGGTTCTCCCGAAATGCTGGAAACCACTACACTGTCTGACAATATGCAGACTTATATCCCCGGCGTTCAGAGTCTTGACGCTCTGGAATTTACCGCAAACTACACCAAGACTGACTTTGACTCTCTGAAAGCTCTTGAGAACAAGGAGGACGAGTACGCAGTATGGTTTGGTGGCACTGCTGGTGGTGATACCATTACCCCGGACGGTAAGGACGGTAAGTTCAAGTTTAAGGGACAGCTTTCCGTATACCCTGTCGGCGGCGGTGTGAATGAGGTTGTCGATATGAAAATCACTATCGCACCTTCTACACCTATTACCGTTGACTCAGAAGTTTAATCATTAAAAACAGGAGGACAGAAAAATGGCAAAACAGTTGATTTTCACTTATGAGGACAAGGAGTACACCTTGGAGTATAACCGCAGAACCGTAGCAGAAATGGAGAGAAAGGGCTTTGTTGCTTCCGATATTACGGACAAGCCTATGACTTGTCTCCCTGCTCTGTTCGCAGGTGCGTTCCTCGCACATCACCGCTTCGTTAAGGAAGAGGTTATTGACAAAATCTATTCCAAACTTACCAAGAAAGAAGACCTTATCGGCAAGCTGGCAGAAATGTACAACGAGCCGATCATGGCTCTCGTTGAAGAGCCTGAGGAAGACAAGGGAAACTTGAACTGGACAGCAACTTGGTAAGTGACTTGCTGTCCTCCACTGAGGGGAGTGGTGGTATTTCTGCCACTGCTCCCCTCTTAACTTACACCGAAAAATTCAATGAGTTGTTCCCCCATTATCTCTCCATCGGCATGACCGAGGAACAGTATTGGGATAAGGATTGTATGCTTGTAGTAGCATATCGAAAAGCGGAAGAACTCAGAACCGACCGGAAAAATCAAGAAATGTGGTTACAAGGTGCATATATCTATGACGCTATATGCCGAGTGTCCCCTATACTTCATGCTTTTGCCAAAAAAGGGACAAAACCTGTTCCGTACATGGAAGAAGCGTATGCTCTCACAGAAAAGCAAGCGGAAGTCAAGGAAGAAGGCAAGGCGAAGGCTGTTTTCGACAAGGGCAAGAAAATGATTGAAGGGTTCATGACAAGCCACAATAAAAAATTCGAAGGGAAGTGAGAAAATGTCTACGACAATCGAACAGTTGGAACTTGAGGTACAATCCAATTCCACATCTGCGGTCAGCGGCATAGAAGCTCTTGCTTCCTCTCTTGGTAAGTTGAAAAACGCCACTAAAGGCGGCGTTGGTTTGACTGCTGTTGCAAAACAGCTCACTACTCTGAATAGTGCTTTGGAAAAGGTTTCTGCCGCAAACGCCGACACCTTGAACAAGCTCTCTTCGAGTCTCGGTTCTCTTGCTTCCCTCAAAGGCGTTAAGCTGTCTCCTACTATCAGCAAGCGAATTGTTGAAATCGGAGACGCTATGAGTCAGTTGGAAGGAAAGAACTACGAAAAAGTAATTTCTCAAATTGAGAGATTGAGTAATTCGTTGGCTACCCTCTCCGTTGCTTCTCAAGGGATTTCTGGCAAACGAATTAACGGTATCGGTAATATTGCTCGATTGGCGAATGACACAAACGCTCTTGCGAAAGCAAACGACAGAGCAAGTCAGAGTTATGCTCGATTGGCGGCTAAATTGACAGCAGTTGGTATAGCTCTGAAACAAAGCATGGGTTTCTTGGCGAAGTGCGTAAACAAGACAAATGAGTATATCGAGAACATGAACCTATTTTCGGTTTCTATGGGCGAATTTGCCGAAGAAGCTGAAAGATACGCACAAAAAGTGGGCGAGGTCATGGGTATTAACCCGGGCGAGTTCATGCGTAATCAAGGTATTTTCATGACTCTTGCGAAGGGCTTTGGTGTTGCCGCCGATAGAGCGCACACCATGAGCCAAAACCTTACTCAGCTCGGTTACGATCTATCTTCGTTTTATAATCTGCCGATAGAAGAAACCATGCTCAAGGTTCGTTCTGCTCTTTCCGGCGAACTTGAACCTCTGCGTAACCTTGGTTATGACCTCTCTGTGGCAAGACTACAACAGGAAGCGTACACTCTTGGTATTTCAAAAAAAGTAAACGCCATGACACAGGCTGAAAAGGCTGAGTTGCGTTACTACACAATCATGAAGCAGGTTGATTGGGCGCATGGTGATATGGCTCGTACTTTGGAAGCACCTGCAAACCAGCTTCGTATTTTGAAAGCGCAGATTGAGCAGTGTGCGATTGCATGGGGAAATTTGTTCCTTCCTGTCCTAAAGGCTGTGTTGCCATATATTATTGCTGTAACGAAAGCACTTCGGATTGTTGCTGAAATTATCGCAGGTCTGTTTGGTGTTGAGCTTCCTAAGTTTGACACCGGGAATACTGGCGTAGGTGGTTTGGCGAGCGGTGCTGGTGAAGCGGCAGACAATCTTGGTGACGCAACTAAAAAGGCAAAAGAGCTGAAAAACGCTCTCCTTGGTATTGACGAACTGAATGTGATTTCCCCTCCCGAAGACTCAAAGGGCGGTGCTGGCGGTATCGGAGATATTGGCGGCGGTGGAGGACTCGGTTTCGAACTGCCTACCTATGATTTCATAGGTGACGCTGTAAACAAGCAAGTCGATGAAATCATGAAAAAGCTACAACCTTTCCTTGATTGGGTGAGAGAAAATATCACCGAAATCTTGGCTGGTGTGTTGGCTATCGGTGCGGCTTTCCTTGCGTGGAAGATTGCCAAAAATGTCCTAAGAGCGTTGGAATGGCTCTCCACTCTAAAGGGCTTCAATATTATGGGTAGTATTGCATTTAAGATTACAGGTTTGGGCTTGTTCTTGGACGCATGGAACACCATGAAGAAGCCATTCAAGACATTATCGAAAATGGGGCTAACTTCACCAATGTGACAAAGCTAATTGGTGGATTTGCGGAAGCACTCGGAGCGTCCTTCCTGTTGTTTGGTAATGTGAAACTCGGTGGAGCGTCCTTGGTGATTGCTGGCGTGGCTGGTATCGTTTCTGATATTAGCGATATTGTAAAAAATGGTCTTAATTGGGACAATGCTCTGTCGATGGTAAAGAACCTCGGCTTGTTTATCAGCGGGATCGGTTTTCTTTTCATGAAGGACTTCAAGCTGGCAGGTATCGGTTTGATGATTAGCGGTGCTTCTTTGGTTGTAGAAAATCTAAAGGGTTTGATTACCGCCATTAAGACAGGCGATTGGTCTGATTTCGATGTGATTGAAACAGCTTCCGGCGCACTCCTTCTTATCGGTGGGTTCATTCTTACACTGAAAAAACTGGATGATTTGAAGGAAAAAGCCGATGTCGGTAAACAGGCAGTCGAAGCCATTCAAACTGTGACAACTACTACTTCTGACCTTGACACCACTGTCAGCACAAAGTTGTCTCCAAACCTAACCTCTCTTGTAAAAAACATCGGTATGGGAGTTCTTATACTCGGTGAAGTTGCGGCAGGTGCGGTGATTTTTGCTGGTGCAATCGCTGTTGTTGGTTGGGAACTTGGTAAGGCGGCAGACGCATGGCAACCTGTAATTGAAAACGCAGGTACAGTGGCAATCGCAATCGGTGTCGGCACTGGCTTGTTGGCTGGTGTTGGCGGTGCAACCTACGCACTTGGTTCTGTAGGAAAAACAGCGGCTGTCAACATCGGTATCGGTACAGCTATTTTGGCTGAACTTGGTGTTGCCGCAGGTCTGTTTATCGTTGAAATTTGGGCAATCGGTAAGGGCTTGGACGAAATAGGAAAGGCTTGGCAACCTGTTCTCAATAACGGTGAAACGATTGCTACAGGTATCGGCATAGGTACTGGCTTGCTTGTTGGTATCGGTGTTGTGACTGCGGCTCTTGGGGCGGCTACCGTAGCTTCCGCAGGATTGCTCCCTGTAGCGATTGGGCTTGGTACAGCTATTCTTGTTGAGCTTGCGGCGGCGTTCATTCTATTCAATGAAAGCCTTGTTAATGTTGCGGACGAGCTGAATTATAAGCTCGCTCCTTCACTGCGAGGATTGAACGAGAAGCTACCGACCCTCACCTCTGATATGTCCTCTTTCGTTGATTTTATGGGTGATTTTGCTGGTGAAGTCGTAGACTATACCAAACACAGTGCTATCGCTGGTTTGTCTGCAACCATTGATACAATCGTTGGTTGGTTTACAGCAGACCCGATTGACAAACTGGCTTCCGATGTTGAGGACATTTCCGATCAGACGAGTGACCTAAACGAGAAGCTAAGGGTAGCTGTCCCGGAACTGCAAACTGCAATCGACCTTCTACGCAAGTACAAGGGCTTCTTGTCTGAAATGGAAAGCCTTACAAACAGTAGTGTGAACCTCTCCACTGGAATGTTTGTGAACATGAAGGAAGTCGGTCAAAAGCTCGTAACTGGTTTCGTTGATGGTATCAAATCCAAATCTTCTGATTTCAGTAATGCCGGAAAGGAACTCGTAAATGGGTTCAAGACCAGCGTGACGAGCAGTGCCGAAACCTGCAAATCTACTATGATTGCATGGGCAAGTAATGTGAAGAACTGGTTCACACAGAGCAGTTTTGGCGGTATCAATCGTGTTACCTTCCAAAATTACGGAAAGGACATCACATCCGGGTTTAATACAGGTGTGTCGAGTTCTTATCCGAGTTCGAGGTCGAGTGTAACCGCATGGGCTTCCAACATCAAACAGTGGTTCACAGGTAATAGTTTCGGCGCAATCAACAGAACAACCTTCCAGAATTACGCCAAGGACATTGTAGGTGGGTTCGGAAACGGTATCTCGCAGTCCTCCAATGCTTCTAAAACAAGCATGGTGACATGGGCAACCAATGTAAAGAATTGGTTCAGTGAAAAGGCTTCTCGCAGTGTCTTCTATGATATTGCAAGAGATGTTGTATCTGGATTTAACTCTGGTATCAATGACCTGTATGACACTTCTCGCCGTTATATGCAGAAGTGGGCGAGTGACGCTATTGCGGCATTTAAGCAAGAGCTTGACTCCCATTCCCCTTCGAGAGTATTTGAAGGGATTGCTGGTGATACGGTACTCGGCTATAACCTCGGTATCGCAAATCTTGGTAAGTCCACAAACGGCGTTGTGGCTGATTGGGTGAAATCTTTCACCAGTGTAAGCCCTGTAATGAGCTTTGCCGTTGATACCTCTGCTCTGAGGTATTACAGCAGTGACTCGTTTGCCAAGACTGTATCTGCTGATGTCACAACCACAAGGAATTATCCTGTGACCGGGTTTAAGGAAGGTATGGAAGAGTTCTATCGTGAGTATGTCGAGCCTACTCTGACTCAAATGGCAGATGATATGCGTAGACAGGCTGATAAGAACGAACAGACCGTTGTTCAGATTGGCAACCGTACCGTATCTGACGCTGTAACCACACAGAGAAAAGCCAACGGCTATGTATTTGTAAGATGAAGGAGGTAAGGTAATGTCTTATATTGCCATAAACGGTTATGAGCTACCTCCTCCGAAGCGAGGAGTACGCCCTATCGTGACAACGGTAGTGGACGCTGGCAGAAATGCCAACGGTGCAGTAGTAGGTCAGCGTGTGGGTCGAGATCAGTACAAGATTGATGGTCTTGAGTGGTCTTGGCTCACCGCTGAACAGTGGAGTCGCATACTGAGTGCGCTCAGTGGTTTCTTCGTATATGTAACCTTTGTTGACCCTGTATCTAATTCCCGGAAGACAATCAAAATGTACCCGGGAGACAGAACGGCTGAACCGTATTGGGTCGATAAAAACGGAAAACCTACCCACTACCGAAATTGCAAGGTGAATTTGATTGACTGTGGAGAGTAAGGAGGTAAATCATGCAAAGAGTCTCAAAAGCGTATAAGGAAAGCATGAAGTCCTCCCTGCGAGAGAGAGCCTATATCATGATCTCTTTCGGACTCGTAAACCAAGAAGCACAGGCAAAAGCAAAAATCGAAAAGGGCGAGTTTGCGTATTACACAAACACCGAAAATATCTTTGGTGAAAAGAGTGATGATACGATTTACGCAACCCTTGAAGAAAATTTTACCAAGGTTGATGGTTCGATGTTCTTCCTTCCGAGGAAGAACCTCTCGAACTCCTACCTTGATACAGGTCTTATCAGTGAAAAGCTCGTATCTCAAGCAATCTTTGAGCTGACAATCAATTTGAACATCGTTGCTACTGATTTTAAGGGAGTTACAATCAATTTCGGAGAAAATTACCCTGTTGACTTCGATATGGTGAGTAGTAGCGGACAGGTTATTCAATTCAGAAATAATACGGCGGCTATATTTACCACCGAAGAAGTTCTGACAAACACTACGCAAGTAAAGCTCGTAGTGTACCGCATGAAAAACCCTCAGAGCAGACTCCGCATTTATTCCATTCGTTTCGGATATGGACTGGTGTACTACAACCAAGATGTTATGAGTTCTTCTCTTGAAAGCTATGTATCGCCTATCGGTGCGGATGTTCCTCAGATTGACTTCACTGTACAGCTAAAAAACTACGACCACTACTTTAATGTAGACAACCCGAAATCCGCAATCAACTTCCTTGAAACTGGACAGGAAATGGAAATCTACTACGGCTACCAGCTCCCGGACACAGGGGAAATTGAATGGATAATTGGAAATCGCCTGTTGTGTTCCGAGTGGGAGTCGGACGATTATACGGCTACAATTCGTTGTCAAGACATCTTCCGAAACATGGACTCGGAGTTCTACAGAGGTATGTACAACAGCAGTGGTGTCAGCTACTTTGCGCTGACTGAAATGGTTCTAAAAGACGCTGGTTTTACAGATTATTATATCGACCCTCAGTTGAAAAACCTGTTCACAAAGAACCCCATCCCAAGGGTACAGCACAAGGAAGCACTACAGATTATCGCCAACGCTTGTCGTTGCGTTTTGTCTCAGACAAGACATGGTACTATTCAGATCAAATCGTCTTTTGTACCTAAAGCAAGCGCAAGCGCAAAAACGGAAGCAAGCTATTCCCATATCGCAAACATCATGGATGGTTCGAAAAAGGACGAATACGCTACTCTGTCTACCAATTATACAACGGCAGACGGTACGATGTACTTCCTACCTCGTAATGGGAAAGGCACTCTCAATACAGGTTTTGTATCTGCTGAAATATCCAACGAACAGGGTGTATTCAGTAGTAACCCCGTGGTGACAATCAAACAGGAAGTCGCAAGTATGTACTACGGCGCAAGGTTTGATTTCGGAAATGCGCTTCCTGCGGCTTTCACCATCCGCACATATAATGACGGTCAGCTCGTTACAGAGTACGAAGTTGGGGAAAACGAGATTGAAAAAACAACGGTTCTTCATAATGAGTTCTACGACTTCGACACCTTGACGATTGAGTTCACAAAAACGGCTGAACCGTTCAACCGCATTGTGCTGAACAATTTCAGTTTCGGTGATATTACCAGCTTCACAATGACTCGTAATGATATGACTTCTTCCCCTAAAGCAATCAAGCAGGAACTTGTGAAAGAGGTTATCGTCCCCTGTTACAGCTATCAGAATAGTACACAGGAGGAGAACCTTGTCAGTGAGGAAGTCAATGTAAAAGCAGGTGATGTGCAAACCTTCTTCATTGGAGAACCTTCCTACAATTTCCGAGCAACCCTGCAAGATACCGCAGGTGGTGTCTCGATTGTGGATTGGGGCAACTACTATGTGAAGGTCAAATATAGCGTAGCCGGAAAGTACCGTTTGGAAATCTTCGGTTATCGCTACAAAATCGTTGAGCAGTACGCTATCAAAACGCTCAACAACCGAGGGAAAACAATCAAATGGGAAAACCCTCTCATGTCGGATATTCAGATGGCTACAGACCTTGCCGAATGGCTTGGTGCGTATTACAAATCTGGTATTGAATACGAGTACAACACAAGAGGAAACCCGGAAATTGATGTGAACGATATTGTTTATCAAGAAAACGAGTTCCATGACGGTATGAAGGTGAACATTTATCGTCAGACCCTTGGGTTCAATCAAAGTTTCTCGGGCAAGGTCACTGCTCGAAGGATAGGAGGGTAGTCATGGCTTGGATAAATCCTAAAATAGATTGGCATGGTTCTACTGACTCTGAGGGGAATTATATCGGGGATAGATTTAATGCGGCTGATTTCAACCGCATTAAAAACAATCTCGACCATCTTCGCAATATGGCAATCAAGCTCTATGACGAATTTTCAATCGTTTCCCTCGGTGTTGACCGAACCCCGGCTGATTACTTTTATGCTGACGAAATCAATCAGCTTGAGGAAAATCTAAAAACAGTGAACAATCGCTCCCTGCGTATGGAATATGGTTCTCCACCCATTTATGTTGACAACGGAAACACTATGGACTTCTACGAACTCAACAGATTGGAAGGAGCTATCCTCGATCTCTACGATAAATTGTCGAACGAGATTGAAGGGAGACGAATGTTCACATGGAATTTTGGAATGAAAGGAGGAGACCTGTAAATGGCTTGGGAATTGCTACCTGTAAATTACACTGACGCTGTTTGGAATGGTCTGAAAAAGTACAATACGGTGAACAACCCGGACGGTACTGTATCTTTCCAAGATGTAACAGTGTATACAAACAAGGAGAACTCTTTCTTCGGTGCGAAAGAAGCAAACCGAATGAACGAAGCTCTAAATACGCTCATGTCTATGGCGGAAAATGGAACTGACCTTTACACCGCTTTTCAGAATTATTTCAACACTCAGAAAGGCTTGTTCGAAGATAGTGCTTCTACTACTCAACAGGAATTTGTGAAGTATGTGGATAATCTGAAAGTCGAGGGTGATAAGGTGGTTGAGACCATCAAAACGGATTATCGACAGGAAATCACCACATTTGAAAATCAGCAAGAAGAGTTGTTCAACACATGGTTCAATTTTATCAAAAACCAGCTTGGACAGGATGTTGCCGGAAACCTACAAAATCAGATTGAAAAGCTGGACACTAAAACGGACGGTTTTGAAGCTCGTAACACTGTGTTTTCTAAAGATGGAAAAACCATTACCGAGACATACGGCACAAAGAAAATCGAGACTACTTTCGTTTCTGAAAACACTATCATTCAAAAGCTCTATGAGAGTGATGTTGTATCTCTCACAAAGACAGTAACCTTCGGTGCTGACGGAACGACAATAAAGGAGGATGTTAAATAATGAGTTGGGCAGAAGCAAAATGGGTTGTAGATAGCCTGTTGCAGAAAACAGGTCAAGCCCCAAACAACATGAGAGCGTTTACGGCGTTCTCTGTTTCCAAGACCAGTGTTGGTCTGAAATTCTTAGAACCTGCCGACAGCTATGATAGTGCAGGAAACCTGCTCTGTTCTGTCGGTGGTGTCATGGTACGCATGAGTGAAACTGATTACCCGGCAAGCCCTTCTGACGGTACGCTGGTTGTGGACAACAAGGTACTCGGTAAGTATGAAACTACTGAGTTTGTTGTAAACAGTCTTGTGGAAGGTAGAAAATACTATTTCTCGGCTTTTCCTTATTCCACCCAAGGAGTATACAATCTGTCTTCCAATGCTGGAAACAGGGCGGTTGCTTCTCCTGCGGATGGAGAGACTGCAAATGTTACCATTACGATTGACGATCCTTCGTCTTTCACCAGCGTAAATGTCACCTGTGTAGATGAAACGAATGGTAACGCTACTAAGAGTGTGACGCTCACAGCGTCCAAGAGAACCGCTTCTTTCGTAGTTCCTATCGGTGACACCTATCACATCGAATATGGTGCGGCAGATGGTTATAGTAAGCCGGACAACACCTCTCCGAAGGTTTCCGTAGCTGGTGCAACCACTCAGTACAACGCAACCTACTACTTCTTCACTGCGACCATTGATGTCACCTATCCTGCTGGGGCTACACTTACTTGCACCCTTGATGATACAGTCTATACCGCACCTTCTACCACTGGTAGACACCAGTTCAAGGTACACAAGGTAGGCACTTGGACTATCAAGGCTACGCAAGGAGCTGAAAGCGAAAGCAAGCAGGTTTCCATCACATCGAGTGGACAGAGTGAAAGCATTGAGTTGTCTTTCGTAAAAATCTTCGGTATCAGTAGAGATATTACCGCTTCCTCCCCGGCATGGGCAAGAACTGATATGGCAGTTGGTATGACTGCAAAGGCTTCTGTTGGCACAAGCGCAGGTAAGAGTGACTTCGATAAGGTTATGCCTTGGAAGGGGATTGTCCGTCAGAACATTGGTTCTGATGTGATGGTAAAAATCCCTAAGTTCTATTATCAGCGCAATCGTAGTGGAAACATCGAGCATATCCGTATTGCGGACAAGCCTAAGAGTGGCTTCAAGGTACACCCTCTGTTCACCCACAATGGTAAGGAAAGCGAGTATGCCTATATTGGAGCATACAAAACTTCCAGTAATAACAGGTCGGTGTCCGGGGCAAGTCCGCAGGTCAATCAAACAAGAGCAACCATGCGTAATAACGCCAAGGCAAAGGGCGCAGGTTGGAGCTTGATGGATGTTGCCGCCCTCTCCGCTATTCAAATGCTCATGTTGGTCGAGTACGCCGACAACAACACACAGAAGGTCATTGGTCGTGGTTACTGTGACGGTAACAGCGGTGCGTTGCAGACAGGTTCTTGCAACAATGTGCCGGGTCTCACTGGTAGACCTGCCGGAACTGACGGTAAGGTTGATGTAATCTATCGTGGCATTGAGGGTATTTGGGGTAATGTGTACGAGTGGGTTGACGGTGTAAACTTCAACAACGGCACATATTATGTGTGCAACGATCAGTCGAAGTATGCTGACGATACTTCCACTGGCTACACTGCTCTCTCTTTCAAAGCACCTACAAATCTTGGTGGTTATATCACAGGAGAAGGTCTTGATACAGGAGCAAACGCCCATGTCTTTCTTCCTACTGCCGCAAGTGGTGGCAGTGAGACCACACACTTCTGTGACTATGCGTACACCTCTACAGGTTGGAGGGTGTTTCTACACGGCGGTGCTTGGAATAATGGCTCGCCATGCGGTCTGTTCTATGCGAGTTTGCACTACACTTCGTCCGCTTCGTCCTCGTACTTTGGCTCTCGCCTGCTTTATATCCCCTCCTAAGGGGGTGTGGGGGATTTCTCCCCCACATAAGTGGGTGAACTATACACGATGAAGAAATTGAACTTATAAGTTAACAAGGCGAACAGTAAAGCGAGTGTTTCAACACGGCGGTAATTGGAATAATGGCTCGAAATGCGGTCTGTTCTATGCGAATTTGAACAACACTTCGTCCAATTCGAACTCGAACATTGGCTCTCGCCTACTTTTGTTAAATTGCGAAATCTTAAAATACTGTATCGCCGTACCCATTGGTAAAAAATTGTTTGGAGGGATGGGGTTAGTAGGTTCACTCTCGAAAGCCCCATAAGAAACAAAAGCATGAAAAGAATTGGTTTCCTATACGAACAGGTGGTTTCAGTAGAAAATTGCAGACAAGCTATCCTAAACGCTTCTCAACGCAAGAAAAACAGAGAAAAAGTAAAACACATTTTGGATAACTTGGACTACTATGCAAACGATCTGTCTGAGAGATTGGTTCGGATAGACTTCCTCACACCTTATACACGCCGTATCATCAAAGATGGTCTGTCCGGGAAAGAGAGGGAACTTCAAATCCCTTCCTTCTACCCCGACCAGTGCGCCCATCATGCAATCATACAAATTCTAAAGCCGATTATTGAGAAATCGTCTTACCATTGGAGTTGTGCCAATATCCCGAATAGGGGTATTGACCTTGCTTGCAAGGGCGTTGAGAAAGCTACTATGAGGGACAAGAAACACGCTAAATATTGCGTAAAGATGGACATAAGTAAGTTCTATCCTTCAATCCCACACGATAAACTGAAAGCTCGTCTGAGACAGAAAATAAAGGACGAGAAAGCACTACGATTGATTTATGCGGTCATTGACTCCCATAAGCCGGGACTACCGATAGGAAATTATACTTCCCCTTGGCTGGCAGAGTTTTTCCTACAACCGCTGGACTATCGTATCAAACAGAAACACCATATCCGATATTATGTGCGTTATGCCGATGATTTGGTTTTGGTGGATAACAACAAGCGAAAACTGCGAAAAGCACTGTATGACATCTGCGATTTTGTGCATGAGCTTGGTATGAACATCAAACACGACTACCAGTTATTTCGTATTCAGCGAAGTAGCACTGATAGAAAGCACCCGAAAGGCAGGAAAATAGACTTTGTTGGTAGATGTTTTGGTATTGGTTTCACCACTATTCGCAAAAGACGAGCGTTGGCTCTCATGCGGCAAAGCCGATATATTCAGAAACTACAGAGTCGAAATCGCCCGGTATCATACAAAATTGCTTCCGGGTTCATGTCTCGCTGTTCGTGCTTCAAGCACACAAATTCAAATGGTCTGAAAAAGAAATATTATGACACAGTAAATATTCAAAAACTAAAGGAGGTAATCAGTAATGAGAGTAAGAGGAAATGTCTCGCCCGGTGTGCTTCATATTGAACCCTATCATCCTATGGATGGGTATGTGGAGGTGCGTGTTCGTGAAAACATCAACACTCTGCAAATCACCGATGAAGTCAGCAAACAGCCTGTGACGATGTACGAGTATGACGAATACACCTTCATTCTGCCGGAGCGTTCCGATCTGGAAGCGGACATTAAGGCGAATATGACCGATTGGCTTGTCACTGGCAGAACCCTTGAAGTAAATGAGGGCGCAAGTATTGTACAGGACATGAAAGCCGCACTGGAAATTTTGGGGGTGAAGGAAAATGCGTAAATGGGAAATCGCCGCTATCAAGCGCAAGAAAGAAATTGATATTGCCGATGAAAAAGCAACCGACCTTGACATTATCGTAACGGAAGTCATGAAGTTGCCTTACGGTCAGCTCAAGAAGGTGTTGACACCTGCTGTTATGGAAGTTTTGAAAAAATACGGTTACATCGAGGTGTAACACAAAGGAGAAGACACATGGTTTCTGAAATGACACTCATAGTTAGCATTGTGGGTGCAGTGTTTGCAAGTACCGGGTTTTGGACGTTCCTCACTTTTCTCATTCAGAGGAAAGATAAAAAGGACAACCCTCAAGCGAAAATGCTCAAAGGGCTTGGACACGACCGCATTTGTTACCTTGGCTCTTGTTACATAAAACAGGGAGCTATCACAAAGGATGATTACGAAAATCTCCATGATTATTTGTATCTTCCTTATCGTGAATTAGGTGGCAACGGCACTGCTGAAAAAATCATGAAGGAGGTAGACAAGCTACCTCTCGTAAAGGAGGAATAAAGATGGCTTACACAAATAGTCCACTGGTGAAATACACCAAGCTATCACCGAACCACTCTGGCAAGAGAACTCATAGTATTGACCGTATCACCCCTCACTGCGTTGTGGGACAGCTCTCAGCAGAGAGTATTTGCGCCTGTTTCCCTGCCGGAAGGGGAGCAAGCTGTAACTACGGTATCGGGTATGATGGAAAGATTTCTCTCTGTGTTGAGGAGAAGAACCGTTCTTGGTGTTCTTCCAGCCCTGCCAACGATCAGAGGGCAATCACCATCGAGTGTGCGTCCGATAAGACACACCCTTACGCTATGAACAGTAATGTTTACAAGTCTCTTGTGAACCTCTGCGTTGACATCTGCAAGCGTAACGGCAAGCGTAAGCTCTTGTGGCTCGGTGACAAGAACAAGACCCTCAATTATACCCCGAAGAGTGACGAAATGGTACTTACCGTACACCGTTGGTTCGCCAACAAAGCCTGTCCGGGCGATTGGCTCTATACAAGGCTCGGAAATCTCGCCACAGAGGTAACTCAGCGGCTCTCTGAGGGCGGTAATACTTCTGGTGGTGTAATCGTCCACCCGACAAAGAAAACGCTCTACAGAGTGCGTAGGAGCTGGTCTGACGCAAAGAGTCAGATAGGTGCATACTCTGTACTGGAAAATGCCAAAGCAAAGGCTGACGCAAACCCCGGCTACAAGGTATTCGATGATGAAGGTAATGTGGTTTGGGAAAAGGACAAGCCTACCGCTTTCAAACCGTACAAGGTGCAGATTACAACTTCTGCTCTGAATATCCGCAAGGGCGCAGGTACGAACTATGCCGTAAGCGGCTCTATCAGAGACAGGGGTGTTTACACCATCGTTGCTGAGAAAGACGGTTGGGGCAAGCTGAAATCCGGGGCTGGTTGGATTTCTCTTGCTTACACAAAGAAGCTCTAATGAGTAGGCGCAGGAGAAGACGAAAGCAGAAACCCCATGCGGAGTTTTCAAAAAAGATTATGGTTGTGGTCTTCATCATAAACATTGTGGTTATTGCTTTCACCCTTGTTATGGTATGGCGCACCTGTGATCTCTCTCCCTTGGCGTACCTCATACCAGCAGTGGCGGCAGAAACCGCTACAGGTACAGGTTTCTATTACACCAAAGCAAAAGTCGAAAACCGCATAAAGCTCATGAAGCGATATAAGGTTGACCCGACAGAACAATCATTCACAGAACAAGGAGGATATTCAAATGGTTGATTTGACTCAGATTATTGTTGCAGTATTGTCCCTTATGCTTTCTCTCGTTTCCGCTTTTCTTATCCCATATATCAAAGAAAAGGTCACTGCGGAACAGTTCGCTACGATCAAGTTGTGGGTAAAGGTTGCTGTACAGGCGGCAGAAATGCTTTATGTCGGCAGTGGTCGTGGCGAAGAAAAGAAGAAATATGTGGTTGAGTTCCTTAACAGTAAGGGCTTCACTTTGAATACCGAGGAAATTGACAACCTCATTGAAGCCGCTGTGTTGGAACTGAAACAGGAGAACAAGTAGTTAAAGTAGTGGAAAACAAGGTTTTGCGTATAACTTTTGCTTAATGCGTGCGTACTAAGAGAAGTTTACCGCAAAATGCTTAGAACAGCTACTTTAACTACTTGAACAAGAAAAAGAGGAAGCAGGTATTAACCCACTTCCTCTATATCAACAACAAATCCAAAGCAGTGTTTTATGAAAAACACTGTGTTCGGATTTGCACCTTTTGGTGGAGCGAAACACGCAATATCCGAACACTCAAGCGTGGCTG
>ERZ779892.415-NODE-415-length-47993-cov-12.259564_pt1 | contig 47993 bp, 34 predicted proteins | sample MGYA00511552_ERZ779892 | MGnify/ENA primary metagenome ERZ779892 (study PRJEB29588, sample SAMEA2154561) | human gut metagenome | biome: human gut; feature: human-associated habitat; material: faeces | place: Denmark | collected 2008/2010 ... | reverse complement strand
TAAGAAATCACGCAAAAACTCTGCGTTCTGCGGCAATTATCTTAGTTCTCGGATGACAGCACAATTTAGCTTGTCGACTGCAAAATATTCTATTTATTGTCGACATAATAAGCAATATGTGGTTCGGACAATAACTTCCCGTATGGGAAGTTTGCGTTAATGATCATCTATTTCATTAGGATACTCTGTGACAAGGATAAAGTCAACAACCCATTGCAAATAATCCATTTTATTCGACATTTTTCAACGCTTCGTCCATTGGGATCTTCTGTATCTTATGATATTGTGTCGCTGCAACCACTGCATAAGAAACCATGATCATAACAAACATTTTCGGATAAATATCCGGTGAATAATATAAGGTAAGCCAGCCGTTAAATTCCATCATGATTGCTTTATAGATCACGGTCATAAATAACGTTGCTATGGCAAAACCAACCAGAGCACTGAGAGCTACGACCCAGCTGGTCGCTAACAGGTACAGCCTTGCGATCTCCTTATTTTCATAACCGAGAATTTTAACCATCGAAATGGACGTAGTATTCCGTTCCAAGATCAATTTGGTGAGCAGATAGATCAGGAGTACCGCCAACAGTACCGCAAATACATTGATCATTTGAAACATAGCTCCCATGGAAACATCCAACTGTCTGGATAACTTTGTCATATCGTCAACAGTAATACAGCTATCCACATATTTTTCATCAATATCGGTCAATTTGCGATCCGACAAATACCCGGTAAAATATTTACTTTCTTCCGGTGTGGAAAGCTGCGCCAACAGCACTTCCGGATAACTCATCGCAAGCTGCATCATATCCACTTCTTCATCAAACGTATCACGGTACTTGTCAATGTCCATAAATACGGACAGACCCGCTGCATAAGCAACGGTTTCCTTTACACGGAAACGATACTTTTTACCGGAATATTCATCCTGCAATTGTAAGGTGTCTCCCTTTTTCACACCGTATTTTTCCGCAAAACTATCCGAGATCATAACTCCATCTTCGGGCAGTCTATGCTTAAAGTATTTGCTGTTTTGTTCTAATCCCATAATGCTGATCGACTCATCTTTGGAACCTTTATATATCAGAGAGGTCATGCAATATTTTTCTGCCTGATCATCTGAAGTCCGTACGGGCGCTTTCAAAACATATTGATAATCCGCAAGCATTCCGTTTACCACTTCATTTTTGTAATGAGACAATAGCGGAATCATCATCATACCAAACAACAGCAGAAGACTGGCAAATAACATTCCGGCAAACAACGTAATGTAACTGGAACGGTTTTGTGTGATCACGCGAATGCGGAAACGGTTAAAAAACGACCACTTCGGCAAACGCATCGCTTTCTTTTTCTTTTTGCGGTCAAGGTCTCGGCGCAGGAAACACAACGGAGATAATTGCAATTTACTCTGCAGTGACAGCACGTTCACGATCAGCATAATGATCAGCGGAACCACTGTCGTGATAACGAACGCCTTTGCATTCCAAATCGTCACATAAGTCGGCAGACTGTAACTGCCGTAATACATATCTGCTACTATGCCCTTAAAATACGTGTATCCAAGTACATTTCCAAGTGCACAGGCAAGAAACGTGACAGTCATCGGAACCGCTAAGTAATGACGCATCAGTTCTCCTTTGGTGTATCCGGAGGCGCGTAATGTACCGATGACTGCGGACTCCCGTGTGATCGTATGACGGATCGTTACCGAAAAGACGAACGCCATAATAGCGATCAGTATATACAATAGCGCGATCATCATTCCCATATCACCACCGATATCATCACTTGCAAAATGAATCGCCTGATTAGCGTATGCCGGTAATGCTAAGGAAATCGTAACACCTGCCTGAAATGTTTTTTCGGCCAATGCATTAATAAAATCTTCCGACTGTTTCTGCTCCTGTTTCTTATCTTTTGGTGCCGTATTATATTTCCAGTCATACTGATAATTTTCATGCTCTTTAGCGAGAGAATCGTAGCCTTGCTTCGTCATAACCGCCACACCAAACTTGGTCGCGTCAAACATCATATCACTGTTATCCGAAAAAAGAGCACTATAATCCGACAAGGCAACATAGCCGCTTACCTTCTTTTTACTGTTACCAATGCAGATCGTGTCTCCAACGGCAATATCATTATTATCTGCATACATGCGGTCTACAGCGATCTCAGCCTTACCCTTTGGCATACTTCCCTTCATCACGCAGATAAGATTGACCTTCTCCCGCTCTGCAAACACGCGGATCGATCCGTCACTCTTCCCATCATTATCCGTATCGACAGCTTCTTCCTTATAGAAATCCTTGTATATTTTGACATCTTCCTGTTCCAATTTGCGCTGCAAAGATGCTGAGATCTCATCCTTTACAACAAAATGTCCATCTTCAATATTATATTTGTCATAACTTTCTTCACTTGCCTGCAGCATACTGCTGTTTGCTACAAAATATCCGGATGTAAATCCGATCGTCAATATCATAAACAGGAAAATCACCATGTATTTTCCCATTTCTCCTTTAAGCTCTCTTGGCAAACGCCTGTTTAATGGATTTTTCATCTCGTCCCACCTCTCTTACCAATCAAGCTCTTCTGCCGGAATCTTTGTTTCGTTATGATAATCCTTGCGGATCTGCCCATCTTTAAAACGGATCACACGGTCTGCCATCTGCTTGATCGCATCGTTATGAGTAACCATAATGATCGTATTGCCGTATTTCTGATTGACATCCTCTAATAATTTGAGGATTTCCTTAGACGTTTTATAATCAAGGGCACCTGTCGGCTCATCACAAAGAAGGATATCCGGGTTTTTCACAATTGCTCGGCCAATTGCCGTTCTCTGCTGCTGACCACCGGAAAGTTGATTTGGCACTTTATGACGATGCTCATACAACCCCAATGTCCTTAAAAGATCATCAATATCTAACGGCGAGTCACTCAAATAAGCTCCCACTTCTATATTTTCCTTGACATTCAGATTCGGGATCAGATTATACATTTGGAACACATAGCCCAAGTGTTTACGCCGATATGATGTCAATACTTTCTCGGACATGTCTGCAGTTCGCTCTCCGTCAATAGCAACATATCCTGCATCCGCATTATCGATCCCGCCTATAATATTGAGCAAAGTGGACTTTCCGGATCCGGAAGGTCCGAGCAGTACACAGATTTCTCCACGCTCTACTTCAAAAGAAATCCCTTTTAATACCTCTGTTCGATTTTCTCCCTCGCCAAATCCCTTTCTCAGATCATGAATTTCCAAAAACATATTCGTTTACCATACCTTTCTTCTATACAGCACCAGTCACACAAAACCTCCCTGATATACCGAGATCATATATTGCTTATGACCTCTTCATATTGTTTGACCGGTAAGACTTAAACCGGTTAGTTTTCACTAACCATACTATAGAATAACGGTTTTCCTAAAAAAAGTACAGACGCTTATTGATATTTTTTCTCAATAAGCGTCTGCTGCTTAAAATATATTGACTCAAACTTCCCATACCTTTTTAGGAATGCATATCAATGTAGGCAAGGATCTGTTCTACGAAACTCAGTCCCATTCGATAGAACACATACAAAATGGTAAGCGCCAACAGCATCACAAGCACTCGGTACAATACATAGGCTCGGGCGAAGGTTTTCTTTTCTTCCGGCGTCCGCTTACGAACAGCCAGTACAACCATATACCAGAATCCAAAAATCGGAATATGCATCCAGCAAAAAGTCTGAAACCACTGACCGATCCTGCCCCATTTCTGAAGTTTCTCGATCTGTTCTTCCTGTTTATCCGATTCTTGCGCCTGTTCCGTCGTCTTCTCTACAGCTGTCTCCTTATATCCGGTATGCCCTGCAGAAGCGACTGTCTCCTTATCTTTTTCCTGTGGTGTCTGTGCTTTTGTGGCTGCATCTGTCTCTTTGTCTTTGTTTCTCTTTGCAAAGAAACCGGTACGACCTTCTTCCTTCTTGGACGTTTCCGACAACGGATCCGGATCGATAAAGACGAGATCCGCAAAGGATTCTGCATCCATAATATCTGCGACTTCTTGTTCCAACTGATGTTGGATCTGCTTTGTCTGTGACATGGATTCTTTCGCAGGTGTATTTGTCGTCCGCATCTGCTGTATCTGCTGCCCGGACAGAGCCTTTCCACTACCGTTGGAATGTGCTGTCTGAGCTGTCGCCTGTTGCGCTGTCTGACCTGTCACCTGCTGCGTTGCTCTCTGTGGCTGTGCTTTCTGGCCCGCCTGTGATCGTGCGGCTGCTGTCTGATCCGTCCGATGTTGTCTCTGTACCCCGGCAAGCTGTTTTGCCGCCGCACGCAATTCCTGCTCTCTTCTATCTTCTGCCATATATGTCCTCTTTTCTTCCGATTTCCAATTTCTACTGTGCACCAGCCTGAGCCGTTACTGTCGGCATTGGTGTTGCTGTCGCTTGTGGTATACTTGTGGTTCCCGGAGTATGGTGATTATTCTGTGCATCATATTCCGCTTTCGTTGGCAACATATATAATTCGGTACGGTAAGTCTGGTATTTGCTGTTTAAGCTTGCATATTCTGAATATCCCCTGCATGCCTCTACCGCACTCTTGGCTTTTTCTAACAGAGTCGCCATGTTGTCCGGCTGATAATCATAGCCACGTAATGCCTTCAATCTTGTATTAGCAAGCGCAACCCTGGTTTTGCGAAGCTGTTTATTTCTTGCATTCTTTGACGCCGTTTTCTTTTCACGGGCCAGTTCTGCATTAGACTCCTTCTGCTGCTCTTCATATGCTTTCACAACATCTTTCCACTTTACAGTCTCGTCTTTCAGCGAATCATATTTGTTCTTCGCACGCGTCGCATATGATTTGCGGATATCATCATCCTCAATTGAAGAGATCATATCGCGAAGCTCCTGATAACTGGTTTCTAACGTATAGTAATCTGCCATACTCTGAATTGTCAGCTTTTCAAATGTTTCCAGCTTACGACGAACTTTTTTCTCATAGGATGCCTCTTCCAAGTTGTCCGCATACGCTGCCTTTGCTTTCAGGATCGTTATCGAGAAGAAGTCTCTGCCCGATGTACGCTTCAGATCCGTGCTTTCTGTTCCTTTGATCATATTTCCCTTGCCGTCATACTTGGCAAGACAAATACCCGATGGTGCCGTAAAATCCTGTGGCTTCTTATTTTTATGGATCTGATTCATGAAGTTCTTCCAAATACCTCCCGGAACAGATGCGCCATATACGCCCGGCATAGCTCTCGGCGTGTCATAGCCGGCCCATACTACAGTTGTATAATATTTGGTATATCCACAGAACCATACATCTTTGCTGGAGTTGGTCGTTCCAGTCTTACCGGCTGCGATCTGACCATTGTCTAATTTGAGAGAACGTCCGGTACCATACGGCTCATTCAAAACACCTTTCAATACATCTGTCATCATCCAAGCCGCATCTTCAGTATATACCTGTGTCGTATCATTAGAGCTCTTATATACCGTTCCGTCTGATACATGTTCTATTTTTTGAATACAGGTTTTTTCACTATAGCTTCCGTTGTTGGCAAGTGTTGAAAATCCCTTTGCCATATCGACAACGCGGACACCTTCGGTAAATCCGCCGAGCGATAATGATAAATTGTCATTATCCACATAACTCAAATTATGAAAATGCATTTTATCTAAGAAAGACATACCATATTTCGGTGTGATCTTTTCTAATACCTGCCATGCAATCGTATTGATCGAACGCTGTACCGCCTCACGCAAATGCAGACTGCCACGATAACCGCCGCCGGCATTCTTTGGTCCGTTCCCGATCGGCTGGTCATTTACAACAGTAGAAGGAGAATAGGCTCCTGTTTCAAAGGCAGGCGTATAATCGATCAATGGTTTGATCGAACTACCGGACTGTCGTGCTGATAAATAAGCACGGTTATAGGAATCCTTCGTGCCACGGCCACCGACGATCGCCACAACATAATTGGTGGAGTTATCTACACAGACCGCTGCTCCCTGCAGTGCATACTTTGTCTTGTCCGAGTTTTTCTCTTTGCTGTAGGCAAGTCCCTTATCAACGGCTTTTTGCAGCTTTTTCTGCTTTTTCATATCAATTGACGTATAAAGTTTGTATCCACCCTCACGGATGTCGTTGGTCTTCTGGCTGTACAGATTGCTGTATTTCTCGTTGTAACTTTCGTAGTCCTCTTTGTCATTAAAGGTATACTGGAATTTGAAATCTTCCTTTTCCATCAATGCCAGTGCAGCACAATGGATCGCATAACTCACCACATAACTTTCATTCGTACCGTCTTTGGTCAACTGCTGGATCTTGATCTTCTTTTTGACAGAACTGTCATACTGTTTCTGTGTGATCACCTGTTCATCATACATCTTTTTGAGTACTTCGTTCCGTTTCTTTAATGCTGCTTCCGGCTTATTCACCGGATCATAGGCAGATGGATTATTGGACAGACCGATCAGAATTGCTGCCTCATACGGCTCGAGATCTGCCGCTGATTTTCCAAAATAATATTCACTCGCTGCCCCTACACCATAACAGCGGTTCCCGTAATAATTACTATTACAGTAAAATTCCATGATCTTGTCTTTGGTGAACTTTTGTTCCACCGTTGGTGCCAGCATAATTTCGATCATTTTACGTGTATAACTCTTTTCCTGTGTCAATAAATTGTTTTTGATCACCTGCTGTGTGATCGTACTACCGCCCTGCTTGATGTCTCCGCCATTTTTGACTAACGCAACGCCGGCACGCATCGTTGCAAGCAGATCCACACCGCCGTGTGTCTTAAAACGCTTATCTTCCACAGCGATATAACCATTATACAAATATGGAGAAATACTTTTGATCTCCGTATATTTATATCTTCCTGCGTTTACAGAACCGACCAGTTTACCATCTTTGTCGTAAACAACGGTATCTTCTTTCATCACGAAGTCATCTTCGCTCATATTGACTAACTTGTCGAATACCGTCTCTCTGGCTTCGGTAAACATCGGCAAAAACTTCACATACAGGCATAATCCCACAATACCCGCAATTACCAATACCGTCGCAAAAATGCCGATGATCGTCCCCGCTATATTGGAAACAACTCCTAAATAACTTCCTAAAGTCTTTCCGATTATGCCCAACACATCGCCGGTTCCACCGATATATTTCTTTAGTTGCTTCATAAATTTCCTTGCCTTTCCAAGTATATTCTTTACTCTGCTGTCTCAGTCTGCAGTATCGTCTTTCCATTCAGATCACAAGACAGTCCATCCTATGCTATCCGAATTTTAGGACAGAGCATGACAAGAAACATTATACTTGCTTTTATGCAATAATTCAAGTTGACACGCTCACTATCGTCATATAAAATAGAACAGAACGCAAACATATGTTTCTATTGAAAGGAATGTAAAAATTATTATGACAACGATGCACCATTTTGGATTTATTGGTTTCGGATTAATTGGCGGCTCCGTAGCACATGCACTGCGCGAACAGTATCCGGACAGTGAACTTATGGCATACAATTACTATATTACCAAACCACACCCGCGCCTCGAATTGGCTGCAATGGATGGGATTTTAGACGAGATCACAACAGATCTCGCTGATTTTGCTGACTGTGACTGTATTTTTCTATGCGCACCTGTCATCAAAAATATCGCCTATTTGGATAAGTTGCTTCCCTATCTTTCCAAAGACTGTCTGCTGACAGACGTTGGCAGTGTCAAAAGCGATATTCTTGCTGCAGTCAAAGAACATGGTCTCTGTGAGCAGTTTGTAGGCGGGCACCCAATGACCGGCTCTGAAAAGACCGGTTATGAACATTCTGAATCTGCATTTTTCCGTGATAAATACTATATTTTAACACCGTTTGCAGAGAGCAGACCGGAATATGTTGCATGGATGGAACAATTCATTCACGACATCGGATCACACTGTATTTTGCTCGACCCGGATTATCACGATGCCGTAGTAGCCGGTATCAGCCACGGTCCACATGTAATATCTGCGGCACTGGTCAATGCGGTTGCTGCCCTTGATGAAGACGGTACCTACGGCACACTGGCAGCAGGAGGATTTCACACAACGACGCGAATCTCTTCCTCTTCTCCGGAAATGTGGCAGAATATCTGTCTGACCAACTCCGACAAAATATGCAATTTTTTAGACAAATATATAGAAATTTTGACCGCTGCCAAACAACAGATCGCTGACGGCGACAAAGATGGACTAATGCATTTTTTTGAAGCGGCAAAGAATTACCGCGATCATATTCGATTCTAAAGAAAGGCTTGGTGACGAATGAACGTATTAGAAGGATTAAATCCTGAGCAGGAGCAAGCAGTTAAACATTTTAAGGGACCACTTCTGATCTTAGCAGGTGCCGGGTCCGGCAAAACCCGTGTATTGACACACCGTATCGCCTATTTGATCGAGGAATATGGCGTCAACCCTTGGAACATCCTTGCCATTACCTTTACCAATAAAGCTGCCGGAGAAATGCGTGAGCGAGTTGATAATATTGTTACTTCCGGTGCAGAATACATATGGGTCAGCACCTTCCACTCCGCATGTGTGCGCATACTGCGCCGCCATATTGAAGCTCTCGGTTATTCGAGAAGTTTCACGATCTATGACGCAGACGATCAACGAACATTAATGCGGGATATTTTGAAATATCTGCAGTTAGACCCCAAAAAGTTCAAAGAACGTAGTGTACTCAGTGCTATCTCATCTGCCAAAGATGAGATGATCACTCCGGAAGAATATGAACGCCGCGCTGCCGGTGACTATCTCAAAGAAATATATGCCAGAGCTTATCGGGAATACGAAAAACGTCTTCGCGACTCAAATGCATTGGATTTCGATGATCTCATCGTGAAGACTATTCAGCTATTGCAGGATAACCCGGAAATCCTGGACTATTACCAAAACCGTTTCCGCTATATTATGGTCGATGAGTATCAGGATACTAACACAGCTCAATTTGAGCTTGTACGCCTGTTGGCTGACTCTACCGGAGAAGATGGCAGACGCGAGCAGAATCTGTGCGTTGTCGGTGACGATGACCAGTCTATCTACAAATTCCGTGGTGCCAATATATATAATATCCTGAACTTTGAGACCGAATATCCTGACGCTAAAGTGATCAAGCTGGAGAAAAACTATCGAAGCACCCAAAATATTTTGGATGCGGCAAACGCTGTGATCAGTCATAACTCCATGCGTAAGGATAAAGCACTTTGGACAGACCAGAAAAAAGGTGATCCGATCTATTTTGCGCAATATGGTAATGAATACGAAGAAGCGGAGGCTGTTACCGACGGTATCTCTTACGCTGTACAGACCGGCGAAGCAGACTACAAGGACTTTGCCATTTTGTATCGTACGAATGCACAGTCTCGTGTATTGGAGGAAAAACTGGTGACGGCCAATATCCCATATCGTATTGTCGGTGCGGTAAACTTCTACCAACGCCGTGAGATCAAGGATCTGTTGGCATATTTGCGCACGGTGGAAAACGGTTTAGATGATATTTCCGTAAAACGAATCATCAATGTGCCGAAGCGCGGCATTGGTCTTACAACGATCGACCGGGTAGCCGACTATGCACTCACGCACGAGACCAGTTTTTACGGTGCTTTGCAAAACTACGAATACATTGACGGCATCAAACGCAGCGCCGGCAAGCTGGGCAGTTTTGTCAGTCTGATCGAATCGTTCAAGCGGCATTTAGCATCTCCCGAGTATAGCCTGGAAGATCTGATCCGTGAGATCATTGAAGAAACCGGTTATGTCCGCCTGCTGGAGGAAGAGGATACTGAAGAAGCCAACGGACGTATTGAAAATATCGAAGAGTTCATTAATAAAGTGGTCACTTATGAGGAAAACTGTGAAGAGGAGCCAACGCTCAGCGGATTTTTGGAGGAAGTTGCTCTTGTTGCAGATATTGACACGGTAGACGATGACAACAACATGGTGTTACTTATGACATTGCACAGTGCAAAAGGATTGGAATTTCCTTATGTATATCTGGTCGGCATGGAAGACGGTATTTTCCCGGGATATGCTGCTGTCATGGGCGATGACCCGGAGGAAATGGAGGAAGAACGCCGCTTATGTTATGTCGGTATTACCCGCGCCAAACAGAAATTATCGCTAAGCTGCGCACGAAGCCGTTTTCGCAATGGTGAGCAGCAATACAACCGTCCATCTTCATTCCTGAATGAGATCCCGCGGTATCTGCTCAAGCAAAATGGAGATGCTTTTCAGGATAGTTCCCGAACTGCTTCCTCTCCTTTTAGCGGCAATTCCTTTACGGAAAGCCGCAGGCAGTCGTATCATCAGGTTCGCATGAACGAACTTCCAAATGTACGCACAAATGCGTCATCTACTTGGGATCCTATGGCAGAACGAAGTGCCAAACAGGCAGTCAGACGTAGTTCCGGAGCTGACCTGTTTGCCGGCAATCCATTGATCCGCAAAGGGATCGGAAGCTCTTCCCAGGCTGGAGATATTTATCGTTCCAAAGGATCCTCTCTGCGGGACAGCTCGATATTTGACAAAGGAAATAGCGGCAAGACCACATCCGGCACACTGTCCTACGGTGAGGGCGACCGCATCAAACACAAAAAATTTGGTGAGGGAACCGTAATTGCTCTCAAGGAAAAAAATGGGGATCACGAAGTGACTGTCGACTTCGATAATGGCTCAACCAGGCGCATGATGGCTTCCTTTGCGAAACTTAAAAAAATATAGATATTGCACGTGTGATGTGTTATACTATTCGTATAACAATTGACCAATCAGGGAAAGGATGTGGCGCTATGTCAAATAAGCTCGAAGAATTAATGAATACAGCAAAGATTAACGAACTTCTCCACAAGAAAGAGTTAGAGGAGAAAAACAAAAACGGCATCATCATTGCACTCGCTATCATAGGCGCAGTTGCAGCAGTTGCAGCTATTGCTTACGCTGTTTTCCGCCATCTGGAACGCGATTATCTGGATGACTTTGATGCGGATGATTTTGGTGACAATTTTGATGATGACTTTATTGAGTTCTCAGATACAACACCAGAAGCAGAGGACTAATTTTAACAATTAAGCGTAAAAATTACCGTTAAATCTGCAGTAACCGGATGGCAGAATGTTTTTCTTCCATTGTTTCTGCAGATTTAACTATGTAAAGCACATTTCACCGTAAAGCATAATTTACTACATAAAATGGAGGATTACCACTATGAAACTTTGGGGCGGACGCTTCACGAAAGAAACCAATCAATTAGTACATAACTTTAATGCTTCTCTTTCTTTTGACCAGAAGTTTTATGAGGAAGATATTGAAGGCAGCATTGCACACGTCACAATGTTAGCTGAGCAGGGAATTTTGACCAACGAAGACAAAGAAGCGATCATCGGAGGTCTGCAGTCGATCCGCGATGATATTCGTGATGGCAAACTTGTTTTTACCGAAGAGCACGAAGATATTCATAGTTTTGTGGAGGCACATTTGATCGAGCGCATTGGCGATGCCGGCAAACGCCTGCACACCGGACGCAGCCGTAACGATCAGGTTGCTTTGGATATGAAATTATATACCCGCAAAGAGATCAAGGAAATGGAGCACCTGTTGTTCGGTTTATTGCAAAGCCTGTTAAAGATCATGAAGGAAAATATTGATACGATCATGCCGGGCTTTACTCATTTGCAGAAAGCACAGCCGATCACCTTAGCACATCATATGGGTGCTTATTTCGAAATGTTCTACCGTGACCGTTCCCGTCTGCAGGATATTCATAAGCGCATGAATTACTGCCCTCTCGGCTCCGGTGCACTTGCCGGAACAACCTATCCGCTCAATCGTGAACGCACCGCAGAATTGCTTGGATTTACCGGTCCAACGTTAAACAGTATGGATTCTGTATCTGACCGTGATTATCTGATCGAATTTAGTGCAGCAATGTCCATCATTATGATGCATTTGAGCCGTTTCTGCGAAGAGATCATCATTTGGAACACGAACGAATATCAGTTCATTGATATTGATGACTCCTATTCTACCGGAAGCAGTATCATGCCACAGAAGAAGAATCCGGACATTGCAGAGCTTGTCCGCGGTAAGACAGGTCGTGTATACGGTTCTCTTATCTCTCTGTTGACTACGATGAAGGGACTGTCTTTGGCCTACAACAAAGATATGCAGGAAGATAAGGAATTTGTCTTTGATGCCATTGATACCACGAAAGGATGTATCGTATTATTTAATGGTATGCTAGACACGATCACCTTCCGCAAAGACCGTATGCGTGCAAGCGCTGAGGGTGGATTTACAAATGCGACTGACGCAGCGGATTATTTGGTAAATCATGGTGTTCCATTCCGCGATGCACATGGCATTGTCGGACAGCTCGTTTTGTACTGCATTGACAAGAATATTTCACTGGGTCAGATGTCTTTGGAAGAGTATAAGGCGATCAGCCCGGTATTCGAAGAAGATATTTATGATGCGATCAGCATGGAAACCTGTGTTGCTAAGCGTAATACGATCGGTGCTCCGGGACCACAGGCTATGAAAGAAGTGATCGCCAAATATGAAGCTTATCTCGCTGAAGAATAAATTGTACAGGGTGGCAATTCTTGGCGATGTCACGCTACACAACAGCAATTTCCTATTCCAGAACGTAAAAAGGTATGCTCTTTTCTACAGAGCATACCTTTTATTAATTGATAGGAAAATGCTCGTAACGTAGCCTGATACATTACTGTCATGTAAGCCTAACCGGCTAAAACATTTTCTTTTTCTTTAATAAGAACATTGCAATCATACAAATAAACACGATGAGCAGACAGATAATGGAAAAACCATGCGGCGTATCTGCTAACGGCATCCACTTACTGGAAACATTCATACCATAAATTCCTGAGATCAGAGTCGGAATACCCATAACCAGTGTTACAATCGTCAGTATTTTCATGACATTATTCAAACGATTATCAAGCACAGAGGACATCAGCTCACGCGTTCCGTTGATAATATCTCTATATATCGTTGTCATTTCGATCGCCTGCCGGTTCTCGACAATGACATCATCTAACAGATCCGTGTCATCCGGATACTGTTCCAATCGCTTATAACGTGTCAAGCGATCTAAGACAACACCATTTGCACGCAAAGATGTCGCAAAGTAGACCAATGTTGATTCTAATGCATGCAGATCGATCAGATCTACGTCTTCGGTATCATCATCAATGCGTTCCTCAATCTCGGTTCGTTTCTTATCAATGACACGAAGGTCATTCTGATATAACGCAGCCACACGGAACAGGATCTGATACACAAAACGCATTTTCTTCTTGGTACTGAATTCTTTCACGCGACCATTAACAAACGCTTGCAGCACCGGAGTTTCCTCTGTACAAATGGTGATGATAATATCCTGCGTCAAGATAATACCCAGTGGGATTGTCGTATATGCTTCTTTATCATGACGAATCTCAATTGTTGGAATATCCACCAGAATTAACGTATATCCATCCTCCAATTCCACACGAGAACTTTCTTCCTCATCCAAAGCAGCCAACAGATCTTGAATATCAATTTGCAGTCTTTTGGCAATCAACTCACCCTCTGCTACTGTTGGATTGACCATATCAATCCAGCCTCCCGGAACAATTCCACCCTCCTCATGAATTTTACGGTCATCTGTTCGATAAAACTTGATCATTATCGTCACCTCTTATTTCTGCTAATTTCTTATCCTATGGAGATGTTTTGTTCCTGTAACAATGTTTTGATCCTCTCCAACATATCATAATAAACATCCCAGTATTTTGATGTTTCCACCCAGCATTTCGCATTCATACGCAGTTTCACAGGGCTTAATCTGGTCACAACAACTCTCATTGGCTCTTTCACCAAAATGTCACTCCTGTGTTTCATCTCTTTGAGTAAAATGTCTCGGATCAATGCAACATCTGCATCATAACTGACAGAGAACTCCAAAACAAGCAAACGCCTATCCTGCTTCGTTGTATTGGTAATATCCGAATTAGAAATCGTTCCATTCGGTATCACGATCACCCGATTATCCGTTGTCGTCAATCGTGTGTAAAAAATATCAATACTCTGTACGGTTCCCTCCGATTGTGGCGTAATAATATAATCTCCAACCTGAAACGGCTTGAGGAGTAAGATCAAAACCCCACCCGCCAAATTGGCCAAACTGCCCTGCAGAGCAAGGCCGATCGCCAATCCTGCCGATCCGACCATAGCCACAATAGAACTGGTTCCTACACCAAGAATACCTGCAACTACAAAGATCAATAGCACATTATAGATAACACCGGCTAATGACATCACAAACTTGCGTACACTAACCTCTACATTGCGCCGCTCCATCCAGCGATCCGTAAAACGAAGTAACAGCTTCACCATTTTACGGCCGATCACAAACACGATCAAAGCGATCAGCAACGTCTGACCGAAGCGAAGCAGCGGCTCTCGCTGATCTAATAAATACTGTAATAAAAAGCTGGTCTTTTTTTCATTGGAAACAGAGTCATCCCCCATTACCTTGGTCAGCTCCTTGACGGTTGTATTATCCTGCACTGCAAGCATTGCATTTTGCAGTTCCATCATGCCTATTCCCATTTTACCATACAACATCATTTATTTCCTCTTTTTTACTGTTTTTCCTGTTCTAGCGCTTCCACGTTTCGACGGAACGGTCGCTGTCATCGTGTCAGTCGGCACACAGCGATATACGCTCATTCCTAACGGCGGCACGGAAATCGTCAGCGAATACTCCCTGCCATCCCAAGGTATCTTCTTCGCACTCTTTTGCCTTGCGTTAATGCAACCTGTTCCACCAAAGGAAATTTGATCGCTATTAAAGATTTCCTTATATTTTCCGGCAACAGGCACTCCAATCTTAAAATTCTCATACGTAACCGGAGTGAAATTACACACCACCAGAAGCCGCTCCTCTTTCTTCGCATCATACCGCATAAAGGTAATAATACTGTGATCGGCATCCATACTGCTAAGCCATTCAAAACCCTCTGCATCAAAATCCGTCTCGTACCAAGCCGGATGCTCTTGATAAAACGTATTCAATGCCTTTACATATTGCTGCAATGCCCTGTGATCCGGCTCCTCTGCCTGCTCCCAAGGCAATTCCTGCTTCTCATTCCATTCGGTCTCCTGTGCAAACTCCTGCCCCATAAAGAGCAGCTTCTTGCCGGGATGTGCCATCATAAAACCGTACGCCACGCGAAGATTCGCATATTTTTCTTCCGGCTCACCAGGCATTTTTGCAAACATAGAGCCTTTCAGATGCACCACTTCATCGTGCGAGAATACAAGCACAAACTTTTCGCTGTATGCATAGATCATACTAAACGTAAGCATGCCGTGTCGGCCCTTGCGAAACAGCGGGTCCGTCTGCATATACGTTGTAAAATCATTCATCCAGCCCATATTCCATTTCAGATCAAACCCTAAACCGTCAACTGTCGAAGGCTCTGTCACTTTCGGCCATGCCGTCGATTCCTCTGCAATCAGTAATGCACCTTTGTTTCTCTCATGCATCACATCGCTTAAATCCCTCAAAAAGGCTATTGCCTCAAGATTCTCATTGCCGCCGTACATATTAGCAACCCATTCCCCGTCCTGTTTGCCATAGTCCAGATACAACATTGATGCTACAGCGTCCATACGGATTCCATCTGCATGATACTGCTCGATCCAAAACAATGCATTGGCCGTCAGGAAATTAGCAACTTCCGGTCTTCCATAATTGTAGATCAATGTCCCCCAATGTGGATGCTCTCCCTGTCTCGGATCCGCATGCTCATACAGACAAGTTCCATCAAACCTCGCCAGTCCATTCTCGTCTTTTGGAAAATGTGCCGGTACCCAGTCCAAAATAACACCGATCCCGGCCTGATGCATCGTATCCATAAAATACATAAAATCCTGCGGCGAACCATGTCTGGAAGTCGGTGCATAATACGAAGTCACCTGATAACCCCAAGACTCGTCTAATGGATGCTCCATGACCGGCAGTAACTCCACATGCGTATATCCCATTTCCTGAACATACTGCACAAGCTGTCGTGCCAGCTCCCGGTAATTGACAAATCCATCTTCAGTTCCCTGCTGCCTTTTCCAAGATCCCAAATGAACTTCATAGATATTCATAGGCTCCTTGGTGTAATCCCTTTTAGAACGCTTTGCAAGCCATTTATCATCGTTCCAGCGGTACTCCTGCAGATTCGTCACAATGCTGGCATTAGCCGGCCTCTTTTCACAGGCAAACCCATATGGATCTGTCTTCATCGTCACTTTCTGCGGTGCTGATTTAATCTCATATTTATATAATTCACCCGGTCCGATCCCCGGAATAAAAAGCGAAAATACACCGGAATCTCCCTGACGCATCATAGGATGTCTTCTGCCATCCCAGCCGTTAAAATCCCCAACAACACTGACACGCATTGCATTCGGTGCCCACACCGCAAAGTGTGTTCCATATAACAGTGCTGCATCGTCTTTCACGGCATCTTCCGTTACATCCCAAAGAATGTCTGTGTCATCCATACAGCCGCGTACTGCAGCCGGATGCGCACCCATATAACGATATATTTCCCGGTGAATCCCCTTTTCAAAACGCTCAATGTGATTCGCCCCGAATAAATCCTGATATAGATACGGATCCTCTAACTCCACTTTAGAACCATCTTCATAGGAAGCAATGATCGTATATTCTGTGATTGTCTTTCCCGGCAAAAGAACTGCAAACATGCCTGCATCGTCTGACTGATCCATTGTATAATTTCTACCTGTACTTTTAAGACGAAGCTTTGCCTTAACTGCTCCCGGCACAAATACCTGTACTAAAATACCGCCCTTTACCTTCTGCGGTCCGAGTACGCGCTGAGGATGATCCTCTTCCGAATAAACGATTGCTTCAATGGCTTCCCAGTCCATCAGATCATATAGTCTCTGTTTCATGATTTGCTCCCCCCTCTTTTAAGTAGCTGTCAAACACCGGCTCCAACAATTTTGCCTGCATCCACATAATTGCTCCCGGCAAGATCAGTATGATCGGTGGAATATACACAATCAATATCATTCCCACAAGAAATGCCGCCTGCAGGATCAGCAAAGATGTTGTCTCTTTCCAGTGTTCCAATGCCATAAAAGCACTGTTAGCAACAATTTCTCCGATTGTATTTTCAAAACGTGCAGACATTGGAAATGCATACGCCATAACTACTAACACGATCATAAACAACATAACAAACACAACACCAAAAAACACACCGAGTGCTCCCATATCGTTATGCAGGATCACTATAAGCGAATACGTTAAAACAGCGATAATTATTTCAAACAATATTCCAAGCGGCAGTCCCTGTCTTGCATTGCGGGGAACCATTTTTAAAAACGTCCGCACAGCATGTCTCTCCCCGGGCAGAACCACCTTTACAACCGTATAATACAGTGCAATACAATTCATCCCAAACGTAATGATCGGAATACTGCACACACAAAATACAACACTTAATAATATAATATCCCACAGTTTTCCAAAAAACTGCATAAACGGTCCTTCAATAGAAAAAAATTCTTTCATATGCAAATCTCCATGGCTCTGTTCGAGCCGCAAACATTGATTTTAGGCCGGATCAAATACGGTGCATCAACAATCCGCTGCGAAGCTTTGGCTCGAACCAAGTCGACTTCGGCGGCATAAGCAGCCCCGCGTCAGCCACAGCAAACAGCTCTCCGATCGAAGTCGGATACATTGCAAATGCGACCGTCATGTCCGTCTGCACACGACGTTCCAATTCCTCCAAGCCTCGGATTCCTCCAATGAAATCAATACGCTCATCTGTCCTTGGATCCTCGATACCAAGCACCGGTTTTAACAGATATTCCTGTAGCAATGACACATCCAATGCGGCAACCGGATCCGTGATAGCAAGCAGTTCCTGCTTTGCCTGCAGCAAATACCAGCGATTTTCCAAATACATGGTGATCTGTCCCTTTGCCTGCGGATGCTTCGCACCATCCAAGACAGTAACATCAAAGCACTCTTCCACAGCCTTCAAAAATGCTTCTTTCGTAAGTCCATGCAAATCTTTCACACAGCGGTTATAATCCATGATCATTAACTGATCGTCCGGAAATAGTACGGAAAGGAAATAATTAAACTCTTCTGTTCCATCATAATCCGGATGTTCTTTACGGCGTTTCAAGCCGACTTTGACTGCGGATGCTGCACGATGATGCCCATCTGCAATATAAATCTCCTGTATTCCGGCAAAAGCCTCCTGTAATGTGGTAACCGCTTCTTCTGTCACCTTCCACATACGGTGCGCAATACCATCCGCTGCCGTAAAATCGTACAACGGTTCCTGCGTTTCCATGATCTTAGACACCAATTGGTTGATCGTTGCCTGGGAACGATATGCCAAAAAGATCGGTCCGGTCTGTGCAGACAAAGTGTCTACATGCCGAATACGATCCTGTTCCTTCTCTTCTCTTGTATTTTCATGCTTCTTGATCGTGCCATCCAGATAATCGTCTACACTGGCACACGCTGCAATACCCGTCTGAGTGCGTCCATTCATCTCCAACTGATAAATATAGTAAGCACTTTGCTTATCCTCTATAAAAATCCCCTGAGAGATACGTTCCTCGAACAGTTCCTTTGCCTTGGCATACACCTCAGGTGCATATACGGATACACTATCCTCAAATTGTGTCTCTGCGCGGTCTATCGCCAAAAAGGATAACGGTTCTCTCTCCACTTCCTTCTTCGCTTCTGCACGATTATATACATCATATGGCAATGCGGCTACTTTATCGGCATATTCTACTGCCGGGCGCACTGCACAAAACGGTCTGATCACTGCCATCTTCTCTCGTCCTTTCTCTATTTCCTCGGGGGCATATATATAAATCACCTTTATAATTATACCATGACTGAGATTGTGGCACAATGATTTTTCTGCTATAATAAAGGTTCAATAGCGAATTTACGGGGAGGTGTTCTATACAATGCGAACATTAAAAGCGATTATTTTTGATATGGACGGTGTCATTATCGACAGCGAGCCACAGCATGGCAGAGCAGCACTGAAAGTACTGCACAAATATGGTGCAGATGCCGACATGTCCTATCATGAACAGTTTATTGGCAGTTCCACTGCAAATATGGCACAAAAAGTTATCTCAGATTTTTCTCTTTCTTTATCTCCGGAAGAGCTTTTGGCGGAATTAAATCAAGCCAAACGCGAAATCCACAAAGAAGAGGGGTATCCTTCGCTGCCCGGCATCTGCGAGCTGATCCCGAAGCTTGCTGCCAGTGGCTGGAAGTTAGCGATTGCCTCCTCCTCTAACCCTGCTGAGATCAACGCTGTTGTCAGTTCATTAGGCATCCGCAAATATTTTGATCAGCTCGTTTCCAGTTCAAATGTTGCCCATCCAAAGCCTGCTCCCGACACATTTCAACTAGCACTTAAAAAGCTTGGCGTATCCGCAGAGGAAGCCATTGTCGTTGAAGACTCTTCTTATGGTGTCGAAGCGGCGATCGCCGCCGGAATTGCCTGCGTCGGATACGACAATCCACATTCCGGCAAACAGGATCTATCACGTGCCGATGTTTTGTTGGAAAGTTTCGAAGGACTTACTCCTTCGTTTTTCCTGCATGTTTGGCAGCGCAAACAAAAAATACCGGTAACCATTGCAAATACAAGACGTCTGATCATTCGCGAACTGACCGTTGCGGATATTCCGGATTTATATCCGATTTATAAGGATCCCGAGGTTGCCAAATTCATTGATGACATCGACGATTATAAAGAAATGGAGATGGCAAAACAGGCTGCCTATATCCGTAATGTATATAATTTCTACGGCTACGGATTATGGGGCGTATTCAGCAAAACATCCAACGGGCTCATTGGACGTTGCGGAATTGAGAACCATGTTGTTGATGGACAGGATGAGATCATGTTGTCCTATTTGTTAGATAGTAATCATTGGGGCTACGGCTATGCACTGGAATGTTGCCGTGCAGTATTTCAGTATGCCTATCATGCTCTGGATATTGACAATATTGTTGCAGTCATTGATAAAGAAAATGTACGATCACTGCGTACTGCAAAAAATCTTGGCATGAAACCGGAAAAAGATCTTATATACAAAAATCGCGATGCCATTCTTTACCGCATCCATCTCACGGAGGAATCATCTCAAAAGGGCAAGAATCGCTAAAGCCATTCTTCGTGATGCGACGTCACACAACAGAACAAAGAGTCGCTTGCGACTCTTTCGCGCTCGAGCGGTGCTGTTTGCAGCTAACTTCTTCTCCGCGAGATGCGCATCCTCGCGGAGCGTTTTTTGCTTTATAGGAAACGAGAAGTTTCCTATAAAGAAACAAAAAATGCACAGGAAGCATTCTGCTTTAGCATCCTGTGCGTTTTTTTTAATTCTATTACGACATTCCGATATCATATCGTGTTATGCCGTCTATTCTAACGTTTATTATCGTTTTTTTTGCTCTTTGTATCATCTGTTTTAGAATTTTCATGATCATTTGTCTTGTCTTTTTCATTGCCTGTCAGATCATCAACTGCATCTTCTGTACCATCTACAGCGTCATCTACAGCATCTTCTACACCATCCGTGGCATCTTTCACAGCATTTCCCGCACCATCTACAGCATCATCCACGGCATTTCCCGCATCATCTGCAGCATTATTGGTACTCTCTGGAAGTTCTGTCTCATTTGGCATATCCGTTGCACCATTACCGGAAGAAGGTGATGTAGCAGAATTATTTTTGGATTTATTACCGCATCCAACCATCAATGCTGCCGCCAAGACTGTAACCACCGCAAAACCTAACATTTTCTTTTTCAAAGCATTCACCATACCTTTCTGAAATTTCGTATGACACGAAATAGAATCTATTGCATTCCTTAGTATGGAATATGCTTTGTATTTTTATTCGCTATATGCATCGACTTTTTCAAATTCTGCAACAATTTCAGCACTCGGTGCTTTTGTTGCAAGACTAACGATCACATTAACAAAAAGGCTCAAAATAAATCCAATTAACAGAGAATAAATACCAGTCGTCACTGCAAGCGTCTTGCCACCCATCAATGGGATATAGTCCCAGATAAGAACCGTCAATCCACCGGTAATAATTCCGACAACCGTTCCCGGCATATTAGCGCGTTTCCAAAATAATGCCAACACGATCGCCGGTCCAAAAGCCGATCCAAGACCAGCCCATGCATCGGATACCAGACCCATAATACTACTCTCCGGATCCCAAGCAATTACGATTGCGATCAATGCAACAACGATGACTGTGATTCGAGTCACTTTCATGATGCGTTTATCGTCTGCATCTTTACGGATAAAACTTTTGTAAATATCTTTTGATACCGAAGATGCACAAACCAACAGCTGTGAATCTGCCGTTGACATGATCGCCGCCAAAATGCCACATAAGAACAATCCACCAACAAATGGAATTCCTATATTTTTGGTGAATACGCGTTCAATCATTGTGATAAAGACACTCTCTGTCTGTCCGCCTGTCAGTACATTATCGACCAGATAAGCTCTTCCGACAATACCAATAAAGCAGGCAGCTACCAAAGATAAAAAGCACCATGAAATTGCGATCACGCTGGATTTTTTCAACTCTTTCTCATCTTTTACCGCCATGAAACGTATCAGGATATGAGGCATTCCGCAATATCCTAATCCCCATGCAAGCTGCGATAAGATTTCCACAAATTTATATGGTCTGCCACCGTTCATGAACAGATTCATATATGCATCATAACCACCAGCTACCTGTGTGTGGTCAATGTTAGCTGCAAACTTGCCACTGACTAATGCAAAAGCAATGATTGGCACGGTCAGCAATCCGACTAACATCAACATTCCCTGTACAAAATCTGTCGTACATACGGCCAAAAATCCACCCATAAACGTATAAGTTAAAATAACTGCTGCACCGATGATCAGCGCAATATGATAGTCAATACCAAAGATCGTATGGAATAATTTACCACCCGAGGCAAGGGCTGACGCTGTATATACTAAGAAGAAAATAATGATCACGACAGATGAGATGGAAAGCAGCACTTTCTTTTTGTCATGAAAACGATTCTCCAAAAATTCCGGCAGTGTCATGGAATTACCTGCTACGATCGTATAGCGACGAAGTCTTTTGGAAATCAGCAGCCAGTTACAAACGGTTCCTAAAAATAACCCTATGGCGATCCAAGCCTGGCCGGTACCTAACGCATAAATCGAACCCGGCAGCCCCATTAGCAGCCATCCGCTCATGTCAGACGCCTGCGCTGAGAGTGCTGCGACCCATGCATTTAAGCCTCTGCCTCCGAGGAAATAATCCTCTGAACTATTGGTGCGGCGCATACAGATTGCACCGATCACGATCATGAATAACAAATAGGCAGCAAACGCCACTAATATTGCAGCAATGCTGGAACTTGATACTGTTGTCATACAATTACCATACCTTTCTTATCTTTTTCCTGTATCCCTATAGAAATTACTCCTCTGTTGTCCCACGGTCTTTGGCATCAACAAACGGTCTGTGATGTCCAACATATTTGTATGCCGGACGAATGATCTTACCTCGATTTACAAGTTCTTCCAGACGATGCGCACTCCATCCTGCAATACGAGAAATTGCAAAGATCGGTGTAAATAACTCCTCCGGAATACCAAGCATTGTATAAATAAAACCTGAATAGAAGTCCACATTTGCGCAGATTGGTTTGACCACATGATTTCTATGAGACAACAACTGCGTTCCAATGCGTTCTACTCTATCATAAAGACTGTACTCTTTGAGCATTCCTTTACTTTCAGCTAATTTCTGTGCATAATCCTTCAGGATCACCTCTCGCGGATCGGACAACGTGTAAACTGCATGCCCCATACCATAGATCAGACCGGAATGATCAAAAGCATCTCCACGAAGTACTGCCTGCAAATATTCCTGAATCTGATCGTCATCTTCCAGATCCGTAACATGCTCATGAAGATCTGCAAACATCTGCTGCACTTTCAAATTAGCTCCACCATGACGCGGTCCTTTCAAAGATGCAATGGATGCTGCGACTGCCGAATAGGTATCTGTACCCGAAGACGTTACTACGTGATTGGTAAATGTCGAGTTATTACCACCACCATGCTCTGCATGAAGCACAAGAGCTGCATCGAGTACACGTGCTTCTAATGGAGTATACTTTCCATTTGGGCGTAACATCTGCAAAATGTTTTCTGCCGTCGAAAGCTCCGGTTTAGCAGGCTTGATCACCAAACTGTCAAAGAAGTGAAAATGTCTGTATGCATGGTAATTGTATACCGCGATCAATGGCAGTTTCGCAATTAACTGCAATGACTGACGAAGTACGTTGGATACTGAAATATCGTCTGGATTAGCATCGTAAGAGTACAAAGTCAAGACACTTTTCTGCAATCCATTCATCAGATTTGCACTTGGCGCCTTCATAATAACATCACGCACAAATTGTCCGGACAGCTCTTGCAAGCTCGCAATGATCCCATGGAAAACTTCCAATTGCTCTTTATTAGGCAGATAACCGAATAACAGCAAATATGTTGTTTCCTCAAAGGCAAATCGTTTCTCAATACCATCTCCAACTAAATTTTTGACATCATACCCCTGATAGTACAGCATACCATCAGCCGGCTCCTTGACCCCATCTACAACACGGTATCCTGTTACATCTGAAATTTCAGTCAATCCGGTCAATACACCTTTGCCATTGCTGTCACGCAATCCCCGCTTTACATCATATTCCTGATATAAGTTTAGGTCGATTGCTCCTGATTTCATACAACTTACAACAAGTTCATTAAATTTTGCATCTAATGCATCATCTATCGACATCATTGAATTTGTTTTCATTTTCTAGTACCTCCTTCTATAGTTCCCCTCCGAGCACTCAGCTATCCTATGTATATCCAACAAAACAGAGGGGCGTGTCATCGTACCCGTGCATACGTGTATACACAAAAAAGTAATAGAGTCATCTATTAACGACAACTCTATTACTATACCTTATTTTACGCTATTCCGTCAAGTTTGTACCTATTATACTGCCATTTCCTGCCGCATAACACGCTCAGCAGGATTTACAGATCGTGTGTCTTTCACATTCGGATCGATCAGCAAGCCTCACGCATACGATACTCTAAACGCAGTTTATCCGTCAAAAGTGCCATAAATTCTGAGTTGGTCGGTTTGCCGCGATTTGCAGAGATCGTATTTCCAAACACGTGCTCTAATGTCTCCATATTCCCTCTGCGCCATGCAACTTCTATCGCATGACGGATCGTCCGTTCTACACTACTGGAAGAAGTATGATATTTTTTTGCAATGGTTGGATACAAAAATTTTGTAATATAGTGCAACATATTTTGATCTGCAAAAGACATCATAATGCCTTCACGAATATATTGGTAACCCTTGATATGTGCCGGCATTCCGATCTCCAGCAATATATTCGTAATGTCAATCTCCAGATTGCCGGTGTATTTATCCGACGGATCTTTGATTAAATGTTCTGTAGGTTTCACAACCTGTCTTATCGTTTTCTTTGAATCTTCCTTCACAGTTTCCGTATACTCCGGCACGGATACAAGCTGCTTTTCTTCGCTGTTATGTACTGCAGCTTGTCCCTCTTCCCCTTCGCCTACACTGGCTGCGATCTGTCTGATCCGTTTGATCAACATCGTTGCTGATAACGGTTTCATCATATAATAGTTTGCTCCCTGTGCTAATGCCTGTTCGATCAATCCCTCGCGTCGAAGTGCCGTGGCAATGATAAACAAAGGCTTGTACTCTGTAAATTCTCTGCATTCTTCTAATATTTCCAAACCGTCTACTCCCGGTAAGATCATATCCATGACTACAACATCCGGCTTTAACTTTTTAATGTTTTCCAGCGCTTTTTTTCCGTCTCCTGTTTCGTACACTACTTGGATTCCCTGTTCATTTAATAATCGTTTTTTGCTTTCTCTGTCCTGTACGTTGTTGTCTGCCAGTATAACACGGATATCATCTTTCATTTTGTCCTCCTAGTCCCTATCAATTGTTTAGAATCGACATCCCATTGCTTTTTTTCAGTTTCCATGTCTAATTATAGAACCTGAATTAGCATTACTATGGATTTCAAATGGAATTGAAATGGAATTAGAGGGTTTTTTTGAAAAAAAATGTATATTTAACGCAAACTTCCCATACCGAAAGTTATTCCAAAACCACATATTGCTTATTATGTCAATAAAATAATAGCTATTTTGCAGCCGATAACATAAATTATCCTGCTATCAAAAAAACTATAGAAATCGGCTTAATGACGCCATTCGATCTTCTGCCCAGCTATATTCCAGCATATAATCTCCCTCAAATGCGTCCTGCGCATCCTGTTCACGCTGTAATAGACGGTACAGATCGCATTCCAGCAGATCCGTATTAAGACGTTTGATGCCTCTTCCTGACACGATAATATCCTCTACACCATACTTTTTTAATTCATTGATCAATGTTTTACCGATCTTGCTGCATAAGCTCTGCGTTGCTTCATCGTTCGGACGGTTCTCCCACAATGTTCCAATGATCTGATCTGTCGTCACAGTACCTCCTTCTCGATCCACCAAAAGAGCCAACAGCTCTTTTGCTTTCGCACTGCGAAACATAACCGGACTCCCATCAATATACAGATCAAAATGTCCAAACGTTCTTGCAAAGATTCTTTTATTTCTCTGTAAAGCAAGTTCATTCGCCTTCTTGACGACAAAGGTGAGTTCTGCCGCATTTAATGGCTTCATCAAATAAAAGTCCGCTTCTACATCAATTGCATTGTCAACGTACTGTGCATTACCTGTTGTATAGATCAACACGATCTGAGGATTGAGCTCCTTTAACTTTTTACCCAATTCAACACCATCCATACAACCATGTATACATATATCTAAGAATGCCGCCTCGACGGCACGCTCCCGAACACACTGCAGTGCCTCCCCTGCATCAAGACACTCTCCGACAATCTCTACACGCTTGTCACGCTCTAAATAGTTACGCACTAATTTGATCGCCATGATCTCATCATCGACAATGATCGTTTTCATACCATCCCTACATTCCTTCCATCAAATTTTGATCAAGATCCATCTATCCGAGATATTTAGGTATTCTAACCTTCCACCTCTATCGGTAATGCAAATGTTACAACCATTTCATCACCTTCGATCTCCCAGCTAATATCTCCTTCTACCAAAAAGCTCCACCATATTCTCAATTTTTGACGTATCAGCTCACCTTCGTCCGCTTCCTTTTTGGATAACTCCTCATACGAGTTGCGAATGGTAAGAATATACTTATTTTGACAAACCCCACCAAGAATTTTAATTTGACGTCTTCTGGTCGACATACACTCATTAACAGCACGCGACGCATATAATGCAATCCCCATCGGCGGCACTTTCAGATCGCAGTCACCAACATCCCACAATACCGTCATCCCCTGAAACCGATAGTTTTCCATAGACAAATACGTTCGCATGAACTTTCTTTCCTCACGAAAAGATACTGTTTTATTGACGCGAAAACATTGAAACTGATAACGCAGGCAGTCCGCAAAACCATCCAGCAGCTCCGGCAGCAATACCTTCTCTAATATCGCAGCCCCTTTGATCGCATTTAACGTATTAAAGAGAAAATGCTCCTGCAGTACGACAATTTGCTGCTTCAGATCTTCCTCATCCACCTCTGCCATTCCTTTGACATCAATAATCACACGTAAGGGTCCAGTTTTTCTCACTTTTTATTTGTCCTCCAAATCCTCAATATTCCTTAATATCGTAAGCAATATATAACCCGACAGCATCTTTGGATGTGCGAAGTGTGAGTAAATTTATACGCCCAACACGCTATGGATCATCTCTAACAATGCTGCATAATTTACCGGTTTGTCAACATATCCATTCATCTCACATTCAGTTGCTTTCATTTTCGCTGAGGGAAGTAAATTAGCAGTAACAGCATATATTGGAATCTTTTTACTATCTTGCCTGTCTGCACTACGAATGAACTTTGCTATATCATAACCATCCATACCGTATAGATTTAGATCGATCAATATAAACTGATATGAAAACGGTTCACTATTCTGATAGCTTTCTAATGCTTTCTGTCCACTCACAAACGCATCTGTATGCAATCCAAAATCATTAAATATTGTCTGCATGACTTCCAGATTAATTTCATTGTCATCAATGATCATAACTCTTTCTCCATGGAACGAATCAATGTCAGCAAGACCATCCCAAGTCAATATATTCATGATCCTATTCCTCCTGATATCATCTATTTTACTCCTTCTCAAAAAATCCGTCAATCATGCCCTTTGTATGCTTTAAGCTGTTCTCCTCAAATCATCCACAATAGATACGATACTTAACGCGACTCTGAAATCATACAAAACAAGAACCATTTTCCTCTTTATGATACTGCAGATAATACCCTTTTCCATATTTGGACACAATAAAAAGCCTTGTTCCATATAAACGTTTGCGCACCCGCTGCACAACACCATCCAATCTTCTCCGGCTGTGCACAGATACTTCGCTCCATAAATTCTCCACCAATTCATCCCGATATACCACAGCTCCCTCTGCCTGCAGCAACCGCTTCAACAATATACATTCCTCTCTCGACATATGAATAGAATATCCGTCTATCTGAACTTGTCCACCCTCGCTATCCACTATAACACGTTCCCATTCCGTCATCGGGACAACTGATACGACATTTTTCGACACCGCCCGTACTATACGACAGGCTGCCAGATCAGTCGACTGCTCCGGGCAGACACATTCTGCCGCTCCGGCTCGCAAAAGCTGTTCTTCCAACCGATCATCTCTTTGCTGTAAAATCACGATAATTGGTACCTTCTGCCATTCCGCAAATTCTCGAAAAGCCTGCAGACATATACTGTCACCTGCATCTTTCGTTCTCCATCGATACGCCTCCGTCAACTCTTCTTCCTGTATCATAATGGCCGAGCACGGAGCCTGCACCTCCCATAACGTCTCTGCATGATCGATCATCTGAGTCTGCCATTCTTCCTGTCTCAATCGCTCCAACAATCTTGCGATCCACTCTTCCTCTAATGCGCAAACAATCATCTTTCTCTTTCTCATATTTTTCTCTCACCCACGATCTGTTTCTTATATTTTCGATAATTGACACTAGATGTTTCCATCTTCGTTCTTCACTCGCTGCTGTCTTCTACCTTACTTTTGGGAATTACATGATGGCCTTTCGGACGACTTCATAACCTTTTTCCCGTATCTGCTGTTCGAAAGACTTGATCGTCTCCTGCTGACGATGAATAGTGTGCTCATCATAAACGGCGTATGCACCGCGCAATGCCTCGTCAACAATATCAACAACAACAGCGTTAGCCCCCGCCTGCAGTGCCTTCTTCCGTCCATCGTGCATCGCCTGTTCCAAACTCGGATCTGCAATAAGAATACTTCCCCGAAACATCAATCTTGCAATTGCCATCAAGTATAATACCATATCCGCATTACCACCGCGTTCCCGTTCAAATGGCGTATGTTTTGCTGCCAAAAATGGTGCGATCTGTATCATCTGTGGCATAAACTGCTTCATAAACAGCAGATCTTCAGATACATTCTCTATCGTCTGATAAGGTGTTCCAACCAAAAATCCTGTTCCTGTATGATATCCCATCTCCTGCAGTTCCCACATTCCCTGCTTGCGCCGCAATAATGACATATTAGCAGAGTGCAGCCTCTTGAATTGTAATTCATTCGAGGCATCATGGCTAAGCATAGCTGCTCCGGCACCTAAATGCATCCAATGTAAATATGCCGCTTTGGTATGATCCCCCACATTCAATATGATCGTACAGTCTGGGAAATGCTTATGTACCGCATCCACAATTTCTGCAAAATTTGCCTCCGAAAAATAAAAATCTGTCCCACTTTCCAGCAAAAAATTGCGAATTCCCTGCCTATAACCCTCGTGACAATACTGTAATATTTCTTTCATATTCATACGATACCGCTTCACAAAACGATTACTGCGTCTTAACCCACAGTAGTTGCAATCATTTTTGCAGTAATTAGAAAAAGGAAGTCTACCCCACAGATAGACTTCCTTATCAAATTGCTGTTTTCGAACCTCTTCTGCCTTTTGAAACAGATACTCGGTTGTCTCCGCATTGCGATATCGCAACAGTTCTGTAAATTCGTCTGCTGATAACGTTCCAAGCATCATCAGACGATCTACATGCTCCTGCATTATCTCGCCCATTATTTTCTCCATTTCCAGTGCCTCGCCAAATACAATACCACTTTATTCTAAGGAGCCACTACTCCTGTTCCGTATCCGCGATCTCAAATTGGCTGATAATGCCACAGATCGCCGTATTTAACTCCGGCTTTAACTCTTCCAGGGTGACCGGTTGCTTCTGTAGAATAACATTATAACAGGTTGCATTTACCAATTCAACAATCATAAAGATCATTAAATTCTGCTGTCGAAATTTGCGCCCGGACTGCTCTAGCAGCTCCTCGAAGATATCCATGCAGTTCCGATTGGACATACCGGCAATACGAATATTTGAAAAAACACCCCAGCTTAAGTTTTTAGAAATAAATCGTAATAATACAGGGCTCTCATTGAGCTGATCAACAATATGTGTTGCAAGTGCTACAATACACTCCTCTAAGCTGACCCAATTGGACTCATCATTCAATTTGAGTTCTTCATTAGCTCGGTCAAACAATGCACTTGCCTGTCTTGCGATCAACTGATCGCGAATGTCAAATTTATCTTTGAAATAAAGATAAAAAGTACCCTTCGCCATCTTTGCCCGTTTTACAATTTCAGAGATGGACGTATTTTGAATTCCTTTTTCTGTGAACAATTCAAATGCAGAGAGCAGAAGTGCTTCTTTCTTCTCTCGCTTTTTTTGATCGATCTTACTCATGCGTCCACCCCCTTAATATATTACTCATCTTTCTTAACTTCCTGTGTTGACAATACAAACTTTACACTTCCGTTCATGTCGTTGTCGATTCCGGAGAAACTCTGGTAATCCTCAGAAGCTTTCTGAATACCTTTTATACGGTCAATTGTTCCGTCCAGTCCATCTGTTACATCCGTGATCGTTGTTGCCAACTTATCAATGGCATCTTTCTTGAAGGTATTCATTCCGTCATTCAATTTATCAGAACCTTTATACAGCTTGGAAATACCACTTGATACCGTTCCTGTAGCCTTGTCAAGCTGCTTTGTGCCTGCAAATAAGGATTTGGTTCCTGCTGCCAATTGTTTGACACCCTTGCGCAATACAGAACTGTTCTTCGTTAATTTCTTGCTGTTCGTCGTGATCGTTGATGAATTCTTTACGATCGCAGCTGCACCACTCTTTAACTTCTTGTTGTTCGCTGTAAGTGTCTTGCCACCCTTTGAAAGCTTTGTAATATTGGTGCTGATCTGAGTAATTGCGTCACGGACAGTTTTCTCACCATCCAAAAGCTGTGTTGCACTTCCTCTAAGCTGTGCAGCATATCCGGACATCGTCTGTGCTGTTGTATCTAATGCTGCTGCACCGTTGTATAGGTTCTGCTCCTTGGATTTTGTGTCTGTAGCAGCCTTGATACTTGCAAGACCGGCTGCAAGATCTGCTTTGCCATCTTTATCATATTCGCCATCTGCTTTACCATTTGTGACGATATCTACGCTGCTCAATGCTGTGAGTGCTTCTTTGACCGCTGCTTTCTGCTCTGCTGTCAGGCTGTCATTAGCAAGAAGTGCTTTCAGCTCATTTTGCTGCTGCAATGCATTCTCTACCAGTCCATTCACCTGTTTCATGCCCGCCTGTAACTGCCCTACACCATCATCCACAGATTTCACACCGGCTTTTAATGCTGCAGTTCCATCGGTAAGCTGCTTCATGTTTTCCTCGGTCATCAGCTTGCTTACTGCACCAACGAAGGTCTGTACGCCATCACCGAATGTCTTGTACTGTTTCGGAAATGTCTTGGTTGATTTGTCCAGTGTATTTAATCCATCGGCAATCTGTTTTGCACCGTCGGCATAGGAATTTACACCCTGACCAAGTGACTTGGCACCTTTCACATAAGAGTTGACCCCCTTTAACAACTGATCGGTTCCTTTTGTATATGCATTGGTTCCTTTCTTCAAAGATTTAGCACCTTTGTTCAATGCCTTTGCTCCCTTATTGGCAGACTTAATCCCCTTCGCATACGTTGCAAAGTTCTTATTCAATGTATTTAATCCGTCTTTCAAAGACTTAGTGCCATCTACCAGCTGCTCGCCGGCATCTTTCATGTCATCGATCTTGTCATCCAATTTATCAAGATCGTCCACACGGTCAATATCGATATCCTTAAATAAGTCTGCCGTTGCTACCGTATAAGTCTGGCTCATAGAGAAATCTTTGACATCGGCTGTGATCTTAACAGAGTCCGTAATCTTGTCGTTTAACTCATCGGTATCGACATCCACATCATCTCCAAGATCAACATTTTTCAAGTCCAAGCTCTCAGACAGACCCGGCATACCATATGCGATCACGATGTTGTTTTCTCCCTCAGATAATACCTTACCATTGTCAATATCAATATTGTCGAATTTATCGACCGGAAGGATCATACCGGTTGCCATCAAAAATGGTGTGTAAATATCTTTCTTCTCACCTGCTACCGTAACCTGTTTCTTAGAGGTGTTAGAATACTTGATCGTCATCTCTAACTTACCGCTCTTGCCAACGATATCTTTTGGAGATACTTCCTCACCATCCAGTTTGTACGTGATCTGCATACCAACCGGAAGCTCGCTTTTTTCTGCTGTTCCCTGATAATAAATGTCGCTTTTTGAAGTGTCCCATGTAAGGCTGTCACCACTCTGTGTAAACTTCTCATTACCCTTTGTATTTGTAATATCCTTCAATGTAGAACTATCTTTGACGCTATCTACCTGTCCGGAATTTTTGAGCCAGTCGGATACAATGACATCCGTCACACCACCGTTTGCATCCAAGGTTGCGTATACGGTTTCCTCTTTGCTAACGGTACTCTTTTTCTTCGATGAAGCAAAACTTGCTGTCTGCTCTACTACTTTATTGTTAGCAGCCATTGCCTGCACTTTGCTGTCGTATCGATACGTATGTGTCGCATATTCTATATTTCCGACAACCAGCCCGGCAACCAATAAACTACTGATTCCTGTCATTACTACACGTTTCTTTCCACTCATTTGTCGCATAATGCTCCTCCTTATTTGCTGTTTGCATTTTCCTGCATCTCGATATCATTCATTCCAAAATGTCTGATATCTGTTTCCATCATTTCTTCTCTGCATCTCTCTTTGCTACATTTGCCTTGATCATGTTCCAAGATGTGCGTTTGATCACACCATCAAAGATCCAAAGCATTGCCGGCAGAACACAGATAACAACGATCATACTGATGATCGCACCACGTGAAAGCAGTGTACAGATCGATCCGATCATATCTACCTGCGAATATACCGACACGCCAAAGGTTGCGGCAAAGAAGCACAATCCACTGGTAAGGATCGACTTGATCGATGTCTCATGCGCAATGCGGATTGCATCCTTCTTACTCTGTCCACGTTCTGTTCGCTCTTTATGATATCGACTTGTCATCAAAATTGCATAATCTACGGTCGCTCCAAGCTGGATCGTACCGATAACGATACTCGCCACAAACGGAAGCGACGTATTCGTATAAAACGGTACTGCCATATTACATGCAATCGCAAATTCGATGACCGAGATCAAGATCACCGGAATGGAAATCGACTTAAACGTGATCAAGATGATAACAAAGATCGCCAGGATGGAAATATTATTTACTGTCTTGAGATCGACATCCGTTACATCCTGCAAATCTTTCATCATTGGCGCCTCGCCGATCACCATACCATCATTTTGGTATTTTTTGACAATCTTGTCAATCTTTGCTAATTGAGAATTTACCTCATCAGTAGCAGAACTGTAATCAGAGCTTACAAATTCCAGTTCATAATTGTCTGTCTTGAGCATCTTCTTGATATCGTTCGGTATCATAGACTCCGGTACATTGGAACCTACTAACGAGTTCAAACCGATCACCCATTTCACACCGTCTACCTTTTCAATTTCCTTGCTCATCGCACTCTTTTCTTTGGCAGAAAGACCATCTTTCAGAAGGATCATATGCATGTTACTCATATTAAACTCCTTCTTTAATTTCTCATTCGCCTCATTACTTGGAATGTTCTTCGGCAAAGACTGATCAATATTATAGTAAATCTTGTAATTATTATTACCGTGTATTGCCGGTACTAACACGATCAGGAACAACAGCAATGCTACATAACGTCCCTTGACAATGCCATGTGATAGTTTATCCAAGGATGGGATCAGTGATCTGTGCGTCGTCTTCTCGATCGCTTTATCACAGGTAAGGATCATTGCCGGAAGTACCGTTACACAAGTAAGCACACCAATAACAACACCCTTAGACATTACAATACCGATATTAGTGCCAAGCTTAAACGTCATAAAACAAAGTGCTACGAATCCTGCAACCGTTGTGATCGAACTTGCCGTGATCGATGTAAACGTATTGCTGATCGCATGTGCCATGGCGCGTTTCTTGTCGCCTTCATATCGTTCCTTGTTCGCTTCGTAACTCTCTAACAGGAAGATGGAATAATCCATCGTCACCGCCAACTGAAGCACCGCGGCTAACGCCTGCGTGATATAGGATATTTCTCCTAAGAAAACATTACTTCCTAAGTTAAATACGATTGCCATTCCTATATTCAACAAGAAGATCAATGGTGTCACAAAGGAAGTCATTGTCAAGAACAAGACTACCAGTGACAGCAAACCTGCAATCACGACGTAGATCGGCATTTCCTGCAATGCCAGGTTCTTAATATCAGTAACTACACCGGACATTCCGCTTGCATAAACATTCTTGCCTACGACTTTACGTATCTGCGTGATCGCATCCATCGTATCATCTGCTGATGTCGTATCGTCAAACAACGCGATCATCATCGTCGCTTTTCCGTTAAAGAATGCTTTTCGCAGATCTTCCGGAATCATTTCGGTCGGCACCGAAATATCCACTGCATCGTCATACCATAAGACATCTTTGACATGATCGATACTTTCTAATTGTTTCTCTAACTTTGCTGCATCTTTCATCGGCATATCTTCCACGACTACCATGGAAAACGCTCCCATACCGAACTCATCCACCAGAATATCCTGTCCCTTGATCGTCTCCAAGCGCTCCGGCAGATAACTAAGTACATCATAATTCACACGTGTACTGACATATCCGATCCCAGCCGGAATCAGCAGGATAAACGCAATAACAAGAATGATATTCTTGTGTTTTGTGATCCACTTGCCAATGTTAATCATCCAATCCCTCCTAAATCTTAATGAACCAAGCTGTCAAAAGCATCTGGATACCATGACAATCCGGTCCTTATTGAGAATAAATGTCAAAAATGACTGGCAGTCATTTTTAACTCTTGCTGTATACTACTACAAAAATGACCAGTAGTCAATCTTTTTATTTTAAATTTATAAATATTTTAGATTTTAGGAGCAAGGTGGCAAAGCATCCTCGCGGAGCGTTTTTTACTTTATAGGAAACGAGAAGTTTCCTATAAAGTAAAAAAGGGACAACGCATACACGCCATCCCCATTGTTACTACATTCTTCTATTAGTTGCCGACCAACATCATGGTCCCTTTTATTTAGCAAGCAGCATCATGATCTCGTTGCTACGTGCTACAAATTCTGTCATTTCATCTGCTGCAAGCGGCTTATGCGCTAACATCGCCAGATCATACAACTGTTTGCAGAACATATCCACATTCTCGCCATCTTTGTGCTCCAAAATATACTGCACTAAAGCATTCGATGAATTGAGCACTAATGTCTCTCCTCCTCCGAGACCACCCATGCCCATGTCCATGCCGCCCATGCTGTACATTTTCATCATATCCTGCATACGACGCATTTCTTCTGACAATGTGATCATTGAGGAGATCTTTTCATTCTTGAGCTTTTGTACTTTTACTTCAAGCTGATCCTTACCCAATGCTCTTTTGAAGATTTCAGACAACGCATCCGTCTGCGCTTTTAATGTATCCTCGTCTTCCTCATCTTTCATCGTATCCGTCAGATCTGCATCAATACGCTGGAATTTCACCTTCAGATCTCCCTGTTCTAACTGCGAAATAAACGGCTGATCGATCGTATGTGTTAATACAACCGCATTCAATCCCTGCTCCTTGAACAGATTGACATACTGGCTCTGCTGCTGCAGATCTGTTGCGTAGTATACCGTTGTCGGTTCTTCTTCCTTGTCTGCATTATCAGCATCCGCACCATTCTCGGCATCTGCTGTTTCATCGCTCTTTGCTTCTGTACTCTCTGTCTCTTCTTTTGCAAGCTCGTTTTTCTTAGCCTCTTCGATATAATCCGGCAAGGTGATGTACTTACCGTCCAAATCCTTAAATATCAGATAATCCGTCATTTTTTCGCGGAATTTCTGATCTTTTAAGCAGCCATACTTGATAAATGGGCTGATATCATCCCAATATTTCTCATAATTCTCACGGTCTACTTTGAACATACCGGACAACTTATCGGCTACTTTCTTCGTAATATAATCCGAAATCTTCTTTACAAATCCGTCATTCTGCAATGCACTTCTGGATACATTAAGCGGCAGATCCGGACAATCGATCACACCTTTGAGAAGCATCAAAAACTCCGGGATCACTTCCTTAATATTATCTGCAATAAATACCTGATTGTTGTAAAGCTTGATAACACCCTCTAAATTATCATATTCTGTATTAACCTTCGGGAAGTACAAAATACCTTTGAGGTTAAATGGATAATCCATATTTAAATGAATCCAGAACAATGGCTCCTTGTAATCGTTAAATACCTTGCGGTAAAAGTCCTTGTACTCGTCATCGGTACACTCATTTGGATGTTTCATCCAAAGTGGGTTCGTATCGCTAATAGAAACCGGACGTTTATTGATCTTTGCCTTTTCTTTACGAGGGCTGACCTCGACCATCTCTTTCTCGCCATTTTCATTTTCGCGTTCTTCCGTCTTCGCTTCCTCTACGATCGTCTCTACAACAACATCATCTTCACGAACATCGGCTGCATCGATCGTTTCATATTCCTGCTCTGCGTTTGCTTTGGAAAGGAAGATCTCAACCGGCATAAAGGAACAATATTTGTCCAAAATCTCTCTGACACGATACTCATTCGCAAACTCTAAGCTGTCCTCGGAAAGGTACAGGGTGATTGTTGTACCAACAGTATCTTTTGTGCCGTCTGACATTTCAAAATTGATACCGCCTTCCGATTCCCAGCGAACCGGTGTAGCATCCTTCTGCCAAGACAACGTGTCGATCGTAACTTTGTCAGATACCATAAACGCAGAATAAAATCCCAGTCCAAAGTGACCTATGATCTGCTCTTCGTTCGTTTTGTCCTTGTATTTCTCTAAGAAATCCGTTGCACCGGAAAAAGCAACCTGATTGATGTACTCGTCCACTTCATCTGCCGTCATACCAAGACCGGTATCTGTCAGAGAAATTGTCTTAGCATCCGGATCAACAACGACCTGTATTTGTGCCTTGTAATCCTCCGGCATATCATATTCGCCCATAATTTCTAACTTCTTCAACTTAGTAATGGCGTCGCAGCCATTTGAAACTAACTCACGAAGAAAAATGTCATGGTCAGAATACAACCATTTCTTAATGATCGGAAACATATTTTCAGATTCAATTGATAAGCTACCTGTTCTGCTCTGCATAATAATCCTCGTTTCTGCACACTTTCCTATAAAAAACGAACCCTGTGTCAAGTGCGCCGAGACACTGATCCGCCGCATCACCGCCAGATGCGTCCGTCCTTGTTAGCACTCTACTCTTACGACTGCTAACAACATCTAAAAAATATATTAGTATCATTCTACCAAAATGTCAAGAGCAAACATAACATTTTACGAATCTCACCCCAAACTTCGCATACCCACTGTTATGTTCTAACCACATATTGCTTATTATGTCAGCAGCAAATTAGCAGTTTTGCAGTCGATAAACTTAATTGTTCTGCCATAAGAGATCTAAGAAAATTGCCGCAGAACGCAGAGTTTTTATGTGATTTCTTATTTTGTTAAGTCTCTGATGAATACATGCCTGAAGGATTGTCTGAGATGTCCCGGTTTAGCAAGGTATCATCCATTTTTGGACGGGACGCTTTCGCTACGATGCGCTACGTCACGTTACTTAATGTCTCTGAAGTACGAGACATAAGTAACGACGAGCGCAAAGTCCCTTTCAAAAATGATGAATACCTTGCTTCCGGGACCTCGAGTTGTCCGTAAGGCATGTAAATCATACATCAGAGACAACAAAATCTAGAAATCACTAAAAACGTAAATGCGGCAAGGCAATTTCTATAGATCCCTTATGGCAGAATTCAGTCTCTGGGAACTGCAAAATGTATAGCAGCTTTTGACATAATAAGCAATATGTGGGTGAAAGACTGTTGAGGGTATGCGAAGTTTGCGTCATATACTAAAATTGGGGAGATCGCCCGGAATCGGTTTGGTCATCCATTCTTTTGCTGAGTATCCGCTACATAGCAGAAGCCACAGTTTCATATACATTGCTACCGGCGATGCCATCGGCAATACGATCATTCCGTATTTTTCATAGACGTATGTGCTTTCGTAAACCATGTCTGCATCCATGCCGCATAAAAAAATGGGGATTTTCCGGTTTGCCACCTCATAAAAGAATTTATCCGCTTCTGGTGTTTCACTGCAGATCGTGCCGGCATGATACGTATGATGCAAAATTGCCTGTATTCCGTCAAAGTTCATCGGATAACGCATCCCCGGATGTGGGTAGATCAACCCGATCGGTGCATCCCAGTGATCCGGTGCCTGCAGGGAAGGTCTAGCGGTAAGCCTCTCTGTATTGTTCCATGCATAGTACACTTTTCCGGCGACAAAACACTTGGTGCCTTTTTCATAATGACCGTATTCCATACCACCAACACTATACACTTCATCACTGTAAGGCTGATGTCCAATGATCGCTGTTCCTAAGTGAATCCTTGGGATCCCATCCCCATTCTGATACGAAACATACACACCTTTTTGCTTGCAGTCAAATGCTAAGAACTGCACAGCATATTGAAAATTATAAGCACCATTGGCTCTTGGATCTGTCAATACATAGTTGCTGGACACAAAAACCATCGGAATGTCACAATCACCAAACAGATAGCCCATCGCAGCCGCTGAATATGCCAGCGTATCTGTGCCATGCATAATGATCACTCCATCCAGTCCCGTAAATACGGATGTTCCATCTTCTGCTTCCCCTTTGTTCCCTAGCGCCATCTTTGCACTGCCTGTATACTTCGCCTCACTGACCACTTCTCGGATGCTCTGAGCCAACTGTGCGATCGTTAATCCGGTACTATTTTCACTGAGAAGTGTATACGGATGATATACCTGATAGGTGATTTCTTCCACATGACCATCTCGTTCTACACAAGGCAACGTGTCTAACAGACCATCCGCTGCTCCGGTTTTCGTACCGATCACATCTCCGGCTAACGTACTCCCGATCGTCCCTCCGGTAAATAATACAGCGATATTCATAACGCTCCTCCTTCCAAACATGAAAAGCCCATTTCCAAGGCAAAACATTAACCACCGTTCCGCCAAGGAAATGGACTATTAACATCATAAAATACTATTTCGCAACGATCGTTTCATTGCTGCATGTTATTTTGCTACAATATTAACGATACGCCCCGGCACATAAATCTCTTTGATAATGTTACCACTCAATTTATCACCCAAAGCTTCTTTTGCCTTAGCAAGCACATCGTCTTTCGGATCTTCTTTGCCAATAGAAATTGTTGCTTTGGTCTTACCGTTGATCTGAACAGCGATCTCCACAGTAGACTCTACAGTCTTCTCTTCGACATACTCCGGCCAAGACTGCTGGTACAATCTGCCCTGTCCCCCAACGATTTCCCAAAGTTCTTCGGTAATATGCGGTGCAACCGGATTGAGCAATGTAATAAGTGTCTTATATTCTGCCTTATTGATCGAATTCTTCTTATAGAAGTCATTGATCAACGACATCATTGCCGCGATCGCTGTGTTAAACTTCAGATTCTCGAAATCACCGCTGACTTTCTTGATCGTCTGATGCATCTTGATCTCCATATCTGCGGAATACTCATCACCTTCTGTCAAGAGTGTCTGCAGCTTCCAAACTCTCTCTAAGAAACGGCGGCATCCTTTCACACCATCTTCAGACCAGGAAGCGCTCAAGTCAAACGCACCGATAAACATCTCATACGTACGCAGTGTATCTGCACCGTAATCACGTACAATATCATCCGGATTTACAACGTTTCCTCTGGACTTACTCATCTTCTCACCGTTTTCACCAAGGATCATGCCGTGAGACGTACGCTTCTGATATGGTTCCGGTGTCGGTACAACTTTCTGATCATACAGGAATTTGTGCCAGAAACGGGAATACAGCAAATGCAGGGTCGTATGCTCCATACCACCATTGTACCAGTCAACCGGCAGCCAATATTTCAATGCTTCCGGACTGGCAAGTGCTTCTGTATTGTGTGGATCCGTATAACGCAGGAAATACCAGGATGATCCTGCCCACTGCGGCATCGTGTCTGTTTCACGCTTTGCCGGTCCACCACAGCATGGGCATGTTGTATTTACCCAATCCGTCATTGCCGCAAGTGGCGACTCACCGTTGTCTGTTGGCATATAACTGTCTACCTCCGGAAGCAGCAGTGGAAGCTCACTCTCATCAAGTGGAACGTACCCACATTTCTCGCAGTGTACGATTGGGATAGGCTCTCCCCAATATCTCTGGCGGGAGAATACCCAGTCACGCAATTTATAGTTTACTTTACGGTTACCGATCTTATTCTCTGTCAGGAAATCTTTTACCTTTTCCTTCGCTTCTTCTACGCTTAATCCGGTCAGAAATCCTGAATTTACCATCTGTCCGGTTGCTACATCCGTAAATGCTGCTTCATTGATATCAACAGGACCTTCTTTGCCCTCTACTACCTGAATCATTGGAAGTCCGAACTTCTTCGCAAACTCCCAGTCACGGTCATCGTGTGCAGGCACTGCCATGATCGCACCGGTACCATAAGTCATCAATACATAATCAGAAATCCAGATTGGGATCTCTGTATTGTTGATCGGATTAATTGCCTTGAAACCACCTAACACAACACCGGTCTTATCCTTAGCAAGCTCTGTACGCTCAAAGTCAGACTTCTTGGCTGCCATCTCGCGATACGTGGCAATGTCATCCCAGTTTGTGATCTCATCCTTGTATTTATCAATGATCGGATGCTCTGGAGATACTACCATATAAGTAGCACCAAATAACGTATCCGGTCTGGTCGTATAAACACGGAGTTTATCTTCTTTGCCGGCAATGCTAAAGTCAACCTCTGCACCTTCGGAACGTCCGATCCAGTTTCTCTGGGAAGTCTTAACGCGGTCAATGTAGTCCACGTGATTCAATCCCTCTAATAACTTATCAGCGTAATTTGTGATCTTAAGCATCCACTCACTCTTTACTTTGCGGACAACTTCAGAACCACAGCGCTCACATACGCCATTTACTACCTCTTCGTTAGCAAGACCAACCTTACAGGAGGTACACCAGTTGATCGGCATTTCCTTCTTATAAGCAAGCCCCTCTTTGAATAACTTTAAGAAGATCCACTGTGTCCATTTATAATATTCCGGATCTGTCGTATTGATCTCACGATCCCAATCGAAAGAATATCCCAAAGAGTGTAACTGCTCCTTAAAACGAGCTACATTATTCTTCGTTACGATCTTAGGGTGAATCTTATTTTTGATCGCATAGTTCTCTGTTGGAAGACCAAAAGCATCCCATCCCATTGGGTAAAGTACATTGTAGCCCTGCATACGACGTTTTCTTGCGACGATATCCAATGCCGTATATGGTCTTGGATGTCCTACGTGAAGTCCCTGTCCGGATGGATATGGGAACTCTACCAACGCATAAAACTTTGGTTTCGTATAATCGTTTGGTGTATGGAACGCTTTCTCATCATCCCATACCTTCTGCCATTTCTTTTCCACTGTGTGATGGTTGTACATTTCTGCCATAACTTCCTCCGTTCCTGTGCGTACTTTCTGCAAAGACTGTTCACAAACTGATCACTGCCGGCTTATGCCTAAAGTCTCACTGACAACCAAATCACTGCTGTCCGTACGCCCGACATATCTAATAATTCATAAAGGTACTGTGCAAAATTGCCACAGTACCTTTCATTGTACTATATTGCGTAAATTTGTCAATAATTAACCCGGCGACTTCGGCAATTTATGAACCCGGCAACTTTGGCAATCCTGTAATCAACTCAGCGACTTTGGTAATTCTATTCGTATCTGTGTACCAACCTGCGGTTCACTCTTGAGAGACAAAGTACCATGAAGCTGCACAACAATATGTTTTACGATCGCCAAGCCTAAACCCGTACCGCCTGTTGACTTTGATCGGCTCTTATCCACTCGGTAAAAACGTTCAAACACGCGAGTCTGATGCTCTTTTGGAATACCTATACCGGTATCTTTCACTTCCAAATATGCGGTATACTCATCTGCCATTCCAACGTTCAGGCACACCGATCCATCCTTTTTGTTGTATCGGATCGCATTGTCCACCAAATTGTACATCAATTCATCGATCATCTGCAGGTTTGTTCGGATCACACAGCTTTCCGTCTGCGTCGTCAATTGCACCTGATGCTTCTGTGCACTCATCTGTAGCAGCTCCACACAACGCCCTGCTGCCGTCTGCAGATCAACGTCTTCTAACAGAAGTTCCGGTCCGGTCGAGTCAAGCTCCGACAAACGGATAATATCATTAATTAACGACAACAGCCGATTTGCATTTTTATGGATCTTAGCAGCAAAAGCGAGTACATCATCTCCCTGCACCATCCCATGACTGATCAACTCCGCATAACCGGAAATTGCAGTAAGCGGCGTTTTCAACTCATGCGAGACATTTGCCGTAAATTCCTGTCTGATCTCTGCTGTCTGCAATATCTCTTTGTGCTGCTTTTGTATTTTTCGCACAAACGGTCGAAGTTCCTTATACACACTCGTCACGTCCGAATCGTTAATATGCTGTGCAAGTTCATCGATCGGCGACACAATACTTTTCGTGAGAAAATGCGCCACGAAAATACATACAATGATAACGATACATATAAACGATAACATGATTGGCAGTGCTGACATTAAAATTCCTATAATACTACTGCTATTCTTAGCCAGACGAAGTATATTACCATTGTCCAAACGCACCGCATAATAAATCGTATTGTCTCCGATCGTCTCTGAATGACGTATCGTATTTCCCTCGCCATATTTGAGAGCTTCCTTGATCTCCTCGCGGTTTTTATGATTTCCCATCGATGCTTCATCTGCCTCAGAATCATACAATACCGCTCCGTCTGTATCTACTAGAGTAATACGAAGAGGCGTTGCGATCTTAACCTGACCGTTTTCCGCTTTTTGATCTGCGTACACCGTCTTTTTTAAGGTCTGTGCATAAATACGCAGATCATCGATCACTTCCTGTTTCAGTACTGTATAATTGACAATAGTGGCAAGCAAAGTCGTTACTATGATTGCCACTATCGTCAACAATACGAAAAGCCAATTAATTCGTTTTCGCATGGTTCATTATCTCCTATCACTCTTCCAATTGATATCCTACGTTACGCACCGTTCGGATCTTTTTACCTGCATCCCCCAGTTTGTGGCGCAGTGTTTTGATATGCATATCTAAGGTGCGGGATTCTCCCTCGTAATCCATGCCCCAAATACGCACCATAATATCCTCTCTCTGCAGCACGATTCCTGTATTGCTCATTAACATTTTTAATAGTTCATATTCCTTATAAGTCAGCGTGATCGGCTCTCCCGACACTTTAACCTGACGTTTCTCATCGTTAAGTTCGATCTCGCCAACCTTCATCTGCTTGATCTCATGATTTTGCATGCTTCGACGTAATAATGCCTTTACGCGGGAGATCAACTCCATCACGCCAAACGGTTTTGTAAGATAATCATCTGCACCACGATCCAGCCCCTTGACACGATCTAATTCTGTTGTTTTGGCCGTCACCATAATGATGGGAACATAACGGGATTCTGCCCATTGACGCAGCTTTTTGACAATAGATAATCCATCCTCATCCGGCAACATCACGTCTAACACGATCAGATCCGGTACCTTTTCATAAATGCGGCTCCAAAACTCCTTGGCGGAACCAAATTCCTCTACGGTATATCCGGAATTTTTGAGGGAAAACGCCTCGATCTCCCGAATGTTCACATCATCTTCTACAATATAAATATGTGCCATTGTCTTTCACCAAACCTTTCCTTTGTGCGCTATGATGGCAACCGATATTCTTTGCAGTACTCTTCAAACATCTGTTCAAAGAACGGATCTTCATCCTCTTTCAATTTATCCAAATACTCATGCATTTCATAACCGTCTGCCTGCGTCTGTATCAAACATACCGCAATGTTGGAGCAATGGTCTGCCACACGTTCAAAATTAGTCGTAAGATCCGATAATACAAAACCAAGTTCGATCGTGCATTTGCCTTTACGCAGACGTTTTATATGCTTTTTCTTGATCTCATCATTTAAGCGATCAATCACTTCTTCTAACGGTTCTACCCGACTCGCCTTGATAATATCTGACCGGTCATACGCATCAAAAGTTATATCTACAATATCTTTTACTGCGGCTTCATAAACACGCAGCTCCTTTTTTGCCTTATCGGAAAACTTTTTCTTCATATTATGGAACTGCTCTGCCGATTCCATAATATTATAGGCATGATCGGAAATACGCTCGAAATCACCGATACAGTGCAATATAAGCGATACCGACTGTGAATCCTCATCCGACAGCTCCGCATTTCCGATCTTCATCAAATAGGTTCCGATCTCGTCCTCGTAATGATCCACGGTCGACTCAAGCTCTGCCACTTTTTTTGCCTGTTCTTCATCATACTGTTCAAACAGGTCGATCGCATATCTGATTGAATTTCTGGCATCCTCTGCCATCTGCAATGCCGCTGTTTTGGCCTGTGCAACTGCAAAAGACGGTTTTTCTAAGAAGCGCTCATCCAACACATGTAACGTTGTCTCCATCTGCTTCTCTTCGGCACTTTCCGGGATCGTCCAAGTTGCCAGGCGCACCAGAATACTCCGAAATGGAAGCAGCAATGAAGTTGCTAATACGTTAAAGCACGTATGCACGATGGCAATACCCATGACACCTGCTGCCTGGCCCATAAAGGAAAATCCGATGAACGCATTTAACAGATAAAACAACACCATGAACAAAATCGTACCAATTAAATTAAAGTAAAAATGTACTAACGCTGCTCGCTTTGCATTTCTGTTGGCTCCTACCGCAGAAAGCAATGCAGTAATACAAGTTCCAATGTTCTGACCCATGATGATCGGAATTGCCGAGGAATAGCTGACCGCTCCCGTCAGACACAATGCCTGTAAAATACCTACCGATGCGGAAGAACTTTGGATCACAGCCGTTAATATCGTTCCGGCGATCACTCCTAAGATCGGATTCTCAAATACCGTAAACAGTCTTGTAAACTCTGGCACATCTGCAAGTGGTTTCACTGCTTCACTCATCGTGTCCATACCAAACATCAATACCGAAAAACCGATCATGATCGTTCCAATATCTTTCGGTCTGCTCGACTTGGCAAATAAGATCATGCTAACACCAACAATTGCTAAAATCGGCGTAAACGAACTTGGTTTGAGCAATTCTACGAATAAATTGTCACCTTGAATACCGGTAAGACTAAGCAGCCATGATGTCACCGTGGTACCGATATTGGCTCCCATAATAATGCCAACCGCCTGATTGAGTTTCATAATCCCGGAGTTGACAAATCCAACCACCATAACGGTTGTTGCCGATGACGACTGGATCACCGCCGTCACACCGGCACCCAAAAGCACCGCTCTCATCGGTGAACTGGTAAATTTTTCCAAAATCTGTTCCAGTTTACCACCGGAAGTCTTGGCAAGCCCATCTCCCATCACATGCATTCCATATAAAAACAGAGCAAGCCCGCCTATCATTGTCAATACGCCAAATATATCCATGCTTATCCTCATTTCCACGCACACAAGTTATCTGGTTCTGGTGCGTTATTTTTACATACATTTTACATAGTAGTTGCAAAGTCCAAATAAATCTTATGTAAAATCTATGTAAAGTTTTTTTACATTCACAATTTTTGGCTGTATTGTATACCCTACTCAAACTTCGCACATCAAAAATGATGAATACCTTGCTTCCGGGACTTCGAGTTTCCGAAGGGCATGTAAATCAATCATCAGAGACAACAAAATCTAGAAATCACCTAAAACGTAATTGCGGCAAGGCAATTACTATAGTTCTCTGCTGGCAGAAATCGCTATGTTGTGGCTGCAAAATACTTAGTATTCTGACATAATAAGCAATCTGTGACCTGGCAGTAGCTTTGGATGTGCGAAGTTTGAGTACCTTACATGATCTGTAAGATCAGACAATCCCTAATGCCTGTTTTGCCAGCATATCTGCCATATCGTTATAGTGATCCCCTGAGTGCCCCTTTACTTTCTGAAAAGTCACATGTACCTGGGACTTGATACTATCATAAAATGCTTTATAAGCCTGTGTCCCTTCTTTGCCAGCTTTCCATTCGCCCAGACACCATTTTGCAATCCCCTCATAGTCGTGCACGATCGTGATCTCTGACAGCCCCTCGGCAACTGCGTATCGCATCGCACATTCTGCACCCTTGATCTCCCCTGCGACATTATGCATTGCAGCAAGCGACGGATCGTTTAACTTCTCCTGAAAACAGAGTTCTTTCCCATCCCGTAAGATCACAACGCCATAAGAAAATTCCCCGGTCCCGCTGTGATAACTGCCATCTACATAGGCAACCACGCCGGATCTTTCGACCTGTTTCGTCTCTCCTGTCACAAAGGCAAGCGCCTCTGCCGCCGTCGGAAAGCTTTTATAAACGGCACCGGAATAGCCATCCACTTGTGCTTTACAATCAGCCCACGTTCCATAAACTCCCGGTGTTCGTCCTGTCTTTACCGCATAAAACTTTTTTGCCATGCAAAATCCCCTTTCTGACACATATATCTTTACACATTTTCATTTACTGTAGCATACTATCTAAACGGATGCAATTTTGATTCATCTTTTCAAATGGGCAATAATATCGTAAAATAGAAAGTGCACTTACTTTGTGCAACAAAAAGAAAGGTGATGTATAAATATATGACTACACAAAATAATCGATTGACACCCGTTTTATCGAACAATCTGGTACAATCCGATGGAGTCACGAAAACGCAAAAGCAAACCATCTTTGAAAATATGAGCGACGGCATCATTACCGTAACCGCAGACGGTTTGATCAATTATGTCAATTCTGCCGCAACACAGATCTTTGATCTGTCGGAAGAGTCACTGGTAGGGCAATCCTTTGCAGAAACACTGCTCTCTTCCCGCAAAAACAAGGCATTTAACCGACTGTTCAAAAAATGTTCCAAAAAGAACTGCCCTTCCTCCAAAGAAACGGTAACATACACAACCCCAGAAGGCCAAAAGCATCTGCGCATTACTATCAGTCTGGTCAAACAATCAACAGGTGCAGATTCTGAATATGGTATGCTTATACTTGTTGAAGATATTTCCGATGCCGAAAATCTTAAGCAGCACGAGCGCGACTGTGCACTTCTGTTTGCCGGTATCGTGATATGCATTACGCTGTATCTTTCCGCTTGGAGTCTCATCCGCTTCACCTTACATATTCCACTAAAAGCCTCCTTTTATACACTAATGATCGAGGCAATGACATTGATCTTGTTTTTGGAGATCATCTTTTTTACGAGTTTTTCTCTAAAAGATGTCGGTCTGATACCGCGAAGAAAAAATATTCTTTCCAATATAAAGCAAACGGCAACGATCTGTCTTTTTGCAATAGCCGTACTGCTTGTGGCTAAATTATTTTTACGTGTTCTCGGTGCTCCGGTCAAACAAAACTTTATGGGTGGCTCTGTGCATGGTGCCGTCACGTATTTATTCACTGCACTGCTGCAGGAGTTTTTAGCACGTGGTGTCATTCAAACCAGTGTCAAAAATCTAATGCGTGTCAAACACCAGATCCCGGTCAGCATCTTTTTGACGTCGATGCTCTTTACGTTAATGCATCTTCCTTATGGTTTTATTTTCATGATGGGTGCTTTTTTGCTAAGCATTGCGCTCGGAATCCTCTTCGAACAGCAAAAAACAATCTGGGGCTGCTTCTTCCTACACTGGAGCATCGGTTACCTAGCCATGTGCCTATTCTTTTAAGATCAAGGCATTCAAGCTTCCCATACCCCACCATCTCACACGGCCACATATTGCTTATTATGTCAATAATATAATAGCTATTTTGCAGCCAACAAAGTAAATTATCCTGCCATCAAAAAAACTAAAGCAATTGCTGAAGAACGCAGAGTTTTCATGTGATTTCTTATTTTGTTAAGTCTCTGATGAATACATGCCTGAAGGATTGTCT
>ERZ779892.400-NODE-400-length-49013-cov-14.029454_pt1 | contig 49013 bp, 50 predicted proteins | sample MGYA00511552_ERZ779892 | MGnify/ENA primary metagenome ERZ779892 (study PRJEB29588, sample SAMEA2154561) | human gut metagenome | biome: human gut; feature: human-associated habitat; material: faeces | place: Denmark | collected 2008/2010 ... | reverse complement strand
GTTGACCAAACTTTTATAATTGCTTGGCTAAACTGTGAGTTAAACCATAATTTACCCCAACTATTTAAAAAAAACCGAAAAAACACCTTTCACAATTAAAGTGAAAGGTGTAATATTTATGCACAATTTACTATTCTGTTAAGTATATCATCGGTAGACTCGTTAAGCACATAAGCAAACTCGCCGAGCACCATTTTCTCTGCTTCTTTCAAAAAGCGTTCATCAGCCATATGTAATCTTTTGCCTCTTTTTAACTGCTGCTTTTCGTGAAGTTTTAAAGTTCTGATTAATCTAAGCAATTCAGATGACTTTCCCTCTGAAATGATGTTTTTAAATGTTTCAAATCTTATATTCTTATTGGAAATCCACTCTTCTTCTTTCGGCATATTATCCAAAAGGTCGATAATCTCATCTTTAGTAAGTACGGCTCTCATTTTTCCGACAAGTTTTTCATTTTGTACGGGAACGAAAACCTTTGCGGTTTTTGTCGCATTAGGACTAAGAACATAATACTCTACATTTACCTTGTCTATTCTTTTTGTTGTAATCTCGGTAACAGTGCAAACACCGTTAACACCATATGCGACTATATCAGATACCTCAAACATTTTCGGCACCTCCATGCGCAGATTTGTAAGCGTTATTTCGATAAAACATACTTCTCTCCTATTCTTAATTCTCATTCGTTAGTAATTGTTTAAAACAATGTCTGACAAAGCGGAAAACAGTTTATGCTTATTATATTTCTTATATCTAATATTATACCATATTTTGATAAATTATGACATAGGCAATATAGCTAACAATGTTATAAAATATGTTGTAAAAAATGCTAATTATTTCTGTTTTTAAAATAATAAAGCTCCCGAGTTTATCGGAAGCTTTATTTAAAATAAAAATTATTATTGTTCTTTTCTGTAGAATGGTTCTACACCGTTTATTGCATTTCTTGCAAGGTCCATAGTAACAGGCATTACAACAAGGTCTACATCTTCAGTAAGGTATGGCTGTGCGGTTTCTTTTATAGCGTCAAAAATCTTTTTCATATCGCCGATAAAGTCAACTACAACAAGGAAGCTCTTTTTGTCGCTGTGCTCCATCATTCTTAAGAAAGCAACGTTTACATTTGGCTCTGTGCTGAAATGATTGATAAGTGTAGCCATAAGGTCAATAGGATAATCCTTTGGCTCGCCGATTTTAATCTGCTCACCCGGCTTGAACAAATCTTTATTAAGTGTGTTAAAGTCTTTCTGCTGCTTGATTGAAATAATCATTGGCTTAGGGAAAGTAACGCTCTTGCCAAACGGATTGATAACAAAACCGACAACACCCGAATGTGGATCCATAACCATTTGAGAAATGCTGTCAAAATCAGTAACTACTTTTTGAGCATTCTGGGTATCCTGCCACTTAAACAATTCTTCTGTATCTGTAAAAAGTCCAAAGAATTTTTCTTTTTTCTGATTTTCAAGAAGTCTGAACTGAACCTGTGTTGCCTGCTTCATAACAGTCTGACCGTTTTCTGTAACAGCCTGTGTTGTAGGAACAACCTTTGCAGGTAAAATAAACTTAGCCTTTACAACTTCTGTAATCATCTTATCGACGTTCTCTTTTGAGTTGTCTTCCTGCATAGTTACAATTGCTTCTTTTAAATCAGGGTTAAAAATCTTTTCAGCAGGTACTCTGCTGTTTTCCATTTTCATTTCGCTCATAATAATATATCCTCCAACAGTTATTCTATAGTATATGTTTTGCCGTCCTCAACAATAAGTCCCTTATCTGCTGGATACTGCTGAGAACCGTCTTCGTCACCGTCATTAAAAATAATATACGGTGTTTCCCAATCTTCTGTAAAGGTATAGCTGTACTTTCCGTCGCTTTCCTTTGTCATTTCAATTCCCGGCCAGGTTTCGTTTTCATACAGTTCATCGTTGTAAACATATGCAAAAATCTGATCGCCCCAGCTGTCGGGCTTTTCAAAATATACCTTTGTGCCGCTTGAAATTGAATATTTTACTTCTGTAGCAAATACAACTCTTTCGTAGGTTTTTACACCCTTGGAATTTTTAGCTGTAAGTTCAAGTGTTGCTATATCACTTCCGCTCGGTACAGAAACGGTTACGGTTTCTCCGTTCTTATATGGAACAGCCGCTGCTCCGTTAAGAGCATATTCCGCATTATCCGTATTTGCACAAGTAAGTGTGACTGTTGCGGTTTTACCGCTTTGAATATTAAATACGGTGTCCTCGGCAACGCCTACTTCGGCGGCAGCTTCATATTCCTTATAACCGTCGTTATAAAGAACTACCACACTGTTTGCCGGAATATCGGCATCAGAAGTAAGTTTACCGTTTTTAACGGTGTATTCTGTCTTGCCGTCAACTCTGTTTACATATGTACCGTCGGCAAGATTTGTTTCAAATCCTGTCTTAAGAGCGTCTTTTGTATTTACAATTACCGCTCCTTTTGTGCCCCTTTCAATCATAACAGCGGTTGAATCGGAGTTCGGATTTACAATATTTTCGTCTTCGCCAATCATAGCTGTACGGAAGAAATTTACGGCTTTTACACTCTTATCCTTGTACATATCGTCACCCTCTGTGCCGATACGGTTCATTCCCCATTCGTTTTCAACACTTGAATAGTAAGGACGATCGAAGAACAGCGGTGTGCCGTCTTTTCTTGCAGTAATTACTGCCCAACCGAGGATAACCTGTTCCTTAGTCATATTGTACCAGTTGCCGTCATTGATATAGTTATCGTGAGATTCAACCCATGTAACCATATTAAGCGGTGCGTCACCGAGCCAATAATCACTTACAGTACCTTTTGACAAAATATTGTTTGTAATTGCGCCTCTGATTTTACTGCCGTATGTACTTGCTGTAGTATGACCTATTGCCTCAATATAGTCGGCAATTCTTTCATTGTTGCCCTGAAGCACCTCTCCGTATATAAACAGATTGTCAGCATTGTTTACTTCGGTGATTACTCTCTGCCAGAAGTTATTTGTAAAGCCGTCATCTTCCTTAGGATCGTCAGGTAAGCCGATGTGCTTTGCAGTATCATAACGGAAACCGTCAGCACCGCAAGCGACACAGTCATTGAGATACTCAATAAAATAATCCTGAAAAGATGTGCGCTCTGTATTAATATCAGGCAAACCACCCATTTTGTAAGTAGTGCAAGCAAGTCTGTTTGAAAAGTCATTGAGGTCATACGCATTGTTTTTATGATAAAGCGTGTCCAAACTTCCGCCGCCTGCATCAATAAGATCCTGACTTACTGCGCTTGTGGTCGGTGTTGTGTGGTTAGCAATAACATCAACAATAACCTTAATACCGTACTTTTCCGCCTCGTCACACATAGCTTTAAACTCGTCACGAGTTCCGAGCTGATAGTTACCGATTTTAAAATCGGTGGGCTGATAATGATAGTACCATTTGCCATCACCGTAAAGCTGCATTCCGCCGTTCTCGCCCTCAAGGCAAGCATTAATAGGCGAAGTCTGCAGTGCCGTATATCCTGAAGCCGCAATGTCAGCCATAGATTCCTTTATAGTATTGAAATCCCACGAAAAACACTGCAAAATTGTACCGTTATCAATCTTATCTGCGTGAGCATACTCGGTAGAAGTATTGGTTGAAGTATTATCATCTGAACCGTTCTGCGAATTTGAACAGCCTGTCAAATAAACGACAGAACCTGTGAGCATAGCAGAAACCAACAGACCTGATAATATTCTTTTAAACAAATAATCACCATCTTTCATTTCACAATTAATCCGAGTGCGATAAGCCACAAGGATAAAATTATTATAACATTATTTCTTAGCAAAATAAATAGTATTTTGAGATTTTTTACAATTATTTTAAAAATTCCTACCTAATAAACAAAAAGAGCCTGATTTTTTTGGATAATCAGACTCTTAAAATATTACTTTTTTTCGGTAAGGAGTTTGTTTAACTCCTCCATAAATGTATTAATATCCTTGAATTGGCGATAAACCGAGGCAAAACGAACATATGAAACTTCATCAACCTTTTTAAGGCGCTCCATTACAAGTTCACCAATCTGCTCGGCAGTAATTTCTCGTTCAAAGCCGTTCTGTGCAGTAAGCTCAATGTCAGTGACCATTTCTTCTACCTGTTCAACAGAAACAGGACGCTTTTCGCAAGCACGAAGAATACCTGCAGTCAGCTTATTGCGGTCAAAAACTTCTCTCGATTTGTCACGCTTGACAACATAGAGAGGAATATTCTCAATAATTTCATAAGTTGTAAAACGCTTTCCGCACTTAAGACATTCTCTTCTTCTGCGTATTCTTTCCCCGTCATCTGCCGAACGGGAATCCACAACCTTACTTTCTTCAAATGAACAATATGGGCATTTCATAAAAAGCTCCCCTAAATCACAAATATTCTAAAAATATTATAACATACCGAAAAATTCAAGGCAATAAATATTTATTTACAAATTTATTACATTTTTGCTCTATGCTGATTTTTACAAATGAAAAAAGCAACAGTTGAGAATAAACTCGTCTGTTGCTTTTTTAGGGGTAATAGGGTTATAGAAGAAATTTATGTTATGTAGTTGATAGCATATTTTTAACAGCTCATTCGCTGTTTCTGTTAAAATTATAACAGAATAATACTATTTTGGAAATTGCATTTGCAACGATTTTCAAGAAACTGTATAAAAATACAGTAATAAATTTTATTGAATACTCACTAATATGCCAAGATTTAATTAATATCAAGACTAACACAAGCAATATTCATTACTGCTTTATAATATCCCTACAATTCATAATTTTTGCAATATGGTGAAATTATCACCGTTAAAATCTATTAATCCGTCTTTTTTCATTTTATTAAGCTCACGGGAAAGCGCCGATTTATCAACGCTTAGATAATCCGCAAAATCCTGTCTTGAGCCTTCAATGCAAAAAGAAGAACTTCCGTCACGCTTTTCTCTGAATTCAAAATAACGCATTATTTTTTTTCGTATGGAACGCTCTGAAAGCACAATTTTATATTCGAGAGAGCGCAAATCCATCTCCTCAAACAATACAAAAAGATTTTTAAGTAATTTTTGCTGAATAATAATCTTTTTATAATCATTTTCTTTAATTTTCGCAAAATCGAGAAAAAGAATCGTCGACTCCCCATGTGACACTATTTCAATATCGCAATGTGTGGTTCGTGGTGCGGCGGTGATAAGCCAACCTATGCTGTCACTGTAAACTCTTCCCAAAATTTCACGAACTCCGTCTGAATTATATTTTTGTATTTGAGCCGCACCCTCAAGCACAAAAGCGGAATATTTATGAATTTTGCCTGAACTTACAATAATATCATCATTTTTATAGCTCTGAATTTTATAATCAAATTCCACAAGCGCCTGTTCTATTTCTTCATCTGTAAAACTTTCAAAAATCGGGTGCTTTCTTAGGAATTCAAAATGTTGTTCCATATTTCCTCCGACAAATTAAATATGCAATACTAAAAATATCCGCACCAAAATATACGGATATTTTATCCGTAAATTCAAAACAGTTTGCGTACTTTTAGCAAAAACTATTTTATTAAATTATTGAATCTGCAAGAGCGGCAAGCTGAACTTCATTTTCAGCTGTCATAGTTGAACGGATTGTAACCTTGGCATCTGAAATCTCAATACTCTTCATTTCGTCAAAATAAGGCTGCATAGACTTGATTGCACAAGGTGCCCATGAACCGTTTTCAATCATAGCGACTTTACGGTTTTTGTATCCCTTAATTTTCAAATGATGTAAAAAGTCATTCATAACAGGGAAAACTCCGCCGTCATATGAAGGAGCGGCTACAACAAGTGTAGAATACTTAAATGCATCCTCAACATTTTCTGCCATATCACTTCTTGAAAGGTCAGAAATAGCAATCTTTTTATCTGTTTTCTCTTTCAAAATATCATAAAGTTTTAAAGCGGCTTTTTCGGTATTGCCATGAATTGAACAATAAGCGATAAATATACCGTCAACCTCCGGCTCATACTTGCTCCAGATGTCATAAAGGTTAATATAATAACCGAGATTTTCAGTAAGAACAGGACCGTGTAACGGACAGATTTTCTCAATATCAAGCTTAGCTGCTTTTTTAAGCAAAGCCTGAACCTGCACACCGTATTTTCCGCAAATATTAAAGTAATATCTTCTTGCCTCACAAGCCCAATCTTCGTCTGTATCAAGTGCACCGAATTTACCGAATCCATCGGCAGAAAAAAGCACTTTTTCCTTGCTTTCATATGTAACCATAACCTCGGGCCAATGTACCATAGGTGCCATATAGAAAGAAAGTGTATGTTCGCCGAGGTTTAATGAGTCGCCCTCTTTTACAGTAACCGTTCTGTCGGTAAGGTCAATGTCAAAAAATTGAGGAAGCATATTAAATGTCTTTGCATTTCCGACAAGCTTCATATCGGGATATTTATCTGCAAGCAGCTGTATGTTTGACGCATGGTCAGGCTCAAGATGATTAATAATAAGATAATCTGGAGTTTTTCCGTCAAGTACATTTTCAAGATTTGCAACCCATTCATCGGTTTTTCTCTTATCCACCGTGTCAAGTACGCAGATTTTTTCATCAAGAATTACATATGAGTTATAAGAAATGCCGTTTGGCACAATGTACTGACTTTCAAAAAGGTCAATATCTTTATCATCAACGCCGATATATTTAATAGCGTCAGAAATATTTATATTCATTTTTATTCTCCCCTTAATTAAAATAATAATTCGTATATGATTATACCATAATTAGACATATATTTCAATAGAGTCAGGCAGCAAATTAGCTACTTTTACAAAAAGCAAAAAACATATAAACAAATACAAATAAATACTCCTAAGCAGTAAATATCAAAAAAACAATACTTAAAACAGATAAAATTGTTGCCAATGCAGGAGCAAAGCTTAGTTCTATATTATGAATATATTTTATTTTGTCGAGCAATGGCGGAAATTCACCATAAACATCGTAATAACAGACTATGGATTTTAAATATCGGGCAACTTGAAATCCGAACATTCCAAAAGCCGTCATGGTATTTACAGCATTATTTCCGATATAACTGATATTTTTATTTATAACAGCAAGAAATATTAAACAACACATTACTAAAGAAATTGCTATATTTGTACGGGAAACATTTTTACATTCTGCATTATAAGAAAAAATCCAGAATCCAACCGCACCGCAAATCAAAAGTACGGCAAAGAGTATATGTAACGGATAATTATACGGATATAAAATTTTATTATCGTATAAAATCCTTGAAATAAAGAGCAAAACAGCATTATACAAAAGCAGTCCCATATCTCCTATCAATATTTTTTTACTCATTCAATAATCTCCTTAAAATAAATCAGTCTTTGCAGTACAACTTACTTATAATTTATGGTTACCGAAAAAAGTGTGAATAGATAAGATAAAAATAAATTTTAACTGCCGATAAATGCTTTATTAAAGTTCTATAACAGTATTATCAATCATTAATGAATAGCTGTTTTCATAATTATTTAAGTATCCGAAAATTGAGCTGTCCCCAAAAAGTTAGACTAAGAATCTAACTTTTTGGGGGCACATCAAACTTGACTGCTTTTTTATATCAAAAAAATCTGAAAGGAACACCAATGTGAGCAGAAGTCCACCAAACCACCAATATATACTATCTCATTCACATTGAAAGGAGAGTTTTATGAACAAATTTAAAAAGCTAAAGTCGGCAATTATTTCCTTTTGCAAGCCTAAAAAGCTGACATCATTGGCAGTTGCATTAACAACAATCTTTGCTATGCTACCTGTCGCTAATATTTCGGCAAGTGCTTATTCATATACAGGGCTGAGTGAAATCGGCGGCAAGGTATTGATTCAATCTTCGGAAAATCCGTTAGTCCTTATTGACAACGGAAGTGCCGGCAAACTTGACGCATATAAATTCCTTATTAACGGTGAGGTCGGTTATTGTATTGACCCACAGCTGCCGGCACAAAAGACAGACGGCAATACTATGGAGTTTACGCAGTTTTCGGGTGATACAGGTAAAGAAGTAATAAAACTTGACCCTAATTCGACTGATAAAAAAGAAAAGGCTCTTATAGTAGGTCTGAGTGTTCTTTACGGCGGTTACGGAGATTATTTCTCAACATTCGAGAACGGCGGTAAGTCGGCTAAGTCCATAATGGACGGATTTATTGACAGTGTGTATTCATCTTTATTTAGTAAGATGAATACACGAGAAGATAAGTATTATTTCTTATCGCATTATACGCTCTCACAGCTTTATCACGAGCTTGTAAATGACGGTACATCTTGGAAAACTTGGAGCAACTACAAAGATGTTAACACAATGATTAATCGCTTAGTAGATTACACAAAGAATATAGTAAAATCCACAGGTGATTATTCAGCTATTAAGCGTAGTTGTGCAACCAACAATTACTACATTACACAGCCAAAAGGCAAAGACGGCACTTTCTGCCCCCACTCAGGAAATATTGCTAAAATACAGTTTAGATTTACCATACATACAAATCTGGAAGTTATCATACCGCCTTTATTATTTTCTCTACATCTTTTTTTCTTGATAGCCATATAACTTTATCATCATATCTATCTAAAATACTTCTTATTTCTTTCAGATTTTTATTCTGAAAAGTTTCAGTCCATTTCAAAAGGTTATAGACCGATTTCAAAGTTTCTCTTTTTCCTTTTTGTATTCCCAATTTTCTTTTTATAGAGCGCATAATAATTCTACTTTTATATAAATAACCAGGCATATCTAAAACATATATTTATTAGCTTCATCAAAACTTTGCTGTACCCAGGCATAATATACCCCCTCAATTATCCACTCATCATTATTATATAATATTTCTTGTAATAACGCTTTTCGTTCATCAAGCGTTCTCTTTTTGCCATATTCTTTGGCGTTATTATCCCATTGAATATCATCTAAGTCGAAATGGGAAATATTATACTTTTTTGAAAGTGCATTTGCTAAATAGGTTTTTCCAGAACCACTGCAACCAATAATATGTATTTTCATAAGTCAGTATTCTCCACAAATTCAAGTTTATCAAACTCCTTTTATTCCTGCTGAATCATCTTAAAATGCTCCAATGCCTCCACAATTGCTCTCTCCTTATCCTCCGGGCACTGTGGTTGCCTACTATCTTCATTTTTAGGTAAATTATAATTCTTTCCAACCTCAATTCCACATTTTCTCTTTACCTGTGAAATATACAGATTGGAAACCTTCATGCCGGCATTATGTTCAGCCACATACTTCTTTATCTCATCATATGTTGCCTTAGTATCTGCAGATGTTATATCCACATCATCAATTTCAATCGTGACATTAATGTAATCATCCGGCTTTTGTTTCAGTTGGGACAAAAGAACAACCGTCTCCACATGCGCTGTTCTTGGGAACATATCGCAAGGTGTTACTTCTTTGGTTTTATAGCCGTTTGACTCGAAAATTTCTAAATCTCTTGCAAGGGTTGCGGGATCACAAGACACATACACAACTCGTTTCGGTGACATTTGTGCTACGGTCAAAATTACATCTTCGCCGCAGCCTTTTCTTGGCGGGTCAAGCACTACGACATCAGGTTGAAGTCCCTCTGCTTTAAGTTGAGCCGCTGCCTTTGATGCGTCGGCACAAATAAATCTTGCGTTCTCTATGCCGTTTGCTTTTGCGTTTTCGTTTGCATTCTTTATAGCATCCTCGACAATTTCCGCACCGACAAGTGTTTTGCAGTTTTCAGCCATTGTAAGTCCTATTGTACCAGTTCCGCAGTATAAATCAAGCAGAATTTCGTCATTTTGCAGGTTTGCATATTCTTTTGCTTTACCGTACAGTTTTTCTGCTTGGGCACGGTTTACTTGCCAGAATGAAAACGGTGATATTTTAAATTTAAGTCCGCATAAAACATCGGTAATGTGGTCACTGCCGTATGCAACACGATTTTTCTTGCCTAAAACCACATTTGTTTTTTCTCTGTTAGAATTAATAATTACGCTTTTTAGGTTAGGCAAGCCGTCTTTTAACATTCTGACAAGTTCGTCTTCCTGTTTTAAGCCGTTGCCGTTTACAACATAACAAACCATAAGTTCGTCAGTAATTTCACCAAGACGCATATATAAATGTCTTAATCTGCCTTTGCCTGTTGTTTCGTCATAAATATCAGCATTTGTTTTATCTATAAATCTTTTTGTAATTTCTATTACAGAATTAAAAACTTCAGGCTGCAATAAACAGTCATCACACGGAATAATTCTGTGCGTATGAAATGAATAAAATCCGAACACCGCACTTCCGTCTTTTGCCCTACCTATAGGAAATTGCGCCTTATTTCTGTATCTGTCAGGTCTTTCGCAGCTAATAATATCTTTAAATTCAAAGTCTTTAATTCCGCCTATTCGTGTTACCGCATCGTAAACACGCATTGATTTTATTTTTAATTCTTCTTCATAAGAAATATGCCGCCAAGTACAGCCTCCGCATTTTGAGAACTGCGGGCAGTCCGCCTCGATTCTTGCGGAAGACGGAGTAATTATATTTTCAATTTTACCGAAAGCATAAGTTTTCTTTGTTTTTAATATTCTTACTTCAAGTTCATCGCCTACTGCGGAAAGCGGAACAAATACGGCGATACCGTCCTCTGTTTTTCCTACACCGCTGCCCTCTGCGGTAGCCGAAGTTATGTTTAATTTTATAATATCATTCTTAACTAAATTCACTGATTATCACCGATTATATTGTAACATTTTTAATATAAATTGGCAATATAAAAACTAAAATACGAAAAAATATATTACAAATTGAAAAAAGGTATTTATTTTTTTTGACTATAGCTTTATAATATAAGATAGAATTTTTGTGAATGGAGAATGAGTGTTTTGAATTACGACATTTTACTTGATAATATAAAAAGGATACATTTTATCGGCATCGGCGGCAGCGGTATGTGTCCGCTTGCAGAGATTTTAAACAGCGAGGGCTATCAGCTTTCGGGCTCGGATATGAACGAGGGCGACACACTCGACAGAATCAAAGGCTACGGCATTCCCGTATATATGGGACATCGTGCAGAAAATATTGACGGTGCAGAGCTTGTTGTATATTCTGCCGCTATCAAAGAAGATAACCCGGAAAGAAAAGCAGCTGTTGAGCAGGGTATTCCTTGCATTGAAAGAAGCGTTATGCTCGGCGTCGTAACAAGAAGATACAAGAGAAGTATTGCGGTTTCCGGTACTCACGGCAAGACCACAACCACAGCCATGCTTTCACAGGTACTTATCGGCAGCGGTTTTGACCCATCGGCAATTATCGGCGGCAAACTTCCGTTTATCGGCGGCAACAGTTATGTAGGTCAGAGCGACATTATCGTTTGCGAGGCTTGCGAGTATGTTGATACATTCTTACAGCTTAATCCGTTTATTTCTATTATACTTAACATTGATGCCGACCACCTCGACTACTTTAAAAATCTTGACAACATCAAAAAGTCATTTAATAAATTTGCAAAACAGACTACAGGTTTGCTTGTAATCAACGGTGACGACCAAAACACACTTGATGCCGTAAACGATGTTGACATTGAAAAAATCACCTACGGCTTTGGCGAAAACTGCGACTACAGAGCAGAAAATATTTCTGCAGACAAGGGTGTTCACGAGCAATTTGACATCTATTACAAGGGCGAACTCCTTACAAATATTAAGTTGATTGTTCCTGGCAAGCATAACATTTATAATGCACTTGCCGCAGCGGCTACCGCACATTACCTTGGTGCAACACCTAAGGAAATCGCCGAAAATCTCCATAAATTCGGAGGTGTTCACCGCCGTTTTGAAATTCTCGGTACACCCGAGGGAATTACGGTGGCAGACGATTTTGCTCACCACCCGACAGAGCTTACCGCAACACTCAATGCCGCAATGAATATGGGCTTTAAAAAAGTATGGGCGATTTTCCAGCCGCATACTTTCTCAAGAACAGCACTTCTTCTTGATGATTTTGCAGAGGCTCTTAAGATTCCGGATGTTGCAATCATTTCGGAAATTCTCCCTGTAAGAGAAACAAACACATATAATATTTACTCAACCGACCTCGGTGCAAAAGTACCGAACTCGGTTTGCCTTGACACTTTTGAAGAAATTACAGACTATGTATGCAAAAACGCAAAAGAGGGCGACCTCATCCTCACAATGGGCGGCGGCAATGTTTATATGTGCGCCAATATGATTTACAATCAGCTTAAGTATAATGAGGAGAATAAGTAATTTCATATTTCATTTAAAGGAATTAAAATTTAACAGATATACAATCAGCCTGACTTCATACGAAATCAGGCTGATTTTTTGCTTGAATAATTATTTATTTCTAATATCGTCAATTATCATTTGTATATGAGCAATCTGCTCTTGAGATAACCCCGAAACATCAACGGTTTCCCTCTCGTTAATACCAAGCAGATAATCGGCACTTACTGAATAGGTATTTACTATTTTAATAAGCATTTCCACAGACGGCTGAATATTGTCGTTTTCCCAATTACTGATAGTCTGCTTTGTTACATTAAGAGCCTGTCCGAATTGCACCTGATTCAGTCCGAGCGAAAACCTTAATTCACAAATTCTTTTGCTTAACATATCAACGCTCCAATACAAGTATCATAATATTTATATCAGACTTTTAATTTTATACCATAGCAAAAATATCATTAGGCTGAATTTCAAATACCTTGCAAAAAGCCACTATTTCTATATCTGTTATAAATCTTTTTCCGCATTCTATTCTTTGAATTGCATTTTTGTCTAAATCCAATCCAAAAAGCTGCAATTTTTCAGCAAGCTGTCTTTGACTGCATTTAGGATTTAATGCAAGTCTTAATTCCGCAATCCTCTTTCCGCATACATTATTCATATTTTCATTTTTATTTTTAAACATTTTTTATACTCCTTTGACATTTAGTGCTTGTCAATAAGAATATTTTATGCTATAATACACCTGTAATTGACATTCAGTGAGTGTCAATTACGAATAATAAATTAAATAACACAAGGAGCGATAAAAAATGAAAAAAGTTAAAAGATTAACAGCCGTAATACTGTCTGCACTTATGATGACAAGTGCATTTTCCGTACTGCCTGTAAGTGCGGCAGTGATTGAAAGTAATAACTCGGTTTTATCATCAGATTATTTGACAAGTGGAGATTATGAGTATTCATTACTTGATAACGGTACTGTAGAAATATCCAAGTATATAGGTAATGATGACGATGTAACTATTCCTGATACGATCGACGGAAAAAAGGTTATGAGTATTGGACGTAATGCTTTTAGTAGTTGTAAAAATTTAGTAAGTGTAGAAATGTCAGATAATATTACGAGTATTGGATGGGGTTCTTTTAGTGCTTGTACAAATTTAAAAAATGTAATAATTTCAAACAGTGTTATAAGTATTGATAAATATGCTTTTATTAGATGTACAAGTTTAGATAATATAATAATACCTGACAGTGTTATAAATATTGGTGATTTTGCCTTTGATGATTGCGAAAATTTAAATAATATAACAATCCCAAATAGTGTTTTAAAAATTGGATCAGCTAGTTTTTCTGGTACACCTTGGTATAACAATCAGACTGAAGGAATGATTTTTGCAGGAAAGGTACTATATAATTATAAAGGAGATAAATCCAAAATCACAAATATAATTATCCCTGACGGAACTTTATCAATTAATGATTATATTTTTAACAGTTGTACAAATCTTAAAAATATTACAATTCCAAATAGTGTTATCAATATCGGTGATTTTGCCTTTAATGGTTGTACGGGTTTAAAAGATATAACTATTCCAAGCAGTGTTATTAACATCGGAAATAACGCTTTTGCAGATTGTCAAAACTTAGAAAATATTTTATTGTCTTACGGAATAGAAAAAATTGGAGATCGAGCCTTTAGTAATTGTATATCACTAAATGAAATCACTATTCCTGATAGTGTTAAAGAGTTTGTAGAGGATTATGGACAAACCTTTTATAATTGTAAAAATCTTAAAAAAATAAATTTGTCACATAACATGACGAATATAACCCAAAGTATGTTTGATGGTTGTGAATCACTTACTGATATCGTAATTCCGAATAGTGTTAAAGAAATAGGAAGTTGTTCATTTGACGGTTGTAATAATTTAAAGAATATCACGCTTTCAAATGAAATAATAAGCATTTCTAATGGAATTTTTGATGATACGAGTTGGTATAAAGAGCAACCCGATGGGGTAATATACTTAGGAAATGTGTTATATGCATATAAAGGTGAAATGCCTAAAAATACAACTATTAATGTAGCTGATGGAACAAAAGTTATTGCCGATGGTGCATTTTATGGTTGTAAAAACTTAAAAGATATTATTATTCCTCAAAGCATAATAAATATTGGTTCTAATGCATTAAAAAATACATCTTGGCTAAATACTCAACCAAATGGTATTGTTTATGTCGATAAAATTGCTTATGGATATAAAGGCGAATATTCCGATAATATTACATTAGAATTCAAAAATGGTACAAAAGGAATTGCCAACAATTTTATAGGAAACTTTATAAATAGAAATAATGATAATAAAATTAATATTAAATTAATTTTTCCTGAAAGTATAATTTATATAGGTAACAATGCATTTAGTGGTAGTTCACACTATGAACCATTTGTTATTAACTGTCAGAATTTACCAAGTAATTTAGAATATATATGTTCCTACGCATTTTCTTATAACAAATTTAACGGAACAATAAATAATATTACAATTCCAAATAAAATTAAATATATTGGTAATAAAGCTTTTTTTGCCTGCGATACAATGAAAAGTGTTCATTTACCAAATAATGATTTTACAATTTGCGACAGAACTTTTGGTTATAGTTATGCTGGATATAATAATTATTTTAATGTTATTAATTTTAAACTATATGGTTACAAAGATACTTCAGCTGAAAAGTATGCAAAAAAATATAATGTTACTTTTTTTCCTCTAAGTCCATTCACAGACAAAACTCTCACAGATACAAACACTAACATAACCGTCAGCGGTGTTATGCAAGAGGATACTGTTTTAAATGTAGCAAAACTTGAAAACACCTTTGAAAATTCAGTTGCAACATATGACATAACCTTGCAAAAGGACGGTGCTGTTATTCAGCCCGACAGCACAATTACAGTTAAAATTCCGAGCAATGCAGAAAATTGTAAAGTAATGTGGCTTAAAGATGACGGTACAGCCGAAGATATGAACGCAAAATATACAGACGGCTGTTATGTATTTACCACAGACCACTTAAGCGTTTACGCATTGGTACAGGATAAAACAATTCTCACAGGCGACGCTAACCAAGACGGTATTATAAATGTAAATGATGTTACATACTTGCAAATGCACATTTCAGGCAACAAAAACACCGACGGTTCTGCTCTTATTGACGAAACAAACAAGCAACTGTTTAACTGCGTTGATATGAACAAAGACGGTAAACTTTCTGTTTCCGATGTAACCGCATTGCAGATTTATATTTCAAACAACAACCAAAAAATCAATTAATACAAGAAAGGCTATCGCAAGGTTAAAATGCGATAGCCTTGTTTTATTTATAAGGAGTTATCCAAATATTTGTTGTAATATTTAATTATGATTCAGCAAATTGCTTGATAAATCATTCCGTTAAACCATAATTTACCCCCAACTATTGAAAAATAATCAAAAAACAAAACAAGCGACCGAACACTTAAAATGCTCGGTCGCTTTTGTCAGCAATAATTATTTATGGTTGTTAGAGTGGCATTTACCTGCCATTGCACAGGATGCACATCCGCAGCCACAACAGCCACAAGAAGATTTGCCCTTTTTCTTTGCTCTGAAATGGCTGATAATAATTGCAGCAACTACAGCAACAACTATAAGCAAAACAACTATTGTACCAATATTATCAAGTAAAAAAGTAAGCATATACATCCTCCTATATCAAAATCTAAATTATTTTACCTTTACAGAAGTTTTTAATGTATTAGCCTCTTTGTATGGTCTTACGAGCATATAAATCATAAATGCAAGTACCAATACAGCGAAAATAAGACCGATAACATTTACATTACCTGTAAAGAGTCCGCCAAACTGATTAATCATAAGAGCGATTGCATAAGCAAATACACACTGGTAAGCTACTGCAAAACAGGTCCACTTAGCATTATTCATTTCTCTCTTCATAGCACCGATAGCTGCAAAGCAAGGAGCACAAAGGAGGTTGAATACGAGGAATGAGAAACCGCTGATTGCTGTGAAAGCACCGCCGATTTCTGACCATCCGCCCGGATAAAGAATACCCATTGTACCAACGATATTCTCTTTAGCAACAAGGCCTGTAACCGATGCAACGGCTGCCTGCCAATTGCCCCAACCAAGCGGAGTAAAGATCCAAGCAATGCAGTTACCGATAGCGGCAAGAATTGAATTGCTGATCTGATCCTCTGAAAGCATCTGGAACTGACCGTCAACAAATCCGAAGTATGTTGTAAACCAAACAATGATTGTTGAAAGAAGAATGATTGTACCGGCCTTTTTGATAAATGACCAGCCACGCTCCCACATTGAACGGAGCAGGTTGCTTACTGTCGGGAGATGGTAAGCGGGAAGTTCCATAACGAACGGAGCAGGATCGCCTGAGAAGATCTTTGTCTTCTTAAGCATAATACCCGAAACTACAATTGCAGCCATACCGATGAAGTAAGCTGATGTAGCAATCCACGGTGAACCACCGAAAATAGCACCTGCGATCATAGCGATAAACGGCATCTTAGCACCGCAAGGAATAAATGTTGTTGTCATAATTGTCATACGACGGTCACGCTCGTTTTCAATTGTACGAGAAGCCATGATACCCGGAACGCCGCAGCCGGTACCGACAAGCATTGGAATAAATGATTTACCTGAAAGGCCGAACTTACGGAATACACGGTCAAGTACGAATGCGATACGAGCCATATAACCGCAGCTTTCAAGGAAAGCAAGGAGTAAGAAAAGTACAAGCATCTGTGGAACGAAGCCAAGAACCGCACCAACACCGGCTACGATACCGTCAAGGATAAGACCGTTGAGCCAATCGGCACAATTAATAGCGTCAAGTCCGTTGCCGATAAGAACAGGAATACCGGGAACCCAAACACCGTATGTGCTTGCGTCAGGAGCGCCGTAAGCCTCTTTGTAATCTGTATTGAGATAATTGTCTACTGCCTCCTGCAACTGAGCCTTTGTTGTATTAGGAGTTTCAGTTACCTCAAGTGTTTCTTCATCTTCAACAGAATAAGTAACATTTGCATCGGCAGGAGTTAATGTAACGAGCTGTGAAAGAGCAGCTTTAGCAGCATCTTCAGAATAATTTTCATCTTCAAGATCAATTGCAGCTGCAATATCGTCATTACCGTATTCTTCATTGAAAGCTTCAATGATTGCATCTGAATCGCCGTAAGTTTCTTCTGCCTCTTCTGCCTGTGAAGTACCTATACCGAACAAATGCCAACCGTCACCGAACAATCCGTCATTTGCCCAGTCTGTTGCCATTGAACCTACAGTCTGCATTGAAATGAAGTAAACAAGGAACATAATTACGGCAAAAATCGGAAGGCCAAGCCAACGGTTTGTAACAACCTTATCAATCTTATCTGATGTTGAAAGGCTACCCTTGCTCTTCTTTTTGTAGCAAGTCTTAATAATAGTAGCTATGTAAATATATCTTTCGTTTGTAATAATGCTTTCGCTGTCATCGTCAAGCTCTTTTTCGGCATTTTCAATGTCAGTTTCAACATGCTTTTTAATTTCGTCGCTAAGGTTAAGTTTTGCCATAACCTTATCATCACGCTCAAATACCTTGATAGCGTACCATCTCTGCTGTTCTTCGGGCATTTCGTGAACTACTGCCTCTTCAATATGAGCAATAGCGTGCTCAACAACACCGTTGAATGTGTGCATTGGAACAGTTTTTGTGTTCTCGGCAGCATCAATGGCAGCCTCTGCCGCTTCCATAATACCTGTGCCCTTCAAAGCAGAAATTTCAACGACCTTGCAGCCAAGCTCTTTAGCAAGTGCCGAAGTGTCAATCTTATCTCCACTCTTCTTTACAACATCCATCATATTAATGGCAACAACAACCGGGATACCAAGCTCTGTAAGCTGTGTTGTAAGGTAAAGGTTACGCTCAAGGTTAGTACCGTCAACAATGTTAAGAATTGCGTCAGGTCTTTGCTCGATAAGGTAGTTACGAGCAACTACTTCTTCAAGTGTGTAAGGAGAAAGTGAGTAAATACCCGGCAAGTCCATAATTACAACATCGTTGTGCTTTTTGAGCTTACCCTCTTTCTTCTCAACAGTAACGCCCGGCCAGTTACCAACAAACTGGTTTGAACCTGTAAGAGCGTTAAAAAGGGTGGTTTTACCGCAGTTAGGATTACCTGCAAGTGCAATTTTAATACCCATTTAATGTCTTCCTCTCATAAATTAAATAGTTATTTTAGGCTAACTTAAAACTTAAAAAATATCGGGAGAATCCCCGTATTTTACTTAAACAAGCTCAATCATTTCGGCATCTGCTTTACGCAAAGAAAGCTCGTAGCCTCTTACTGTAACCTCAATAGGGTCACCGAGCGGTGCTACCTTGCGGATATAAATTTCAACGCCCTTTGTAATACCCATATCCATTATTCTGCGCTTAATTGCGCCCGCACCGTTAAGTTTTGCAACTTTTACGGTTTCTCCGATTTTTGCTTCTCTCAGAGTTCTCATATTGTACCTCCATTAAATCATAATTTTGCTTGCCATTTCACGGCTGATTGCAACTCGTGCTCCTTTTACATTAACAATAAGGTTACCCGCCATTGAAGAAACAACTGTAACTGTGCCGCCAACAACAAAACCCAAGTTTTCAAGATGTGCACGAACCTCAGAGTTACCTCCGATTTTTTTAATAATGTTTTCAACGCCCGGATCGGCAAATGTTAAAGGCATAAGCTCACCATCCTCGCTATACAACATTAGTGCTAACTAACTTTGACAGTACAAAAAAGTTAGCACTCGCTAACTGATTATTAGTTTACTACTTTTATATTAAAAAGTCAATAAGTTTAATAAATTTAAAATAATTCAACACTAATTTCGTTAAATTGACAAATTTTATATTACTTAATTCGGTAAATTGATATATTCTTTTTAATACTTTTTCGCACCTGTTTACCGCAAATCTTTTACATATCAATATTATGCAATTGCAAAGCAAAATATGAATTATTTTATATAAACAATAAACAAGCGGTGGTTTTTTGCCACCGCTTGCTAAGGTTTTTATTTTTTATTTTTTAAAATTTGTCTTATGCGAAATTTTATGTTACAATTTTAGAATATTCATAATAATGTAACTTTCAAATTTTGCATAAAATAAAATTCAAATTTTGCATACAATAAAATTAATTTAAAGCTAAAAGGCGGTGAAGTAATGCACAAAAAGATTAAAATTTCAATTTTGGTTATTTTCTTAATTTTGCTTTGTACTCTTTTTAACGGTTGTATGAACCATATAAAGACCATTTCAGTCAATAACAAGGATTACTTTAATGCATTAAAATGCGATAATGATGAATATAATTTAGTTATATCCGAAAGGTCGGCAGTAGATAATCTCAATAACGGTTATGCTGCTCAAGCTGATGAACTGCTTGCAAAAAGCCTTATGGATAGTGGCGGGCATTATTATTGGTATCCACATTATATCACAACGATAGTAATAGCAGTTGACACAGGCAAAGTAAAAGAAAACATAAACAGCTTTAATTCTCTTGCAGGTGTTGAAGAAAAAATCTATATAGATTCAGATTATTATAATTACATTACCGCATCAATCGGCTATTCGCTTAAAAAAGAAAATTACCGTCTTGACGATGCCATTAATTACCTGAAAGAAATGGAAAGAAACGGAAGACTCAGCAACAGCAATACTGAACTTCCAATATGGATCTGCACCGATACACAGGCTGTTAAACTAAAACGAGGTAACAAAAATATAGACATTATTATTCCAAATGATGGTACGCTTTCTTTTGTGCAAGGAATACTTTCACCATACCCACTATGTTTTGAAAACAATCTCTGCAATAATATAAATCAAAATGACTTGCGAACATATAACAACGCATCTCCCCTGTATCCTACCCAAGAAAAATATTCTAACGCTGTTATTTATACCGATTACCGGCACTTTAACGAGCAATCAACAAATGTTATTAAAAAGATGAGGAGAACAGTTTTTGAGCAACGCAGATATTCAACAGCAGACGGACAAGAGCATATTTTGTCAGCAGTATTTTTCATTACATTAACAGTGCTGTGGATAGCTGTGCTTGGCTTGAGAGTAATTAACAAAAGGGTTAAATTATCTTTTATTATTATCGGTTCAATGCTTATTCTATGGCTTACAGCGAGGTGCATTAAGTGGCAAATTAATTCTCCGATGATTGAAAGACAGCTTTGGTACAGCTACTATCTTTTTCAATTCGGTATAGCAACAGGTCTGTTATATTTAACAAGCGTAATAGACAAACCAAGCAGCAACAAAATCATACCGCTGCGGATTCTGCCTTTTATAGTGGTTGAACTATTTCTGCTATGTCTGATATACACAAATGACTACCATCAGCTTGCTTTTTCGTTTTATAACGGAATTGAAAACGGTTCCTCTGAATACACCTACGGCATTGTATATTATTTATCTATGCTGTGCATTGGATTACAAACTTTCATTGTATTGTTATGGCTTATAGTACGCAGTATAAAAAGTCCGAATAAGCTAAATATTTTTTACCCTGTTACTTTTTTCCTTTTGATTTTTTTATATACTGTTGCCTATGTAATGCGTCTGCCGTTTGCCTTTGAGGGTGATATGACGGTAGTTATCACATTTATTATCCTCGCATTTATGGAAGTATGCTTGCGCAGCAGTCTTATTCCCACCAACACAAAATACAAAAATCTTTTTAAAAATTCACCGCTTAAAATGGAAATTCTCAACAATTATTTTGAAAAAGAAATTACCGCAAATTTCGACTACTGCCTTACCGATAAACAAAAAGACAGCATTATTAACGGTAAAAACCCAATAAAACTTGATGAGAACACACTGCTTTTCAGCGAGAAAATTTCCGGCGGATATGTTGTTTGGCAGGACGATATTTCTCAGCTGAACAAAATGTATTCAAATACTAAAACTACTGTAGAAAAGCTAAGGGCAACCAATGCCTTAATCAGAAAAGAAGAAAAAGCAAGGCGAAAATACTTACAAAACGAGGAAAAAATAGACATCTGCAACAGTCTTGAGAGTGAAATTTCCGATAAACTCAAGTTGCTTTCCCTTTTACCTGAAAAGATGAAAAATCAAAGCAATAATTCCCTGCTTACTGTCAAAGCCGCATTACTTTTGTGCTACATAAAACGCAGGTGTAATATGTTTTTTATTGCTCTTGAGGAAAAATATTTTTCCTCTGATGAACTAAGTATGTATATAGACGAACTCGGAAGCTTTGCAGAATATTCCAAAGTAAAGCTGCTCTGCACCAATAACGGAAATAAAAAGCTTGACATTGAACACGCAAATCTTATGTATGAGTTTATGTACAACATTCTTGACGAAGCAACACAAACAAAATGCGAATACATATTTGCTCACATAGAAATATCCGATAAGGAAATTTCTATAAAGGTGATTAGCTCAACGAAAATCAACAGTAATATTTTTGACAAAAAATTTATGGTTTCACTTGAAAAATCGGGTGGTAAAATCATCGAGCAAAATGATGACGATAACCTTGGCATTTGGCTTTTGCTTAAGGGTGGTGAAAAGCAATGAATTACATTTATTTTTATCCTGAATTTGTGCGAGTTTTAGTTTGTATCTTGATAATTGCAGGCATTTGTATGCAATGCTTTGCATTTATATACAAATTTAACAGTGGAGCAAAAGGTTTTAAATATGTTTGCGAACTATTATTTGAATTTTCCGTAATACTGCTGCAATTTATTTATGGTTATATATATTCCTGCATTTATTACCAAACTAATATATCAATTTATTATCCCGAACAATATTTAGCTGTTGGGTACATAGCATCCATTTTGTTTTTAATTATGCTTATTGCAACTGCTGTTTATTTAAAGCAAGCACACATAACATTATCAATATGCTTTGCTCTGCCATTGCTGCCATTTGCAAATCATCTTGCAAACGGTACATTTACAGTTGTTCTTTTTACTGCACTGATAATGTTTATTATAAGAAGTGTACATTTAATATTAAAAGTAAGTAAATTAAAAGCAAACACTATAACTCCGCTTTCTGTAAAGGAATCAATAGACGCACTCAATACAGGAATTTTATTTTGCAGAAATGACGGGCAGATTCTGCTTGCAAATCATTGCATAAGTAATTTGATGACGGAGATTTTTAATAAAGAATTTACAAGCGGAATAAAGTTTATAAACGAAATCCGTAATATTTCCAACACACAAAATCAGCAAACAGTTTGCAAAGTTAAAAATTCTTATTATATGATTAAACAAACCGAAATGTATATAAAGAAAAAACCATACTTTCTGATTACCTCCACAAATGTTACAGAACAGATGAATGCAATGCAGGAGCTATTGAGCCTGAAAGCAAGACTTGTTCAAAAAGGTAATGAACTGAATTTTCAGCTAAATAATCTTGAAACCTCATGCAAAGAGGGTGCTCTGTTACAGATACGCACAAGAGTACACGATTTACTGGGGCAAAAGCTTTCTGTACTTTTGCGAAAATTACAGAATAAAGATGATAATATAGACGCTGATGCTATTGAAAAATTCTGTAACAGTATAATGAAAGATATATTATCGGATGAAAAAAATGTATCTGATAAAAGTTTGATTCTCCTGCAAGAAGTAATGTCATCAATAGGTGTTGAGCTTGCAATAATCGGAGAAATGCCGTATGATAATGATATAGCCGCACTTTTTGTAGAAACAATACGAGAATGCAGTACAAATGCGGTCAGACATTCACTTGCCACAAAAGTGCGTGCAGAAATCAAGAGCAAGGATGGCATTAATTCTCTTAAAATCACAGATAACGGAACAAATACCTGTACTACAATCCAACTTGGCACAGGACTTTCCGGACTTAAAAATAAAGCAGAAATGCTCGGTGGAACCCTCAGTGTTACACCATATCCGCATTTCTCAGTTGAGTTAACCGTAAAGGAGGGTGAAAACTATGATTAAAGTATTGATTGTTGACGACCACACTTCTGTCAGAGAAGCCTTTAAAGCAATGTTTGAGGAAAAAGATGATTTTTGCGTTGTTGGCGAAAGTGCAAATGCGAACGATTGTGTGCTTTTATGTGAAAGACTAAGTCCGGATATTGTACTGTTAGATGTATGCACAGAGGGCTACTCCTCCGGACTTGTTGCTACGGAAAATATCAAACAGAATTTTAAAGATATTAAGGTAGTGGTTATGAGCGGCTTTGATGAAATATCTTATTCTCCTCGTGCTAAAGAAGCAGGTGCAGACGCATTTGTATATAAAAGCAAAAGTATGACATTTTTTATTGATACAATACGAAAAGTGCTCAATGGAGAAAAATATTTTCCTGAACCCAAAACAATTCCTTTGCCAAAGGGTGAAACTCCTTTTACTGAAAGAGAAATGCAAATTCTCAGATTAATTTGCAAGCATAAATCAAGAGGAGAGATTGCCTCGGAGCTTTATATCTCGGAAAACACAGTAAAATATCACATTGGTAATCTGCTTTCAAAAACCGGATGCTCAAGTGTTGCTCAGCTTGCAATTATTATGATTTCAAGCGGTTACATCAACCCTCTATATTAAAATATAACAAAATATAACTTTACCACCTTTTATTTACAGTAATTTTGCCAAAACTACCCAAATGGGTAGGGCAAAATATTATAAGTTACTGTACAATATAATTGTATCAAGGATATATCTCCTGTACAAATATATTGAAAAGGTGGTTTTTTTAATGAAAGGAAAAGGATTACTTAAAGTCGTTGGTATTTTAATGATTATCGGCGGTGCAATTTCTATTATCATGAGCATTATTGCCATTGCAAGTGTAGGTACTTTAACTTACTTCACAGACGGCGACCTTTCCTCTGTTCAACTTAATCCGACAATAATTTATACTTCATGTGTTGTTATGATTCTGGGTTCGGTTGCTGAGCTTATTGCAGGTATCATTGGTGTAAAAAATTGTGCAAAACCCGAAAAAGCAACCTCGTGCTTAGTGTTCGGTATTATTGTTGCAATATTTAATTTACTCGGCATTATTATTGGTGCGGTTGGCGGTAGTGGCTTTAATTTCGTGTCACTCATAATAGGCCTTGTATTACCTGTACTCTTTATTGTTGGTGCGGTAATGAATAAGAAGTCTAACTGATAGAAAATCACAAGGCAGATGTGTTTTTACTCATCTGCCTTTATTTGTTTTATAGAATATTATTATTTTGAAAATGAAAAAATCGGTTGTGATTTTATTGCGTATACTCAATATATTTTTATTTAACAGTTGCAAAAATAAAAACAAATCAACTTTTTCACCTCAGCTTGAATATATAAGCATAAGTTGTAACCATTCAAACTATAATTATTGTTATAGCTTTACAGCATACACAAAAGACAGTAAGGCTTACTTTTCAGCAGATTGTACCATTGAGAATTTTGAATTAAGCGGTAAGCATATAGAATTTGAAAATAAAAAAATAGCTTATAATGAGTTTTTAAAAATTCAAAATTTCGCAAAAAAAAATAATCTTTATAATTTATATAGCAATCATAAAATATATAGCAATCATAAAAATATACCATACGATGCTTGCGACATAACTACATACTCAATCACGACAAAGTGGGAAAATCAGCAAGAACTTACAGTATCGGATTATAGCTTTGATACTGATATTCAAAACTATTTATATTTATTAGCAAAAAAATATTGCAATTCAAAATAAAGGAGGAAAAAATATGAAAGCAAAACTCTCAAAAAAACTGCTCAGCATTGGGCTTTCGGTACTTATGGCTGTTTCTGTATTGCCGTTGTCGCTTATATCAACAAATGCAGTAACCTGTAACATAAAAATCAGCAATATTACCTACCCACGACCTGACGCAAAACCTGATCATAATATTAAATACAGCGGTAATTTAAAGTACGAATTACTTGGTACAGTTTGGAGTTCAGACAACGACAGTATTAGTGCTTCAATTGAACCAAAAGAATTTGAAAATTTCTATAAAACTCTTTTCGGTTCAATGAGTGATCAACTGAGTGAAGAAATGAATGACCTTACAAAGTTTGTTGATACAGAAAAATATTATTTTTATTCTGTGTTTGTTGTAAGAAATCAAACAATACCATATGGAATGCAAGCAGATGTTGAATTTTATGATACAGATAACAATTTGCTTGAAGGATCGGAAGAAAGAATGTTTATGCCTGTATCCACATTGAAAAGTCAGCTTCCGGATGATACTTATATTGATCCCAATTATCTTTCCGATAACGATACTGTTTTATTATGTGCGACAAAAAGAATTATTTGTTCTCCTAAAGACCATATCCACACAAGCGGAGCAAAGGCATATGACATTTTTGAGCATTATGAGTTATGCAAAACCTGCGGTAAAAAAATGCTTGATACGGTTTATACTCATAGCGAATCATCTTATAAAGGAAGAGAGCATTGGTATGTTGACAAACAGCCTACCAATACAACAGATGGCAGATGGTATAAAAAATGCGGCGGCTGCAATTATGAATTTGATTCACTTACAATTCCCAAAAAAAGCAATCAGATTATTGTTAAAAGCTATGACGAGCTTAAAGCCGCACTTGCAAAAGGCGGGAAGCAATGGATTACTATAAATTTTACCAATAGTTACAATGGCTATGAAGTTATAGAAGACTCAAAACGAAATAATGAGTTATGCTTAGATGATCCAAAAGCTGAAATTACTATTAATATGAATAAATTTAAAATTTCAAGGGAAACCCTTTATGATGATTGTCTTTTTAACATTAAACGTGGTAGTCTTAGAATACTTCAGTTTGATACTTCAAGTTTAAACGATAACAACACTACATTCAGTTTTTTCTCAGGAAACAATAACAGATGTATATTTAATGTTGCAAAGGGTGCAAGCCTAAGATTGAGCAATATAAAGGGTGTAGCAAGAAGCACAGAGTTTTACTATGATTTTCCTTGCGTTATTTCAAAAGGAAATCTGCAAATAGACGGTGGCATATATACAACATATACCGAAAAGCCGGCTATAAACATTACGGGAGGCAATGTCACCATTAACGGCGGTAAATTTGAAGCAACATCAAAAGGCCCTGTAATCGGTACTTTAGTTAAAAACGCTTACGAGAATGACTATAAAAATATAACTATTAATAACGGTCATTTTGGCGGACTGTATAATGCGATTGTATTTGATGAATATACAACCGCTACAATTAACCAAGGTAACTTTGAATATGATGACTATTATGAACGTAAACAGGCATTTGGCGTTGTAGCAAACGGCGGTAAACTCACAATCAACGGCGGAAACTACTATGCTACAAAAGCTGCTGTTGAAGCAACAAATATGCAATCATTTAACATTAACGGCGGGTATTTCAAACTATTTGATGAAAATAATTATAATTTTGAAGGTGCTGTGTGCATAAAAACAACATTAGATTATGATTATCTCCCCGTTATCTCAGGTGGCACATATGTAGGCTCTTACGGAATTACTTTCTTGCAAAAGCCCAAAATAACTGACCAATGGTTAGCAAGAAGGGTTAATTTTTCAAATGTAATATCTTCAAAGTGCAAAGTATATGATGACGAAAAAAAAGTTGACATAAATATTGTATCAAACTCATTAGGTAAAAAATATCTTCAAATAATAGCTCCAAATCCGGTTATTACAACTCAGCCCACAGACGGGTATTCTCCAAACCTTGGTGACGCTGTTACCTTTGATATTAATGCAACAAATGCAGACACATATAAATGGCATATTATTGATGAAAATGGCAAAGAAATTGACTGGCTCTATATATTAACCAACGGATACGGTGAGCTTTCCACATCATTCGGAGGCAAAAAATTATTTATTACCAAGGTCAGCGACTGGCTTAACGGCAAACAGATATACTGCGATGCTATAAGTGGCAATAATACCGTACATTCAAATATAGTAAATATCAAAATCGACAAAAAGCTCAAATATATGAACGATATTTACTTTGACAATTTTGATGATATGTGTAATAACAAAACAATCGGTGATTACAAAAAGCCTAAAACCTCCGAAAATGCCCTATACACGATTGGCGAAGTAGAGTGGGCAAAGTACGGAAAGCGTCTTGATGACAGCTACAAAATTTCTATAGGCGAAAAACTGAGTCTTGCACTTGAGATTATTCCAAAAAGCGGTTATGAACTGAACAACAACATTTACGGAAGAGTAAATGGCATAGACAGCGTAGGCACATTAAAAAGAGCAAACGGAAAAAGGTATATGATATTTGACATCAATGTTAGCGTGCCGGACAAATACAAAACCCAGAACATTGAGGTTAATATTAAAGCTCCAACAGTTGGTGCTGCACCTGCCAAAACGGCAAGTTGCGTTGCCGGCAATGTAAATATCAACAAAATTGAATGGTCACCGACTGACAGTAAATTTATAAGCAATAAATCCTATACAGTAAAAATTGAGGTTACTCCTATTTATGGGTGGGGCGATATTGAAACAGTTACGGCAAAGGTAAACGGCAATAATGCTAAATTCATAAAAGAAGGCGGCGGAAAAAATAAGAAATATTATATTAGCTATACATTTGATAAAACAAGCGATGTTCTCCTTGGTGACATTGACGGTAACGGAACGCTTTCTATTCTTGATGTTACATTAGGTCAAAGACACCTCGCCGGTAATGTGGTACTTTCAGAAACTCAGAAACAAGCGGCGGATATAAATTGCGACGGTCAGATTAATGTAAACGATATGACTCAAATTCAGATTGTAATTTCAAGTGGTGTTGGATTATAAATACAAGAAAGCAAATTGAAATCTATCACAATAATGATTACGGATATGAACAGATTTCAAATCTCACCAGCCTATAGCAAATACAAAGAAAAAATATTAATTCGAGTAGTTAGTTGAAAGCAGTCGCAAAATCGGTGAATTCAAAACTTCCAATGCAAAGCTGTTTCTCATCAAATTACAGGAAGAAGCTAGAGTACAATAAAAACAGCACTCACATCATTATGTGGTGACCCCCAAAAGTTAGATTTGAAAGCGTAGTGGCTTTTAGCTGCTACGCTTTTGTTATGCAACTAAGGCATTAATCCTGTACTCAACCGGACTTAACCAGCCGAGTTTCTGTTTGATTCTCTTGTTGTTGTAGTAATCAATGTATTTGATAATTGCTTGTTTAAGCTCTTCATAGCTGTAATAAACTTTTCCATAATATATTTCTTGCTTTAATATTTCAAAGAAATTTTCCATAACAGAGTTATCGTGACAATTACCTTTTCTTGACATACAAAGATAGCTACTATTCTAACATTGCTAAATTATCAAATATTGGAACGAACATACTTTTCCAATATGATGCTCCCGACGGTTTTAGATATGTAGTATTTCATTTTTGGAATGCTATTTCTTATAATGTTAGAATTTGTAAATCTCCTAAAGATAGCCTTGATATAAGAAATATTAGCTTTATAAAAACTTACCATTATGATATTGATGGAAACAAATCAGAGGCAGGATTTTTTTGTAAAGTAAATTGTACTGATATATTTGATAGTACAAGTGCTAAAAAAGTTAATGCAATAATATGGAAACAATTTCTTCAATTTCAGATACATCCTTTTGACGCTTCAGTACAAGCTTCGGTTCAAAGCTTGAAACTCTGTCACGAGGAACTTTAATTTCAACCTCTCCTGCACTTGTCCTGACTTTCTTATTGGTGTAGCTGTTACGACGGTTATCGGTTGATTTTGCACCGTGATCGTTGCTCTCATAGCCTAAGTGATTGTTCATTTCGCCTTGCAGCATTGCCTCAAACATCGGTCCGAAAATGTCTTTCAAGGCGTCCTGCATATCTGCAACGCTTTTCGGATGATACTGTTCTATGATCTGCTTTGCGAGGTTCTCACCCGGTGTGCTTTGCTTTTTCTTTGCCATTTCGTTCATTCCTTTTCTGTCCTTTCTTCCATTGTAGCACACTTTCCCGCAAATGCAAAAAGTGTGCAAGCTATTTTTCTAACTTACACACTTTATTTTACAAGCTCGTCTATGATTCAAGAGGGCAGCTTGTTTTTTGACTTTCTGTTGTAAATCATAAGCAGTATGATTGCAGCACCAAAGGAAATCAGCTCTGTGACCGGGAAGGAAAATATACCGCTAATTTTTCCTTGTTTTAGTTAATATTTTAACCATTTCTCAAACTAAATGCTACCTTTTGCTACTGTTGCATTTACTTTGAGAATTTACCGATTTAGAAGATGCAACTTATTTTTCAAGGAAGGATGATGACCTATGGGAATTTTAAAGGATTATTTAGGACAAGGAGATGCACCTACAAACAGAACGGCAGGCAGTGCTATACAGATGACAACAGTTTACTTAAAGCTTTCCAAATCGCACTTAGTACTGCAATAAAAATAATAGCAAAGATTATAACATGCCATATCAGCAAAGAGAATGAATTTGAGTAGAGATTAATCAAAAAAGTATCCCCTGTTAAGGCAAGATTGTTTGCCATATTTGAATTTTCAATAATGGTGTTCAAATAATATGACACATCAAATATATTGTCATACGGTATGTACTTCGATATTATAAAAATACTAAAATCCGATAGAAAAAATATTATCAGTAATACGACAGGTATACCAAATGCCGTGATAGCCAGCAATACATATTTTATCGGTATTGATTTAAGCGAATTTAAAATATAATTCTCACTCAGATTTTCTTTTATATCTTTGATAAGTTTTTTGCAGATTCTGTACCATAGCCTTAGAGCTAAAAAACACAGCGCAATGAAGAGTATCAGAAATATAATGTGTTCAAAGTTTTTGATTACCTTTGCTTTTTCGGAAAAATTCGTCGGGTGGTACTGAGTCAAATTCATCTGCTCAATCAGTGGCGCTGAAAAAGATTTGTTGTCATAAGCAATGATATTAACTTCGCAGTTTTTGTATTCTTTGTAGCCGGAATAAGGGACATAAACTCTCTGCTTTCCGTCGCTTGATAGGCTGTTTATTATGTTTTCATCTTCATTTATGATACCGCAAATTGTGTAAACTTCATCATTTAGCGTTATTGTTTTTCCTACTGCATTAGTATTAAAAAACAGTTTAAGAGCAAGACTGCTTTCAATGACAGCAACCTTGTCTTTATTCTCCATATTCTCTTTTGTAAAACCTTTTCCGATTAGTTTATGATTATAAATCTCAAAGTAACTCTCATTGGTAAGAACCGGTAAAACCGTTTCCGCTTTAACACTTGTTTCTTCAAGCTCTGCACAAAAACTTACTCCATCAAAAGAAATTCGCTCTGACAGTTTTTCAATATCTGCAATAGTAAGCGGTAAAGCGTCTGATTTCAGATTATAATTCATCTGCGTTATAGAGGGCAGCTGACGCAACGCATTGCCGCTGACATAAAAGCAAAGGCAAAAAACACAAATGGTAAGTACTGTAACTAAAACAGCAGAAAAAATTCTCTTCTTTTTCATCCGCTATTCCTCCTCAGCAATATGCACCCTGTCACCATTTGCAATGTTCTTTGAAGTCGAGTACACAACCTCCATACCGCTGTACATACTGTCAGAAGTTACCTCGTAATAAAGGTCGTCGCTGTTTTTGATGTCTACGGTAACTTCGCTGACAGTGGTTTTGTTATTTTCATCAGTTTTTGCAACAAATACCGTCCCTGTGTTCCCCGTTGCATCAACAGCAGAAAGCGGTAGTAAATATCTGTCATCAACACTCTGCTCTCCGTCAATAGTACCATATGTTACCTCTGTAACCTTTACCTGCGGCAAAAGTATGTTGTCAATAGTGGTTGAGAAGTATGTAAGAAGAGCAAGCGCAATTAGAAATGCAATACCAAATCGTAATGCGTATTTTTTCAGCTTATCTTTTTTCATTTGGCACTCTCCTAACTTTTATCAACTTGAATAAACGGCGAATCTATATCCCTTTGCCCATAAAGATAAATAAGCAAAGGAATTATCATAAACATAACTCCGCAGGCAAAAATTATTCCATAATCGGAGTTACTTATATCCGACAGTCCGATTGAAAGTGGATACATAGCCTCATCATCAAAGTAGATAAGTGGCTGTTCAACAACATTCCAATTATCAATGAAGCAGAGCAAAGTCAGGGTAATTAGCCCTCCCTTTATTTGCGGCAAAATAATGTTTGTAAAAATCTTAAAATATGACGCACCGTCAATTCTTGCGGCTTCAATTGTTGATTCGGGAATATACTTTATGCTCTGTCTTAATAGACAAATTCCGAATGCAGAAAATGTACCGGGCAGTATTATTGCAAGAAAGTTATTAAGAAGTTCAAGATTGTCAAGAACAATATAATTCGGTACAAGTGTTACTTGCAAAGGTAAAATTAACAGAACAATATAAACAAAAAACAGCTTATCTCTGAAAGGAAATTTCAGCTTTGCAAAAGCAAATGCCGCAAGTGCAGATACTATAACTTGAGCTATTACTGTTGGAAATGTTATAATTACCGAGTTCCAGAATTTAAGAAGATATTCAGGGCGTCTGAAAAACACCTGATAATACTGTTCAAGTGAGAACATCTCCGGCACAAGATTTATATTTTTGTATTCTCCGTTTGTAAAGTCCAGCATAGAACTAACCTGTGAATTTGACATAAACGAACAGGCAATCATATACACAACAGGGAAAAGAAAAATCGCTGTAATTAAAATAAGAAAAATATACTTAATAATTTTTATCGTTCTTTTCACTTTACTGCCCCCTATTCTGCAAAGCTGTGCTTTCGTTCGAAAATGAAGAAAGCAAGCAGTACAATTATCATAAACGCAGATAAAATTATTGATGCTGACGAAAGTCTGGGATAATTCAGATTGTAGTAATTATTATTGATAAAGTTTTGCAGAAAATAGACATTTGAATTCGGATAATCACCAAACAATGCAAAGACCTCACGGAAGATTTTGAAAGAATAAATCAATTCCATAAGGAAAACAAAAAATGTTGTCGGTGTAATCATCGGTATAGTAATTCTTGTAACTATTTGAAATGAACTTGCACCATCAAGCCTTGCACTTTCATAGAGCGACTGCGGAACATTTGCAAGTCCTGCCGTAAACAAAATCACACAAAATCCGCAGTATTTCCAAATGTAAATAAAAATTATCATCACCATTGAAAATTCGGAATTAAAAAATTCAATAGTATTAAAACCGAAAAAATTAAGTATTCCGTTAATTGCTCCGTAATCATCAAAAACCACCTGCCACACGCAGATAAGCGAAGCTACAGGCACTACAACAGGGATAAGCAAGGCACTTCTGAAAAACGATGATATTTTCTTAAAAGAATTAAGAAACAGTGCAATTAAAAACGAAATCACCATTAAAAGCGGTATTGCAACAACAGTAAATATTGATGTGTTTTTTAAAGCAAGCAAAAAGGTATTATTTTGAAAAAGGTGTATGTAATTTTCTATTCCTACAAAAGTGCCTCCAACGAATAGGCTTTTTATAAAACAAATTATGTATGGCACAATATAAAACACCGCTATGCCTAAAAAAGACGGCAATATAAACAGATATGCTGCTATATGCTCTTTTTGTTTCCTTGTTAATTTAGATTTTCTCATAATTCATTCCTACTCAGTCAAATAAATTTCCGTTGCCGCTGTGAGTTGACGTATAAACTTTTCCTTTGAAATATCCCCGTTTAAGTAATCGTTCACAATATCTCCGATAACCGAGGAATTGTAATAAGTATTTTCAAATTCCAGATAATCATATAAAGTACAACTGCTTATACTGTTAATCATATCTAAATATTCATTAAAAAACTTAGTTTTTATTTCATCTGAATATTCTTCCTCAGATTTCTCATACTCTCCATCATCATTAATATCATATACACGTTTTGACGTATAGTCAATTACATATTCAAAAGCAGCTTTATTTACAGGCAGTGCCCTTACCACTATTGATGGTGATGAGCTGCTTTCACTCCATAATTTTTGAATATCATAACTTAAAACATATTGAATAAAAGCCAATGCTTTTTCTTTGTTATTTGAATTATTATTCAATGCAATACCACATTGAACAAATGCTGATACTGCATTCGCCTTTTTATTGTAGTTTGGAATAATAACCGGCGTGCTGTTATTATTATAAATATAAAAATAAGAATTTAGCGTACTCATCATAGAACCGTCGAAAGATAATTGTGAAGTACGAAACAAATAATTACCTATTATATCCCATGTAGTTCCTTCTTTTCTTGAATTATCATTCCTAATCATTTTTCCAATATAATCTAAGCTCTCGGTAAATTCATCGCTTGAAAATTCTGTAGTTTTATTATAAAAATCCACATATTCATTAACATAGGAAAGGAAGAACTTATATGTTTCATCTTTATTTCCAAAAAGCGCATAACTATGGTCTTTGTCAGATAACCGTATCTCTAACTCTTTAAATGAAAAGTTAGTATTTTCCAGATTATATTTATCTAATATTTCCTGAGTTGTTATAAGTATATTGGGGCAATAAGCTATAGGTATAATATATCGCTTTCCATTGTAAATTCCGCAATCCATTATTGTTGAATTATAGTCATCAAAATCTATATCGGATTTGTATAATTCCGCAAGCTCATCTATATCCGCAAATGAACCGTTATCAATCAGCTTTTCAAAAGGTAATTTTTGATTCAATGAAATTATGTCGGGTCCTTTCCCCGCCATTATCTCCGTTGATATTTTTGTAAGCATAGTATCTTCCGAATCAAATTCCACGATTTCAATTTGATAGGACTCATCGTAATGCTTTGTACAATATTTATTGTACCTTTCAATAATATCGCAAATATCATCCTCATAGTATGCACAATATGTAAGCTTTGAGGAATTGCTTGAAGCTGTGCTTTCACCACATCCGCTGAAAGCAAACACAGTAATAATAAATTGTAATGTTAAAATTATCACAATTTTATTTTTCATAATGATTCACCTTGTGATTATATATATCTTAACATAATTCTAAATTATTAATCTGTAGTCTATCTGAATTTTTATTATTTAAATCAACAATAACGCTCTACTTGTTAATTCATACGGATAAGTAGCGAAATTAATATGCACTGAGTTAAATTCACTTCATTAATAATTGAAAGTAACATATGAACCCTTTACAATTCCCTTTGCAGGGTCAAAAACTACTACAGTATCACCCTTAACTTTAGTTATAACTACATAATGCAATAAGGAATCGTCAATTATCACGTGTGCAATTGCAGGCAAAGGCAATTTATTAGTTAACACACTTTTATCCGCTTCAACAACTTTTTGCTAAAAACCAAAATGCTCAATCGCCTTTACAAGTCCATATGCACTTGTACCTTGTCGATCTGTACCTGCAATATCGCGAATTTTTGCTATAGATACTTTTAAACCGTATTTTCTAAAAATTGCGGCCAGACAAGCTGGGCCGCAATCTGTTTCGTCATTTTGTAATATACATTTGAATTTTTGCATAACACTATTCATCTAAATAAATTTCAGTTCTTGATTTAAGCTCTTTAAGAAATTTATTCTTATTAAATTCACCGGATAAAAACTTATCAACAGTACTGCCTATAACTTCTGTATTATAATAATCATATAATCCGCAAAGCTTATATTCTTTTATTTTATCAATATAGTTCTTTGCGTACATAAAATCAGATTCTGAAACACTTGTGGTGTTGTCAATATATTTTACCGCTTGTGCTTTATTAAATAAACTATCGTAAGATTGATTATTTACAGGATACTCCCACCCGGTTCCCCATGAAGTACCGGGTTCATAATTTTTGATATTTGCTCCGCAATAGTCACTTTGAACTTTCTCTGACAATGCATACTTAATGAATTTCAGTATTTTTTGTTTATTATTCGAATTATTGTTTATAAAAATTGCATCCATAATCTTTCCTATCGGAGCACCATCCTGATTTGGCATATTTGTAATCAACGGTTTGTCTCCGTCATTATCAATCGCCGCAATTTCATCATAGAGTGCAAATAATTCATACTGCCCGGAAACAGAAAAGATAGGCACAATTTCATCTGTCTTATTTTCATTACTGTTACAAAACTCTTTTAACGAAGTAATTGATTCCATGAAATTTTCACTGTCAAAATTACACTTTTGAGAATAGAGATCTACATGCTCATCAATATAATTAAGGAGAATTCTTTTATAATCTTCTGAGTCATAAAAAAATCTATTATTTGTTCTATCTTTTAGGATATTGTTATTCAGGGTTACCACACCGTCATATGTTAATTTGCTCTCAGCATTATCATCTGAATATTTTGAAAACTCAACGGATGATGTTAATAATATTTGTGGTTCAAAAACAACAGGTAAATAATATCTTTTTCCCTCATAAACACCTGCGTTGAGAATATTAGAATTATAATCTGATAAATCCAACTTATCATCAGATAAATCATCGTCAAAAATATCATCAAGGTTCGCAAATATCCCTTGTTTTATCAGTTTTTCTGTTGATGATGACAACATTTCCAATTCAGCTGATGTTATAATGTCAGGACCTTTCCCCGCCATTATTTCGGTTGAAAGACGACTTGCCATTTCTTTCATATCATCAAACTCAACAACATTTATTTTATAATCTGTATTACCAAATTTCTTGTTATAATCATATATAAAGGAGCTGACTGTTGATACTTGCGGTTCATAGTGATAATAAGTAATTGTATTCTCCTCTTTTTTGTCTGCTTCACATCCGACGCAGGTTAAAACAGAAAATATTAATACGACTGCCAATAAAATACTTACAAATTTTTTCATCAGCTTGCTCCTCTGTATAATAATTTACTTTAAACAAAAGTTTATTGATACAACTATGTCAAAATTTACGGATAACATGTTAAAAGTATATAGGAAATGATGTTGCTATTTAATTATTATCCAAGAAATACAACACTTGATTTTCCAGTTACCTGATATAAACCTAGACATGGACTGTACGTATTTGCATAATTTAGTGCAGCTTTTGTATGTGCTGTTGTATTAGTGCATTTTTTACTCCGTCCTTAATTTTACTTGATAATGAATTTTTGTTTTTCGTTGTAATCAACCTTCTTATTATAAATTTATCAAAAAAATATTTGTGAATGTTGATTTTTGCAAAAATGGTAATAAATCCGACAAAAATTGCACTCTATAATTCTTATTTAGGGAAGCAGCTTTAAACCTTATTTAAATTTTTCGATAATAAAAGTTTCAAATTCCTGCAACACAAAGCCAAAGTATATGCACTGAGTTAAATTCACTTCATTAATAATTGAAAGTAACATATAAACCATTTGCAGGGTCGGAAACTACTACAGTATCACCCTTAACTTTAGTTATAACTACATAATGCAATAAGGAATTGTCAATTATCACGTGTGCAATTGCAGGCAAAGGCAATTTATTAGTTAACACGCTTTTATCTGCTTCAACAACCTTTTGCTGAAAACCAAAATGTTCAATTACCTTTACAAGACCGTATGCACTAGTACCTTGTCGATCCGTACCTTCAATATCCCTAATTTTTGCTATAGATACTTTTAAACTGTATTTTCCAAAAATTGCGGCCAGGCAAGCCAGACCGCAATCTGTTTCATCATTTTGTAATATGCATTTGAATTTTTTCATTTATATTTACTCTTCAAGATAAATCTCAGTTTTGGATTTTAATTGATTTACAAATACTTCTTCGGATAAATTATCATTTAAATACTTAGAAACGGTATCATTTATAACATTGTTATTGTAATAATCATAAGTCATAGATATTTGGTAATTGTCTATCTTATTAATTGTTTCCTGTATATATTCAACAAGTTTATAATCTATTTTTGTTCCATTTTCAGTATATAGCAGCTCTTTTGCCGTTGAAAACAATTTATCAAATGCAGCTTTATTCACCGGATAATACATACCTGAATATAAACTGTCGTCCAATTTTTCAGTGTCAGCTCCACAAAAATCATTCTGTACCGTATCACTTAAAATATACTTAATGAACTCTAATATTTTTTGCTGTTTTTTCTCGCTTGTATTGCTATTAACAGCTACGGCTTCACAAATATCAGCCGTATATTCTCCATCATTCGATGGTTTATTTAATAATATTGGAGTTTCACCATTATTAATTTTTTGCATAAAATTTTCACAAGTAAATAGAAGACTGAAAGTGTCTGATGAAGTGCATAAACTTTCCTTGTCATAAGTATTAATCATAATGCTTTTTACACCTTTTGCAGTATTTAGAAATTCATCTGTATTAAAGCTTGTGATATTATTATACAAATCAACATTGTCATCTATGTAATCATAAAATAAACTCTCATACTCATCTTCATATTCAAAAAAAGAATATTCAGTCAAATCTTCGTTAATAGAAACAACCGTTTTGTAATCAAGGCTTTGATTATTAATATATGAGTTTCTCTTTTCTTCCGTAGATATCAAGACATTGGGCAAATAGCTAATCGGCATAAGAACTAACTTACCCTCAAAAACACACGCATTTATTATATTTTCATTATAATTTTCAAAATTAAATTTATTATCTGATGAATCATTATTGATAATAGCATTTATGTCTGCAAAAGTTCCCTGTTGCAATAACTTATCAAATGATACACTTGAATATGATAGTGTACTTAATGAGATAATATCAGGTCCTTTACCTGCCATAATTTCAGTAGAAATAGCATTGCTGAGTGCTTTTTCATCCGAAAACTCAGTCACATTAATCTTATTATCTTCTCCGCAATATTCATTATATTCGTAAATTAATGAATCAATTAAAGATGCACTTCCTTCTAAAGTATAATAATTTATTTGGTCAGTACTTTCGTTAGTACCGCATGATGTGAGTGTGATATTTAGCATAATTATTGTAATTAAAATCAGTGCAAAAAATTTCCTATGCATATTGCATTTCTCCTTATATCATATACGATGATTATATATAAAGTATGTGAGCTTCAATATATTATTAACCTAAATAACTTACAGTACCATAAGTACTACCAGTAACCTTATAACTACCAGGCTTTTTAACTTTATTCTTTGCTACATATAATGCTAATTGTGTATGTAAACTTTTATTTGAACAAGAACTTGTGCTTTCACCACATCCGCTGAAAGCAAACACAGTAATAATAAATTGTAATGTTAAAATTATCGCAATTTTATTTTTCATAATGATTCACCTTGTGATTATATATCTTAACATAATTCTAAATTATTAATCTGTAGTTTATCTGAATTTTTATTAATTCAGGTAGATTGGAGGACTTCTGTTTTTAAAAAACATAACTGCCCTTTCTGCTTTCAATGCAAAAAAGGCAAAAAATAATGCCGACAGGTAATAGCATTAAAAGCTATAACTTGTCGGCATTTATATTCTTATTTTTAATTACGAACAATTATCCTCAATAATATTTCCGTCCTTTATCTCAATAACGCGTTGACATTTATTTGCTATATCTAAATTGTGTGTTACTATAATTATGGTAATTCCATTCCTGTTTAAATCAAAGAGCATTTTCACTATTTCTTCCGATGTTTTACTGTCCAATGAGCCTGTAGGTTCGTCGGCAAATATGTATTCTGGGCTTGTAACCAAAGCACGCGATATAGCTACCCTCTGTTTTTGACCACCGGAAAGCTGTGATACTTTTTTAGATTTCAATGATGCAATTCCTGTTTTTTTTAAAGCTCTCATTACTGAACCTTTTTTATCCTTTATTTTCTTATTAAAATATAAGGGTGTCATTACATTTTCAAAAACAGTAAAATCATCAATCAATGCAAAATCCTGCAATACTATTCCAATCTTAGAACTTCTAAGCTTTGATTTTTTACTTTCGCTAAGTTTATTGATATCAATATTATCAAGATAATATTCTCCGTCAAAATTATCAATGCATGACATAATATGTAATAACGTGGATTTACCCGCACCGCTTTCTCCTATAATTGCAACCGTTTCTCTATCGTCAATTTTTAGGTTTATGTTGTTTAACGCATGAACCATATTTTTTTTCCCTTTTAAATATATCTTGTTCAAATTTTTAATTTCAATCATAGTTGCCTCCGATTATCTTTTATATTTAAAAACTTCTATAGGTGGGTTTTTCTTTAATATTCTATAAGGAATTAACGATAATGATAAAAGTATCATAATTATAGCTATTATAGCAATATAATTAAGCCAACACATACTTTTTTGCATAACAAAAATAAATATTACAAAGAATACAACCAATGTCAGAACAATATAGATAACAGTATATAATAAACTTATCAAAAAACATTTTTTAGTTGAAGCACCGCATAGATATAAAATGGAATAAAAATAAAGATTCTTATAAGTAGAAATAGCAATGCAACCAATCATTCCAAACAACGAAACTAAAGATAAAGTTAAAAGAATCGGACCTAATGCTCTAACTCTTGCATAAGCATCTTCTTTTCCGTTTTCTAACACATCAAAAAAAGTTCTGACATAATAATAATTACGAAACAGTTTATAAGCTTCATTTAAATCGTTTGAATTTTTTAAAACTATAGCTTCAGTCATTCCGGTACTAATAATTTCTTTTGGCAAATAATTATATAATGTTAATAACGGAATTTCAAATGATTCATCTGCTTTGCCTAACATATCTTTTGTATTCAATTCTGTACCGCCATTATTAAAAGTACAGTAGTAAGAAGTTTTTAATATACCAATAATCTTTCCCGTAAAACCATTTTCTGAATCAATATCAATTATGTCACCAATATTAAAATGTTTATTTAAGGAATAAGGTATTACTACAGGAATGTTTTTTAAATCATCTGTACACTCGTTTAGCCATGTTCCCTCTGATAATTCGGGAGTATAATCATTTACAAATTCATTGCTATATCCATAAAGAGTATATTCTCCTAAGTAAGCTACACCACCCAATTCACAATAATCTATTGAATTTTCAGGTAATTTATTTAATAATCTGTCTGGTACAGGATTACCGCCATTATCAACTATTATTCCGTTTATATTTGAAAGTCCACTGCTAATGTACTCATCAACTGTAACGAAGTAACTATTTGCAGTAACTAAAATATCGCTTAATAATAAAGTGGAAGCAACTAATTGTATTATTATAATTATGCTCATTAATATATTCTTACAGAAAAGATGGTATGAAAATTTAATTAACTTCATTATTTTGTCACCCCAATCTTTTTTCGGAAATAGATATATTTTTTACATATTTTGAAATTACAGGAGCACTAGTAATAATAATAACTATAAAGTACACTATAATCATACTAATGTAATCATATATTCCTAAGCTGTATGTAAAATCCTCATATTGTACATATTCAATTATGCTTGGCAAGACACATCTTGAAAAAATACATCCACATACAAATGATATTAAAGCAATAATGAAAATTACATTAGCTAAGAGAAAAATGCAAGTTGTTTTTGTCGCACCGTTCAATCTATAAATATAAATAATTTTGTTATTCTTTTCTAATATATATAAATAGACAAATGCTACATTTATCATTGATAACAAAAATATTCCTATATATATAATAGTAGTAGAATCATTCCATAAGCTGTCAATATTTTTTATTCTTTCCGGATAGATTATTTCTGCATTTTCAAAGCATTCCGTCAATTGAGAAATAATTTTATTATTTTCATCGTCATCAGGATATTTATCTAAAACAATTGATACAGATTCATTATTATGCTTCACATCATTTATAGACGATATAGGCAATATATTATAACCGCCAACTGAATATGTACCAATTACAGTATATTTATCATTACATATTGATATTTTATCCTCTTCTATCACACCTTCATCACCTGATATTATTACATGTTTGTTTGTCACAAATTCGTCTTGGTTGAAATATCTACCATGCTTAATGTGATTGGGATAGTAAAGATAGTCAAACATTATTCTTGTATCATCAATATTAGCTTTTATGGAGACGGCATTTAATTCTAAATCACACTTATTATTAAAATGCTCTATCTCTTTTAGCATCGTATTATCATCGATGAATGCACCATTAAACGATACAGTATAGGTCTTAGAACTATCATATTTTTTATTTGCATTTGTATAGCTTGCAAAATACGAAAACACAAAAAGAGATGCAAATATAGATATTATCTGTATTAAGCAAAGAAATCCAACCAATAACTTATTATTTTTAAAAAAATGCCAAAAGATTTTAATTGATAAATTTAACATTAGCTTCATCCTCAAAAGGGTTCCTTATAGTATAAGGACACCCTCAACTTGAATATCTACTTATGATTGAGTTCCCACAACATTGTATATTAATGTATTGCTGTTATTGCTCAACGTGAAAATGTGTTTAGTGCTACCAACAGTAGTACCGTAGCCTGCCTCTTTGTTTACATAATTTGAAGAAGAACCGCTTGCGGCCAAGTCACCGTTTGTTTTATAAATATAAACTTTGACATTTGTTGATTTTAAACCGCTGCTGCTATTAATTTTGGAATAAGCTGTATCAGAATATGTAGGGAAAGTACTGCCTTTCCAATGTTGTGCGGTGACTGTTGCACTACCTCCACCAGAAACCGAAAGCGATTTTGTATGCTTTTTCTCAGTTTGATCGGTCTTACTGAGTACGTACGAACCCGAACTGGTTGTGGTTGCAGCTGATGCACTAAAACAACCTAACATTATCGTTGAAACCATTAAGATACAAAATCCTAATAAGAACATTTTCTTTTTCATTGTAAAACCTCTTTCTTTTTAATATATTTATAATTTTTCGCAAATTATTAAAACATCGGAAACTCCTCCTTCCTGAGAATACAATAAATAATTTCTTTTGTATTTATGTTCTTCATTTATATTTGTTGAGTTTGTCTACAGTAACCTAAAATCGTAAATGCTTAGTTTAATCCTAGTTTAATTTGTAATTTGGACTTTTCTCATTAATAACACCAAGGTGCTCATTATAACTCCGCATATCAAAGAGTACCATATGTTTCTGAGTTCTGTTAAAACACAAAATAATGATATGATAAATATACAGACTGAAATTAAAACAGCTAATGTTTTGTACCACTTTTTCTCGTAACTATTCAATGGATTGTTTTCTGTGTCAAGAGGGGACATTAATATTATCAACACCACACAAAGCAATTCAAATATTATGAGTAAATAAGTAAATATATTACCAACACTATTTGACAATTTAATTAAGCACAACACTATTATGCTTGAAATAACAGAAAACGCATAACACCTGACCGGCGTTTTAGCGTGATAGCCGCCTGCAAACTTACGGATAGCTATAAAAGAAAAATAGAAAACTAAACTTTCAATAAATAAATTGAAACACAATCCTAATATCATAACAGTTGCAATATGTATTAATGATGATAAAATAATATTAGTAGCATATTCGTAAATTTCTTTATCTTCGTTTTTTATAAGGTCGTTTGATACAAAAAACTCTATGAGTTTTGAACTAAACTTTTCCATTACTTTATCTTTTTAAATTTGTCAAGCTTGGCAGGAGCCTTAGGCTGATACATAAAAAAGCAAGTGGATGAATTAGCATTTATTGAGAGTGCTAATGTAAAACTAGCAATAATTGCAGGTGAAATTTTGCAGATAATGGTTTTAATTGTCTTCATAGTATTATTTCCTCCTTTTGTTGGAATTTTAACACATATTAGAAATAAAAACATAATTTTTGCAAAAATGATATCAATTTCATTCAAAGTGATGTATTTTTCTAATTATTTCGTCAAAAATAAAAAAATTATACCTAAAACAATGACATTTTTTGCAATATATGTTATAATTATGTTATAATTCGCGGGAGGTTTTCCTTTTGAAAGTATTGATTTGTGACGATGATAAATGTATTGTCGATGAAATTAAAAACAATCTGAATACATTTTCAGATAAACATAGAATAGTTTTTGATATTGATTTGTTTTACAATGGTGTAGAACTGCTGAATAGTAATATCAGTTATGATATGGCGTTCATTGATATTGAAATGCCTCTGGTAAATGGTCTGACTTTGTCCGCACAATTAAAAAAGGTAAACTCTAATATAATTATTTTTATTATAACCTCGCATGATGCTTATCTTGATGACGCTATGGATTTGGACGTGTTTCGCTATCTGTCAAAGCCTATTGACAATAACCGTTTTTTCAGAGCATTAAATACGGCTATTAACTATTATCATTCCAATACTCAAATAATAACTCTTGAATACTATGACGAGTATTATTCTGTTTTCACAAGCGATATAGTATATATAACTACTGAAGAAAGAAAGGCTGTTATTATAACACGGCAGAAGAAGTATTATACAAATAAAAAATTAAGTTATTGGAAAGAAAAACTAAAGGATTACGATTATTTTGCACAACCGCATTACAGCTATCTTGTTAATCTGAGGTATGTCTCGGATTTTAATAAGACTCAGCTTAATATTAATATAGATTTAAGAAGTGAAACTCTACCTATATCTCAAAGGAACTATTCAAACTTTAAAAAGGCATATTTTGCATACATAGGGGTATAAAAATGGTATATACAATTTGCTATGCATTTATTTTTCTTGCAGAAATTCTGATATCACTGTTTTATTTTGAAAACAAATTTGAAAGAAAATCAAGCAAAAAATTTTTGTTATTTTCAGTTGTTATTGTGTATGTATTATTGTATTTATCTCGATTATTGAATTTAACATTGGTTAATTTAATTGCATTTTTTGCGTGTAACTTCTTTTTACTTTATTTTTGTTATTTCATAAGTGTTAAATCCTGTATTTTCCACTGTAGCATATTACTTATATTTATGGCAATCACAGAAAGTATTGTTATGTTTGTTTCAACAGTATTATTCGGTACGGATTTATTCACTTGCCTGGATAATTCTCTAAGTCTCATTATTCAATCGACTATCAGTAAACTGTTATATTTTTTGATAATTTACTTTGTATCAAAATTCTCAATAAAAGAACATAAATCAGAAAGTTATTCTCTTTCTATACCTCTTTTGGTTTTACCTGCCTCAAGCATTCTGCTACTGTATGCAGTATCATATGCACTACACAATTTTGATTTAGAACAAAAATACATGTATTTATTAATAATAAGTATAGTGCTATTACTTTTCTCAAATATAGCGGTTTTTTGGGTATATGAATTTACTTTGAAAACTCAAAGACACAATATGGAATTGGAATATGAAAGGCAAAATGAAAAATCTACGGCTGAGTATTATGATTTACTTAATGAGCAAAATGAAAACTCAAAAATTGTTATGCACGACATAAAACGGCATTTAAACGCCATTAAGAGCATTGCCAAAGACAAGTCTGTTACAGAGTACATAGACGATTTTATTGAAGACTTCAGCATAAATAAATCTGTTGATTACTGCAACAATCCTATGGTCAATTCAATCGTTAACAGGTACAAATCCTTCTGTGACAAGTTCGGGGTGAAGATGAATATTGACATCAGAAGTGCTGATTTTAGCTTTATGAGCGAACCCGACATAACTGCTCTGCTTGACAATCTGCTTGAAAACGCAGTTGAAGCGGCACAAAATACAGAGAACGGATTTATAGACTTTTTAGCTTTCGTGCGAAAAAATAAATATCTGTCAATACAGCTTACAAACTCTGTAAAGAATATTATAACCGTCAAAAACAACCGCATAGCATCATCAAAAAAATCTGACGCAATACATGGAACGGGACTGAAAAGCATTAAAAGAGTAGTTAAAAAATATGACGGTGAAATAAATATGAAATTCAATGAGGATGATATGACCTTCACCTCAAACATTGTGTTTGAAATTCGGAGATAACGCAGTAATCGAATCATATAATTCCTTGACTAATGAAATGCATTATATAATGAGAAATTCCAATACCTAATAATACTGATATCAACAAGATGAGATCTAATTGATGGAATTAAGAATCGGAAAGAAATTGCAAATATAAAAGTTTTGCAGTTGGATTTATTGTTATTATTTTTGCCTATTAAACATTTTATATAGCAAGCTACTTTTACCCCCATGTTCACGGTAACACTGTTCAGTTACGATTTATCTAGGCTTTTTCGAGTTTTATAATAATCATGTAAGTGCTTAAGTATCGCTCTTTAGAAATAAATTATATTTTCTTAGACTTATATAATCTATCTGCATTGATACTATTGTCTGTTTCAACAATTATTTATGTAATTTTGATGTTAAAAATCAAATTATAGTATCAGGAAAAGGAATATCTAATGAAATGTTTTAAAAATCGCTATAACAATTTATCATATATAATTTTCACAATACTATCTTTGTTTTCAATAAGTCTGATTTTTAACAATAATGTATGGTTTGATGAAGCTTATACACTGTCGCTAATTCAGCACAATTATTCCGAAGTAATTGAAATATTAAAATCGGATATGCATCCTCCTCTATACTTTATATCTCTGAAATTCTTCTGTGAGATTTTCGGTTATTCGATTTTAGTAACTAAAATTTTTTCGGTACTCGGTTACATTGCAACGCTTTTGCTTGGCTGTGCCGTGGTTAAGAAGCATTTCGGTTCGGATACATCAATGGTATATATGCTTACTATAGGGGCAATTCCTATGTCGCTTTATTTCAGCGTTCAGCAGAGATCGTATCAATGGTCCATATTTTTTGTTACACTTTGCTTTACGGAAGCTTTGCTGTTTCTTGAAAATCACGGGACGCGGCATTGCGTTATATTTGTTATCACCGCTTTGTTTGCCGCGTACAACCACATTTACGCTTTGCTTGCGGTCGGCGTGATTTTCATTTTCGTGAATATCTATGCTTTTGTAAAAGACGGAAAGCTGATAAAAGCAATCATAATATCTGATATAGCTATGACGGTGGGATATTCTCCGTGGATTATCCCGCTGTTATATCAAACCGAGGCGGCTGCCGGTAGCTTCTGGCTAAAAGGAGTAGAACCGCTTTCGGTGGTTGTGTTTGCATCGGGAATTGTTATTTCGACGCTGATACTCGCCAAAAAGGAAAACCGCAGGTTATCTGTAATATTTGCGATAACCTGCGTATTAAGCGTTCAGGCGATAGGTCTGCTTGTGACAATTTTCATTCGCCCCTTTTACATAGCGAGGTACAGCGTTGTTATATCGGGAATTTTCGCGCTGCTTGTCGCTTTCGGCACACAACATATAAAAGAAAAAGTTAAAAATATTATTTGCGTATTGCTTTGCACACTTAACGTAGCCTGTCTTATCGGCACGGGAATATTTGAATACAACCCGTCAATGAATAATTTTTTCAACCGCTTTGATGAAATAGCTTCTTCAACAGATACATTTTTATATTGCGACAGCTCATTCGGAATTTTGTCATATTATTATCCCGAAAACACGCATATCTGCACCTACAGTGAGCCTTGGTTTGTGGCATTTGATAATATAGAATGCATAAACAAAAACGAACTTTCCAATAAAATTCCGCCCAACGATACCGTTTGGTTTGTAAAGAATGAATTAACTAAAACACCCGAATATATACAAAGTAATTTTGATTTAGAGTTGGTTGATTCATTCAAATGTGATTTTAATACCTTTAATGTGTATTTGGCTAAAAAATAATATGTATTATATGTTCTTACCATCATACTTTTATAATGTTTTATTTTTTATTCTATATAGCAAACTGCTCTTACCGCCGTGTTCACGGTAGCGTTGCTGTGTTGTGACAAATCCTGCATTTCGCAAATCTTTAATAGCTCTGCGAACAGTAGCAGGCGACAGCTTTATGTCGCCTGCTATTTTGTTTACTGAGGGCCAGCATTCGCCGTTTTTGTTTGCTTGGTCGTAGAGGTAGGTATATACGGCAACGGCTCGGTGAGGCAAGTCCATTTGATATAGAAAAGTTAATCTACTCATTGCTGATGTCCTCCTGCGTTGGTCTTTCGGTTCTTATGACTACTTTTCTTTGCTTGTCTGCGCTCTGTTCAACGCTTGAATTTTCAGGTTCTTCTGTTGGATCATTTTGCTGTTCTGAATTAATAGTATCTTCACTCTCGGTCTGTTCTGTATCTGGGGAGGTCTTTAGGTTTTCATTTTTCTTCTTTTTCTCACTGCTTGCCTCATCAAAATCCGAATCAGTTGCAGGCTGTTCAAGATAGTGAGGATAGTATTTCTGAATTATGTTATTGAACAACTCCGAACGGTTTGCATAGTGAACTTCACGGTTGCCGTTTTCCATTACCTCATACTTTTCCTCAAATTTAATACCCCATTTGAAAAACAATTTCAGCTTGACTTTCATAGGATAAAAGCCTGTTTTCATAACAACAAATGTGCCTTTTGGAAGTGACTTTAACTCATCGGGAGTCATCAATGGTCGTTCAATCATTTGCAAGGATTGTGACGGATCATTCTTGCTCATGCTGACGGAACCTGACATCACAGTTCTTGAACCGAGAGCTTTTGACAGCGCTTCTGCACTTGTACTGTTAGGAGCAAAGCCGCCGAAGATTGTAAGTTGTGTGTTGTCGATGATTATGTCTGCGCCCTCTTTGCCGTAATTCTTCTCCAACTGTGCAAAGGATTGAATTATCGGTACTATCTGCAAACGCCTTGAACGGGAAGCAGAAAACATCATTTCAGCCGAATCAATCTTTGGCAATGGCGATAGGTAAGGGGTTGATATTATCGCCACCTTTTCCCCCGCCTCACACCGAACATGAGCGATTTCCACTCATCCGGCGTTCCATCGGTGTATACAAATTCAATAATCATATTTTCTTTAAAACAACAAAATCCTTGTGTTTAGATAGGGTTAAATTTAAGCGTTTTCTCAGCCTGTTCAGTTTATCTTTCTGTCTGCTGTTCAATGAAAATTTCTGTAAATAATAGCTTATAGTTTCTGCATGGACAGCATGTAATAAAATATGGACATCTTGTTTTATCAGTACAAGGTTTGAATATTTGTCGTCTCCGCCGTCTGCTCTTCGAGTTTTGTGATGATAATGTATATCGCCAATTACAAGAGGTTGCCCTGTAATAGCACATTTACCTTGCTGGGCACAATATAACGCTAATCTATTATCGTTATACACAATGCTTTTGCCCTGCACAGGGTTTTCCATAAGGTAGTGCAGGATATTTACATTCACTTTTTCAAGCGACTTATGAACAGCCGCTCGCCCTTCCGGTGCGTAGATACACCAATTCCTCGCTCTGTGCTTTGGCGGCTTTGTTTGCACGTACGCAATCGGAAGCACAAACAATCCTCGAATATATCTTAACTGACTGCTTTGTCCATATGAGCTTGTAAAATAAAGTGTGTAAGTTAAAAAATAGCTTGCACACTTTTTGCATTTGTGCGGTATTTGCCGTTCCGCTGATTTTTGACGACATAAAAATTGCCACAC
>ERZ779892.353-NODE-353-length-51590-cov-4.480295_pt1 | contig 51590 bp, 97 predicted proteins | sample MGYA00511552_ERZ779892 | MGnify/ENA primary metagenome ERZ779892 (study PRJEB29588, sample SAMEA2154561) | human gut metagenome | biome: human gut; feature: human-associated habitat; material: faeces | place: Denmark | collected 2008/2010 ... | reverse complement strand
GTTATCCGGCATTAGATAACGGTACTTTACAGGAACGATTCCGGCCGGACTTTGGTGTGGGCTGGCAGTATTCCAGTAAAGCAAAGATACCTGGCATCAGCGGAACTGTAGATAGAAATATATTTTACAAAGATTATAACGAAGCAAAAGATATAAAAAAGGAAAACACAGTCATGACAAAGAGTGAAGCTATCAACGTAGTTCTGGGAATTGCAGAAGAAGAGATCGGGTACCTGGAAAAGAAAAATAACAGTAAGCTTGACAGCAAGACTGGAAATGCCGGATCAGCAAACTATACAAAATATTGGAGAGATATAAAACCATCCTATCAGGGGCAGCCCTGGTGCGCAGCGTTTATCTCCTGGTGTTTCATGAAAGCTTTTGGTCTGGATAATGCAAAGAAACTCTTAAAACACTGGCCGTATGTATACTGCCCAACCTTAGGCGTCTTATTTGTAAAAAATGCCAATCCAAAAGTTGGAGATATTGTTATTTTTTATCGAAATGGCACATTTACGCACACCGGAATCGTAATAAAAGTGTCAGGAGATCGGTTCTGGACAGTCGAGGGAAACACTTCTGGTGGCTCTACAATTATCGCAAATGGCGGTGGAGTATGTCAGAAAAGTTACTACAACAGCAACCTTCCGGGAACAAAATTCTGCACTCCAAATTACAGTTTAGTTAAAAATACAACGTCAGATTCAAACTCGGATGTAGTCAAAAAGCAGAACACCAGAGCCTACATTGCGCAGATAAAAAAGGACACAAAATGTTATACAAAATCAAACAAAAACAGCCCGTCAAAGCTGTTTCCGCAGTTGAAAAAAGGTGCAGTTGTAGAGGTAATGAAGTATGTGGAAACTGACAGTAAAGGGTTAAGATGGTACTTTGTCAGAATCCCGTATCCGAACGATGAAGGATTTGTATTTGAATTTATCCCAAAAGGAACATTTAAAAGAATCACAGAAATGGCCAAATGACACTTGTAATATAACAGGCAAAATGATATAATAATTTTGTTCCATACATTCACCCTTTGTGAGCAGAAACCGCCAGTAAGCCCGGTTAATTCCCTCCGGACGCTGGCGGTTTTTATTTATCTCATTATGTAATTTTCATATTTTTCTTTGATTTCCCTTGCCCCATTTTTTCTTATCTGAACAACGTCCCCGGAATCCATGACAAAATTATCACCCGCCGACTGAATGTGATCCATGTTTGCAAGATAGCTCTGATGGCAACGCAAAAATCGCTTATCAGACAGCTTTTCTTCCAGATCATTCAGTTTGCAAGTGGTCACGAAACATCGGTTATCTGTCGCAAAAATATGGCAAACCCTTGCCCGGCTTTCAATGTACTCAATTTCATCATATTTGAGCCGGTTAATCTGCCCGCGGAATTTGAACGTCAATGTTTCATCCTTCATCTGCGACAGAATCTCATCAATAGCTCGGTATATTCTGCCGTATTCCTTGCCTTTTACAACATACTGCATAGCCCCGACATCGAATGCCTCTTGCAGATGGGAATCGTCGGCTGTCCAGAATATAATCTTTCCATCATATCCAATATCCCGGAGCTGGTTCGCAATCTCCAGACCGTTCTCCTTTTCCAGAACCATATCCAGTACAATTACATCGTACCATTTCCCTTCTTTTACATCTTCAACAAGCGGATAACCTGTCGAATACTCGCTAATTTCATACCGGTAATCTCCTTTGCGCCGCAAGAATCCCGATATGTGCTCTTTAAACAAGTCAACTTCAATTTGATTGTCGTCACATATGGCTATTCTCATATGCGCACCCTCCTTTCGTAGTCTCAATTTTGTCAAAATACGCAATGATTTTGACAGCACACACATTTTTCTTCCTGTTCGTGGTATTATTGTCCCACAAACAAAGTGTAGCACTTAAAATTGTTAGTGTAAAGCGCTAAAGTTTGACATAATTCGCAAAATTGGTTTCTGTGTCCGGGAGGATGTGTGGATAGAGAGACTGCCTGCGAGAACGACAGGCAAAGAGAAAGAGGGGCGCTTGCCCCTCTTGTTTAGTTTACACCATATACTCTTTGTGCGTCTGCGTTTTCTATTGCTATAAATTTATTATCATCAATCAGCGCTAGGAAATAGCTTCCTGTGAAAGAATGAAAGAAAACATCGTTCTCTTCTTTTGACAAATCATCTGAGGTTTCAAAGATTGCAATAACTCCATCATCATCTCCGCGAGATTTAAAAACGTATCCCCCTTTAGGAAGCGTTTTCCCTATGGCATAATAGCCAGCCGGATATATTCCACTTTTTGCGTCATATTCTGGCAATGTCGAATAATGAATGACTTCTTCTGGATTGTTTTCCACAATATCGTTTTGGGATTCCTCTTCCTCTAAAGTCTGTGGAGGTACTTCCTGTTCAGGATTCCTGCTTTTGATGTATTCTTCAAAGTATGGCATCAAATCATCCCTGTCCCACAAAATGGTATTACTTTCGCTTGCAGCATCTTTGGCAGACTTAGTAAAATAGCTGTTTGTCATTACGATTGCGACATGACAGTGGTAATATGTTTTTCCAAAATGTACCTCTTGAACAGCTTTATTCCCTACAGAACCGCTGAACCGCTTGCACTGAACAGCGTATTTGATACCAGATTGCTCGGCTATGACATCAACACCCTGATCGCCACTACCTCTTGTAACCGTGACATTCTGAAACCCTTTTGCCCGTAAAATATCAGCACACACATATTCAAAATCATGTCCATCCATCCCGTCAATATTTTTCATGCTAAAAGTCTTTCTGGATGTCGGCTGATATACCGGAAGTTCTGGGACTTTGGGCTCCAGCATTGGTTCTTGAATTGGTTCTGGAAGCTCCCTACAATTATATAAATCAACGGTCATATTTACTGGAATCAGAATTTGAGATTGAGATTTAAGCTCTACATTTCTAAATATTTGCCCCTCACTCAAATATAATTTGTTGTTCTTAAATTTTAAATGAGTATCTTTTTCTAGGCAATCTATTTGAATATCTCCATAACCTTCAATTGCTCGAATATCGTATAATCCAGCAGAAATGTCGCGTCCAGAAACATAAATTCCACCAGTTAATTTTTCACCATTAAACGTACTTTTACGGATTTCTTCCAATCTTTTATTCGTTTTAGTGACATCCCGGTCTATGCTTCCTTTTGTAGCGTAATACACTAGAGCCAATATCACCACAACAATTGCGATTCCCACAATAACTTTCCAATATTCCATGAATAGAGCAACCACGCAAGCCGCCAAAAACATCCCAAATCCAGTGCCACATCCTCCGGTTTTATTGTTTTTAGCCATTTAAAATGTTCTCCAATCCATTCCAGAGTGAATCTTGATATATTCATTCTTCAAATTTTCAACATTATTCATCATATCCATTTTGAATATCTTTCCGGCACAAGTAATTGTGACCGTCTGGTAATTAAATAGGCTGCCTAAAAGCCCCTGATCGTTACTTATGGACGATACCTGGCTTAAAGGAATATCTGCATTGTGAGTAAAGAAAAAGCCTTTGCGTATATAGACCGCCTTATTGGTTAAAGTGATTGATTTTGAATAAAAAGTAAGAAACGAGCCAATAGCGATCAGTGCAAATATGATTGTCCAAATATTAATTCCATTGTTCATAAAATAATACCCAATGGAGAAAAATATCATAATCCCAACAAATACATAAGAAAACCAATGCGCATTGCTATAACATAAGTCCTTTTCTGGTACTTGTTTAATCTGTGCTTGGTGAAGCGGATGTCCGCAATGAATGCATCTGCCAGCGTCAGAACTTATCTCTTTTCCACATACAGGACACTTTATCAATCCCATACAATCCCCTCCCTTGTTAAAATTTTACAATATTATACCACCTCATACAAACTGTGCATAGTAAAATATCAAAAAAGTAGATTATTTTTGCAGAAAAACTCCATGATTTTGCACCTCCCGGAAAAATCACACAAATTCGTGCTATAATGCGTGATATATTTTTAGAAAAGAGCTGGTAGTAATGGAGAAGAACAGATACAGGGTAGTCGTAGTCATCCTGGTATTTTACGAAATATTCTGTGCGGTGCATATACCGTCACATGATATAGCAGAACGCCACCGCAGAGATGCGCAGATTACAAAAGAAGCTGCAGAACAAATTTATTCCGTCCAGATGCAGGAGTTGAACGAGACCAAGGAAATTTGCAATGTCAAATGTTATATTCGCGAAATTTTCTTTGAAATTGCGAAGTTTACTTGCGAAATAACAAAAGTCCATGTGTATATTTGGCAGTTGCCAAGGGGAAATATCGGTGGTATAATGATAAAAACGAACTGATGTTCGGTTCTATTTCCCACAAGCCGGGCATATACTGTTATCAGGAGACTGCTGATCGGAGGTATGATTGTATGGATTATAGGAAAGAAATCATAAAAATGTTAGGAGAGATTGAAAATCAAAAGATTTTACGCTATATTTATATTATTATAGCCGATATTTATAATGATTTGTGGAGGTGAGATACATGAGTAAAACTTTATTATATTCTGAAGAAGAACAAAAGAAAATAATCGCAAAAATGGAAGACCCATCAAATAAAACGGGTCTTCCACCGGCATCGCTTATATACGCATTAATCGACATGATTGGAGTTCAGACAAATATGATTCAATCGTTGCAGGAATCTATTCAGCGGTTGGAACAACAAAACCAATAGAATTTTTAGGACGGTCACTTTCTTTTGGGACTGATGTAAGTAGAAAATTTAATTGACCAATATGCTGAATGAGCGTTGACATTTTGCCATTCACATAGCCTTTAAAAATCATAAGTACGGACTTTTCATATCCGATTTCAGTAACATGCATAGTAACTGTTTGACCAAAATTAGTAAGCAGAAGTCCTACTTCATGTTCAGAATCAAGTTCTGCTTCAAATTCCTTAATGTATTTACAGAGAATTTCGAATTGCGTATCTGAATATGAATACGTTAAAGGTAGCGGTTCAATGTCCATAGAGTTGACTCGCTCCACGGCATTCCTACAGGCGTTTTCCATTGCTTCATTAAAATAATTTAACATAATACACACCTCACTCACTCAAAAGATTAATCAATTCAATAACATGTTTCTTTTTGGCATCGGACAGCCCGAAGTATTTCTTTAACGCATCGGACAGTTCGGTGTCTTTTCTTATTTGTGCAATCAAATGTGCAGATTCAACGGAAAAATCTTTTTCCGGCTCTTTCCCTGTCATCAGATAATCTACAGATACGTGGAAGAAATCTGCGATTTTTTGGAGTTTATCTTGCTTTGGAGTATACTTCCCCTTTTTCCAACTGGTTAATGTAGCAGTAGAAATCTCAGTTCCTCTGGAAACCTGACTGGGAGTTACTTCTCTTTCTTTACATAATCGTTCAAAGTTCTCGTAATACATGGATTTTCTCCTTTGTGAAAAGAACTAAGAAATCTTAATTTAATTATTGACATACTAAGAAAACTGTGCTATTCTTTAGAAGAACTAAGAAACCTTAGAAATATCGCAGTAAAAAAATTAAGAAATCTATATAATTGTTTGTTGGTAGCTTCATTATATAAGAAATCTTAGTTACTGTCAAGAAAGGAGTGAGAATTTGTTTAACTATATGGTTTTTGAAAAACTTTGCAAGGATGCAGGAGAAACTACTTATCAGGTTTGCAAAGATACGGGGATTAAATCTTCTACAATCGCTAATTGGAAAAAACATTCAGAAACAAATGGTAAAAATGGATATGTTCCAAAAGCAGATAAGATTTTATTAATCGCAAACCATTTTAATGTTCCGTTAGAAAGATTCATAGAAACGTAGGTGTGATATGCAATATATTTACTTGATTAAAAACAATATAACAAAACGCGTTTATGTCGGACGCTCAAAAACTCCTCAAAGGAGATTTAAATTGCATATGAACGCATTAAAGTGGAATCGGCATCCGGTTGAAATTATGCAAAATGATTTTAACAGTTATGGAGAAAAATCATTTGGATTCAAAATAGTAGATTCCACGAGCAATTACACCCGAAAAGGAACAGAGGGAAAAATAATGGAATGTTTAAAAACGTATGACAAAAAATATGGATATAACTACAAAGACCCATATTTCATACGCAACGGAAAACATCCTACAAAAAATCTTCCTGCTGATTATTTAAAAACTTCGGTAGATGAAATTTTGAAATCCGATTAACAAGAAAAGGAGATATATGAACGAATTACAGATTTTTAATTCAGAAGAGTTTGGCCAAGTACGAACGGTGGAAATTAACGGAAAACCATATTTTGTAGCAAACGATGTTGCAAAGGCACTTGGATATGTGGAAACTGCAAAAGCAATTCGTACACATTGCAAAGGGGTGTCCGAAATGGACATACCTTCAAAAGGTGGAATTCAATGCATGAAAATCATACCAGAGGGCGATATTTACCGTTTGATTGTGAGAAGCAAACTTCCATCGGCAGAAAAATTTGAGAAGTGGGTATTTGATGAGGTTATTCCATCTATCCGAACAAACGGTGGTTACATTGCCGGACAGGAAACACTCTCTGATGAGGATTTAATGGCAAAAGCTATTTTGGTAGCACAGAAAAAAATCAAAGAGCGCGACCAGATTATCGAACAACAGAAACAGAAAATCGAAGCTGACAGACCAAAAACAATCTTTGCAGATGCGGTATCTGCAAGTCACACATCAATTCTTATCGGCGACTTGGCGAAACTTATCTGCCAGAACGGATACCAGATAGGACAGAAACGATTATTCCAGTGGATGAGAGATAATGGCTATCTGATGGTTTCTGGAAGCTCACGAAATATGCCGAAGCAGAAATACGTTGAGCAGGGATTATTCGAAATCAAAGAATCCAATGTTCAGAATCCAGATGGTTCGGTCAGAATCACACGCACGACAAAAGTTAGTGGAAAAGGGCAACTGTATTTCGTGAATAAGTTTCTGGGACAGGAAACCGAAAGGGAAGATGGCGATTAAGAGAGGGGATGATCTAAATGAAGATTGCCGATGAAACAATTATCAAGTTCAGAAATGGCGAAAAAATGTATATGCCGTCTGAAATGTACGAAGAACTTGATTTTAAAAGAAAAGGCAGTACAGAGTGCAGTTGGACAGAAGGCGGATATGATTGCAAAGTTCAGCTTTATTGGGAGGATGTGCTCTACATCGCAAAGACAACGCGGAACACATCCAACAAAAGTGATTAATAATTGGTGCTAGGATGCCTGATGGCTTTGCAGTTCTTTACTTTCTCTTTATCCAGTTCATTGAGAAAGTAACCTTCATCGTGGGAATCCAGAAGATCAACAAACTCTGCGCGGTATTTGAAGTATCTCTGGCAGATATGAGAGTTGTCCAGACTTCCCGGTAATTCAGCGCATAACTTAGCAACAGCCAGATCATGAGCAATTTGTAACTTATCCATCGTTATCACCTCCTTTGAGGTGATTATAACACAAGAAAGGAAATACATGAGAAAAAGAATAGCAGCAATTTTGTTATCTGGAATTATAGCATTTGGATTAGCTGGTTGCACGACAGCAGACACAGTAAATCATAATTTATCAAAAGAAGCCAATGAGTTTAATGTGTACAGAAAAATCACTGTAACCAATGCCAGAACTGACACAATTATGTTACGGGCAGAGGGATATATGTCACTTAGCAACAACAGTTCAAGTGAATTGGTGGTAACAATCAAAACCGGAGAGAACAGTTACTACAAGGATTACATATACTTGAACGATTGGACTTGCTACGTAATGGAACAGACGGAACCTAACAGTGCAGATAAATACCATTACGAATTAGTTTTCTATCCTGAAAGATTAATCCCAGATGTACAAATTAAATAGGCAGTTAGAAATGTAAGAGGTTCAGAATGAATATCCTAAATGCCATTCCCATGTCAGCGATGTTAGCCATTTGCAGTTGCGTTTCTTACTGGCACGGGAACAGTAAATGCGGTGGAAGAAAGGCAGGCCTGATTTACACAATCATACTTGGAATTGTTGCCATGATTCTTGCAGTTGCAAAGCCAATATTTGTGTGAATGAATATAATTTTTCGCGAGCGTCAGCTTTTCGATTGACAATTGAGTCATAAAGTGACTTCGCTTCATCCCAACTATTGCATGGGAGATAGATTAGCATTTCGTGAAAGCATTCGCAAAATTCAACTCTTTCACTTTTGTAATCTGATTCAATCTGTTTTGAAGCAAATTTTATAAATTTTTCAAAGCAAACTTTTTGGTACTGGTAGTATTCGGATTGCTTAGAAAATTTGAAATCAAGTTCTTTCATCTTGAATTGAAAGTAATTGTTCAATCGAGCAGTAAATACAGGTGCTGCAATCGCGACAACTAAAGCAATCCACGCCGCTGTAGCGCTCCAATCCATATTAAGCACCTCCTTTCATAAGGAGAGTATACCACATAAAAAATCGGAGGGATATAAAAATGGCAAAAGCATTAATCCTGTCAGCTCTGATCGGCGGTATGTCACCGTACTTGCCGTTCTGGAGATTTGACAGTGCATCACAGCCGGTTGCAGTAGCAATCGCAATGTTTATCTTATCATTTGTGGTTATTTACCCGGATGAAATTAAAAGAATCGGAGGAAATTAACAGTTAAATATAAATTATAAAATCATATAAGCGTATGTTGAGTTTTATAAGATATTAGAGTGGAATATATTTCCAGGCATCTATAAATCTCAAGACTTATGGAGAAAAATTTGCAAGCTGACACTGAAACGTTAATGCAAATATGTACGGATACGTTAGTCCGGAATTTACGCCTATGGAGAGTACAAGAACTTGTGAGTAGATAGATATTTATATCATCAAAAGCATACTCGTTGAAGTAGGAATGAAACATAGAAGTTTATAACTTTTTATAAGTTTTCAGTGACGGAAAAGAGAGATGATTGAGACAAAAATGGGAGAAATCACACTTAAAGGCAGTAAAGCAGAATTAATAGCTGACTTAGCTGTTATCGTTCGGGGAATCAAAGAATCCATTATGGAAGATGACAAAGAAACAGAGGAATCTGTGAAGCAGCAGATTGACGAAGCGGTCAAAATCGGACTGATGAACGAAGAAGAATTTAAAACTATTCAAAAAGAAAAAATCAAAGAAGTTGTAAAAACATTATTTGATGATTTACTTGGAGGGCTTTTCGATGAAGATAAATGAATTTGATAAGACCGTAGATGAACTGTACCAGTTGTGCAGGAGAGTCCAGAAAGAAACCGGCAGAACAGTAGCATTTCATTTCGCAAACTACAAGATTGGATGCAGCTTGCACATCAACATATATAAGAAAGAATCATTAAGAGAATTTGATATGTACAGCATTGCAGAGGGCGGTTATCAGCAGGAAGAAAATGTGAAGAAAGTAACTGACCATTTAAACAAAATTTTGATGGACAACAAATGTCCGTATTGTGAGGGAGATTGCGATGGAGAAAGAAAATAAGATGGATTTCAGAGCAGAGACCGTAGCCGAGGAATACGCCGAATTAGTTGGCAGACTAAAGGCGTTCAAAGTATACCTCAACTCTTGCGAGAGCATAATCATTGACAAGAAAATATGCATCGCCATGTTAGGCCTCGACTCAGATTAAAAGTTGGCTCCACAGGTACCGACATACCACATGGAGCCGCGTATCTAACTTAATTTGGCTAAGTTAAATACAGGGCAAGTATAACACACCTTCCTGTATTTATCAATAAATAATTTAGGAGGGCATTTTTTATGTCAAAAACACACACATCCAACGAACAGAAACCACTTGCAAGCGAGATTATTTGCGATCTGGAAGCGGAAAACGCAAAACTCGAAGCGAGAAACAAGAAACTCAGTAACATTATTTTGAAGCAGGCAGCAGTTCTTGTGGAGACATTATTGCTGTTGAATGAAGAAGGTGATTTAGGAAATGAAGATGCGAGATGAGAACCAGGTGCTTTTATCAGGTGACATTCCGGCAGGGTTCGTGTTCTCACATGAAGAATACGGCGGAACCAAGATGTATGAAGGAAGAATGACGATATTCAGAAAGAATGCATCCTATGACATTCTTCCAATTATTGCACCAGAATACATGATTTCAAGAGAAACAGAGCTGATTGCCAGTGTATATGGTGAAATGCGAAGCCGTACAGTCCGGGAAGATGGTAAGAAAAGCCTTACAGCATATGTAAGAGCAATGGACATTCAGTACCTTGAAAGACTGGAAGAACACGATGCAAACGAAGTTTATCTGACTGGATATCTGATTAAAAAGCCAACAATAAAGATGATTGGCGCAAGCAATGACAGGAAGTTGGCAAGAATACTTCTGGCGGTAAACAGAAAGAAGAAAGCCGGATATACCAGATCAGACGCAATCAGTTGTTTATGCTGGGAAGAAAACGCAGATGCCGTAGAAAATCTGAAAAAGGGGACAAAAATCAAACTCTGTGGAAGATTCCAAAGCCGGGAACTGTGGTCTGATCAGAGTCAATCATGGGTGACAGCGTTGGAGGTATCAGTAAAAAGATTGGAGATTTTGTAATATGAAGAAAATCGAAGTAAGAGAAATTAGATTTACCGATTTTAAAGGCCAACAAGAGAAGAAAGTAGAGTTCGGACACAGAGCAATCGTTTCCGGGAAGAACGGGTGTGGGAAAACCACACTGGCAGATGCCTTTATGTGGGTGTTCTGTGACAAGGACTACAGTTTAAAGAGCAACCCGGATATCAGACCCGATGATGGCAGAGAATGCCTGCCAAGAGTTGATATTGACCTTGTAATTGATGGGAAGCCGGTAAGCGTAGCAAAGTTCCAGAAGCGCACAGAAAGTAAGCCAAAGGACGGAAAACCGGGCAAGGTTGCATTATCAAACAAGTACGAAATCAACGGCGTTCCGAAAGCTGAAAGAGACTTTAAAGCTGATCTGAAAGAACGAGGGTTTGACTTTGACAATTTCCTGATGCTGTCTCACATGGAAATCTTCACAGACCTGAAAGATGCAGATGCCAGAAAGATTCTGTTTTCCATGTCAGACGGTGCCGGGAAATCAGATTTAGAGATTGCCAAGACAGTTCCAGACTGTACCGAGTTAGCACCGCTTCTGGAAACCTACAAGGCAGACGAAATCAAAGCCATGAACAGCGCAACGCTGAAAAAGGCAGAGGAACAGTTGAAAGCCATTCCAAACCAGATTATCGGCATGGAGCATTCAAAAGTCGATGCTGATACCGCCGAATTGGAATTGCAGAAGAATGTCTTACATGAGCAAATTGCTGACATTGAAAAGCAGATTGCGCAGTCGGGAAACGAGAAAGCCGGAGAGATTAAAGCAGAACTGGCAGGGTTAAGCACCAAACTGTTAGAGATAGTGTCAAAAGCTAAAGCAGACTTGTTAGAACAGAAATCATCGGTTTGCAATAAAGTTAGCACTCTTGAATTAGACAGGAATATCAAAACATCAGAGTTGAACAGAAAGACTTCTACATTGGAAAGCCTGAGAGCGCAGAAAAAAGATCTTCTTGAAAAATTACAGAACGCCAGAACACAGTATCCCAAAATCAAAGACACAGAATGGGACAACACAGTTCTGGAAAGCATTAAATCCGAGACATTCAAGGACGCAGATACCATTTGCCCGACTTGTGGTCAGAGTCTTCCACCAGAGCAGATTGAGCAGTTAAAGAGCAGATTTGAACAGAAGAAGCAGGAAAGAATCAATCAGCAGTTAAAAGCCAAGGAAGAATGGGAACAGGACAAGAAACGCAAACTTGATGAAGTTATTCAGACTGGAAACAAAGCGTCTGCCGATATGAAAGAAGCACATAAGCAGGAAGAAACTCTCACATCTGAGATTTCCAAACTGACAGAGGAATTAGAGCAGATCAAAACTTCTCTGGACGCAGAAAATAAGAATCTGGAAGCCATACCGAAAGAACCAGACTTCTCAGGGAACGCCGAATATCAGCAGATTCTTATATCAATCAAAGAAAAACAGCAGGAGCTTAATTCTCTGGACGATTGCGAAGAAGCAAAGAAACAGCTTTCAGAGCAGTTATTCGATAAGAAACAGGAACTGGCAGCAGTTAATCAGAAAATCGGTGAAACCAACAATAATGTCCGAATTGATGAGCAGATTGAGAAGCTTCAGGAAAGCCAGAAGCAGTACGCACAAAATAAGGCTGACGCACAAATGATTCTGGATGAACTGAAATCACTGAGTATGGCGAAGAATACAGCCCTTGAAGATGCGGTAAATCAGTATTTTGACGGGGTTAAGGTGAAACTGTTCGATACGCAGAAAAATGGTGAAGTAGTAGACGCGTGCATCTGGTATGCGCAGGACAAGGACGGTAACTGGAAGAAACTGGTCGGGAACGCCAATACAGCCCTGATGATGAAAGGGAAAATTGCCATCATGGACGGATTGCAGAAGTTTTACGGCGTGAGTTATCCGATATTCGTAGACTGTGCAGCAGAACTGGACAACAGCAGTCTGGCAGGCATTAAGGCAGATGCGCAATTGATATTCTTGAAAGTTACTGAGGGGGATATGACGGTAACGGAGATTTGAGAGGGGTGAGTAAATGCAATTAGCTACATGGGGAACATTCAAATTTAAAGCAGATGCGCAGAAATGCGCAGATGAAATAATGGAAATCTGCGAAGAACTGGAATCAGCAACACCGCAGCAGATTCTTGAAAAAGCCAGAGACAGCAATACTGAACTTCACAAGTGCTTTACATGGGATGATACCGAAGCCACTGAGAAATGGAGAATTTCAGAAGCAAGAGCAGTTGTAAGGAACCTTAAAATCATTGAGCAGAAGCCAGATAAACAGCCAGAGCCGACAACAATCAGAGTTTTTTATAAGACTGACAATGAGTCTGGATATAAGCCGACAAAACTGATCTTAAAGAAGCCAGACGAATATAAATCACTTGTAGAGCGTTGCAGGAGCGAACTTTTGGCAATAAAGCAGAAATTTAACAGTATCTCAGAATATGAAGAAATATGGGAAATGATTAATTAAATATTGAAGCCGTTACTGTGCTGATATGCCTATATTGGCAAGAACAGGAAAACATGCAACAGAATATAAAAGCATAAATCAGAACACAATAAGTTATTACCAGTATGGGTTTATGAGTGCAGTAGCGGTAAACTTCCTACGTTGATATGCCTGTAAAATAGGCAAGAGAAGTAAAATACAGGAAAAAACAGAACAGCACAAAACAACACAGGATAGTTCAAAGCAAAATATTCGCTTAATTTTACAGGTTTATGAGCGTAGGAAACCACAACATTTATCAGTCTGCATAAGGCTAGGAAAGAACAACGTATGCCAGAATAGAAAAGAAGATTATATAACAATACATTTTATTTCTTACTTGTGCAGATCGACAAGTGTTGTGAACACTTACTATAGGATAAAAAATCTTACAGTAGGAAATAACAGCACAGAACAATACAACACAACATTTCAATGGAGAGCTGTTTTGCAGGCGGTATAACCGTCATTATAAGACAGTATAGCACACCACATAACATCTCATCATAATACAGCGTATGACTTTTATATCGTCTACAAAGCAGCTCTCCAAACAAAATTGAATTTTGGGTATGTGGCATGAAATCTCCACAGCGAAGAAAAGTATAACGCAGAATATAACATCAAAGCACAGCACAGGACAATTCATACCGCATACCGAGTATTCAACTCAACCAGATGTATTTAACTGGTAGTAGAATCTGCCAAGAAAATTATATCTCTGCATAATAGAGAACAGCACACGAAAGTAAAATACAGCATATTCTACTACTTGCTAAGTACATCTGGGATTTGCGTAAAGGTTCAAGCGGATTACTCCGCAGGATACCATAGGGTACCGTAGAATACCGCAGAACAAAATAAAGCAAAACAGCATACTACATACATATTTATTGCAGAATAATCTGCTTGAGCGTTTGCGCAAACAGAAACTATAAATCAAATCATAAAATTTCGGAGGAAAAACACAATGGCAAAAGCAAAATCATTTACAATCGAACCTTTAAAAGAAACAACATTAAAACTGGAACTTATTGGCGATACAGACCTTATTCTCCATAAGAGAAGCCGTTATTACGAACAGGCTGAATGTTGGAAACAGGCGCACGACAAAGGAACAAAAATGCCGGAAATCTACAATCAGTCAAAAAATATTTGGGAGGGCTTGATTACAGGCATTCACTGGGAAAAACCGATTGAATTTCACGATGAAGATATTTCTCTTTACACGCAGGAGGAATGGGAATCATACATGAAAAATAATCGTCCTTGTATTCTTACACAGGCATTTAAGAAAGCATTTACTGAGACTTTTATTACTTTCTTCAAGGATTCAACCGGAAAGAAAGGAACAGACATCAAGCGTTCACTTTCAATGGCAGGCTCCATTTGCCCGGTAAATTTTGAGAGTGTTGAAGTTGTGAGCAATATCGTTCCTACATCTGGAATCAGTGCAAGCCCGGTTCTTTGTAGTAGTAATGTATTTCATAATTGGAGAACTACAATTGAAGTATCTTGCCCCGACATTGTATTTCCACATGAGACAGTTTTACAGTTGATCGAGACCAGTGGAAAGTATATTGGAATCGGTACACAGCGAGCAAACGGAAATGGACGATATCACATTAATCCAGAAAACGTAACCGTTATTTAATAAGGTATTTTCGGTGGCATATGAATCCGGGTGAATGCCCGGAAAAACACAGAAGGATATAACACTTTAAAACAGCAAAAAACAGAAAATTATAAAACATTCACTCTGTTTCATATGCCACTGAGCATAACTCTCAGGTGTATTCACGGTGGATTGAGGTTCACCTAAATAAGAAACATCAGGAAAGAACAGTTAATTATAGTACACAACAGAACAGAATATATCAAACTAAAAAACTCAATTCACTATGTATGCGCCTGAGGGAAATATAAAAATCAAGAAAAGGAGATATAAAAAATGGCAGAAGCAAAAGCATTTAACACCACTCTTTCAGTATGGACAAACAGCTATGTAGACCTGATGAAAGAAGATTTAGAAACAAGAGGAATGGAGTTCGATTCCTATTCAAAAGAATGCGTAGTGTCAGCAATGGCGGCTATTTATCAGATGATTCACGAAAGTGGAACTGATATGAAATCGGTCAATACATCAAACTTAAAGTCTGTTATGCAGAAAGTAGCAGCATTGAAACTGAACGCAAATGCACAGCCGAGAGAGTGTTATTTCCAGATTAGAAACGTAAATGTGGCAGGAAAAGGAAAACCGGCACAGTGGGAGAAGAAAATCGAATTTGCGATTGAGGGCGATGGGAATGACGCTCTTGTAAGTAGATATGGTGTCAATGTGGCTAAAGTATTCCCGTACTGGAAAGTTAGAGAGGGTGACAAATATACACCTCCGAGACATAAGGGCGTAGAGATCACACCGCCAGAATGGGAAGAATCCGGTGTAGGTAAGGTAGTCCGTATCGTATATCCAATTCAGTATAAAGACGGACATATTGAATATCTTTCTTGCGAAAGAGCAGATGTACTGAAGAATCTTGCAGCGCACATCAAGAATAATCTCCAGAATGAAACGTTTGGAATTTGTGCGGACAGATATAAAGCTACAGATGCGCAGAAAGCTCAAATTGAAGCAAAGAAAAAAGAGATCATGAAAAAGGTCGCTGACATTGGAGAACTGGAAGCAATCATTGATTGCGAGGAGTTAAGACCGTACATTTCACCGTCTTATTACGAAACACAGTCAAGAGAATCAATGATTATTCGTAAAATGCGTAACAACATCATGAAGTCCATTCCTAAAAGATGGGACAATCCAGTACAGGCTTACGAATACAACATGATGGACGCTACATACAGAGAAGTACAGGAAGAAATCGAGCAGAACGCCAATGCAGAAGAATTTATCCCAGATGAGCCAGTAGCAATCGAAGAACAGCCCAAGCAGCCGACAGTCGCAGAAGCCGTAAAAACTGCCGAGAAAGAACCAGTTCCGGCAGCAGGACAGGAATCAAACATTCCAGATTTTATGAAGCAGGAGGAAATGTAGGATGGAAGCTGCATTAATATGGTAGGAACATTATCAGAAGCATTCAAAAATATGGAGAATGGTCTTTACGATTACACAGAGAATGGAAAATGTACAGGGTGCGGGGCTTGTTGCTCCACCCTACTCCCGGTCTCTGGTAAAAAGATAAAAGAAATCAGACGGTACATCAAAAAGAATCATATACAGGAACAACAACACAATTATCCAGTCAAGAATCTTGGATTTGACTTGACCTGTCCGTTTTTGAATGACTCAAAAAGGAATAATAAATGTGAGATTTATCCAGTCAGACCAGAAATATGCAGAAGTTTCATGTGTAATGACCCGCACGGGGCGAGACAGAATAAGAAGTTATTGCATAAGAAATACAAACCGGTTGACATGAGAGAGCTATTTTTCGGAGATGATCGAACATGATGTACTTCGACTGCATCAATTTTGATCGGTGCGACTCAGGAAAGTTCGGTAAATATATGGCTTGTATCGGGCGGTGCGAAAACTGCCCGTACTATGAGTCGGTAAAAGATTATTTCGAAAAAAGAGGTGAGAACTATGAGGATTATATCGCAGGATGGAAAAATCAACCTTCCGTATGAAATGACAGCGTTGCTTGTTTCAGACAACTATATACAGGCGGTATTTGCCGGAGGGATACAGCAAAGTCCATATATAATGGCAGTTTATGAAAGCCGAGAAAAGTGTCAGAAAGCAATGGAAATGTTAAATAGAGTGTATGCAGGAATGTTTTTATCACAAAACGTTGAAATGAGTGATGGCGATTACGAGGAATGTATAAAAATGGCTGCAAGAGGTTTTGGAATCATCAAAACCATGGTTAACAGTCCAGATATAAAATTTGAACCGGCAAACATCGTGTTCAGGTTCCCGGGGGATGATGAAGTATGAAAGAGGTAGGAAGAAAGAAAATAAATTGGGATTCCATTGTGACTGTGGAATTATCGCTTAAAGAGCTTCAATTAATAAGGGACGCAATGGCGGCTACAGATTTAAAAGATATGAAAGAATTATGGCGCGGAACTCCTCCATATCAGCAGGACGATAAAAATATGATTGGAGAAACTGCTTCTTTAATTTTAAATAGCTACAAATAAACAGAAAGTGAGGTGATTCAAAATGTTCATGCGAGTAATAAATACAGGTAGTCAGCCGGGAAACTGCTATGCGCTTAAATCCGAATCTGGCGAAATTTTACTTCTGGATTGTGGATGCAAATACCCAGAGATTTTAAAAGGAATCTCATACAGGATATCAGATGTTTCAGGTTGCTTATTAAGTCATGAACATGGTTAAGGCGACCATAAGAAGTCGTATAAAGAAATATTGAACGCAGGCATTCAAATTTACACCAATGACGAGACAGTTGAGAGTGTAAACACAATCTCTGGTGAGCTGATGATTGGCTTACCAGAAAAGAAATCGAAGGACATAGGTTCGTTCCGGGTAACACCGTTCTACGTCCCACACGACAAGACACCAAACTTTGCATACCTGATATCTCACGAAGAATGCGGACGACTGATATATGCGACAGACTTCTCATATTTGCCGTTCACATTCAAGAACACGAGAATAAATCACTTCCTTATAGAATGTAATCATCTTGACGAATCGACGGAGCAGGATTCGTTTAAGTTTGAACACTCCATCCGGGGGCACAGCAGCTTATCTACTGTAAAAGAGATTATCCGAGTGAACAAGACCGCTTCACTCAGAACTATAACGCTGTGCCACCTGTCAGAGGGATGGGGAGACCCGGAAGTGATGCAGAAAGAGATACAGGACGTTGCCGGGGATGATGTTCTGGTGCAGATCGCCAGACCGGGGCTGGATGTTGATTTGAATTTATGTCCGTTTTGAAAGGAGAAAGAAATGAAAAATAGATGGATTCCATTAAGTGAGAAAATGCCAGAAGAAAGAGATTCAATGTTTGCTAAGTTTAAAGGGACAAGTAAATGGAAAGAAGCAATGTTCGAGAAAATTTCCGAAGATGTTTTGGTTACAATTTTGTTTAAGCAGAATTTGTTTGTTCAAAGCGCGCATACAGTAGATGGTAAATGGAAGAATGATTTATTAAAACTGGGCGGGAAAGTAGTGGCATGGATGCCGTTCCCAAAGCCATACAGGGAAAAATAAAAAAGCACCGACTATTTATCGGCACTTTTTACAAAATCTTGGAGAACAGTAATGACCAGATTATTAAAACTCCTGTTCTCCTGCTTGGCAATCTGCTCAAGCTGTTCTTTAAGCTGTATCGGGAACGTGATGTTAGTTCTGGTCTTATCAGACTTGACGGTCATGTGAAATCCCTCCCTTGTTTTTTAGAACATTGTAGCATTTTTGAGTATCGGTGTCAATCAGATACCAAAGTGGTATCATTTTACCTTGCAATATAGGTATCGAAGTGGTATCATAATGGTATCAAAGGCACACCGAAAATGAATCGAGGTGATAAGTCTTTAATAATGAAAAAAATAAATTACAGACAAATTTATATGATGAAAAGTCAACGTGAGAAAAAAATAAGAGAAATATGCCCGGGTATTCCATATTCAAGCGGCATATATGCTTTTTACAGAACTGATGAAGCAGGAATAAGAAGAAGCTACGTAGGGCAGGCAGTTAGCCTTTGTGAGAGATGTGCGAGCCATTTAGGAGAATACGATCACATAGCGTTAAGTCTTAAAAAACATAAATTTTACAGTGAAAGTAACCCCACTGGATGGAAGCTTACATATATGACCTGCAAAAAGAGCGAACTTGACCAGAAAGAAATTGAAACGATCAAATCTTTTGCTGACAAAGGTTTTCAGATGTATAACATCACAGCAGGTGGGCAGTCGGCAGGAAAGCAAGTAACAGGACAGTATAAACCACCAAAGACATATATGCAAGGTGTACAGCAGGGCAAGAAATCCCTCGCCAGAGAACTGTCGCACATCATAGATACACACTTGCAATTTTCACTGAAACCGGAGAAGCAGAATAATAAGGTGTCAATCCGGGCTTTTGAAAAGTTTCAGAACTTGATTGATGAGAAAACGTACGAAAAGGAATCGTAAAAATGGATAATTTTAGACATCGAAAACATATGGAATGGAAGCAGAACCGCCGGGATATTTATTATTTTATTTTGAAATACTCAAAATCGCATAAAGGCACACCGCCGACAAGAATTATATCTGATGAACTGGAAATTAGCATGACAGCTGTTCAAAGGCATCTGAGACAATTCGAGGACGATGGATTGATTGTATTTCACGGAACCGGTTCGCATAGGACATATGAACTGATAGGAGTAAAGAAACATGAAACTGTATGACGTATATGACGGAATGAAATATATCGGAGAAATGACCATTGATCAGATTTCAGAGCTGACGGGAAAAACAAGGAGCCAGGTATCAAGGGCGGTTTATTCAGCCTGCCTGCTCGATGAAAGATATGCGATTGTGTATGATGGGCGGGACACAATCTGCAAATCAAATAAAAACGATAGGAGAATGTTGATGGAGTTTGATGCTCTGGCAGGCAAAATAAGGAGGGCTGTTGGATGGGAAAATTGAAGATCAAAAAGCCAAAAATCCAAAAGAACTCAATCCCTGCGCCACTTAATGTAACCAATTTTACAATGGAACAGATATCCAGACAGACCGGCGTAAGAATTGAACCTCTTAAAGCATATTTGAACGCCAGAGAACAGGAAATCAAAGAGCAGCTTATCAAAGAATCACAGGAAAAGCTGTGGAAAGCAGAAGATTATATTGCTGTGGCAAATATTTTAATTTCTGTTATTGCAATCAAGAAAGCATGGGGATTCAAGAAAGCGAACCAGAATTTCATTGATAAGATTACCGAAGCCGAAAGATATGTTGAGGAAATCGGCGTTGAAGCAGCATATAAGGAAATTAAGGAAGAAATGGGATTACAGATTGAATTTGATTCTTTTGATATTAACAAGGAATTTGGATTCGGAGAAAACAATGTAGTGCCAGGTTCAGAATAACGGGCAGGTAGCGTTTGGATAGGAGAAAATGAATTTTAAACATAGAAAGGAATAACACTTATCCTCGTGAAACGAGGTTCCGCCTAATCAGAATAGGTTGGGTAAAATTTGATAAATGCTAGACTGGAATGTCTTGGTTCTCCTGCGTAGCGCAGAGTAGACTAACGGTCAGAGGTAATAACTCCCAAGACTATAAAGCAGATTGTAAAATTGCCATACGGATATTTGTAGTATGGCGTGTGAAAGAATTAATTGAAAAATCCATAGATAGATTGAAACTAGCAAGTGATATTTCACTAAAGCATTATAATAAACCACTTGTATGTGAGTATTCCGGCGGAAAGGACTCGGATGTACTTCTGGAACTATTCAGAATATCAAAAATCCCATTCGAGGTTCACAATTCGCATACTACTGTTGATGCACCGCAGACAGTAAGACATATCAAGAATATGTTTTCTGAATTGACGGACAAAGGCATCAAATGCGAGATTGATTATCATGTACGGGAGAGAGGAAACCGTCTTACAATGTGGAATCTCATTTCTAGAAAGCTAATGCCACCTACCAGAATCGTTCGGTATTGTTGCTCAGAACTGAAAGAAGGCGGGAACCCCAACAGAATGATTGCAACAGGCGTCAGATGGTCTGAAAGCAGTAAGAGAAGCAATAGAAGCCCGTTTGAAGTATTGGGACAGACAGCAAACAAAAGCATCGGTGTTTCTGATGAGAAAATGCTTATCACCGACAATGATAATACTAGAAGATTGTTTGAAAATTGCCAGATGAAAGCAAAAACAGTAGTCAATCCAATTATTGATTGGACAGATCAGAATATTTGGCAGTTCATTGGTGAGAAAGACGTTCAGGTATGCGAACTGTATCAATGCGGATATGACAGGTTAGGCTGTCTAGGCTGTCCACTTGCATCAAAGAAGCAGAGGGAAAAGGAAATGTATGATTTTCCAAAGTACAAGCAAGCCTACATACATTCTTTTGACAGAATGATTGAGGAACGCAAGCTGCGCGGAAAAGATACCAAGTGGAGTTGTGGTGAAGAAGTTTATCTATGGTGGATGCAAGACAATAATGTAGTTGGTCAGATGGAATTATCTGATTTTATTGAATATTAAGGAAACAGAAATGATTTTAAGTTTAAGAAAAGAATAACGAATGTCATTAAAACCTAATCCAATAGGAAGGGATGAAAAAGGGAGAGTCAAGCCAAGATCGGGGCTGATTGATTTAACCGGAATGAAATTTAATAGGCTAACCGCAATATCGTATATTGGGCAAGGAAGTTGTGGGGCAAGATGGCTTTTTAAATGTGATTGCGGAAAAGAAGTCGTAACCAACGCTTATCCTGTGAAACATGGGCAAACTAAATCGTGTGGTTGTTGGAACGAGGAAAACAAGCACAACAGATATAGAATACATGGATTAACAGGAACAAGAATCCATGTCACATGGAGCCATATGAAACAGAGATGCTACAACTCTAATTGCAGGGAATATGAACATTATGGCGGCCGCGGGATTTCTGTTTGTGAAGAATGGAAGAATAGCGTTGCAGAATTTGCAAAGTGGGCTTACGCAAACGGGTATAAAGAAAATTTGACACTAGACCGCATTGATAATGATGGTAATTATGAACCGAATAATTGTCGGTGGGTATCAATGGAAGTACAGGAAAACAACAAACGTAATAATCATTACTACGACATCGATGCCGGGTGTTTCACGCTGTCACAGATTTCGAGAATGTATAACATCAGTAGAAATTCCTTGTATTATTGGATAAACAAAAAGAGCATGACGCCACAAGGCGCAGTTGATATGTTAGTTGCCAAAAAAACAGGTTGAAATCATGGAGGACTGCACAATAGCGTGTCAGTTACTTACGTGGGGAAAGTGAGGTAAGTAATGAATATTGATAAAGCAAGATTGAAATTAGGAATTTGGTACGAGGATGAAAACGGAAATGTGATTAATCAAAAAGAAGATTTAATGTGTGAAGCACCGGAAAAGGCAAGAACGTATCATTCTTGTTTCCCGTTGCAAATAACGGAAAGCATTTATGCAGTACATAACAAATCTCAAAAGGAAACGTGCAAACACAAAAGAAAATATTGGAAAAAGGATACAGGTCTGATAAAGGGATTGAAAGGCCATATATGCACTAATTGTGGGTCTAGCCAAACAAGAAAGTGGTGGCAGCCATGGGGAAGAAAATGGGATTATGGAACGGATACTACACCACTTATTAACTTTCACACAAGTATTGGAGGTGGAAATCAAGATGTCATAATGGCAATGGTAAACAGCGGAGATTATACGCTACAGGAAGCACTCGTTGTTTATTCTACGGCCTGCGAAAGATGTATGAATGTGCTTGCATATAAGTATTTGAATGGAGCGGATGGATATGAAGAATATTCAGACGAGTGGAAAAAATGCAATACTGAATGCGATTTTTGTAAGATTAAGGAGGGCACAAAATGAATGAATTAAAACCTTGTCCGTTTTGCGGAGGAAAGGCGCAAATTTTTACCGATGATGAAATGGGATATTTAGGTAATGCTCAGTATCTTGTAAAATGCGGTAACTGTCTTTGCGGTACAGGGCATTATAACAATCCCGAATATGCAATAGAAACATGGAATAAAAGAGCGAACGATAAGGAGGACGCAAAATGAAATTATATTTCTACATTTTAGACAATGACAGAGAATTCAATCCGGAAACTAGAACATTCGGAGACCCTGTTTTTAAAGTCAGAGTTGAGGAATGCGAGGTAATTGAGAAACCAAAGACGTACAGAGCAGTAGCACAGTTTCCAGAAAGACTTTACATTGGATATGTAAAAAAAGAAGATATTGGAAAAATTTCTGGTTCTTCAACACCGTACATTGTGTTGGAAGAACCTAATTATCAGTTCGTAAAAGAAACATTCTTGGAAAAATACAATAACGATATTCGCAGATTTAAAAACATAATTGCAATGTACGAAAATAAGATAGCTGCGGTTGAGAATTACAAGGAGGACGCAAAATGTTAATCAGAAGTCAGAATAAAGAGATATTAGTTAATTTTAATGTATCAGCTGGTATCGAAATTGCAGAAGGGACTACAAAAACAGTTGTAACATCATATATCACTGGATGCAGTTATTTACTCGGAGAATATTCCACCAGAGAAAAAGCTATGAAAGTACTGGACATGATTCAGGATGCATATGCAGATGCAAAATTAAATGAAATTCTTCTTCCTGATGTCTGCAAATCGGCTAGTGAATCTCAGAGGGGAAAAGATAATACATCAATTGCAAAAACTATTAGAAAAGATTTTATGAAAAAAATGATATTCCAGATGCCAGAGGATAGTGAGGTGGAAGTATGAGCGACGAAATGACATTTGCGCAGAACGAAGACGGCACATTTAGTGCATACGATGATACCTATGACATTACAATACATTGCGAGACAGAAGAAGAGCAGAAGAAAGTTATTGAGCATTTAAGAGGAATAAAGCTTCAGGAGGACTAAATGGGGAGATGTAAATTAGAGTGCCCGGACAGTGAAACAGAGCGCTGTATCTGCTGTACTAAACAGGATTCCTGCCAGTGCAGATGTGATGATATGGACAGTTATGAATATGCGGAGGAGTGCGAGGATTATGCGAAGGAGGAAGAAACATGATTACATTCTTGTTAGGACTTACACTTGGAACCATATTCGGAGTGACTGGTCTTGTATGCGTAGCGATTATGTACAATAAGCACCATCCAGATGAATAGAAAGGAGAACGGTATGCTGACAAGGAATAAGAAGCTGAAAGACTACGGTATTCCGGCAGAGGACATAGAAAAACTGAATACGATGCTGAAAGGCTTCCCGGCAGAGTACGGATACCTGCTTTCCGGTGCCGCCTTGTCAGCTTGCCCGAAGAACACGGTGATAGCGGATATGGTTATCGAGAATATCCTACACCGGAAAAGTTACAGGAAAATCAGCAAAGAAAGGTATATCCCGATGAATCCGAAAGACTTTTATGGATACAGGCGCAAGACCGTCGCTGTACTGTATGAGAGAATGAGGTTGTTGGGAGCGTGGGAGGATGAAAAATGACTGAAAATTCTAGTTATGATCCCGACTACTGCTATGAATGTAGCGGGTATGGAGATGATTACTACATGAACGAATACGGAGAACTGGTTTGCAAATGTCCAGAATGTCCGTTTAGTGAATTTTGGGAGGATGAATAAATGCGGTTAATAGATGCAGATAAGTTAAAAGAAGCAATTAATAGCTCTTTAAATACAGGGAAAGAAACATTTAGCCCAGAAATTATATATAAAACTATTGATGAACAGTCGATAGATGATATGAAAGAGGCACAAAACGACATTGCAAGCATCATCTACAACGCCCTTGATTATATGTATTGTGATAATTGCAGATTCAGTAGTGAAATTAAAGAAAGCGATAGTGATGAATGGTGTTGTGATGAATGCCACAGAAAATACAATGGATGGGGAGTTTCCATGCGAAAAAGTAATATAATTGCAAAAAAGATTTTAAAGCTGTTGGGAGAATAGAATATGAGTAGACTGATTGATGCAGACGAATTAATCAAATACATCAAAATTTGGGAAATTGGCACAAGTATTAGTTCTGACCAGAAAGAGTTTATTGATTGCGTCAATGAACAGCCGACAGTTTTTGATGTGGACAAGGTTGTGGAGCAGTTGAAAACAAAAAAGACAAGAACTGCTGCATTACAGAAAGCATCGGAGTATTTCGAGGGTGAAACTGATGCGTTTGAAGTTGCAATCAAAATCGTGAAGGATGGGGAGAGTTGAATGAGTAGTGCAAGTATGAGATTCGGAACAAAAGCATATGTATGTGCAAGATATTTTCTTAGACCGGGTAAGTGTTTCAAATACATCGACCAGCACGGCGAAGACACCACAGAACACGTCTATGAGGTCATGGCATTATATCCGTACTGCGTATTGTTAAGAGATACCAGAAACGGGGTCAGGACTTGCCCGGGATACAATACTTTGAGCCTGATGCTGAGAGGAAGTGAAGTCGATGAGTAAATCAGCATTAGTGATTGATGCACCAGAGGACTGCGGAAAATGTAAATTTATAAGCGAATTTTGGTGCAGAGCAATGGGCGGCAGGAGAGTTCCAAACAATGATGTAATCCCTGATTGGTGTCCACTTATGGACTTGCCAAAGAAAGACAATGGAGATTACCCGGCTAATACATTTGATGCAGGATTTGTAGAGGGCTGGAACCAGTGTATTGATGAGATTACAGGAGGGAATTATGATGATTAATTTAACAGGAAAAAGTGTGTTTGTAAAGACGCAGGAAGAATATTTGAGCGTTCTGAAAATGGCAGAGCTTCAGGGGTTCACATGGGCGAGAGAAAACCATTTAAACCATATCGAAATTCCATTTCCAAACATATTGAATTTTTGCGATAGTAAGAACGTTACTTACAGAGATTTTGAAAAGACATTGTATGAAGCGTCCGAAATTATCGAAGATGAAGAAAAAATCAAGGATGCAGTGAGTCTTGTCAGAACATTTGCTAAATACCCAGGCAGAACAGCATTGACGGACTCATTTATTGAGTCCTTGAAGCTACTTGCAGATACTGTAGAAAGTCAGATGGAGGAGGTAAAGTAGATGAAAATAACTGCAATTGCAAGAGAAGATTTAAGTAATATATATGGCGGCTTAGTTCCGAATGAAATTAAATTAGAACTCAGCGGACAGATTGTACCAGACAGCTATGGTGAACGAATCGGATACTACGATGTAGAAAAAAAATCTTACGTGTCATATTTCAAGAAAGACAAAGAAGAATGTAATACAGATTGTTTTGATGCCTACAAAAATAGTGGTTGCATCAAAGAAAAAAGGCATGAAATATATACGGAATGTGATATCAAAGAGGTAATTGATTATTATCTTATGTATGATATCAAGGAAAGCAGTAAGAATGAACCAACTGAAATTGAAGATTATATTGGTCGTGGAATCTATATAAATGGATATCATAAATGCAGATATGAGCTTTTGTTTGCAGCTGATGGAATGACCTCAAGAGTAGTTGTTGAATATAAGACCAATAATATCCCTATGTATGATTTTATAAAAGATCTGGAAGATGATATAACTGATGCACTGGAAGATGATTCTGATGAGGAAAATATTTTCTATGGAATTATAAAGAATCATGAAATCATGATGTTTGATGAGTATGGATGTGGAAATAATGTTGAAATTAATGATGCTGATGAGCTTACTGCGATGCTGGCATCTGTCAGAATGCTTAGTTGTGAATTTGTAAAAAATAATTCTAAGTGAGGTGAAGTAGATGGAGAGATTAACAAAAAGAGAAGTCAGCGGAATCGTGTACAATAATAGTCAAGGATTCATGTGTAGTTGCTATTGTGACAATTGTTCGAAAGGGACAGGAGATTGTGACAGATTAAAAGCTATGATTAATCGCCTTGCGAAGCTTGAAGACTTAGAAGAACAGGGCTTGCTTGTGAGACTACCGTGTAAGGTCGGAGATATTGTTTATGTAGATAGCGAAATACTTCCAATAGAGGATATGGTATGTCATGAAGACGTAGACAATAAGATTCCCTCATATTTTCAAGGTCGAGTTGTTTCATTCCGGTTTGCGAAAAGGAACTGGGTAAAGATTGCGGTTAAGGCAAAGTGGTTATATGAATGGATTGATGATGAGACCGGGCCAGAAAGTGATTACATAGAGTGCGAGAAAAACTTTTCAATCTTATTATCAGCGATTGGTAAAACAGTATTTCTCACCCGTGAGGAAGCTGAGAAGAAACTAGAGGAGATTCAAAATGACAAGACCTGAGATTACAGCAAAACTATCAGCAATGATTGAAAAGAAAATCAATCCGAACAATGATCCACGTATTTATTGGGCTAAGGAAGTTACATTTGATTATTCCACAAATCATGCAGTCAGAGTAGATTATATGAAATTTGTGCCAATAAATAACAGCGTATCAGGAATAGAAAAAGGAGACGTGTATTGTTATGAGGTTAAGTCATCTGTTGAAGATTTTAAATCTGGACATGGATTGAATTTTATCGGTGATTACAATTATTTAGTTATGCCAGGAGAATTAGCTGCAACAGTATGTTTGAAAATCCCGTATCATGTAGGAATATATGTCCCAGAAGGAAACGAACTTATATGTACCAAGAAAGCCAAACGAGCCAACAGGACGAGACCTGTAGCTGAAATACTTCTGATGATGTTTCGGTCTGCAAACAGAGATTACAGGAAAACGTTAAAGGAACTGGAGGAGATGAAGAAGAATGATTGAAATGATAAAAGAAATTTTTATGATGGTGGGAATGTGTGTAGTTGCTGTTATTATTTACGGATTATTCTGCACAATAATCAACAAATTCAACAGATGGCGCAAGAATGGATGCAAAATCAAGTGTCTCTGCAAACCGCACATTTACGAAATTCAATGGCATTGGTGTAGAGATGGGGAAACCGAATTGGTATGTAAGAAATGTGGCAAAAAGAAAACACTGTTTATTGACTATGATTTTTCCAAGAAAAGCAATCATTAGGAGGATTAACATGAAACCAGAAGAAGCATTAAAAGAATTAAGCTATGATGATACAGCCTATGGTGGTAACTGTACTTATGAAGTTAGAATGGTTGCGGTTAAGGCATTGAAAAAGCAGATCCCAAAGAAAATTTTATATGAAGATGTTGGGTTTGACTGTTGTTATGATATAAACTTGTACGCCTGCATATGCCCGTCGTGCGGATTGCATATCATTGATTTTTCAGACGACGATGTTGATTCTAAATGTAACAGTGATAACCCAGAAGATATGTTCCGTTCCAGTATGGTACATCATGCATATATTGGCATGAATAATTATTGTAACAGGTGTGGGCAGAAATTAGATTGGGGTGAGGAAAATGGCAGATAAAACATGCAAAACTTGCATTGAAAACGACAACGGGCTGTGTGATCGCAAAGGCATCCTGATAGAGGAAGATGATAGCTGTGAAAATCACACAAAAAACTGGATGGACTCTTTAATGGAGAAATTCATCCGAAAATCAATGTGGTAAGGGCGGAAATGTCCTTACCAGACGGGAAGGTGGCTAAATGACAAAGGTGAGTTGGATTCGATTAGAAATTGATATGTTCGATAACAAAAAAATCCGGCATATCAGAAAACTTCCAGAGGGGAACAATATTGTGCTAATCTGGATGATGCTCCTGACGATGGCGGGGCGTTGTAATTCAAACGGGATTATTTTTCTGACAGAGAATATTCCATATACAAATAAAATGCTGGCTGATGAGCTGGACTTTGATGAAAGCGTGATCGAACTTGCGCTTACAATTCTTGAAAAGTTCGGCATGATAACCAGAGATGGAACATTACTTTCAATTCCCGGATGGGAAGAACATCAGAATATTGACGGGCTTGAAAAAATCAGAGAGCAGACAAGAAAACGGGTTGCCGAGCACAGAAAACGTCAGAAAGAATTATCAGAGGAAGAACGTGCGCCAGAGATTCCAGAGCAGATTTCTTGCGAAAAAGATTTAGTCAAGCCCGGAGACGTGCAGAAAGTGGTCGATGAATGGAATAAGCTTCAGCAGTTTGGTATTCAGCCAATTGCGCGGATGACAGCAAGGCGAACACAAATGCTGAAAGCAAGAATCCGAGAATACGGTATGGATAAGGTAATGGAAGCTCTGAGGAACGTAAAAAACAGTGACTTCCTTATGGGAAAGAAAACTGATTTTATGATAAATTTTGAATGGTTCGTGAAACCAAACAATTTCTTAAAGATACTCGAAAACAAATACCACAACAGGGAGGATATGCGAAATGGAACTGACGCAACTCAAAGAAATGTCGAACCACTCGTCCCACTTGGAGAATGGAACGGAGAAGAATCAGACACCCCGTTCGCTTGAATGCCCTGAATGTGGGAACAGCGGGTGGAGATGGGTAAGAGATGCAAGTGGTATTCCCTATTGTGAGGAATGCCCTTGTGGAATCAGAAAAAGAATAATCCTTGAAAATCAATTGAAATTTGCAGAGCTTCCAAACGTGTTTAAAGGCTCAAATTTCAGCGATTTGAAGTCAAGTGTATATTTGAACACAGAGAGCCGAAAAGTATTTTCTCAAGCGGCTCAGGCGGTAAATTACTGGTTTAAAAATCTTCCTGATATGCAGAAGAAAGGAATAGGACTATACCTTTTCTCAAATGCAAAAGGTTCTGGCAAAACCAAAACAGTATGCAGCTTGGCGAATGAAATTATGAAGAAATACCAGAAGCCAGTCAAGTTCACCACATCCCTAAGAATCCTCGATGAGATCAAGAATACATGGGGAGATAAAGGGAACGCGGAAGGAAAGCTGATAGAGGATTTATCCAGAACAGAAATCCTTATCATTGACGACTTCGGCGCTGATTCTGGAAAAGAATGGATTAACGAAAGATTCTATAGCATTATCAACGGGCGGTATGTTGATAGGAAGATTACTATATTCACAAGCAACTGTCAGATATCAGAACTGAAATATGACGAGAGAATCACCAACAGGATTCTGGAGCGGTCACTTGAAATCCCGTTTCCGGAAGAATCCGTCCGGGCGCATATGGCACAGCATATCAGAATGGAAATGGTACAGGGGATGCAAAAATGAGAACAATAAGCGAAATGTACAGGCGTTCCGGGGGAACAGCATATCAGCATAAATGTTCTGAATGTAGATTCTATAGGGATGGAAAGAGAGAAAAATGTCTGATGTACGGCGATGATCGGGACTGGCATGGAAATTTTATTGCCTGTAAATTCTTCAATCTCGAAGATGATATGCCGGAAGGACAGATGAATATTTTTGATTATGTGTGAAAGAAAGGAGGAACGAGGAGCCGCTGGCCAGCGAAAGGATATCCCGGTTCCTCCTTATTTTTTATGAATAATGACGACTTGAAATATGCAATTGAGAATGGTATCATCAATTTGTCTCACATACAAGAGCAAATTGAAATGAATAAAAGGGAAGAAATTTTAAAAGAATACAGGGACAGCATATGGAAGGCATCTGACGGATACTGGAAAATTCGTATGACTTATGACGAAACCGGGCAGAGAAAGATGTTTAAGCGTAAGTGTAAGCAAGACCTGGAAGATTTGATTGTAAAGACTCACCGGGAAAAGATTGAGAATCCAAAGATTAAAACCATATTTGAGGAATGGGCGCAGCGTAAATTTGACTTGAAAAAAATATCTGTGCAGACTTACCAAAGATACCACCAGGATTTTACCAGATTTTTCGGAACGCTTGGCGAGCAGAAAATCAGGAGCCTTGAACCGGGCGATATCAGCAATTTTCTGGAAGAGCAGATCAGTGAACATAATCTGACCGCAAAAGCCTTTTGCAACCTCAAAACAATTACCAGAGGTACCTTGAAATGGGCGAAGCGCAACAAACTGATTGACTGGAATGTACAGGAATTATTCTATGACCTTGATATAACGGATAAATCTTTCAAAAAAATCATCAAAGAAGACTCTAAGGAAGTTTTTAATGATGCAGAGATGGGAAGAATCATAGAATACCTAAAAGAAAATCAGGACATGGTAAATCTTGGAATACTGCTCATGTTCGTAACCGGCCTGAGAGTCGGGGAACTAAGCGCCTTAAAGTGGGAGGACTGGGACTCGAATACCGGAATAGTCAAAATCCGAAGAACCGAAGTCAGACATTATGAAAACCACAAAGGAATTTTCGAAGTCAAAGATTTTCCAAAGACCGAAGCTGGCATAAGAAATGTGGTAATTCCACAGGGGTGTGCATGGATTATTCAAAAGCTCAGAAATATGTCTGCATTTTGCGAATACATATTTTTTACGGACGGGCACAGGATAAACACCTATTCGTTCAGAAACCGGCTCCGGACGATATGTAAGAACACTGGATGCGTTCAAAAATCACCGCACAAAATACGAAAAACTTATTGTACAATCCTCTTAGACCACAGCGTAGATAACCAGATGGTAATATCACAAATGGGCCACGCCAACATCTCATGCTCAGAAACTTATTATCACCGAGATCGAAAGAATCTTCAAAAAAAGCAAAAAATCATGGACAGCATAGATGAATTTATGGTAGTATCGAGATAGTTTTTGGTCATTTTTTTAAAGAGGGAACAGCTAGGGAACAAAAAGGAACACCCTGGAAAAGTTAGAAATGTTGATTTTATGGGAAAGATAGCAGTTTAAAGATACGTTCGATTCCCGTACTGGCTGCTAACGAAAACCTTGAAAAATCAAGGTTTTTTGTGCTTTTTAGGGATATGTAAAATAGCCGAGGGAACAGGCTAGGGAACAGAACAAATATTCGAATTAAAACCATAGGAGGAAAACTTGTGTGTGAGACACAGGAAAAACCATCGTAGACGGCAGAAATGCGGTCTTTTTTTGTTTCCCAAATTATGTTAATATGGTTGTATGGAGGTGGGCGTTATGACGCAGATACATACCGCATATGATGTGATGAAAGAATATCTGATAACCGGTGCAGAACTTGACGGCCAGTTTGAGATACCAATGCTCCCAAAAGTGGATTTCTCACCGGGCAAGTCGATTGACTTTGTATCTTCAAAATCCAGATCATTGAAAGGCCATAGGGACCTGACGGTGAATTTCTACATTGATGACAAAAGTTTTCTGCAGGTATGGAATCAGCCGGACCAGTACATTGAGCACTTAAAATGTTTCAATTCAGTTTGCAGCCCAGATTTCACAATTGCTTCCGGGATGCCAAGTGCGTTGAACATCTACAACCTGTACAGAAACCATGCTTTAGGCTATTATTGGGCGGTTATGGGCGTTAAAATTATTCCGTCCGTAAATATTATTAGTCCAAAGGAAATGCCATGGATATTTGACGGAACGCCACACAGAAGCACTGTATCATGTTGTACTAATGGCAGAGTGCGGTCAAAGTCTGCCAGGATAGAGTTTTGTGAGAACTTTAAAGAAATGCTGGACGCAATAGAGCCGGCAAAAGTTGTGATTGTAGGTATCGTACCAGATGAACTCAATGTGGATGTGCCAATTATAAATCTCAATTCACGAAGTCAGAACATGAGGGAGATGTTCGGAAAGGAGTAGGCATGGGAACCATTAGCAGAGAATCAGCGAAGCGCAGGAGTAAGGAAACGAGCCGACAGAAAAGGCGTAGGAGTAAGATTTCTGATATTACAAGAAGAAAAAATGCCACTGGAAAAGATGAATTGAATGTAATGAAATAAAAATTTACATCACGCCGAGGTACGTTATAGGAATTTATATACAAAATGTACAAAATAAAAAAAGTCGCAGGTCTGAATTAGTTTCAGATTTCTGCGATTTTTTTCAGATTTTCCCAGCTCAAACCGTCCCGGTTTTGATGCTGTTTCTGATTTGTCGTACATTTTCTTGGTGTTCTCGCCCCGTCCCGGGACCATCCCGGAAACCTCCGGCCGATCAGGAACAGACCGCCGCCGGGAATCTATGAAGCCCCGCCGCCCGGCATGATCTGGCAAAACCAGAATCAAACAGCACAGCCCGCCGGGGATAACCCGGGAACGGACCGGGAACAGCTGCGGAAGTACCGAACCAGCACCAGACACAGCCAGAGCCAAAACCAATTCTGATATAACGTTGTAAAACACGTTTAAAAGCGTTTTTACGCAACCGTGGTAAAATATACAGAAAACACATAAAACACGCTTGAAAATCCAAATACGGCGTTATAGAAGCATTTAAGGAACAACTGTCCAAGTAAAAACGCCTAAAGCGTACAGAAATAAGACCGCCGGAGCGATCACGAACAAAGCCCGCATAGCTTCGCGCAGTCCGGAAGTATAAAGACCAGACCAGGCAAAGCGTCCGCGCAACTATACAAAATAATAATAACCCCGTTATGCTCTGCCGTCAATCCCTGTTATTAACTCGATATTTGAAGATTTAAGGCGGTTTTATATACTTATGATAAAATATACCAGAATCACGCTAAAAGCCGTTAAAACGTCAAATAGAAGCCAATACAACTATATATAATTGTCAATGCACATCACGCCGGAGAACAAGCCCCGGTGAAGTCCCGGCACAGGTCACGAACCACCGCCGCCCGGAGCGGATGCAGGGCACCAGAAAAAGAGCAGCGGTTTTACTGCTCTAAATAGTTTATATTTACAATCTGGGGCAAGTCCTGGAAGAACTCCCGGAAGCCGTCAGTTATACTATATTGGCGGTCTGATGTTGGAATCATGCAGCCGTTTTTAATCTCCATGCAGGAAAGTTGTAAATGATCTGCCTTTTTTGTTGACCGGTGCAGAGCATACCGCATAAAAGACACCGCCCCAGACTGACACCGCGCCGGCGGCAAGTCGTACCAGATCAGTGGGACGGAACCGGAAGCAACCGCAAGAAAAACATCTGCGGCGGCCTGGGCTGCTGTTTCTTTTATTTTGTTTACCTCGGAAAAATCACGGGTTTTTATTGCGTTAATAGTCTGTTTTGATGATGGTTTTATAATTCTATCTATCATATAAAATCCCCTTTCTGGTTAGAAAAACAGGCGGGAAAGCCCGCCCGAAATTCGTTTATTTAGTCCAAACAATCCTAATTTCTTTTTACAAACTCGATTTCTGTATAATTTTCCCCGGTCACCTCGTTTATAAATGCCAAAATTCCAGTTCTTGTGAAATCGAAACGCAAAAAATCAAATCCCTTTTGCACAAGTCTATATTCATAAGAGCGCCCGCAGCCCTCAGAGTCGTAGTATGTGCCATCGACATGTAACGCGTTAGGTTGCACTACTGGGCACCCTTTTTATTTGCATCGCGTCTCTGATAGCCGCCAAAATCTGCAACAACGTGCAGACCGTCCAACGTGTCAAATTCTGCGCGAACTCTGCAATTCGGCACGTCTGAGCCGTTTTTGTAGCCTGTCCCCGTGCATCCGTATTCTGCTAATGTTAATTTTTTCATGTTTTTAATCCTCCTGATTTTATTTTAAAAGGCCGCCGGGGAAATGCTCCCCGGTACGCTTACCGGCCTGTCTTAATTTTTTGTAATTCTTTTAAAAATGTCTATTGTAAGAGCTGCAAGCGCTCTTTTTCTATCTGACATGTAGCCGTGTCTTTTGCTTTTTAATGCTTTTTCAGCGACTTTTAAATTACTTACGCCATAAGATGCGGCTTTCTGTAATTTCTTAAATTCTTCCGGCGTAACCTGTACGGCTTTTAAGGTATCCTGATTGATTGAAAAATCTTCTTTGTTTTCCGGGTGAAGCATCTGACAAATTGGAATATAACAATCAGTTCCCATATTTTCGCCGATATTCCAAACAAGATAGTTACTTGGGATTTTCTCCACGATTTCAAAGACGCTTGTATTCCACAAAGATGTAGAAATGATTTTGTTTCCCTCGATTTTTACTGTTGCGTATGCCATATTATTTACCTCTCTTTTTTTATTTTTTTGAAGTCCGGCGGTTGCGTTGGGGCTACGGCTTGACCGCCGCCGGAAGAAATTATTTGATTTTTGCATCTGTCCAAAGATCAAGGATAGAGCGAAAACAATTTAATTCATCAACGGTAAAACCACCGTCATTAATATGGAATATTGCGTAATCCCCATATTTTTCATTTATGTCCTGAACGTAATTATAAAATTCTTCGAACCGTTCCAGGCGGTCAGCGTCGAGCATGTACCACTTATGTTCAGCCGGAAGTGCTTTTATAAAGTTTTCCGCGTTCTCTGGATAACTAAACAATCCGGAAACTGTTATTTTGCTTTTCTTGTCGTCCTGTGTGGTGCGGTCAATCATTGTAAACACCGCCCAATTTAATCTATTCAAATATTTGTTTGCCATTGCTTTTTCCTCCTGTTAGAGTTATAATAACTTTGCTGGTATTTTAATAATTATATCTAGGGCTCCGGGCTTTTCGGAGTCCTTTTTTATGCTGACATTTTATAAAGAATCAAGAATCTTAATTCTTCATATTGCCGGGAGTTAATCCCGGTGAAGTCGCTCCCAATCAGGTCTAGGAGCTTTGCCAGCTTTCTTTTTGTGTGGGCCTTTTCAATCTGGCCAAGATAGATATTATATTTCATTCTTTACACCTCCCACGCGTTTATACTGGCAATTATTCGCCGGGTTTCGATCTCCTCCAGACGTTCCCACGCTTCGGAAACGTTGCGAGCTTCTATCACTTTTGAAGTGATTTCATAATTAATTTTCAGCTGGTAAACTAAAACAAATTTTCTCATTTTTTACTCCGTTCTCCCGGCTCTGCGTCCGGGCTGTTTGTTCTCTGTTGATGGTTATATAATACACTAAAATTTAATGTATGTCTATTGACATTATACACTAAATTATAGAGCATATAAAAATAGTGTTTTGTGCATATTGTACATTGTGTTTTAGTGTATAAAAATGATATAATAATTCATATAATAAGGAGGTAAGAACATGATTAAATATAAGCGAAATATAATTGATATGATGACAAAAAAAGGAGTTACTACTTATATAATAAGAAAAAACAAGATATTTACAGAAAGCCAGTTGCAACAGCTCCGCAGTGATCGCCTTGTAACACAAGAAACGCTTGACAAATTATGTACTATATTAGAATGTCAGCCGGGTTACTTGTTGGAATATTTGCCCGATGAAAATACAAAAGATTTTGAAGAAAAGGTATTGACATACATTAAAAATTAATGTATATTAAAGACAGTTAAAGAAAGCATATCAAACAGCCCCGGACAGGGGCGGAACGGAGGGAAAGAAATGAAATATATTATTATGGATTTCAAAGACGGTGATTTTTTCGCCGATGAATTTGAAAGCAAGGAAGAAGCTCTGCAGGAAGCGGAGGAACAATGGGAGCAGTTGACTGAACGCGATCAGCAGCACAGAGAAGCGTTTTACGTTCTGGAAAGCGTCAACCCAGACGAAGACGCGCCAGATCATTATGATGGGGACATTGTTAAACGCTGGAAATAAAACGGAGGTTAGAAAATGTTAGAAAGAAAAATTGATCGAGCAATTGAGAAAGAAGCAATGAAAACCGGGAAGATGGGAACTGAACCGGTAACTGTGAAAATGGCGCTGACAAGTAAAGAAATCGAGGAGTTTAGAAACCTCGAAAAATATGACAGCGAGCATTATTTTTGGGAAATCGAGGGTAACACCCTTAGAATTTCCTACACAGAAGAAATTTAAGAAAATGGAGGAAAAGAAGATGAAGAAAACAATTGATTTATTGAATACAGTTGTATCAATGGGGTTTGGAAGAGAACAGGCGCTTGCAGACATAGACGCAAGCCTTGACGCCGAACTTGAGGAAAGGCATCCGTTGATGGAGGAAGAAATACCGGAAGACCTGTACAATGGCATCCTGGGCGGATTTGTACAAGAGAGGGAACTAGATCAGGATGATTAAAAGAATATGTTCTGTTTGCGGCAAGGAGTTTAGCGGCGGAAGTGCCGCCGCTAAATACTGCTCGGAAACCTGTAGAAATACGCCTGTTTTTACGGACAAATTTAACGGCGAGGTGCACGGACAATTAAAAGTTATAAACGCATATAGGAAAAATAGGCGTTTATATGTTGTGTGTCGTTGTAAATGTGGAAACACATGCACTATGCGCTATGATGCTATAGCGTCCGGGAAAAATGTGTCGTGTGGATGCGTAAACAGGGAACAAAACTATTTAAAACCGGCAGATTTGGCCGGGAAAGTTAACAAATACGGATGCAAGGCAATTAAATATCTGGGAGCTGGTAAAGAGGGTTCAGATTGGCTATGCCAATGCCCTTGTGGAAAGAAATTTAAAGTTCCTGCGGGGCGTTTCTACAAGATTCAATCATGCGGATGTGCTAGACTTAGGAGCTGGGAAGAAAATATTATAAAAGCTCAAAATACAGTAAAAGAGGGGTTTGAGAAAAATACTTCGGTATTATCTATAATACCAAGAAAAATGTTAAAAAATAATACATCTGGGGTCAAAGGCGTTTATTGGGATAGAGAAAGAGAAAAGTGGGTTGCGCAAATAGAATTTCAAGGGAAAAATTATCGTCTCGGCAGATTTAACGACATTGAGGACGCCGCGGCGGCACGCAAAGAAGCAGAGAAAGCGCTATTCGGAAATTTCCTCGACTGGTTCCGCGAAGCATACCCGGAAAGATGGAAAAAATTAAACAAGTCAAAAACAAGGAGCGAAAAATGAGATCAGTAATGATACAAGGGCATATGGACACTGCCCGGTTTTCAATGCCGGGATGGAATGGCAAGCGGGGCGAAACATACCCGCTTCCGCCTTTTTCTACAGTTGCTGGGATGGTTCATTTTCTTTGCAGGTGGGACAGTTGGCATGATATGAAGATATCCGTATCCGGCAATGGAGTCATGAACAAGCCGGAAATTTGCATGAGGTGGCGCGGCGGAGCTGTCGCAGGATCAGAAACGGAGGAATTTAAGCAGCGTTTTCCGGTCAGGGTAAAATCTGGGGATTCGTTTGTGGGCTGGGTCAATACGCCGATTTATGAAAGCGTTGTGTCTGATCTGGACCTGCGGCTGCATATTATGCCGGATAACCAGGAAGAAGTTGACGTAATTTACAGGAAAATCTTAAATCCCCGGACATTTCCAAGTCTGGGACGACATGAGGACTTGATAAGAATTGACGATGTAAAAATTGTAGATGTTCTGCCAGCGCAGGAAATGACACTTGATATGTGCACTTATGCACCGGCTACGGTAGAAACGCCCGGAACTGTTTACACAATTCACAAAGATTATACGATCAGCAAGGGAAAGCGGAGATTTAATGATGTTCGAGTGAAATATTTAGATCGAGGAATGAAAGTAATTACAGATTGTGATAATTTAAACAATCCTTGTTTTTTCATCTGATCTATAGTATTATTTAGGCAACAATTACTGATGTAATTGAATGTAAATTTGAAATAGTACTGAATAAGTGCAAGCTTTAATAGTTCCATAGTGGAAAGACGTAAAATAAGACCCTGAGAGATAATCCCAGGGTCTTTTGCTGTCTTATTCTGGCGGCGTAACGACGGCGCGGCACTCAGCCGGTAAACAGCCCCACCGCCGAAGCTGTTATAACACATATATCACAAAACTGCCGAAGTTGTCAAGCAAAAAATTTTTTATTTTTTATTTTGGGGCTTGATTTTTAAAACCGATGTGGATAAAATAAAAATAACGACAGGCGATGGAACTCAGGACGGGAGCTGCAAGCCAGAGCGCGAAAAGAATATTGATTAATCAGCCAGATCAAGCCGGACAAAGCGCCGGAAGGTCTGGCTTTTTGTGTTTAATAGCCAGAAAATGACCGTATTACATAACGTATAATTATATAATAACTGGTTTTATAATCCCGTCCTAGATTCTAGAGACCTAGAGTTTATTAATGTACATGCTATACAGTACTGTATAGATAGACAGTTAATTAAGATAAATGTAACGGTAAAATAAAATTAATAGACTATTGACAAGTGATATAAGAATGTGCTAAAACAGAATTAACAATTAAATACGCCGAAAGGTAATGATGATAATTAAGACTATTAGACGACTAAAAACCGTAGCAGACGGAAAGAAAAGGAACAAATAAGAGTTCTGAAAAAGTATCTGCAAACGTGTTTTTGTCGTCTTTTTTTATTTGATTTTTTGGAGGTGATACAGTGAAAAAGAGTAATACAACAGTAACAGAACAGGGAATAGAAGTATATACTAATACGATTAATTATTATGCTGATGAGTATGTTGATTCACTGTATGACCAAGAAGAAATACATAAGCCAAATAGTAATCAGTTTACAGGTATGATTAAGTATATAAATAAACATGTTGGATTTAACAGAGATATACTTGAGAGCATAACAGTACTTAATGAGATATGGGAAGCTTATACAGAGTTAGTATATAAATATAATCAAAAGCCTACGATAGAAGAATACGCACTATTGATTGGCATTCACAGGGATACAATTTATTCATGGGCAAAAGGAGAGTGCAGAGCTGATGACTATTGTGAAAAGCTAAACCTCTCACGCTCCGACACGATTAAAAAATGGCAAGATGAATGTGCACTCGGACGATATAAAAGCGCAGCTTCCGGGAACGTTGGTGGCATATTCCTTTGCAAGGCTGTTGACGGCATGGCAGAAACGGCACCAGTACAGGCAAGCCAGCGGCAGGATAAACCACGGGAGAGTCTGGAACAGATCAAAGAAGAGTTTGGCGGTTTGCTGGCAGGAGAGTGAGGCAAGATAGGACGCATCAAGAGCCCGGAAATGTACAGGACTCACGGACAAACGGCACGAAAACAAGGAAAATTAGTAGAAACTGTGTAATATATACAAACACAATTCTTCAAATTGTGCAATATGTACATTAATCTATATAAAAAACTGTTGTTTTTCTTATAGATGTAATATTCTGACAATTATCTGCTATATATTTCTTCCTTGACCACTGCCGCAGGCCGTTAAAGGTCAGCGTTAAGCCAGGGAAGCGGGAACCCATGGGGCGGCGGGCTTCCCTGGTAGCGTCCGGCATGGATACCGGGGAGGGGGGTGTATATAAGCCCCAACACACGCCGAGTGAGTACTCCGAGTTCCCGAAAAATTAAAAAAGTCTCCTCTAACAGCAAGGCTTTAAAATTCCGAAAAAACAAAAAAAGAGTTCCCCATGGCAGAGATAGTGATTGCAACACGACAAGCCATAAGCCTTAATGGTTTTTCTGCCAGAAAAAAAATAAGGTGATACCAAGAAAGGCAGGTATAAGTATGAAGATAGGATATGCAAAAGAGTCAGGCATTTGGTTTCCATTGTCTGCAAAGAAAAAGATACTTTTGAACGAAGAAATTGACACATTTGTTTATGACTCAATAGATGAAAATAATAATTTCGAACATCTTTGCGAAAACATGAGAAATGGTGATTCGTTGATTATTTGCGTAGTTGATGATATTGGAAATACCAAGGATGAAATCGAAGAAACATGGAGACGACTCCGTGATTTGAATATTGAAATTTATGTGCTTACAGCTCCGATGCTGTTTCAGAGAGAAAACATGACGTTAGAAGAATCATTTATAAGAGACGTGTCGCTTAGCGTACTTGCTTCTCAGGTTGAAATTGCTAATCAGAAATTGAAAGCAATAAATGATTTATGATAACCATTTACATTCACAGAAGGGTAGGAACAAGATGGAGAAAATATTAAACAACGATGGATATCTTCGATCAGGGCTGATGGATATTGCTAGACAGTTATTGAATATCTGTAGCGAAACTGGTGTTTCTAATATTCAGATAGCTACATCACCTCGGAAAGAAGGCGAAGGGATTACACTTCTTGCAAAAACTGGTGACAAACCAATTCTTTCAGTAAAAATGGACGCTGCCTATGAAAAAGAATAACTCTCAAGGCGAATCCATCCGCATCCGGCTCACAGGACAGCTAGAACGCAAACTCATAGCCGAAAAGAACCGAACCGGCAAAAGCGTATCGCAGATTACCAGAGAAGCATTGGAACAATATTTCCGAAAGAGATAGGCAAAACGCCGACTCAATTTTTCTCAAAAAAATAAAAAAGAGGTTTTTCTATGTCAGAAGAATACAGTGAACGCTTTGATGAACTTCGTAAGAATCGAGTCGAGGTAAGTTATCATAGATACGGTCCTACCAGGAAGAATTTTAAAACCGGGAACGTGCAGGCACTCCCGTCTATGGAACGGTGTATTGAGAAATATAATTCCACCGGAAATACAGAATATCTCGTGGATGCAGCAAATTACCTCATGTTCGAGTTTATGTACCCGCAGCATCCTAAAGCGCACTTCAAAGCTACAGACAGCAAAGATAGCGCCGGGATAGTCGGAATCAGCGTAAAGGAAATGGAGGACTTGAAGAATGAACAATACTAACTCTGTAACTGTTACGTACGCAATAGCCGTTTTGAGAAATGAACTTCTTGCACATGGAGAAGTTTACAATGGTTTCAAAGCAAGCCTTAAAACAGCGATTGAGAAGTACTGTACATGCGGCCTGCCATTCGAGCCAGAAGAAGAAACTGCCGGTAAGATTCTTGATTTTATGATCGGAGAGGAACAGAAAGAATGATTCTTGCAAAATTTGTAGCAGCCATGTTGGATATTGCATTTTTCACATTGGTTTTAGCATTTCTTATATCACAGGACGAAACCGAAAAGAAAGGCAATCCAATAGCGACGGCAGTATTTATATTGATGGAAATTTGTTTTGCAGTTAATGCAGTTGTGATTTTTAGATTATAAAGGAGGACGTGTAAAATGCCAAACGAATTAAAAGAAACTATGGAACTTATGAACAGTGCTGATTATAAGGATAGATTTAAAGCCGAATATTATCAGGTTGCTATCAGGTATCAAAAACTGTCTGCAATGCTTGAAAAATGGGATAAAGGAGAACTTCCATTTACCCCAACTTGTCCTAGAAGCACTTACAATATGCAGGTAAAAGCTATGACTGAATATATTGCGGTATTAGAAGCGAGAGCAGTAATGGAAGGCGTAGAACTTTAAAATAAGAAGAACCCAATGTGGTTAGCATTCACAATACAAATTCCCCTGTTCACCATACTGGTTGAACGGGTGAAAATACAAGAAAAGCAAAAGCCTGTCGTTCTTAGGTTAGGGAAAGCCTTTGAATCTGACAGGTCGAGGCATCCAGAGTAGCTTAGGTCTGCGTCAGTGAAATATAATTTCCCGAAGTAACTGGCGCGGACTTAACGATACAAATATAGACATGATGCTTTCTAAAATCTTATAAAATATATCACTCTATCACGAGTCCGGGTAAAATCCCGGACAAATAATGGGCTATCTCCAAGCGGTAAGGAACAGCATTTTGACTGCTGTATTCGCGGGTTCGAATCCCGCTAGCCTAGTCGGACTATATTGTTTAGCCATGATATAGTTCCCCTCCGAATTGGTTCCGTCTATCCCAACGGGGATGATTAAAGGGGCTTCAAACGCCCCGGATGGACTCTGCTTATGCAGAACAGCATTTAGACCCTTTGTTGCGACTGTGAGGGCAAGAATCGCAACAGCAGAGGAAGTTACTCTTGAACTGCAATAACCCTCTGCTCAGGAAACTTAGTTCAGTTGGTAGAACGGTCGGCTCATAACCGGCAAGTCACAGGTTCGAGTCCTGTAGTTTCCATTTCTTCCATATGCTGTCTATCCGTTTTATGGACAGAAAAAACTGCTGAATGAGTGTATGTGGATTATTTTTATGAAAGGTGTGTAACGGCACAGCCTGTTCGATGAAGATAATTCCCCGTTCGGCACAGTCTCTGAGTTAAATTGTCGTCAATAGGTGCACGTTGAGGACAGGAAGTTTTCAGGAGATATATAAAAGGTTTCGTCGTTATCCGAAAAGACATTAATATCCAAATCCGAAACAACTCCGTGGAGCATACCACGGTTACCAAAAAGCCGTCAGGTTGGCAAAAATACGATAGTCCAAGCCATGAAAAATTGCCTAGTGGAAAGCATAACACGATAAACATATTGCTAACCCGGGGTTTCCGGGTTATGTGGAATGTGCAGCTAGTGGAAAGCTGATAGGGACGAGCAACCTAGTCTCCGGTTCGATTCCGGGCGTTCCGCTTTAATCCGCTTAGAGTTAAGCTGTTTGTATACAGGCGGTCTATGTCTCAGGTGGATTTACACTATAGCGAAAGAAGTAAAATTCAGCCCAGACAATGTCTGACCGTTAAAGGCGGTGAATATGGCAAGGTAGCTCAGTGGTAGAGCAATGGCATTGTAAGCTATGTGCCGCAGGTTCGATTCCTGCCTTTCCGATTCCATATAGTGGCGGAATACGTAGACGCTATTGTGGTAGCATAGGTTTAAACCCACAACTTAGGTGACCTTAGTCGGCAGCATGAGAGTAAAAGGGTGGAAATCCCCTCCTATATGGACGTTTGATGCATTGAGTGATAATGCTCTGATTGAAAAGTGGCGGAACTATTGACGGTGATGAATCTGATACAATAGAAAGGCAGACGCAGAGGATAGTACATCGTAATGGGTGAGTATGTGTCTTTGGACATGGGATGTACATGGAAGTTCGAATCTTCCCTTTTCAATTCCAATGAACTGCAATCATTGGAATTTTTTTCTCTTACTTCGTTCGGTTCCAGTGTTTCTCGTTGGGAGATTTATGCCGTTCAAGTCGGCACACTGGACTTTTTTAATTGATGTGTTAATTATGCAAAAAGAAAAGTGTTGTAAAACATGTAAGAAACATGACGATTTTACATGGGTATGTTTCAACGGCGACAGTGAACACTGCGCTGATTTTACGGAACCAGATTGTGTTTGCGAATTTTGGGAGGACGCAGAAAATGAAAATTCATGAAGCAATATGTTTGAGAGATGACTATGGTGGAAAAACAACTCTTGATGACCTTGTAAAACGAATACAGGGAAATAAAATCCATAGATGTCCGAAATGTTATGGAAAAGGAATTGTTATAAAAATGATAAATCGTGCACAATACTGGGAATGCTGCGACAGATATGAAGAAACAAAAGTCACTTGCGATTTGTGCAACGGTGAAGGATATACCGAAAAAGAATATAAGCCTAAAATGGTACAGGATGGATGGGAATGCAAATAGCAGGAAAAGAAATCAAAGACGAGTGTTCCAGATGCGGGAATATCCTCGAATGTGAGTTGTTTCGTCAGGGACATGGAATAAAACAGGAACGTGAGAACATAGCAAAGATGATCGAATGCCAGATGAAACACAGAGAGGAAAGAGAGAAATGATTAAGATTTTGAAACCTGGTACATTAAAAGAAACAACTTGCGACAAATGCGGCGCAGTATTGAGCTATGACGAATCCGAAGACGTGAAAGAAGAAAACATAGAGAAGCATTTTGCTACAAATATGCCGTCTGGATTCGGGTACAAGCAAAAATACATTATTTGCCCGCAATGTAAGAACAAAATTATTTTAAGTTCGACCAGATAGGGGGAGTATTCGTGTTCAAAAAGATATTCAATCTCTACATAAGATACAAGACCAAAAATCTCAAAGCAATTCCACTGTTCGTTATGACATTTAATTGGAAGAAATTTCAGAAAGACGGTAAAAAAGATAGTTGCACATTATATTCAATACATCCAGACATTGCAAACGACCCGTTCTTAAAAGAAAAGTTGTCTGAATGCGTGGATTATATTCGAGATAACTATGACATGGAAATATTTACTAAACTTTAAGGGAGGATGCTATGAGAATTGAAGATTTGAAGAGTTGGACAGTAGATCAGTTGAAAGAAGAAATCGTTCGGTTGGCCGATGAGAGAGAAGCGAAGCAACATGAGATTTTAGACAAGGATAATAAAATCAACGAGCTTCAGGCTGAACTGGATAAAATGTGTGCTTATAACAATGAGTTAAAAAGACAGGTGGGCGAAAAGGCAGATACACCATTTTACGATGAATCTGCAGAAATTGCAAAATACCGCAGACAGCATCAGGACGATTGCACTACAATTAACCAGTTGCATACAACACTTGACGTTCTGATTGACCGATATGCGAATCTGAGAAAGATTCATGGGCTGAGCTGATGAGAATTATTTATTCAGGCTCGGACATTGATTTCCTCGACACCACATACAATATCGAGGGAGAATGCCACCGAATGAACATCCCGACTAGGTTCTATCCAGACAGACGCTTGCTTCTGGCTGGGAATACGACCGTAATATACAACCAAACGGGAAATCTTTCTAAAACATGGAAAGCAGATTACATCGGGGACAATTATTTGACGATTTTGACATTGATCAGAAAGGACAACGGTAAATGAGCATTAAAACAGCACTTGAATCAGAGGGAGTAGACTTCTCTGAATATATGAATATACCCGAGCCATGGGACGGCTCAGCACAAATTAAAATGGAAAATGGTACAAAGTGGGTAATTTGTCCGTTTTGTGGAAAGAAAGCCTTAAAGATTTTCCCAACCACAAAGATTTATCGGATGCCGTATAAATGTAAGGGTAGCAACTGTAAGAAAGAGTTTATGGTGAATGTATAAAAGGAGAATATCAGATGCTGAACATCAAATTAATAGACAGAAATATGGATATTTCAAAACTAAAAATACGTCAAATGGGTTGGGATACTGTAATTAATGGAAAACCGTATTTTGTTGTACGAATAGTAGGATATGTACATGCAATTGGCGGCAAATACAACAATAATGATTTATGGGCTTATCCTAGGGACGAAAAACCAAATTGCGAGAATTTAGTTCAATTCGAAGGAGAACCCGTATGTTGGGGAATAAATTATGCACCTTACAATTACGCTCGATGCAGACATGATGAATTTGAAGCAACTACGATTGGCAACGTGTTTATTACCAGAAATGGAGAAAAATTCTGCAATGTAAGAGGCGGAATTGAACGTGCAAAGTGCATGATTAATGATTTTAATGAGCATCCAATAAACTTAAATGAGATTGATTTCGATAAAAAAGTTATCGGAAGAAAAGTCTGGTGGCGTAGCGAACCAGCTGTTGTATCAAACTATATTTCAAAACAGGCGTGCGTCATATTAGAACCAGATGGAATAAAACAATTTACAACACCAGCGGAATTTGCAGATGAAGGATGCAACTATTATTGTGACGGAGATGTAAAAGCAGATATTCTTGATAAGCATATTTGGTGGTTCAGAGAATGATGGAGGACACACAGAATGAAAAAGATAATCGTTTCAATAACAGTTTTATCACTGACACTTGGAATGGCCGGATGCCAGTCTGCCACAAGAAATTGCGGCGGAAACACAACATTAGAGTTGGAACCAAACCAAAAGTTAGAGGAAATTACATGGAAAGATGATTCACTATGGTATCTCACACGCCCTATGACTGATGATGATATTGCCGAGACTCACACGTTCCAGGAATCTTCTAATTTCGGAGTATTTGAGGGTAGCGTAACTGTTGTTGAAAGGAAAGAATAAATAATTAATCAGAGAGCCAGAAAGGAGTGCCATTATGAGTGACTTGAAGATATTTACAGGAAACATCGAACCAGAAGCGTTAAATCAGATTTATACATTGATAAAACAGCCTGCATTTTCTGAATGTAAAGTACGAATCATGCCAGATGTTCACGCAGGAGCAGGATGTGTAATTGGCTTTACTGCCGATCTCGGAGATAAAGTAATTCCGAACATTGTTGGCGTGGACATTGGATGTGGAATGCTTACAACACAAATTCCTACCGATGTGGGGACAATAGATTTAAAAAAACTTGACGAAGTAATAAGAGACAATGTTCCGGCAGGAAGAAATGTACGTGACGAAATCATAAATTTTGAAGAATTAGAAGAACTTCACTGCTTCCATCAGCTTAAAAATATCGAATGGATTCGCAGGAGCCTTGGTACGCTTGGGGGCGGAAATCATTTTATTGAAGTTGACACTGATTCAAAAGGGGTAAATTATCTTGTAATTCACACTGGAAGTCGCAATCTTGGAAAACAAGTAGCTGAAATATATCAAAAAATTGCCATAGAAGACATGCAGGGTACAGACAAGCTCGAAACTGAAATACAAAAATTGGTGAAAGAATACAAGCGTTCTGGCAGACACAAGGAAATCCAAAATGGTATTGACGAATTAAAACGAAAATGGAAGCCAGACAAACTGGGTATTCCGAAAGAATTGTGTTACTTAACAGGAGAACACAGAAAACAATATCTGCATGATATGAAAATTTGTCAAGAATTTGCAAGAATAAACAGACGATGTATACAGAGTGCTATATTTTACACTATGAAGTGGACATTCCAAAGAAATACATGGTTTGATACAATTCATAATTATATTGACCACGATACAAACATTGTTCGCAAAGGTGCAATATCAGCTAAATATGGTGAGAAAGTTCTTATCCCAATGAATATGCGAGACGGATGCATTATCGCATTCGGGAAAGGAAACGAGGACTGGAATTGTTCAGCCCCGCATGGTGCAGGACGTATCATGAGCCGATCAAAAGCAAAAGAAAACATATCGTTAGAAGAATTTAAAAAGTCTATGAATGGGATATATACAACATCCGTTCAGAAATCTACGATTGATGAAAGCCCTATGGCTTACAAACCACCGCAAGAAATTATTGATAACATCAAAGATACCGTAGAAATAGTTGATATTATCAAACCTATATATAACTTCAAAGCAAGTGAATAACAGTCAAAGAGCCACATGAGAGCCAGACTAAATCTTAAGAAGAAAGGAGGTCTGGCTCTATTTTTATGCAAAAAATTATTGAAGAATCGCCGGAATGGTATGTGATGATCGGAAATAACATCATCAACAGTAATCTAAGCCCGGAAACAAAGTGGAATAAGTTATATTCCCTTGTCTACTTAATGGATGAAAAACATTCTTTCAAAGAATACCCGAATTATCGTGAAAAAGGCATAGGATTAAGCAATATTGGAAAAGAAGCTGCGCTTAATCAGTTGCTTCAAACAGGTTCAAAAGAATTTGAAGACCTCTACTACAAATATCTTCTGTTCGAAGCCCGAAACTATCAGGTTGACAGTGGTCTACTGTATCTGGAAAAGAACAGAATATTAAAAGAACGCTTCTATCAGCCAAGAAGAAATGTGTTCTTGAAGCACAATATCATCGGCTCTTTACAAGACTTGATGGATGATAAACTTGATATATTTGCGCTGAGCGTACCACCCGGTTGCGGAAAATCTACTCTTGAAGATTTCTTTCTGTCTCTGGTAGGCGGGTGGTTTCCGAATGATTTCAACCTGTCATCAGCGCACAGTAGTATTCTGACACGTTCACTTTATGATGGAGTTCTGGAAATCATCAATGATTCGGTTGAGTACACATGGCATGAGATTTTTCCGAATGTAGAAATACAGGGAACAAATGCAAAGGAAACTACGGTCAATCTCGAAAGAAACGGACGATTTAAGACTTGGACGTTCAGATCCATTGATGGTTCATTGACAGGAGCTACCCGTTGTAACAGATTTCTTACCGCCGATGACCTTGTGTCTGGTATCGAAGAAGCACTGAACAAGAATCGACTGGACACCTTATGGACAAAAGTAGTAAATGACTTGCGCTCTCGTAGGCTAGAGGGTTGCAAAGAGTTTTATATAGCTACAAGATGGTCAGTTCATGACCCTATTGGAAAGCTACAGCAGTTATACGCCGGGAACCCTAGAGCAAGGTTTATAGCAGTACCGGCACTTGACGAGAATGGCAAAAGCAATTTTTTATTCACAGTAAATGGGTTCTCTGAGAAGTATTTCAACGATGCTAAAGAGTCCATGGACGAAATCTCTTATAACTGTCTTTATCAGCAACAACCAGTAGAACGTGAAGGATTATTGCTTCCGCCAGATAAGCTAAAAAGATTTTTCTTTGGCAAAGAAGACGTTCCCAACGGATGCACGGACGAATACACAATTATACCAGACAGAGAAGCAGATGCGATATGGGCAGTATGTGATACAAAAGATAAAGGTACAGATTTTGAATCATTACCTATTGCATATCAATATGGGGATAAATTTTTTATCCCGGACGTTGTTTTCGATGATACCACAGATTACGACATCCTGGACAGAAAGACTGCTGATATCTTGATAAAACACAATCCACACAAAATTAGATTCGAGTCAAATAACGTAGGAAATCGTGTTGCGCACAACATTCAAAAGATAATCTCAGGGAAATGCCGAGCGGATATCGAAACAAGACCTACGCAAGCAAATAAAGAAACAAAAATTCTTGTAAATTCTGATTACATATCAAAACATTTTTATTTTTTGCATCCAAGCCAGTATAAACCAAAATCCGACTACGGCTTATTTATGGCAAATGTAACCACATATACCACAAGAGCAAAAGTAGCTCACGATGATGGCCCGGACAGCTTGGCAATGATGGCAGAGTACGTGCAGAATCCATTAGGCGGGAAAGCAACTGCGATGCACAATCCACTTTGGGGAAGGAGATAATATGACCACAAGAGAATACTTAGAACAAGTTCGTGATTATAAGAGAAAAATCGAAAACAAAATTTCTGAAGAATACCAGCTCAGAATGTTGGCTACAAGTTTATCTTCTTTTTCAATGGGAGAAAAAGTTCAAACATCCGGCACAAAAGATCATGTAGGCGATACAATCGTAAAGATTGCTGATCTGCAACAAGAAATTGCCAAAGATATTTCTGAAATGTCTGATATTCAACAGGAAGTATCAAGCACCATTAATAGTCTTGATAATTCCTTGTATTCACAGTTGCTGCACAAAAAATATGTAGAATACAAAAGCCTGGTTATGGTGGCTGACGAAATGGGATATTCAATTCAGCATATCCGTTCTTGCCATTTGAAAGCAATTGAATCAGTCAGAAAAGTAAAAGGATTCAAAAGATAGTATGCAATCATATGGAATCATATTGATAATATATTATATAATATAAGCTGTAAAATAAGCGCTGAGGTCAAACCTTGGTGCTTTTTTCATGCAGAAAAATAGGAGGACAGGCAGTGGGGAGAAACAAAATAAACTTTGTTGACCTATGCCAAGGCGAGTTTGGCAGAAAAACTGCCTATACTGGCGTAGACCAGATTACTCCCCAGAACGTGGCACAGGTCCTTTCTGATACAATCGGAATCCATAACAGGAATAGAACCCTGATGGATTATCTTTACAGATATTACAAAGGCGATCAGCCAATTTTATATCGTGAAAAACTTGTTCGCCCAGAGGTCAACAATAAAGTTGTTGAGAATCATGCCCTTGAAACAGTCAAATTCAAGGCAGGACAGATATACGGAGAACCTATTCAGTATGTCTGCAAGAAGAAAAAAGCGAGTGAAAAAACAAACGAACAAGTTGATAGGCTCAATGATTATCTGGACGAAGCCAATGCAGACGCCAGAAATATTCAACTTGGGATATACCAGAGTGCGGTAGGAACTGCATATAAAGCAATCCTGAGAGAGGATGAATGGACAAAGGATGGAGACTTACCGCCTTTCAGAATATTTATCCCATCACCGCAGGATGTATATATTGTTTATTCAAGCGTTACTGGAAAACCAGTGCTTTCCGTTCAAATTTTAAAAGACGAGGACAATCAGCAGTATTACCAGTGTTATTCTTCCAGACAGTATTTCAAAATACAAAATGGAGTGGTGACAGAATCTGGAATCAATGGTTTTGGTGGCATTCCGATCATCGAATACCCAAATAATCACGACAGACTTTCCGACATCGAAATTGCGATTACAATGTATGACGCAATCAATAAGTATCAATCTGACAGACTGAATGGTGTTGAACAGTTCGTACAAGCTCTGATGAAATTCAAAAACTGCGAGATTGATGAAGCAGAATTTGTAAAAATGATCAAACTCGGTGCTGTATCTGTAAAAGACGTCGGGAATGGAACACAATCAGACGTTGACTTAATGACTGCTGAACTAAATCAGTCAGAAAGCCAGGTTGCTAAAGATGATATTTACAACAATATGCTGATTGTAGAAGCAATGCCGAATAGACAGAGCAATACGGGTGGAGACACAGGAAATGCAGTGTATCTGAGAAACGGTTGGGATTTTGCAGAACGAGACGCAAAATTGGTAGAAGCATTTACGAAAGAAGCTGAAAAAGCATCTGCCAGAATCATTTCGGGCTAACTCGCGAGGTCACGCTTCGCATAGATCCGTCCAGAAAAGACCGTCAGCGCAGCAATGACAATTACTCCCAGGACAAATGCCCCACGATCCGGCTGCTCCCTTGAAAAGATTTCCGTCGCATTCGCATAGGAAAACGGGGAAATAAATTTTACGTCTTCGAGATCCGGTACAACTCTTGCCATGAGATCGTATACATATAAGATTACCGGAATTGAGATTCCAATGCCTGCCCTGTTCTTTTTACTGACCGCCGAAATCAGGAAACAGATGGACGCAATCTCTGTATTCATCATAAGCTGCAATGCTATAAAACGGAGGAATTCCCCTGTAATTTCTTTTTCTCCAAGTGCAAGAAAACCAATCTGATAACATCCCGCGCAGAAAATCGTAAAAAGCACAAGACTTGCGATCACCGCCGCGAATTTTGCAATGATGATCTTCTCCCGCGCAACCGGC